>Ga0207690_10000030_pt1 | contig 156832 bp, 163 predicted proteins | sample KBSC23metaG_FD_184315 | JGI IMG/M metagenome (GOLD analysis project Ga0207690, IMG submission 184315) | Corn rhizosphere microbial communities from Kellogg Biological Station, Michigan, USA - KBS C2-3 metaG (SPAdes) (version 2) | ecosystem: Host-associated > Plants > Roots > Rhizosphere >...
CTACCGGGGGGGGGGAGGTTAGCGCGTCCGGGCCCATGTTCTGGATAGCGAGAGCGGGGGGGCAAAAGGTCACTATCCAGACCGCAAAACGACAGGAACTGCGTCGGGTTCCAAACGAGCGAAAATTTTTTTGCGTTGCGGGGAGGGCGCGGAAGGGTCAGGCGCCACCGCCATCGCCGTCCTCGACGATGCCGATGGTGACCGAATAGCGGCCGCGCGCAGGGTCGCGGTCGAGCGCCGAGCGGAGCTGGCGGGCGAGGCCGGTGACGATCCGGTCGAAGCGATCGGCGAGCGCCTCGTCATAATCGACGCTGCCGGCCAGGGCGTCGACCGAGACCGACAGGCGTGCCGTGCCGGCGGCCCCGGCCTCGAGCACCACCGACACCATCTCGGCGCCGCACAGCATGCCGAACTCGACGATCTCGGTGACCAGAAAGGCGACCGACACCGCCGCATCCTGGGTGGCGTAGAGCGGCGCGACGTCGAGCCGGATCTGCATGCCGGCGGCGCCCGCCGGAGCGGTGGCGCGCAGGTTGGCGCCGAGCTCGGACAGCAGCGGCTTCAGGGCGACGCCGCGATTGGCCTCGAGCTCGGCATAATGGTTGCGGTGAACGACGGCGAGCGCGTCGACCCGGCGCTGGATCGAGGCGTAGGCGGCGGCGACCTCCTCGCCGGCAGCGCCGCGGGCGTGGAGGTTGAGCAGCGAGGCGACCACCTGAAGGTTGTTCTTTACTCTGTGGTGGACCTCCCGGACGAGGCGCGTCTGCCGCACCACCGCCGCTTCGAGCTCGGCCTCGTGGCGGGCGACGGTGCGGGTAACCTCGTCGAACGCGGCGCCCACCGCGGCGATCTCGTGGGCCGGGCTGCGCACGGTCGGCAGATCGACGCCGCGGTCGCCGGGCCGGTAGGCGGAAATGACGTTCTGGATCCGGCCGAGCGGGCGCAGCAGCAGCCGCTGGACGATGATCCAGCCGACCAGCGAGGCCCACAGCCACATCAGCACCGGGGTCAGGATGACGAGCAGGTCGGTGGCGGCAACCGGCGGCACCGCGGTCCGCAGCCGGGTCGCATATTCGCCGTTGGACGACGGCAGCTCGGCGACGACCTCGCGCGACAGCGCGCCGGCCGGAGGCGCCGAGCGCAGCTGCATCACCCGCCGTCCCTGGACCAGCTCGAGCGCGAAATCGCCGGCGGCGGGCGGCGTGTTGACGATTCGGGCGAGGGTGTCGCGGCGATATTCGGCGATCCCCTCGAGCTGGCCGCGCGCGTCGTAGAGGAAGACGCGGAGCCGGTCGCCTCCCTGCATGATCACCAGCCGGCCGGGCTGGTCTCGCGCCGGCGGCGCCGCCGGCGGGATGAAGCCGGGCGTCCGGCAGCGCGGCTGCGGCCCTTCGCCGTAGAGGGCGAAGCGGCCGGGCGTGTTGGGGTAGCGCTCCAGCCGGGCGAAGGTGCGCGCGCAGATGGCGGCGGGATCCCCCGTCTCGATGATCGAGTCGCGGGCGGCGCGGAGCGCGAAGGCGTTGCGCGACAGAGCGAGGGTGAAGCGCTGGACGTGGACCGCCAGAGTGGCGTGCGCCTCGACATCGGCCTTGGCGCGGTTGGCGCGGGCATTATCGACCGAGGCGGTGATGGCGATGATGCCGAGCGGCAGCAGGCCAAGGCTCAGGATGAAGAACATCTTCACCCCGGTCGACAGCCCCGCCCAGCGCGAGGCAAACCAGGTTTGCATGTCGCCGTTCAAGAAGGCGCGTCCCTCATCGCGGGAAAGGCCGTCAGCCAAGCTTCCCGAGCAAATCGAGCATTTCCGGCGGAATGTCTTCGTGGAGCGTCCGGTCGTAGACCGACTTCAGCGCCTCGCCGACGCTCTTGGAGGCACTGCGGGGACGCCTCTGAGGCTTCGCTCCGCCTGGCCCCTTTTTGTCGCTGGTCAATGAACGTCACCCCTCACGGCTCAAGCCGCCCGCAGCCATTATTTTGCTGTTTGGCGAGCCGACACGGCAGCCGTCCCCGCTGAACAGACGCAAAGCTTCGGCGGCACCGAATAATCGGGCCGCGCGGGGTTGGAAACAAAAAACTCCGACGATTGTTCCACCCTCGCGCGAGGACGGGGCCGGGCATATTTCCCCGTTTGATGCGCATCGTTGCGCGACCGACACGGGTTGCAATCGCGCAGGCGTCCACTCAATAGGCCCGTGACGATTGAAGGAGTCTAATCCACATGTCGCTTGGCCAGGAACTCGCGCCGCATCTTCCCTTTCTCCGCCGCTACGCCCGCGCCCTGACCGGCACCCAGGCCCATGGCGACAATTTCGTCCGGGCGACGCTGGAGGCGATCGTCGCCGCGCCCGAGAGCTTCCCGCGCGACGTCGATCCGCGGCTCGGCCTCTACCGCACCTTCCACGCGATCTGGTCGTCGGCCAATATCGAGGAGGGGCCGGGGCACGGCGCCGCCGGCGAGGCCGAGGACATCGCCCAGGCGCGGCTGTCGCGGATCACGCCGCTGTCGCGCCAGGCGCTGCTGCTGACCGCGATGGAGGGCTTCACCCCCGAGGATGCCGGCTATCTGATCGGCGCGTCGGGCGCGGAAGTGGAGGCGCTGGTCGCCGAGGCGCTCGCCGAGATCGAGCGCCAGACCCGCGCCGAGGTGCTGATCATCGAGGACGAGCCGATCATCGCGATGGACATCGAGACGATCGTCCGCGATCTCGGCCACAACGTCACCGGCGTCGCCGTCACCCGCGACGAGGCGGTCAGCCAGGCGATGGCGCGCCGCCCGGGCCTGGTCCTCGCCGATATCCAGCTCGCCGACGACAGCTCCGGAATCGACGCGGTCAAGGACATCCTCGCCGAATTCGCCGTGCCGGTGATCTTCATCACCGCCTTTCCCGAGCGGCTGCTGACCGGCGAGCGGCCCGAGCCGACCTTCCTGATCACCAAGCCGTTCCAGCGGCAGACGGTGAAGGCGGCGATCGCCCAGGCGCTGTTCTTCGACGCCGCGACGGTGCCGGCCTAGGGGCGCGGAACGGGGACAGTTGCTTTTCCGCACCGCGGAGCGAAGCCCCGATCGGCGGTGCGGAAAAGTAACTGTCCCCCGGGGAACCGGCTCCGCGCGCAGCGCGTTGCCCGCCTGTAACGACTGGAACTCGAACAGGACTGCCGATGAGCGAACCTGAGCATATCAGCACCACCGAGGCCCGGGCCGGCTCGACGCCGCACATGACCCGCTACATCCTCGGCTGGGGCCTCGCTCTGGTCATCATCATCTTCGTGGTCCTGTTGCTTGTCTGGCGGTAAACCCTATCTTCGAGGCAATGCGGGGGGCGCCGGCCGGCGATCCCAGCGCAGCGCGGAATTTGTGGCGTAAGGGGCAGTCGATGGCGGGCGAACAGCCGGCGCAGACGCGGGACGGGGGCGATTGGGCGCCGCTGCCCGACGACGAGTTCAGGGACCAGCTCGGCCAGGTCATCCCCCATCTTCGCGCCTTCGGCCGGTCGCTGTCCGGCAGCCGCGATCTCGCCGACGACCTCGTCCAGGAGACGCTGCTCAAGGCCTGGGCGGCGCGCAAGCGCTTCCAGGCCGGCACCAACATGCGCGCCTGGACCTTCATCATCCTCCGGAACCTGTTCCTCAGCCAGATGCGCCGCGCCCGCTTCAAGGGCGAATGGGACGAATTGACCGCGTCCAAATTGCTCGCGGCGCCGGCCAGCCAGGACCGCCATATCGAATTGGGCGACATGCAGCGGGCGCTCCTCCATTTGCCGCAGCCGCAGCGCGAGGCGCTGATCCTGGTCGGCGCCGGCGGCTTCGCCTACGAGGAGGCGGCCGAGATCTGCGGCTGCGCGGTCGGCACGATCAAGAGCCGGGTCGCCCGCGGCCGGGTCGCTCTGGAAAGCCTGCTGAACGAGGGCAAGCTGCCGTCGCGCCGCTCGCACCAGACCGGCGACAACCGCACCGCGCTGCAAAGCATCATGAGCGAAGTGGACGAATTGAGCCGCGACCGCGAGCCGGCCGGCGGCGAAGCGCAAGGGGATTAGTCGAGCCGGGCGAGCAGGTCTTCGAACGGCTTCAGCGAGCGCAGCTCGCCGTCCATCTGGAACGCCTGGCGCAGGGCATCGCCCACGCCGGCGTGGACAGTGGGGGGAGCCACCTTCACAAACCGCCGGATCGAGGTGCTGGCCATGGCCTTCATGCGCAAATCCCATTCCTTCACGCCAAGATTAACGTAGTTTGGGGCGTCCAGTTGCAATCGTTGCGCGGGTGAACGGAGGCGGGGCGGCGCTGTGGCATGAATGATACGAATCGTAACCAGGCCGTTAACCATGCGATCGCCCGGGCGCGCGCGCATTCTCCGTTCCTTAGCTTCCAGCTCGAACGGCTGCCCGCGATCGCAGCGGCGCTGGCGGCCGGCCCGCTCGAGCAGGCGCTGGCGGCGGCCGGGCGCGAAGCCGAGGCGGCCGACGTCATGGCCGCGGCGCGGCGCGAGCGCAGCGGCTACGCCCTCGCCCTCGGCCTTGCCGACCTTGCCGGGATTTGCGGTCTCGAGGCGGTGGTGACGGCCTTGTCCGACCTTGCCGACCGCCTGCTCGAACGGGCGCTGGCGGCGGCGATCGCCGAGCGGACGCCCGGCGCGGACGCACAGGGCTTCGCGATCGTCGGGCTCGGCAAACTGGGCGGCTGCGAGCTCAACTATTCCTCGGACGTCGACCTGCTCTTCCTCTACGATCCCAGGACGCTGCCCCGAAAGCCGCGCGAGGAGCCCGATCAGGCGGCGCTGCGCATCGCCCAGCGCATCGTCGAAATCCTCCAGAAGCGGACCGAGGACGGCTATGCGTTCCGGGTCGATTTGCGGCTGCGCCCATCGCCCGAGGTGACGCCGATCGCGCTGCCGGTCGACGCCGCCATCTCCTATTACGAATCGGCGGCGCTGCCGTGGGAGCGGGCGGCCTTCATCCGCGCCCGCCAGGTCGCCGGCGACCGGAGGATCGGCGGCTATTTCCTCGACGCGATCCATCCCTTCGTCTGGCGGCGCGCGCTCGATTACGGCGCAATCGGCGAGATTCGCGCGATCAGCCGCCGGATCCGCGACCATTATGCGCAGGGTCAGGCGCTCGGCCCGGGCTACGACGTCAAGCGCGGGCGCGGCGGCATCCGCGAGGTCGAGTTCTTCATCCAGATCCACCAGCTCATCCACGGCGGCCGCGAGCCCGAGCTGCGCGCGCGCTCGACGCTCGACGCGCTCGCGGCGCTCGAGCGAGCGGGCCGGATCGCCGCCGCCGACGCCGCCGTCCTCGGCGCCGCCTATCCGCTGCTGCGGACGATCGAGCACCGGCTGCAGATGGTCGACGACCGCCAGACCCACGTCCTGCCGGCCGAGCCGGAGGCGCTCGACAATGTCGCCAGGCTCCACGGGCTCGCCGACGGCGCCGCCTTGCTGGCCTTGCTGAAGCCCGATGCGGAGGGCGTCGCCGCCCTCTACGACACGCTCGCGGGCGGGGAGGGGGACCGGCTGCCCGAGCACCCGCAGGCGCTGGAGCGGGCGCTCGCCGGGGCGGGCTTCGCCGAGCCCGGCGCAGTGCGCGCCCGAATCGAGGGCTGGCGTTCGGGCAAGGTGCGGGCGCTGCGCACCGCGCCGGCGCGCGAGGCGTTCGAGGCGATGCTGCCGGAGCTGATCGCCGCATTCGGCGCCGCGCCCGATCCGATGCGGGCCGCGAACCGCTTCGAGGATCTGATCCTTAAGCTGCCGACGGGGGTCAATTTCTTCCGCCTGCTCGAGGCGCGCCCGGTGCTCGCCGAGCATCTCGCCGCGATCCTCAGCCACGCGCCGCCGCTCGCCGAGCAATTGGGCCGGCGCGCCGACCTGCTCGACGGCCTGATCGACGCCAGCGCCTTTGCGCCGGCGCCGGCGGTCGATTCGCTCGCCGGCGACTTCGCCCGCGCCGACCGCGCCGGCGAGGATTATCAGCAACTGCTCGACCGGGTCCGGCGCCGGGTCAACGAGCGGCGCTTTGCGCTCGGTGTCCAGCTCGTCGCCGCGCATACCGACCCGCTCGATGTCACCGAGGGATATTCGCGAGTCGCCGAGGCGGCGATCCGGGTGCTGGCCGACGCCGCCGTCGCCGAGTTCGAGGCGCGGCACGGGCGGGTCGCGGGATCGGAGCTGCTCATCCTCGGCCTCGGCCGGCTCGGCGGCGAGGCGCTGACCCATGCCTCGGACCTCGATCTCGTCTATCTGTTCAGCGGCAGCCACGAGGCGGAGTCGGACGGCCCCAGGCCGCTCCGCGCGACCGACTATTTCAACCGGCTGGCGCCCCGCGTCACCGCCGCGCTGAGCGTTCCGACCGCGGCCGGGCCGCTCTACGACGTCGATACCAGGCTCAGGCCCTCGGGCACCGACGGCCTGCTCGCGATCAGCCTCGAAAGCTTCGCCGCCTATCAGAGCGAGCGCGCCTGGACCTACGAGCATATGGCGCTCACCCGGGGGCGGCCGGTCTACGGCTCGGCACAGGGCCGCGCGGCGCTCGCGGCGATCGTCCTCGACGTGCTCAAACAGCCGCGGGACGCCGGCAAGCTCGTCGCCGACGCGGTCAAGATGCGCCGCGACATGCGCGCCCACAATCCGCCCGGCGGCCCGTTCGACATCAAGCGCGGCGAGGGCGGCCTGATCGACCTCGAATTCGCCGTCCACGTGCTCCAGCTCCGCCACGGCATCGGCCTTCATCCGCACCTTGAGGACGCGCTCGCCGAGCTCGAGGCGGCCGGGCTGGCCGGCGCCGGAATCGATCCGGCGTTGCGCCTGTTGACCCGCATCCTCGTCATCCTCCGGCTGGTGTCGCCGAGCTCGGCGGCGCCGCCCGAATCGAGCCGGCCGCTGGTCGCCCGCGCCTGCGGCTTCGACGATTGGGACAAGCTGGTCGCCGGCCACGACGCGGCGCGCGCCACGGTCAGGTCCTTCTGGGCGGAGGTTTCGGGGCAGAAATGAGTTCACCTCGCGTTCAGGCGGGGCGCGGCAATCCGTAACCGGTAACGTAATCGGATACGGATCATGGCTGAAGACTTCGTTCGCGCACTGGGCCTGCCGTTCATGGCGCACCGCCTGCGCCGCCTTTCCGAGCTGATCCTCGAAGGCTCGTCGGCGGCGCTGAGGAGCATCGGTTTCGAAGGACCGGCGCGGGCCGGCTCGACCCTGCTGCTGCTCCGCGACAACGGCCCGACCAGCATCACCGAAATCGCCTATCGCCTTCGGCTCAGCCATCCGCTGATCATCAAGCTCGCGGCGGCGCTCGGCGAGGCCGGCCTGGTCCGCGACGAAAGCGATGCCGGCGACAGCCGCCGCCACCTGATCGCGCTGACCGAAAAGGGCCGGGCCGAAGCGGCGCGGATCGCCGATTTGTCGGCGGCGCTCGGGCGGGTCTTCGCGGCGATGTTCGAAGAGGCCGGCGCCGACCTCTACGCCGCGCTCGAGCGGTTCGAGGAGGCGGCGGAAGCGCGGCCGATCGCCGCCCGGCTCGAAGCCGAGCTTCAAACGGAAAGGGAAATGTCGTGAAATTTTCTGCGCTCGCGCTCAGCCTGGTTGCCGCCACCGCCACCGCCGCCGCCCAGCCGCCCCAGCCGCCCGAGTCCGCGCCGGGACCCCAGCCGATGATGCGGATGATGCGGCCGCCGCCGCCGGCAATGGCCGGCACCCGCGCCGATCTCGCCATCGAGCTGGTCGCCGGCATGCCGACGATCCTCGCCACGGTGAACGGCCGCGGCCCCTATCGCTTCGGCGTCGATACCGGCGCGGGCGGCTATTTGCGGGTTTCGCCGGCGCTGGCCGAGGCGCTCGCGCTGCAGCCGGCCGGGGAAGCGATGGCGGGCGATCCTTCCGGCCGCAACCCGATCCGGATCCCGGTCTACCGGGTCGACAGCCTCGCCTTCGGCGGGCTCAGCTTCACCGGGATCAGCACGACCGCGCTGCCCCAGCTCGGCCCGCGCGCCGCCCAGGTCGACGGCATCATCGGCATCGGCTTTTTCGAGCATTTGCTGCTGACCATCGATTACGGGGCGTTGCGGCTCAGCGCGGCGCCGGGGGCGCTGCCGCCCGCCAACGGCCGCGACGTCGTCGCGGCGATTCTCGACCGCAGCCTGATCTCGGTGCCGCTCCGGATCGGCGAGGCGACCCATCTCGTCCATCTCGACACCGGCAACACCGCCGCGCCTTTGTTCCTGCCCGCCGATATCGTCGCCACCCTGCCGACCAGCGGCGAGCCGCGGCTGCTCGGCCGGGCGCGCACGGTAAGCCAGGAGATCGAAATCAGGACGCTCGGCCTCACCGTCCCGGTCAGCGTCGGCACCACCCGGCTGCCGGTCGCCGCGGTCGGCTATCCGGCCGCGGCGCCGCCCGGCAATATCGGCTCGCTGGCGCTGGCCGGGATGGCGCTGACCGTCGACTATGCCAACCGCCGGGTCCGCATCGTCCCGAGCGCGATTGGTGACAGTCACTAGTGACAGTCACTATTCACCACCTTGGCGCTTGCTCCGGGCGCGGTTGAGCGTCACAACTTCGGCTCTCGGCGGCTTGGAGATTCGGGAATGTTGGCCGAAGGCGATCCGGTACCGGACGTGACCCTGATCGGAATGGACGGCACGGCGGTGAGCCCGGCCGATTTCCGCGGCCAGAAGCTGGTCCTTTATTTCTATCCCAAGGACGACACTTCGGGCTGCACCCGCGAGGCGCAGGATTTCACCGCCCTGGCCGGGGAGTTCGAGAAAGCGGGGACGTGGATCCTCGGCGTCTCCAAGGACAGCCCCGAGCGCCACGCCAGGTTCGCCGCCAAATACGGCCTCAAGGTCAAGCTCGCCACCGATCCGGACGGAAGCGTCTGCGAGGCGTTCGGGGTGTGGGGCGAGAAGAGCCTCTACGGCCGCAAATATATGGGGATCGACCGCGCCACCTTCCTCATCGACCGCGACGGCACCGTCGCCCGGATCTGGCGCAAGGTGAAGGTGCCCGGTCATGCCGAAGAGGTGCTCGCCGCGGCGCGCCAGCTTCCCTGAGCCCATGGCCGCGTTTCGCCTTCGCCTGACCCGCGGCCGCATGGCCCGGGGAACGTGGCGGCGTCGCAACCGTTTCTGGCGGATGATCGGCTCTCCGGTGATCTGGCCCGCAATGGGCGCGCTCGCGCTGGCGGTCGGGGTCGGCGTCCAGCTCGGCGAGAGCGCGGTGCGCGAGATCGATCCGCTCTACTTCCAGGGGCCCGCGGCGCGCCCGATGGGCGTCGATCCGCCGCCGCCGGCGCCGCCGTCGGCCTACGCCCAGGCTTATGGCTGGGAGACCGGCAATGCGGCGCGGCTGGCCGAGAGCGGCATCGACTATCCCTATGCGCCGACGCCGGTTCCGGTGGCGCTGCCGATCGCCGCGCCCGCCGAGCCGCCGCCGCCGCTCAGCCTCGCGCCGTGGCCGCCGGGTCAGGTCTCGGCCTATCCCGAGGTCGAGCGCTACACCGACTATCCGATCGAGGAGAAGGTGCCGACGGCCGAGCCCGCCGCCGAGGAGCCGCCCGCGGCCGATCCCGCCGACGAAGAATAGGATTTCCGGCCCCGGCGCCTTGCCCTGCTAGAACATGATCGACCTGGACTCATTCCGCTCACCCTGAGGAGCCGCTGAGCGAAGGACGGTCCTTCGAGACGGGCCCTCGACAGGCTCGGTCCCTCCTCAGGATGAGCGGTTCAGCATAAGCTGATCATGTTGTAAGTCTGGGTTGAAGGAGCGTCCTATGGTCCCGATCCTCGCTTTATTGCTGCTCTCGGTCCAGGCGGCGCCGCCGCCCTCGACGGTGCCGCAGGCTTCGCCGCATTGCACGCCGCGGCCGGCGTCTGCCTCGCGGCGCATCGACCAGCTGCTCGCCTCCGCGGACGGAGCGAGCGCGGCCACCGCCTACCGGGTGCGCAACATCGGCGAGGAATATCAGATCCTCGCCGCGCTCGGCCTCTGCCCGCACCAGCAGTCGCTGGTGATGAACGGCCGCAAGCCCTACGACGTCCTCCGCGCGATCGACTCGCGGACCGGCGCCGAGCGCGAGCTCTGGTTCGACATCGGCGCGTTCTTCGGGCGATGGTGAGCATCGCTGACGCCTGCCGGACCGTCCTTCTCACCGCCGAGCCCCATGCCAAGGTCAAAGCCGCCCGCGCCGCGGCGCGGGCGTGGCGGCGGGGCGCCCTCGCGCACGCATTCGATGTCGCTATGCCCGAACGCCCGGCCCGCCCCGCCCGGCCGGAGCTGCGGCCGCCGCAGCACATGCCCAAGCGCGGCAAGGCCGGATCGGAGCGCAGCCGGATCGCGATGCTTCATGCGCTCGCCCATATCGAGTTCGGCGCGATCGATCTCGCCTTCGACATGGCCGGGCGCTTCGGGGCCGGCCTGCCGCCGGCCTTCGTCGACGACTGGCTCGGCGTCGGCGCCGACGAGGCGATCCATTTCGCTTTGCTCGACCGCCGGCTGGGCGCGCTCGGCGCCTGCTACGGCGCCTTGCCCGCGCATGACGGGCTGTGGCAGGCGGCCGCCGCGACCGCGCAGGATCTGCTCGCCCGGCTGGCGGTGGTGCCGATGGTGCTGGAAGCGCGCGGGCTCGACGTCACCCCGGCGACGGTGGCGGCGTTCGAACGCGCCGGCGATGCCCGCTCGGCGGCGATCCTCGCCCGCATCTACCGCGACGAGATCCGCCACGTCACCGCCGGCACGCGCTGGTTCAAGAGCATCTGCGAATCCCGCGGGCTCGCCGCCGCTCCTCACTGGCAAAGCCTGATTCGAGCCCACTTCCGCGGCACGGTTAAGCCGCCGTTCAACGACTCGGCGCGGGGCGAAGCCGGTCTGTCCCGGGATTTCTATGCAGGGGTTGCCGGGTCAGAACTTGTTTAACACTGTCCGGTCCACGCGTTGGGGGGCATTCCAGCGCACAGTTGAGCGGGGCCGGAAGGCCCGGGATTTTCAAATTGCGGTCGCCAGAGCGTGATCGTGCCGGCCCGCGGGCCGACCGGGGAAAACGATGACGACGAACGCCAAAGCGAACGCTGGCTTCACTGCGAAGTTTCACACCATCTTCAAGCCGCGGGACCTCTTCCTGCACGACGGCAAGAGCCTGCGCCGCTTCACCATCGGCGCGCGCCTCCAGATGGCGGCCGCGCTGGCCGCCTTTGTTTTGCTGGCATGGTCGAGCTTCGCCACCTTCCAGGCGATCTCGGCGATGAACGGCGACGTCGCCCAGATGGAGCGCCAGGTCGCGCAGATGCAGGCGGACATCGCCGCGATCCGCAACGAAGCGCGCCAGCGCGCCGCCTCGCTCGAGCGCCGCCAGCAATTCCTCGCCGCCATGCTCTCCGACAATGCCAATGAGGACCGCCTCGCCGCTCTGCTTCCGGCCGCGGCCAGCGAGTCCGACAATCCCGCCGTCCAGGCGGTCGCGCAGACGTTCGACACTGTCGAGGACATGCAGGCGGCCTTCGTCGAGCGGGTTCAGGCCGCCACCCGCCAGCGCTACCGCGCGACCGCGGGCGCGCTGAGGCAGCTCGGCTTCACCCCGGCCCGCTTCCACGGCGCCGCCGCCGCGGTGGGCGGCCCCTACGAGCCGGTGCCGACGTCCGACAATGCCGATCCCCGCTTCCGCGAGCTGTTCACCACCTGGCGCCAGCTCGACCAGCTCGAGCACGGCGTGGCCGCGATCCCCTCGGCGATGCCGCTCCACAACGATGCCAATTTCACCAGCGGCTTCGGCGTCCGCTCCGATCCGTTCCGCGGCCGCGCCGCGATGCACGCCGGAATCGACCTCGCCGGGCCGATGGGCACCCCGATCTACGCCACCGCCGACGGCGTCGTCGGCCGCTCCGAATGGAACAATGGCGGCTACGGCAACCTCGTCGAGATCGACCACGGCCAGGGCATCCAGACCCGCTACGGCCACCTTTCGCAGCGGATCGCGGTCGCCGGCCAGCGCGTCCGCCGCGGCGACCTGATCGGGCTGATGGGCTCGACCGGCCGTTCGACCGGCAGCCATCTCCACTACGAGGTCCGGATCGACGGCCGCGCCGTCAATCCGACGCCGTTCATGCAGTCGAGCAACACCTTCCTCGCGCTCCAGCGCCGGGTCGACCAGCCGGTCGCGATCGGCGGCCCGACCGGCGGCTCGCGCTAGGGAGCTCTAAAGGGGACAGTCACTTGTCCCCATCCCCGGGGACGCTGCGCCATAGCATCGCCAGAAAGGCCAGCTGGGCGCCGGCGATCGCGACGAACAGGACAAAGGCGAGCGGCGCATAAGGCATTGCCCCGCCGGTGGGGCAGGGATCCATCTCGCCGCATTCCAGCCGGAAATAGGCGATCAGAAACAGCAGCAGCGGCGAGGCGAGCAACGTCGTCCAGATCGTCGTGACCGTCTTTTGCCAGCGGCTCATCGCCCCGCCCCCGTTCAGCACTCACCCGCGCAATCGTCGCCGATCTCGACCTGGAAGGTGGCGTGGGTGATGCCGAAATCGTGGGCGACCCCGTGGGCGCAGCCGGCGAGGAAGGAGTCGCCCGGAAAGCCGCCCGGCATGACGAGATGGGCGGTGAGCGCGAACTCGGTGGTGCTCATCGGCCAGATGTGGAGGTCGTGGATGCGCTCGACGCCGGGGCGGGCGAGCAAATGGGCCTGGACCGCGTCCGGATCGATCCCGCGCGGCACCCCGGCCAGCGCCATGGTCAGCGAATCGCGGAACAGGTCGGCGCCGGCGAGGAGGATGACGAGAACCACGATCAGGCTGGTCACCGGATCGATCCACAGCCAGCCGGTCGCTTCGATCGCGATCCCCGCCGCGACCACGCCGGCCGAGACGAGCGCGTCCGCCACCATGTGCAGATAGGCGCCGCGGATGTTGACGTCGCGGCGCCGGCCGCGCGCGAACATCAGGGCGGTGGCGGCGTTGATGACGATGCCGATCGCGGCGACGACGGTGACCGTGCCGCCCTCGACGAGATCGGGAATGATCAGCCGGAACATGGCGTGATAGGCGATGAACGAGACCGCGATCAGCAGCAGCACCGCATTGGCGAGCGCGGCGAGGATCGACGAGGCCCTCAGCCCGTAGCTGAATCGCGGCGTCGGCGGCCGCTTCGAAAGGATCGCCGCCGCCCAGGCGGTGGCGAGGCTGAGCACGTCGGAGAGATTGTGGCCGGCGTCGGCGAGCAGGGCCATCGAATTGGCCCAGAAGCCGTAGACCGTCTCGACCCCGACGAAGCCGAGGTTGAGGGCGATGCCGATCGCGAACGCCCAGCCGAAATCGTCCGGCCTGTGGCCGTGGCCGTGATGATGGTGGTGATGCCCGCCATGCGCGTGGGCGTGCATCAGGGACAGCTACCGGGGACAGTCACTTTTCCGCACGGCGGCGCCTGCTCGGCAAGACGGTGCGGAAAAGTGACTGTCCCCATTCGTCACTTGCCCCGCTTCTGGCGATGCTCCGCCAAATCGAGCACCGCATTGGCCTCGCCCTCGGGGAGCAGGCCCAATCGGCGGGCGACCTCCTGATAGGCCTCGGCCTCGCCGCCGAGATCGCGGCGGAAGCGGTCCTTGTCGAGCTTCTCGCCCGAGCTCATGTCCCACAGCCGGCAGCCGTCCGGGCTGATCTCGTCGGCGAGGATGATGCGCGCGAAATCGTTCTCCCAGAGCCGGCCGAACTCGAGCTTGAAATCGACCAGGCGGATGCCGATGCCGGCGAACAGGCCGCAGAGGAAATCGTTCACCCTGATCGCCATGTCGGCGATCTCGTTCATCTCGTCCTGGGTCGCCCAGCCGAAGCAGGCGATATGCTCGTCGGCGATCATCGGGTCGCCGAGCGCGTCGTCCTTGTAATAATATTCGATGATCGTGCGCGGCAGCTGGGTACCTTCCTCGATGCCGAGCCGCTGCGACAGCGTCCCCGCGGCGACGTTCCTCACCACCACCTCGATCGGCACGATCTCGACCTGGCGGATCAATTGCTCGCGCATGTTCAATCGGCGGATGAAATGGGTCGGGATGCCGATCGTGGCCAGCAGGGTGTAGAGATGCTCGGAGATGCGGTTGTTGAGCACCCCCTTGCCGGCGATGCTCCCACGCTTCTGGGCGTTGAACGCGGTCGCGTCGTCCTTGAAATACTGGATCAGGGTGCCGGGCTCGGGGCCCTCGTAGAGGATCTTGGCCTTGCCTTCGTAGATCAGTCGGCGGCGGGACATGCGGGTGGGCCTCCGGCTTCACGGCGTGGGCGTAACGGGGAAGGCGGCGCTATAGTGGAACGCGCGGGCGAGGGCAAACGCGGCGCTAGGTGACCTTGCCGCGCACCGCATATTTGGGGTCGCGCCAGCTTTCGCTCTCCATGATCGCCACCAGCCGGTCGACTGCCTGCCAGATATCCTCGAAGCCGAGATAGAGCGGGGTGAGGCCGAAGCGGATCACGTCGGGCGCGCGGAAATCGCCGATCACCTCGGCCGCGATCAGCGCCTGGCAGATTTCGAACGCATGGGGGTGGCGGAACGAGATGTGGCTGCCGCGCTGCTCCTGGCTGCGCGCGGTGATGCATTCGAGCTCGGGGCAGCGTTGCTCCATCAGCGCGTGGAAGACGTCGAACAGGGCGTTGGCCTTCGACCACAGGCGCTCGACCGTCACCCCCTCGAACGCGTCGATGCCGCATTCGAGCGCGGCGAGGCTGAGGATCGGCGGGGTGCCGGCGAGCATCCGGTCGATGCCGGCGGCGGGCGCATAATCGTCGGTGAAGGCGAACGGGCGGGCGTGGCCCATCCAGCCGCGCAGGGGCGAGACCAGCCGCTCCTGGAGATGCTCGGCGACGTAGAGGAAGGCGGGCGCGCCCGGGCCGCCGTTCAGATATTTGTAGCCGCAGCCGACGGCGAGCTCGGCGCCGGCGCCGTTCAAATCGAGCGGGACGGCGCCGGCGCTGTGGCTGAGGTCCCAGACCGTCATCGCCCCGGCCGCCCTGGCGCGCGCGGTCACCGCCGCCATGTCGAAGCGGGCGGCGGTCTTGTAGTGGACGTGGGTCAAGAGCAGCAAGGCGGTGTCGGCGCCGAGCCGGCGCTCCACCTCGTCGCGCGGAGCGATGTCGAGGGTAAGGCCGAGCAGATCGGCGACGCCGCTGGCGATGTGAAGGTCGGTGTGGAAATTGCCGGCTTCCGAAAGAAGCGTCTTGCGGTCCGACAGCCCGGCCGCCGCGACCAGCAATTTGAACAGGTTGACCGAGGTCGAATCGGTGACGATCACCTCGTTCGGCCTGGCCCCGATCAGCGGCGCGATCTTGGCGCCGATCCGCTGCGGCGCGCCGATCCAGTCGCGGCTGTTCCAGCTGCGGATCAGCTGCTCGCCCCATTCCTCGCCGACCACCTCGTCCAGCCTTGCCGCCGCCGCCTTGGGCAGCGGCCCCAGCGAATTGCCATCGAGATAGACGAGGCCCTCGGGCAGGTGGAACCGCTCGCGCAGCGGCCGCAGCGGATCGGCGGCGTCGGCGGCGCGCGCCTCGGCGAGGGTGAAGCTCATGACTTCGCGTCACCCCGGCGAAGGCTGGGGTCTCGTGGCGACGCGCCGCGACTTTCCGAGCTGGGATCCCGGCCTTCGCCGGGATGACGTTCGATGCGCAGCGCCCTCAATATCTCCTCGACCGCCGCCGCCCAGGCGGCGGTGCCGGGGGCGATCAGCTCGACATGGCCGGTGCGGTCGATCATGCGGACGCGGACGTCGTCGCCGGCGGCGCGCATCGGCGCGGCATAGCCTTCGGCATAAGCGACCGGGATGATCCGGTCCTGGCGGCCGTTGATCAGCACCTGGGGCAGGCCGAGCGGGGCGAGGCGGGGGACCGAGGTGTCCGCGTAATGGCCGCCGGTCAGCCGGCCGACCACTTCGTTGCCGCAGCCATTTTCGGAGCGGGCCGCCTCCTCGAGGTCGGGCAGGCCGCCGAGGCTGATCACGGCGCGGACCGGCAGCGGATTCGGCTGGCGCAGCGGCGAGCCGACGGGAAGCCGCGGCCGGCCGGCGAGCCACAGCGCCAGGTGGCCGCCGGCGCTATGCCCGACAGCGACCAGGCGGGAGAGATCGAGATGATAGCGGGCCGCATGCTCGCGCAGCGCATCCGTCGCCGCCGCCGCGTCCTGGAACGTGCCGGGATAGCCGCCGCCGGACCGGTCGACGCCGCGATAGTCGATGTTCCAGACGGCGATGCCGTGGCGGGTGAGGTCGTCGGCGATCCAGCTCATGATCCGCCGGTCGGCAATCTCGCTCTGCCAGCAGCCGCCATGGACCATCAGCACGACCGGATGCGGCCCGCCGCCCTGCGGCAAAAACAGGTCGACGACCTGGAGCGGGTCGGCGCCATAGGAAATGGTGGTGCTCGGGCTCGGCCGCGCCCGCTCCAGCAGGTCCGGCCAGGTCATCAGGCCGTTCGGGGCCGGGTTGCTCGCCTGCACCATCGCGCAGGCGGCTAGCGCCGGCGCGATCAGCAAGGCAAGCGATTTGATGTGGCGCATGGCGGTCCGCGGATAGACCGCCGCGCGCCGGGATCAAAGCCCCGAGCAGCGGCTCCGGCGCGGAGCCCAGGGCGCGGCGAACTGGATCTCATGGAGCTTGCACAGCGCGAACAGGGTCGCTTCCTTCGCATTGCGGAGCGTCTGGATGATCTTGCGAATGGTCATGATGTCCTCTTTCCGCCGCTCAGGCGGCGTTGCTGGTCAAAGCGAGGCTGAGGCCGGTGACCGCGAAGGCGGCGACCATGGCGAGCAGCTGATGGGTGCTGCCGTCCCAGCCGGCGAAGCGGGCGAGGCCGGCGCGAAGGGCGGCGGCGGCATTGTCAACGAGGTCGCCGAAGCCGTCATGATGATCGACCCACATCCGGCCGTCGAGTTCGTCACGCATGTTCCATTCCTTTCCCTGGTGGCCGATCGTTCGGCGTAGCCGGGAAATGGCAGGTCGAGGCCGGGCGCGCCAACGAAAGTCTCGACAGATAGTATAAGGTACGCTTATAGGCTGGACGATGGCCCGCCTGCCTCCCCTGAGCGCCGTGCGCGTGTTCGACGCCGCCGCGCGCCGCCAGAATTTCACCCAGGCCGCGGCCGAGCTCGGGATGACCCAGGCTGCGGTAAGCTATCAAATTCGCTTGTTGGAAGAACGGCTTGGCGTGCCCCTGTTCGTGCGCGCCAAGGGCCGCGTCTCGCTGACCGAGGCCGGCCGCCGGATCGCGCCCTTGATCGCGACCGCGTTCGAGACGCTCGAGGACGCCTTTGCCGGCCTCGTCGCCGACGATTCCGCTTTGCTTTCGGTGAGCACCGCCCAGACTCTCGCCACCGCCTGGCTGGCGCCGCGGCTCGGCGCCTTTCAGGTCCGCCACCCCGACCTCGCGGTGCGCCTGTCGAGCGACAACCGGCTGGTCGATTTCTCGACCGGCGAGTTCCACGCCGCGATCCGGGTCGGCCGCGGCGACTGGCCGGGCCTCCGGTGCCATTTCCTGTTCCGGCTCAATTTCAGCCCGATCTGCAGCGCCGAATTCGCTGCCCGCCACCGGTTCGAACGGCCCGAGCAATTGCTCGACGTGCCGCGGCTCAGCCCCGCCGACGACTGGTGGCGCGACTGGCTCGCCGATGCCGGGGTCGCGACCGGCGGCAGGGGCGCCGATCCCGGCCTCGTCCTCGACAACCAGGTGATGGAGGCGAACGCGGCCTTCGCCGGCGCCGGCATCGCCATGATGACGCCGATGTTCTGGCGCGGCGAGCTCGCCTCCGGGCGGCTCGTCCAGCCCTTCGCGCGAATCCACGTCACCGACCGCAGCCACTGGCTGATCTATCCCGAGGGCCGCCGCAACCAGCCCAAGATCGCCGCCTTCCGCGACTGGATCCTGGCCGAGGCCGAGGCGGAGAAAGCGCGCGAGCCCGCCGAAATCTTCCGCCAGCCCCAACGACTTGAAAATTAGGGACAGTCCCTCTTTTTCCGCGGATGGAAAAGAGGGACTGTCCCTGTTTTCAGGCCTCGGGCGTCACTGCGTGGCGGCGGCGGAGCAGGCGGACCAGCCAGAACAGGCCGAGGCCGGTCAGCAGCCAGGGCGAGAGGGTGACGAGGATGACGAGCAGCATGTTGACGCCCGCCCGGAACGAGTCGGTGGCATTCTCGAACGCCTGGCTGACGCTCGGCCCGCGCGCCGGCCCCGGCGCGAGATTGCCCGAGCCGTAGCGGAACAGGATCGGCGTGGTGGCCAGCTGGCGCTCCTGCTCGGAGGTCGCGTCGCGCAGGCCGGCGATCTGCTGGCGAAGCGCCTGCCGCTCGTCTTCGAGCCGCGCCCGCTCGCCCCGGCGCAGGTTGCCGCGCTCGAGCCGCGTCTCGATCCGGTCGAGATCGGCGCGCAGCTCGGCGAGATTGCCGGTGTTGCGCTTGAGCTCGGTGCCGATCTCGGTGCCGGAGACCTGGCTGTCGGCGAGCTCGCCGTCGGCCGCCTCGACCGCGCGGACGCTTTCGCGGCCGAACTGGGCGGCGATCTGCGGATCGACGAGGAAGGAGAGCATTGCCTCGACATCGTTTTCGTTGGCGGCGCGATAGTCCATGCCGGTGATCCGGCAGCGCGGGCCGTAACGCTCGCACAGCCGCTGATGCTCCTGCTGCATCTCGGCGACCCGTTCGGCCTCGAGGCGGAACGAATAGCGATAGTCGAAGGCGACTCCGGGCGCGCTTTGCGGATCGATGCCGGGCCCCGCTTCGCGGCTCGGCCGGGCGCGCGGCGCGGGCAGCTCGGGCGGAATCGCGGACAGCCCGGAATCCGCCGCCGCCTCGGAGGCATTCGCGGCCTCGCCGGTGGCGGCGTTGGGCGGCGCGGTGGAGCGATCGCCGTCGGCCTGGCTGCAGGCGGCGGTGGTGGCGAGAAGCAAAGCAAGGATGGCAAGCGAACGGCGCACGATCAGTCTCCTCTCTGGTTGTCGTCTTACTCAACTAATATGATAGACAATCAGGGTTGGGGCGGGTGCGTGGGCTGCCTTGCTCTGCGAGGATGAGCCGGCGCCCCGGGCGGCTGGCGAAACGCCCTGCCGCACCCGCCCCCTTCCCTCCTTTGCGGGGAGGGAGAAGGGAATCAGGCGGAGGCGGGCGTCTCGGCCTCCTTCTTCGGGAACCAGCGCCGGCGGACGGTGCGGACGATCGCCCAGATCAGCGCCAGGGCGAGGGCCCAGGGCAGCAGGCTGATGACGAGGATCAGCAGCATCGTCGCCCCGTCTAGGAAATTGTCGGCGGCGCGCTGCAGCGCCTGCTTGAGCGTCGGCCGCTGGGCGAGGCCCGGGACGAGGTCGCCCGAGCCGTAGCGGAACACCATCGGCGTCGTCGCCAGCGATTCCTGCTGCTCGCTGCGGGTCTCGCGCAGCGCGCGGATCTGCGCGCGCAGCTGCTGCGCCTCATATTCGAGGCTCTCGCGCTCGCCGGACGGAATGCGCTGGCCGAGACGCGCCTCGATGCGGGCGAGATCGGCCTGCAGGTCGGCGAGGCTGCGGCCGGCGGCGCGGATCGAGGTGCCGACGTCGGTGCCGGTGATCTCGCTTTCGGTCAGCATGCCCTCGGCGCGGACCACCGCCTCGACGCCCTGGCGGCCGAACGCACGGGCGAGCGAGGGATCGAGCTTGAAAGCGAGCATCGCCTCGATATCGCGGTCGTTGACGACCCGGTAATGCATGCCGGTGATCCGGCAGCGGGCGACGGTGAGGCGCTCGCACATCTGGGCGTGCTGCTCCTGCACCTCGGAGATGCGGGGCGCGGCGAGGCGGAAGGCGTAGCGATAGTTGAAGGCGACCCCGGGCGCCGCGGTCGGCCCGACATCGGGGCCGGCGGCGGCTCGGCTCGCAGGGGCTCGGCTTTCGGCCGGCGCGACCACCCCTTCGGGCGCGGCGACATCGGCCGCCGCGTTCGACATTTGCTCGGATTGGGGCGGGGGCGGGCGCTGGCCGGACTGGCCGCAGGCGGCGGCGCCGGCGAGAAGCAGAGCGAACAGCGGAAGCGAGCGGCGCATGAGCGGTCTCCCCTTGTCTTCACTTACTCTATCAAAATAGTAGAGAATAGCAACGCTAAATTTCAGGTTGCGAATCAGGGGCTTGGGCAAAACGGCGACGAACGATTCGGGCGAGCGTGAAAAGGCCGCCGGCGAGGACCAGCCAGGGCAGCGCGACTCCGAAAAGCAGGATCATCGCGCCGAGGCTGTCCATCGAGATCGACCCGACCCGGGCGAGCGCTTCGGCGACCGGATTGGCCGCGGGCGGCGCGATCGCCTCGCGGGCAAGATAGGAGATCTCGACCGCCGACATCGCCAGCCGGCCGTGCATCTCGGCGAGCCAGGCGCGCGCCGCTTCGAGCTCCTCCTGGGCGGTGTTGATCGCCCGCTCGGCCTCGACCGCCTGGGCGATATTGCCGCTGCGCGTTTCGAGCAGGCCGGTGAGCCGCCGGATCAGCACCTCGCGGGTGCGGATCCGGGCCGCGCTGTCGACCAGCTGCCGCGACAGATCCTCGGCGGCGATCGACCGGTCCACCGTTTCCGCGCCGGCCGCGGCGGAGGTCGCCATCAGCCCGCGCCCGAACGCCTCGGCGAGCGGCGCCGCGACCTGGAGATTGAGCGCGGCGGCCGCCGGCCCGCCATCCTCGCCGCCGCGCCGCATGTTGACGACTCGGCAGCGCGCCGGGCCGAGCCGCCGGCACAAAGCGAGATGGCGCTCCTGCACCGCCGCGACCCGGCCGCGCTCGAGCCGGAACGTGTAGCCATAGGTATAGGCGATCCGCGGCACCGTCACCGCGATCGGAGCCCGGCCCGGCCCGATTGCGGGCTCATGCTGAACGTCGCCGTCGATCGGCGCCATCCACACCTCCGCGGGGGGCGGCGCCTGGGCGACGTCGAAGGAGCGCAACTCCTGGGCGGGCTCGTGCACCATGAACGGGATCGAGCGGCTGGCGGTGAAAAGCATCGCGCCGAGCGCCAGCACGAGCAGCGCGGACAAGGCGGACGCGATCAGGCGAGGCCGGGTCATCTGCATCGGGCGTCTCCCTTCGGCTAGGGATGATACTATATATCATATCGACAAACAACCCGCTCGCCACCCGGAATCGGCCCTGCTAACGATTCGCCATGAGTGACGTTTTCGAGACCGTCCCGTTCGACGATGCCCTGTCCGAACGCTATCTGGTCTATGCCCTTTCGACGATCACCGCGCGTTCGCTGCCGGACCTGCGCGACGGGCTGAAGCCGGTCCACCGGCGCCTGTTATGGGCGATGCGGCTGCTCAAGCTCGATCCCGCCGCCGGCTACAAGAAGTGCGCCCGCGTGGTCGGCGACGTGATCGGCAAATATCACCCGCACGGCGATCAGTCGGTCTATGACGCGATGGTCCGTCTCGCCCAGGATTTCTCGCTCCGCTACCCGCTCGTCGACGGGCAGGGCAATTTCGGCAATGTCGACGGCGATAATGCGGCGGCGATGCGCTACACCGAGGCGCGGCTGACCGCGGCCGCGGGCGAGCTGATGGCCGGGCTCGACGAAGGCAGCGTCGCCTTCCGGCCCACCTACAACAATGAGGAGGAGGAGCCCGAGGTCTTCCCCGGCCTGTTCCCCAATCTGCTCGCCAACGGCGCCGCCGGCATCGCCGTCGGCATGGCGACCTCGATCCCGCCGCACAACGCCGCCGAGCTGATCGATGCCGCCATCCATCTGATCGATTCGCCGAAAGCCGATGACGCGGCGCTGATGGCCCATGTCCGGGGCCCGGACTTTCCGACCGGCGGCCAGGTGGTCGACTCGCCGGAGCTGATCGCCGCCGCTTATGCGAGCGGGCGCGGCGCCTTCCGGGTCCGCGCGACCTGGCACGTCGAGAAGGGGCCGCAGGGGACGTGGACCGCGATCGTCACCGAAATTCCGTTCCAGGTCGCCAAGGGCAAGCTGATCGAGCAGATCGCCCAGCTGATCGCCGACAAGAAACTGCCGATCCTCGCCGACGTCCGCGACGAATCCGACGCGGCGATCCGCATCTGCATCGAGCCGCGCAGCCGAACGGTGGAACCGGACCTCTTGATGGACAGCCTGTTCCGGCTGACCGACCTCGAAACCCGGGTGCCGCTCAATCTCAACGTGCTCGACGCCCGCCGGACGCCGCGGGTGATGGGTCTGAGGCAGGTGCTCGGCGAATGGCTCGCCTTCCAGATCGAGGTGCTGGTCAACCGCTCGAACCATCGCCTCGCGAAGATCGCCGACCGGATCGAGCTGCTCGACGGCTATCTGATCGCCTATCTGAACCTCGACCGGGTGATCCAGATCATCCGCGCCGAGGACGAGCCCAAGCCGCTGATGATCGCCGAGTTCGGCTTGAGCGACCGCCAGGCCGAGGCGATCCTCAACATGCGGCTGCGCGCCCTGCGCCGGCTCGAGGAGCTGCAGATCCGGAAGGAGCGCGACGCGCTCGAAAAGGAGAAAGCCGAGCTTCAAAAGCTGGTCGAATCGCCCACCCGGCAGCGCAGCCGGCTCAAGCGGGACCTTGCCGGGCTGAGGGAGCGCTATGGGCCGGACACCGCGCTCGGCCGGCGCCGCACCCGGATCGAGCAGGCCGGCCCGGCCCGTGAGATCCCGCTGGAAGCGATGATCGAGCGCGAGCCGATCACCGTGATCCTCTCCCGCCGCGGCTGGATCCGGGCGATGAGGGGCCATGTCGAGCAGGCCGAGGCCGACGCGCTCAAGTTCAAGGAAGGCGACAGCCTCGCCTTTCCCCTGCTCCGCGCCCACACCACCGACAAGATCCTGATCGCCTCGTCGGACGGCCGCTTCTACACCCTCGCCGCCGACAAATTGCCGGGCGGGCGCGGCTTCGGCGAGCCGGTCAAGCTGATGGTCGACATCGAAGGGGAGGGCAATGTCGTCGCCCTGCTCCGGGCAGGCGGATCGGAAAAGCTGCTGGTCGCCTCGTCGGACGGGCGCGGGTTCATCACCCCGGCCGCGGGAGCGATCGCGGAGACCCGCAAGGGCAAGCAGATCGTCAACCTCCGCCCCGGCGCCAGGCTCAAGGTGGTCCGCCCGCTGGAAGCCGGCGACGATTATCTCGCGGTGATCGGCGAGAACCGCAAGCTGGTCGTCTATCCGCTCGCCGAGCTGCCCGAAATGGGCCGCGGCCAAGGCGTCCAGCTCCAGCGCTACCGCGACGGCGGCCTTGCCGACGCGACCGGCTTCGCCTTCGCCGAAGGCCTCAGCTGGGCGATGGGCGGCGACTCCGGCCGGGTCCGCACCGAGAGCGACATGAACCCGTGGCGCACCGCCCGCGGCGCCGCCGGCCGCATGCCCCCATTGGGTTTCCCGCGCGACAATCAATTCTGACATCCGCGCAGACGGTTACCGCGTTTGCCGGGGCCAATTCTCAACGATGCGTTAACCCTGTTCCCTTATCCCCTCTGCCATGCAGGCGGCAGGCACGCGCAAGCACACGAAAGCATCGATCGAGGAGACCGCCCGCAAGGTGAACGTCTCTCCCGACACCGCGCACCAGCTCGTCTCGATCCTCGAATCCGTCCGCCAGGGCTATCTCGACGCCCTCCCGATCGCCGCCGCGATGGTCACCGTCGCCGACAACGAGACCTATATCGAGTGCGCCAACGACCTTTTCCGCTTCGTCGCCGAATGGGATGAGCGCCTCGGCGACCGGCACATCGCCAAGGTGCCGTTGCTCCGGGCGGGGCCGATCGGATCGCGCCTCGCCGCTTTCCTGAAGGGCGCCGAGACCGCCCACCAGTTCGATACCGCCGACGGGCGCAGCATCGGCGGCCGCCATTTCACCGTCCGCTTCGCCCAATTGAAGGTGCTGGCGGGCCAGCCGAAGCGCTATCTCATCACCCTGATCGACAAGACCGCGCAGATCGAGACCGAGAAAAGCCTGCGCTCCGAGATGCTCCGCGACACCCTGACCGGCCTGCCCAACCGCTTCGCCTTCAACGAGAAGGTCGAGGCGGTGCTCGTCGATCCGCAGTTCCGCGAGGGCAGTTACGGGGTGCTCGCCGTCGACATGACCCGCTTCAGCCGGGTCAACGAGTGCATGGGCGCGATGGCCGGCGACGAGCTGCTCATCACCTTCGCCCGCCGCCTCGTCTCCGCGCTGCGCCCGAGCGACGTCCTCGCCCGCACCTCGGGCGACGAGTTCGGCATCCTGATGCGGCTTGACCGCGGCCCCGGCGACGCGCTCCGCGCCGCCGAGCGCATCAAGGCGGTATTGACCCTGCCGTTCCGCCTTTCCGACCTCGAGATCAGGGTCGATTGCGCGATCGGCTGCGCGATCCTCAACCAGGGAGTGGCGAGCGCCGACGAAGTGTTCCGCAACGCCCAGTTCGCGCTCAAGAACGCCAAGCAGATGGGCACCACCCAGATTTACGAGCCGGTCCAGGCCGAGGCGGTGCGCCGCCGGTTCAGCATGGAGACCGAGCTGCGCTGCGCGATCGAGACCGACGGCCTCACCCTCGCCTACCAGCCGCTGATCGAATTGAAGACTGGCCGGGTCGCCGGCTTCGAGGCGCTGGCGCGCTGGACCGACGACGAAGGCCGGGTGATCCCGCCCGCCGAGTTCATCCCGGTCGCCGAGGAATCGGGGCTGATCGTCCAATTGGGGCGCTGGGCGCTGGAGACCGCGACCCGCACCCTGGCCGAATGGGACCGGGCCACCGGGATCGAGCTGCCGATCGGCATCAGCGTCAACATGTCGCCGATCCAGATCAGCCGCGACGACGTCGCCGCCGCGGTCTCGGCGGCGCTCGGCGCCAGCGGCATTTCCGGGGCCCGCCTCACCGTCGAGCTCACCGAAAGCGCGATCATCCAGGATCCCGAGCGCGCGGCCAAGGCGCTGAACGCGCTGAAGCGGCTCGATGCGCGGGTGGCGATGGACGATTTCGGTACCGGCTACACCTCGCTCGCCTCGATGCAATTGCTGCCGATCGACGCGCTCAAGATCGACCAGCGCTTCATCGCCGCGATGATCGAAGACGGCGATTCGGCGGCGATCGTCCACGCCATCCTGTCGCTCGCCAAAGCGCTCGGCATGGAGACCACCGCCGAGGGAATCGACAGCGAGGAGCTCGCCCACGGCCTCGCCGAGCTGGGCTGCACCTACGGCCAGGGCTTCCACTTCTCCGAGGCGCTGCCCGCCGATGCGGCGCTCGCTTACTGGCTGGAGCGCAGCGCCTGATCGACGTGGCGCCGGGCCAGCGCGCGGACCTCCCGGGCGTCGCCTGAAAAACCGCCGGCCGCCCAATCCCGCTCGATCGCCTGCAGAGTCGCCGCCACCACCGGCCCGGCCTTCAGCCCCATCGCGATGAGGTCGCCGCCGCCGACCGCGAGGCGCGGCCTTTTCCATTGCTCGAGTGCCCGCAAACCGGGCGGCGGCGCGCCGTTGAGCAGGAAGCGGTCGATCGCTTCGGCCGTGCCGATCCGGTAGGCGAGCGCCTCGGGCGAATCGAGCGCCCGCTCCGCCGCCGAAACCAGCCGCCGCGCCGCCCGCTTGGACAGCCTCAAGCGCGCCGCCACCGCGGCGGCCGCGTCCGGATCGGCGGGCAGCAAGGCGGCCAGCCGCCGCACCGGCTCGGGCGCGATTCCCGCCTCGCGCTCGGCCGCGATCAACCCTGCGAGGCGGTCGGCCGACCGGATTTCCGGCAGCACCGGCTTCAGGATGCCCCGCTCGATCATCAGCGCCACGGTCGGCGCCGGATCGGCGAGGCCGAGCAGCTTCAGCAGCTCGTCGGCGATGCGCTCGCGCGACAGCGCCATCAGATCGTTGGCCCGGGCGGCGCAGGCCGCGAGCGCGGCGGCGTCCGGCTCGCCGGTGCCGAAGCGGGCGTGGAAGCGGAAGAAGCGCAGGATGCGCAGATGATCCTCGGCGATTCGCTGCAGCGGCTCGCCGATGAACCGCACCCGCCGTGCCTTGAGATCGGCGACTCCGCCGAAATAGTCGGCGACCCGGCCGCTCACCGGATCGGCGAACAGGGCGTTGATCGTGAAATCGCGCCGCGCCGCATCCTCGCGCCAATCCTCGGTGAACGCCACCGTGGCGCGGCGCCCGTCGGTCGCAACGTCGCGTCTCAGCGTCGTCACCTCGACCGGCGCGCCGCCGATCACCGCGGTGATGGTGCCGTGGGCGATGCCGGTCGGCACCGCCTTGATCCCCGCTTTGGCGAGCCGTTTCGCGACCTCGTCCGGGGCCAGCCGGGTGGCGAGATCGACGTCGCTGACCGGCAGGCCGAGCAGGGTGTCGCGCACGCAGCCGCCGACGAACCGGGTCTCGCCGTCCCCCGCGCCCAGCGTCCGCAGCAGCCGCGGCATGCCGGTGCGCTTGCGCCAGGAGGCGTCGGGCAGCCTCACATGAGTCTCCGAAAATAGGGACAGTCCCTATTTTTCAGGGCCGCCCAACGCGCCTCGCCGCGCCTGCGGAAAATAGGGACTGTCCCTATTTTCACGCGGTGAGCTCCAGCCGCCGGCTCAAATTGACGATCATCGCCGCGGTCGCTCCCCAGATCCGCCGCCCCTGATAGTCGATCTCATAATAATGCCGCTCCCGCCCGCGCCAGATCGCCGAGCGCTCCTGCTGATGCGCCGGATCGAGGAGATAGTGAAGCGGCGCCTCGAACAGGGCGGCGACCTCGCCGGGGTGGGGGACGAGCGGCAGGTCCGGCGGCACGATCCCGACCACCGGCGTCACCTCGAAGCCGGTGACGGTGCGGTAGACGTCGGCGAGGCCGATCACCTCGACCGCGCCCGGCGGCAACCCGATCTCCTCCTCGGCCTCGCGCAGGGCGGCGGCGACCGGGCCGTCGTCGCCGGGGTCGATCCGCCCGCCGGGGAAGCTGACCTGGCCGGGGTGCTTGCGCATCGTTTCGGGCCGCAGGGTGAGGATCACGGTCGGCTCGGGCCGGTCGACCACCGCGACCAGCACCGCGGCCGGGGTGATGCCGCCGCCTCCCTCCTCCTCGTCGAGGACGTCGCCGGCGATCAGGATCGGGCTTCGGCCATGGCCGCGCTCGAGCGCCTCGCGCAGCCGCGCGGCGAGGTTCATGCCGCCGGCTCCAGCGGAAAGAACAGGCCGCCGCTCCACAGGCCGGGAGGCTCGGCGGCCTCGGCGAGCGCCAGCTCGGCAAGCTCGTAATAGACCGGGCGGGCGACCAGCGCGTCGAGGCCGCCGCGCACCTCGAGACAGGGATGCGGACCCCGTTCGAAGCGCAGCCGGTGGTCCGGCCCGGCGATCACGACGTCGCCGGTGTTGAGCCGGAAGGCGAGGTTGCGCGCCTCGCCCTCCCCCTCGCTCTTCACCTCGACCGCGACGAACGGCGCATCCTCCACGGCGATGGCGAGCTTCTCGACCGGCGTCACCAGCACGAAGCCGCCGTCGGGCTCGCGGCGGAGAATGGTCGAGAACAGCCGCACCATCGCCGGCCGGCCGATCGGGCTGCCCTGGTGAAACCAGGTGCCGTCGCGCCCGATCCGCATCTCGCTGTCGCCGCAATGGCTCGGCTGCCATTTGTCGACCGGCGGCAGCCTGCGCTCCTCGGCCATCCGGGCGATGTCGGCGAGGCTGAGGGCGCTCAAATCGTCCATCAGCGCGCTGTAGCCGCTGGCTGGCATTGCGCAAAGCGCGGGGCTATGCGCCGGCCATGGAACAACGCACGGCGATCGTCACCGGCGGCGCGAAGCGGATCGGCGCCGAGCTCGTCCGGGCGCTGGCCGCGGACGGCTGGCACGTCCTCATCCACTACCGCTCCTCGCGCGACGAGGCGGTGGCGCTGGCGGCGGAGATCGGCGATGCGACGCTCGTCCAGGCCGATCTCGCCGACCCGGCCGCCGCCGAGGCGATCATCGCCGCCGCCGAGGGCCTGCCGCCGCTGCGCCTTCTCGTCAACAGCGCCTCGCGCTTCGTCCATGACGACATTGCGGATTTCACCGCCGACAGCTGGGCCGCCCATCTCGACGTCAATCTGCGCGCCCCGGCCTTGCTCTCGCGCGCCTTCGCGGCGCGCGCCGGCAAGGGCCTGATCGTCAACCTGCTCGACGCCAAGCTCGCCGCATTGAACCCCGATTTCTTCAGCTACACCCTCTCCAAGATCGGCCTTGCCGGCCTCACCGAGCTTTGCGCGCGCGCCTTCGCGCCCGCCATTCGCGTCTGCGCCATCGCGCCCTCGGTGACTCTCGTCTCGGGTCCGCAGAGCCGCGCCAATTTCGACAAGGTCCACGGCCTCAACGCGCTCGGCCGCGGAGTCGAGGTCGCCGAGATCGTCGCCGCGCTGCGGCTGATCGTCGCCAGCCCGAGCATGACCGGCCACACGATCCTGCTTGACGGCGGCCAGCGTTTCCTCTCCCTGCCGCGCGACGTCCAATTCCTGGAGCAGCCATGACCCAGCTCGCCGCCACCCTCGACGGCCTCGTTCCCGCCCGGCTCGCGCCGAAGACCCGCAAGATCGTCCTCGACGGCTATCAGCTCGACGTCGACATCGGCTTCCACGATTTCGAGATCGGCGCGCCGCAGCGGCTGCTGGTCACGGTCGAGGTCTGGGTCGACGAAGCGAGCTTCGCCGCCGGCGACGACGAGGCCGGCGCCTGGGACTATGATTTCCTGCGCACCGAGATCGGCGCGCTCGCCGAGGGGCGCAGATTCAATCTCCAGGAGACGTTCGCGCGCGAGATTTACGACCTGATCGCCGCCCGCCGCGGCGTCACCGCGCTGCGGGTCGCCACCAGCAAGCCCGACATCTACGCCGATTGCGCCGGCGTCGGGGTGGAGCTGGCGAGCTTCTGAGTCGCCGGCCGTCATTCCAGCGAAAGCTGGGATCCATGCCGACTTCGATCCGCTCTGACGCCGCTTGGATTCCAGCTTTCGCTGGAATGACGAAGAGGGGTCAGCGCCGCGCCCGGGTCCGCGTGCAGGGACCGAGGCCGTCGAGCACGACCCGGTAGTCGGCCTGGATCGCCCGCGCCTCGTCGGGCCCGGCCTCGCTCAGCGACTGCGCGGGCAGGCGCGGCGGCAGGGTGCAGGCGAGCCGGTACCAGAGCAAGGTCTCGGGCGCGGGCGGGGCGGCCGCGTCGTCGACGATCTCGCTGAGCGCCACCGACCAGCGCGGCTGCTCGCCGGGACGGCGCAGGACGTTCAGCGAGATCGGCCGTTCGCCCGCCGCCTGCAGGAAGATCTGGGTCTCGCTCTCGCCGGCCAGGGTGCCCGCGACGTGGAAGGCGCGGCCGATGCCGGTGAGGCGCGGCGCCGCGCCAGCCGCGCTCGAATCGCGCAGGATGGCGCGCAGCCGCGCCGCGGTCTCGGCCGCGTAGGGCAGCTGGGCGTCGGGCGCGACGAGCCGCAATTCGGCCGGCCGGCCCGCCACCCGGCTGGCGAGGACGAGCACTTCATCGCCGCGGCGCAGGCGCGCCGGCCGGCCCCGCGAATCATTCGCAACATCGATCAGATAGCTGACCCTCGCCGGCAGCCCGTCGGCGCCGCGAATCAGCGCGACGACGTCGGCCTCGACCAAAAAACGGCGGCGCCCGGCAGGCACGTTCGGCGCCTCGCGCGGGCTGAGCGCGTCGGCGTCGCGGATGCGCAGATGGACGGCGACCGGAGCGGCCAGCGCAAGGTCTGCGAGGTCGGCATAGGTGAGCCGCCCGGCGGGCACGGGAAGCACTTGCGACTCAACGGGTTGGGCGGCCAGCAAGGCCAAAAGGGCGGCGCAGAATCTCGGGCTCATGATGCTCCTCGGGGCGTGTCCGCCCGCGCTACGGGGCCGTGCATTAACCCCGGATTGCGGCGGAAATCCACCGGCCGCCGCGGCCATGTCACAGAGTCACAGGAAGGATTGCCTCCGTCCGAGCGGCGCGATAGAGACCATCCCCGCGATTATCCGTTACACGGATGAACCGAAACCCGGCCGCGGCGTTACAGCAGGTTGGGCTCAGGTTGAAAAAGAGGGAGCGCGGCTGATTAATGTCATACGTTGATCAGGGAATGACCCAGGGACGGGTCTATGCGATCGTCGCGGTCGCCATCTTGCATGCTTTGCTCGCTTATGCGTTCGTGACGGGCCTCGCTTACCGGTTCGTCAAGAACGTGGCAGAGGATCTCAAAACCTTCGACGTTCAGGAGGAGCCGCCGCCGCCGGAGGAGCCGCCGCCGCCGCAGCCCCAGGTGCAGCCGCCGCCGATCGTCGCGCCGCCGCCGCTGATCCGGATGCCGGCGCCGGCGCCGCCGATCACGACCGTGCAGGTCGCGCCGCCGCCGATCATCACGCCGACGGCGCCGCCGGCCCCGCCGGCACCGCCCGCGCCGCCGCCGCCGCCGCGCACGGTCGAGCCCGCCCACGCCCGCGCCAACCTCGCCTCCTACGTCTCCGACGCCGATTATCCGGCTTCGGCGATCCGGGCCGAGGAGCAGGGCACGACCGGCTTCCGGCTGACCGTCGGCCCCGACGGCCGGGTCACCGCCTGCTCGGTGACCTCGTCGAGCGGCTCGGCGGCGCTCGATCAAGCGACCTGCCGGATCATGCGCAGCCGCGCCCGCTTCACCCCCGCCCGCGACGATCACGGGCAGGCGACCACCGATTCCGTGAGCAGCCGCATCCGCTGGGTGCTGCCTGACGAATAATCACCTGCGACATGGGTTTTTCTCGAATAGCAATTTAGACTGAGAGGGAAGTTACAATGGCAGCACCAGCAGCAGCACCTGGCGGCGAAAATCCTTATGGCATCATTCCCGCGCTCCAGCAGGGCGGAATCGTCGCCCAGTTCACCTTCGGCGTCCTCGTCATCATGTCCGTCGGGTCCTGGTACATCTTCTTCGTCAAGCTGTTCGAGCAGCAGAAGATCATCAAGGAGGGCCGCCGCGCCCGATCCGTTTTCTGGCAGGCGCCCAACCTGCGCGAAGGCGCCAACAAGCTCGACAAGAACGGCGCCTACCGCCAGATCGTCGATGACGGCCTGCTCGCCGAGGAGCAGCACAACAAGCTGACCGATCCGATCGACCAGCACGACTGGATGCTGAACTCCCTCGCCCGCAGCCAGGGCGCGATCACCGCCCGGCTGACCAGCGGCCTCGCCTTCCTCGCCACGGTCGGCTCGACCTCGCCGTTCGTCGGCCTGTTCGGCACCGTCGTCGGCATCATCCGCGCCCTGATCCGGATCGGCGCCGCCGGCCAGGCGTCGATCGACGCCGTCGCCGGCCCGGTCGGCGAGGCGCTGATCATGACCGCGGTCGGCCTTGCCGTCGCGGTGCCGGCGGTCATGCAGTACAACTGGCTGATGCGCCGCAACAAGGCGATCGGCGAGGAGCTGGCCCGCTTCGCCAACGACGTCCACGGCTACATGATGTCGGGCGGCGCGGTCAGGCCGGCCACCCCTCGTCCGCCGACGCGGCCGGCGGCCGCCGCGGCGACCTCGACCTCGACCTCGACCTCGGGCGCCGCGACGAGCCCACCCACTCCGCCCAGGACGTAAGGAAGCATGGCGGCGGGGTTCGCGCCCCGCCGCGCCCTTCCCGGCGCCGCCGCACGGAGGGCGCCGAAGCAGAATAGGAAGCGACGAACATGGCAATGCAGGTCGGCGAAAGCGGCGACGAAGACGCCCCAATGTCGGACATCAACACGACGCCTCTCGTGGACGTCATGCTGGTCATGCTGATCATTTTCCTCATCACCGTCCCTGTCGTGCTGCAGTCGATTCCGGTCCGGCTGCCGAAGGTCGAATACGAGCCCACCATCACCAAGCCCGAGAACGTCAACCTCACGGTCAAAACGGATGCGGCGGGGCACTGCGAGGTCTATTGGGGCCTGACCCGGATGAACTCGGCGCAATTGCTCCAGCGCGCCGCCGACGAGCTCCAGCACCAGGTCGACGCCGTCGGCGGGGCGCAGAACATCACCGACGAGAACATGCCGGAGGCGCACATCCGCTCCGACATCGACACGCCCTATCGCTGCGTCGGCGCGGCGATCTTCACCATGCAACGCGCCGGCTATGCGCGGATCGGCTTCATCTCCGAGCCCGAGCCGCACGGCGGCCACCGGTTCTGATCGGGAGGCGACAGGAGTCAGGCAATGAGCGCATCAGTCCTCAATCCCGAATCATCCGAACCGATGATGGAGATCAACACGACGCCGCTGATCGACGTCATGCTGGTGCTCCTGATCATGATCATCATGACCATCCCGATCCAGAGCCACGCGGTGAAGCTCGATCTGCCGCAGGACCAGAATCAGCAGCGGCCGCCGATCGATCCGGTCAAGAACAAGATCGTCGTCACCGCCGCCGGCGCGGTGCTGTGGAACGGCACCCCCGTCAACCTGACCACGCTGCGCCAGTATCTCGAGCTCACCACGACGATGAACCCGGTGCCCGAGCTGCACCTGCAGCCGGAGCCGCAGGCGCGCTACGCGCTGGTCGACGAGGTGCTCGCCGTCACCAAGCGCGCGCAGGTGACCGCGATGGGCTTCGTCGGCAACGAGGCCTACGCCAACCAGTTCTGAGGCTTCGGCCCGGGCGAATCGGGGCGGTCCTCGCGGGCCGCCCTTTTCGTTTCGGCCGATGCCGCTGGTAGGACGGCCCTTTTCAGGCGGCGACGCCCTCGAACTGCAGCCGTGCCAGCCGCGCGTAGAGGCCGCCCTTGCCGCTCAGCGAGTCATGGGTACCTTCCTCGACGATGCGGCCGTGGTCCATCACCAGGATGCGGTCGGCGGCGCGGACGGTGGCGAGGCGGTGGGCGATGACGATCGTCGTTCGTCTCTCGAACAATCGTTCGAGCGAGCCCTGCACCAGCCGCTCGGACTCGGCGTCGAGCGCCGAGGTCGCCTCGTCGAGCAGCAGCAGCGGCGCATCGCGGAGCAGCGCTCGGGCGATCGCGATCCGCTGACGCTGGCCGCCCGACAGGCGGGCGCCGCCCTCGCCGAGATAGGTGTCGAGCCCGTCGGGCAGCCGCTTCAGGAACTCCGCCGCATTGGCCGCCTCGGCCGCCTCCCAGAGCGCGTCGTCGTCCGCCTCCCAGCGGCCGTAGCGCAGATTGTCGCGCGCCGAGGCGGCGAAGATGATCGTCTCCTGGGGGACGATGGCGATTCGGGCGCGCAGCTCGGCGAGGTCGGCCTCCCTGAGATCGACGCCGTCGAGCCGAACCGCGCCGGCCTCCGGATCGTAGAAGCGCTGGGCGAGCTGGAAGATCGTCGTCTTGCCCGCCCCCGACGGTCCGACCAGCGCCAGCGTTTCGCCCGGCGCCACCGCCAGGCTGAAGTCGTGCAGGGCGCTGACCTCGGTCCGGGTCGGGTAGCGGAAGGTGACGGCGTCGAAGGTGAGCGCGCCCTGCGCCGGCTGCGGCAGCGGGATCGGCACGGGCGGCGACTGGATTTGCGGGATCTGGGCCATCAGCTCCGTGATCCGCCCGGTCGCGCCGGCGCCGCGCAGCAGATCGCCATAGACCTCGGTGAGCGCGCCGAACGCGCCGGCGACGATCGCGCTGGTGACGACGAAGGCGACGACGGTGCCGCCGCTGATCGCGCCGTGGGAGACGTCGATCGCCGCCTGGCGGACGAGCAGGGTGATCGATCCGAACACCAGCGAGATGACGATCGCCGCCATCGCCGCGCGGATCGAGACGCGCCAGCGCGCGGTGAGGAAGGCGCGGCGGACGGCGTCGCGGAAGCGGCTGCTCTCGCGCTCCTCCTGGCCGAACCCCTGCACGATCTTCATCGCGCCCAGCGTCTCGGCGACGATCGAGCCGAGATCGGCGATCCGGTCCTGGCTGCTGCGCGAGATGGTGCGGACTCGCCGGCCGAGGACGACGATCGGGATCACGATCGGCGGGATGCCGATCACCAGCCAGATGGCCAGGGCCGGCGCCAGCGCGAACAGATAGATGATGCCACCCAGGCCGAGCACGATGTTCCTGAGCGCCACCGAGACGGTCGATCCGACGACGAGCTCGATCACCGCCGTGTCGGCGGTGACCCGCGAGGCGATTTCCGAAGGCCGGTTCTCCTCGAAGAAGCGCGGCTCCATGCGCAGCAGATTGTCGTGCACCGCGACCCGGATGTCGGCGATCACCTTCTCGCCCAGCATCGACACGAAATAGAAGCGGAAGGCGGTCGCCACCGCCAGCACGATCACCATGAGGAACAGATAGTTGAACTGCTGCGAGACATCGCCGCCGCCCGCCACGAAGCCCTTGTCGATGACCCGGCGGAAGCCATCGGGGATGGCGAGCATCGCCCCGGCGGCGAGCAGCAGCGAGACGGCCGCGCCGGCGATCGTCGGCTTGTAGCGGAGCGCATAGCGCCAGATCGTCAGCAGATTGCCGATCTTGCCCTTGGGGGCGTCCGCCAGGATCGTCGCTGCCATGCCCGCGGGCCTAGCAGCGAGCGGAGGGGCGCTCAATGGCGGACACTTTGACCGGCCGGCCGGTTAATCCATATGGACCTCAGAGTCCCGACCCTGCATAAGGCCCCCAGCCGGGGGTGGAGAGTTGATGCTTTACGACGCGTATGAAATGCAGCGTTCGCTGCTCGCCGGTGCCAGCACCCTCGCCAATATCGGCGCCGGCTGGATGACCAACCCCGTCAATCCGTTCGCTTATTCCCAGATGGGGCCGATCGTCGCCTCGGCGCTCGACGTCTTCGCCCACGCCGCGGCGCCGCGCGGCAAGCCCGAATTCGGCCTTACCGCCACCGTCGTCGGCGGCAAGCCGGTCGCGGTCAGCGAGGAGATCGTGCTGCGCAAGCCGTTCGGCCAGCTCAAGCATTTCCGCAAGCACGGCGCCGCGCCCGGGCCGAAGCTGCTCATGATCGCGCCGATGTCGGGCCATTATGCGACCCTGCTGCGCGGCACGGTCGAGCGGATGCTGCCCGGCCACGACGTCTACATCACCGACTGGCGCGACGCCAAGCTGGTGCCGCTCGAGGACGGGCGTTTCGACCTCGACGATTATATCGACTATCTGATCGCCTTCCTCGAGCATATCGGCCCGGGCGCGCATTTGCTCGCGGTCTGCCAGCCGTCGGTTCCCGCCTTCGCCGCGGCGGCGATCATGAGCGCGGACAAGCATCCCTGCCGGCCGAAGACGCTGACCATGATGGGCGGGCCGATCGACACCCGCAAGGCGCCGACCGAGGTCAATATCGTCGCCACCCAGCGCCCCTATGCCTGGTTCGAGCACAATGTCATCGCCACCATCCCCTATCTCTATCCCGGCGCCGGGCGGAAGGTCTATCCGGGCTTCCTCCAGCTCGCCGGCTTCATGGCGATGAACCTCGGCGACCACCTCACCAGCCATTGGGAGATGTTCAAGCATCTCGTCCAGGGCGACGGCGAAAGCGCCGATGCCAACAAGGCGTTCTACGACGAATATCGTGCGGTCTGCGACATGACCGCCGAATTCTATCTGCAGACCGTCGACGTCGTCTTCCAGCGCCACCTCCTGCCCAAAGGCAAGCTGATGCACCGCGGCCGCCGGGTGGATCCGGCGGCGCTCGCGGACGTCGCCCTGCTCGCCATCGAAGGCGAGCGCGACGACATCAGCGGCGTCGGCCAGACCAAAGCGGCGCTCGCCATCGCCACCGGCCTGCCCGCGGCGATGAAGCGCTACCACCTCGCCAAGGGCGTCGGCCATTACGGCATCTTCCACGGCAGCAAATGGCGCGGCCAGATCGCGCCCGTGGTCGAGGAATGGATCGCCCGCTTCGATAAATAGGGACTGTCCCTCTTTTCAGTCCGCCACCGCCGGCGGGGCGGCGCCCGCCCGGCCCTTGCGCAGCAGCAGCAGCAGGGGGACCGCGACGATCGAGATGATCATCATCACTTTGAAATCGTCGATATAGGCGATCATCAGCGCCTGGCGGTTGATCTCCAGGTCGAGCATCGCGACCGCGGCGTCGGTGATCGGCGGCGCGCCCTGGATGATCGCCGGCGGGATCGGCGGCAGCGAATATTGGGTGATGTGGGCGGCAAGGTCGGAATGGCTGACCTGGAGGTTGCGGGCGAGCAGCAGGGTCATGATCGAGATGCCGATCGAGCCGCCGATGCTGCGCGAGAGGTTGAACAAAGCCGCCGCGCTGGTCCGGTATTTGGGGTCGAGCGTGCCGAAGGCGACGGTGTTCAGAGGCACGAAGATGAGGCCGAGCGCGAGCCCCTGGATCACGCCGCTGACGATCACCGGCCGCGAATCCATCGCCAGGCTGAAGCCCGACATCTGCCACAGCGACAGGGTCATCAGCCCCATTCCGGCGAGCACCAGCAGCCGGGCATCGATCCGGCCGACCAGCCGGCCGACGACGATCATCGAAATCAGCGTGCCGACGCCGCGCGGCGCGGTCAGGAAGCCCGACTGCAGCACCGAATAGCCGAGCAGGCCCTGGAGCATGGTCGGCAGCAAAGCGAGGCCGGCGAACAGCATCACCCCCATCACCGCCATGAAGACGAGGCCGGTGGCGAAATTGCGGTCGGCGAACATCTTGCGGTCGAAGATCGGCTGGCGCGCGCTCGCCATATGGACCCCGAACATCCACAGCCCGGCGATGGCGAGGCCGGCCTCGATCCTGATCTCCCAGCTCGAAAACCAGTCGAGCTGCTCGCCGCGGTCGAGCATCAGCTGCAGCCCGGCGAGGGCGATTGCGAGCAGGGCGAAGCCGAACAGGTCGAAGCGGCGTGTGCTCTTCGGGATCGCCGGCATGCAGCGCGCCATCAGCAGCGCGGCGAGCGCGCCGACCGGCAGGTTGATCAGGAACACCCAGCGCCAATTGTAGGCGTCGGTCAGCCAGCCGCCGAGCACCGGCCCGGCGATCGGCCCGATCATCACCCCGGCGCCGAACAGCGCCATCGCGTTGCCGTGCTTCTCGCGCGGGTTGATGTCGAACAGGGTCGCCTGGGCGAGCGGGACGATGAACGCGCCGGCGACGCCCTGGATCGCGCGGAAGGCGACCATCTCGGTCAAATTCTGGGCGATCGCGCAGAGCAGGGAGGCGATGGTGAAGACGATCACCGACCAGACGAACAGGGGCTTGCGGCCGACCCGGTCGGCGAGCCAGCCGGTGATGGGGATCGCGATCGCCGAGGCGACGATATAGGAGGTCAGCACCCAGGCGACGGTCTCGCGCGTCGCCCCCAGGCTCGCCTGCATGTGCGGCAAGGCGACGTTGGCGATGGTCGTGTCGAGCACCTGCATCAGCATGCCGAGGATCACCCCGGCGGTGACCAGGGCATGGCGCAGCGGGGAGAGCTCGTGATGCTGGGCAGGGGGCGGGGCGGCGGCCATCTTACTTCCCCTCCCCTTGGGAGAGAGAAGGCCTTAGGCCAAACCGCATCTTACCGCCCCGCGGTCCGCTGCCCCGGCCGGTCGCGCGTGTCGACGGTGACGTGGGCCGAGAGGCCGGCGATCATCGGCCGGCCGGGATCGCCGTCGAGCGCGATCCGCACCGGCACGCGCTGGCGGACCTTGACCCAATTGCCGCTCGCATTCTGCGCCGGCAGCACCGAGAATTGCGCGCCGGTGCCGGCGCCGATCGAGGCGACATGGCCGCGAATGTCGACTCCGGGATAGGCGTCGATGTCGATCTCGGCGGCCTGGCCGACATACATGTTGGCGAGGTCGGTTTCCTTGTAATTGGCTTCGACATAGGTGGTCGCGCCGCGCACCAGGGTCACCACCGGCACGCCGGTGACCACCGCCGCGCCGACCTGGAGCCGGCCGGTCTGGCTAACGATGCCGTCGGCCGGCGCGCGCACCTCGGTGCGGGAAAGGTTGAGCAGCGCCTGCTCGCGCGCCACCCGGGCGGCCTGCAGGGCGGGCTGGTCGCCGCCGCCGCCGCCGAGCAGCGCCGATTGCGCGGTCGCCGCCGCGGCGCGCGCATTGGCGAGCCGTTCGCGCGCCTCCTGGACATTGTGCAGCGCCTCGTCGTGGCGCGAGCGGGTGATCCAGCCGCGCCGCAGCAGCTCGGCGAGGCGGTCATATTCGCGCTGCTGGTAGGTCAGATTGGCCTCGGCCCCGGCGATGTCGGCGCCGGTGCCGGCCGAGCGCGTCTCGAGCTGGTTGACCTGGACCCGGGCGGCGGCGATCTGGGCGTCGGCCTGGGCGAGCGCGATGCGGAACGGGCGCGGGTCGATCCGGAACAGGAGCTGGCCGCGCCGGACCTGCTGGTTCTCATCGACCAGCACCTCGCGGATCACGCCGTTCACTTCGGGTGCGACCGAGACCATGTCCTGCTGGACATAGGCATTGTCGGTCGAGACGTAACGGCCCGAGGTCAGCCACATATAGCCGCCGACGCCAAGCAGGATCAGCGGCACCGACAGCATCAGCGCCAGCCGCCACGGCTTGCGCTTCGGCCTGGCCCCGGCGGCCGCCTGCTGTTCGGCCTGCACGTTGGGATCCGCTTCGCTCATGACGCCTGCTCGAGCTCGCCGTCGAGCTGGTCGAGATTGTGCCGGATGCGGGCGAGAACGCGCCGCGCCGCCTCGCGGTCCGGCTCGGCGATGCCGGCGAGGATATCGGCGTTGAACTGGGTGCCCATCGCCTCGAGCTTGGCGAGCACGGGCGCCGCCGCCCCGGTCAGGTGAATTCGCCAGGCGCGCCGGTCGGCGGCGTCGCGGCGGCGCTCGACCAGGCCGGCTTCCTCGAGCCGGTCGATCATCCGGCAGAGCGTGATCGGGTCGACGTCGAGCGCTTCGGCAAGCGCGATCTGGCGCAGCCCGCCGCCGCTGCGGTGAAGCCGCGCCAGCACCCGCCACTGCGCCTTGGTCGCGCCCAATACGGCGGCGCGCCGATTGGCTTCGCGCCGGATCAGCCGCGCCGTCTCGGCGACTTCGAAAGCGAAATTCTCCATGGCGGCCCGCATATAATAAGCACGCTCATTATAATCAAGCCGGCTGGCCGATCGTCTCCAGCAGCCCCTCGAACAGCCGCCGCCCATCGGTCAGCCCGTGCGCCGCTTCGACGGCGCGTTCGGGGTGGGGCATCATGCCGAGCACGTTGCCGGCCTCGTTGAGGATGCCGGCGATATTGCGGGCCGAGCCGTTGACCGCGTCCGCGTAGCGCAGCGCCACCCGGCCCTCGCCCTCGAGCCGGTCCAGCGTCGCCGCGTCCGCCTGGTAATTGCCGTCGTGATGGGCGACGGGCAGGACGATCTCCTCGCCCGCATCGTAACGCGCGGTGAAGGCCGACTGGCTGTTCTCGACGCGCAAGGCCACGTCGCGGCAGACGAAGCTGATCCCGGCGTTGCGCATCAGCGCCCCGGGCAGCAGCCGCGCCTCGGTCAGCACCTGGAAGCCGTTGCAGATGCCGAGCACCATGACGCCGCGCGCCGCCGCCTGCCTGACCGCGGCCATCACCGGCGACAGCGCCGCCATCGCCCCGGAGCGCAGATAATCGCCATAGGAAAAGCCGCCCGGCACCGCGATCAGGTCGAGATTGCCCGGCAGCGAGCTCTCCTTGTGCCAGACCATCGCCGGCGCCCGCCCGCTCACCAGCGCCAGCGCCTCGGCGAGGTCGCGATCGCAATTGGAGCCCGGGAAGACGATCACCGCGCTGTTCACGCGGCGCCCTCCATCCGCTCGATCCGGTAATTCTCGATGACGGTGTTGGCGAGGAGCCTGCGGCACATCTCCTCGACCTGGCCGTCATCGACGCCGTCCTCCGCGTCGAGCTCGATCAGCTTGCCGGCGCGCACGTCGCGGAGGCCGGCAAAGCCGAGCCCCTCGAGCGCGTGATGGATCGCCTTGCCCTGCGGATCGAGGACTCCGGCCTTGAGCGTCACATAGACACGGATTTTCATGGCTCCGCCCTATGGCGGCAAGGCCGGCGCCCGGCAAGCGTTCACGGCTCCTTTACCAAGCTGTGCGAGCCTCGCCCGGGACTGCACAAAGGAGGCGCCCATGCTCGGCGTCGCATTGGCCTGTTTCATCAGCCTGTTCGCCTTCGGGGGCAATTTCCTCGGCTGGAGCGATCCGCACGGCCAGGTCCAGATGGGGCTGTTCATGTCCTTCCTGTTCGGCATCGTCTGCGGCTACCGGGCGAAGGCCTAGTTTCCGCGCGCCCGAGCGCTTATCTTGCCGGGATGAGCGACATCGCCCTCTCTCCCTCGGCCGCCGCGCGGGTCGCGGCGATCGCCGCGCGCCAGGCCAGGCCGGCGATCCTTCGCCTCTCGGTCGACGGCGGCGGCTGCGCCGGCTTCACCTACCGCTTCGGCCTCGCCGACGAGGTCGCCGGCGACGATGCGACCGCGGTCGAGGGCGGCGTCACCCTGGTCGTCGACCCGGTCTCGCTCGATCTCGTCCGCGGCGCCACCGTCGACTTCGTCGAAAGCCTCGGCGGCGCCGCCTTCCAGGTCGCCAACCCCAACGCCGCCTCGGGCTGCGGCTGCGGGACGAGCTTCTCGATCTAGCCGGGGCCGTCTGGCGTCAGAGGTAGCCGCCGTCCTTGGCGAGGAACAGGGCCTGGGCAAGGCTCCTGACCCCGAGCTTCTTCATCACGTTCGCCCGGTAGCCCTCGACGGTGCGCACGCTGAGACCGAGGCTGTGGGCGACGACCTTGTTCGGCGCGCCGTCGACGTACGAGCAGAGGACCTGGGTCTCGCGCGGGCTCAGAGTCTCCAGGGCGCCGAGCTGGGTCAGTTGCGTGCCCAGCAATTCGAATGCCTTCCTGACCGCCGCGAGCAGCGCGTCCGCCCGAAACGGCTTTTCGATGAAGTCGATGACGCCGAGCTGGCCGGCCCGGACCGCGGCTGGAACGCTGCCCCGCCCGGACAGGATGATAACCGGATAGGCGGCGCGGCCGCGTGCGATTATTTCCAGTAGTTCGAGGCCGTCGATGCCGGGCAGGCCGATGTCGAGGAGGATGCAGCCGGCCGGTCGGTGGTGATGGTCGGCGAGGAAGGATTCCGCCGAGCTGAACTCGTGCACGCGGTTGCACGCACGGGACACGATCTCGCGGATCAGCGTGCGCAGGGCCGTCTCGTCCTCGATGATGTAAACGCATCTTTCGCCCATTCGGTGCGAACTCCTCAATGATGGTCCATCAACGATGGCTCGGCGTAGAACAGCGCGCAGTCGATCCCGCCCTCCCGAGCGAGGAATGCGGTCACAATGCGGTGCCGGTCCCGGCTGGGTGTGGGAAGCGTGCCGGCGCTTGTGCGCCAAAACCAGCCACACAGAACGCAGCTGCGGCGGGCTCGTTCCGGGTCAGGTAATTTTGCGCACTATGAGCGCCGTCCGGAATTCGCGACTATGGCCGCGCCGCGGCAGGATCGCGCGGCCTGTAACTGCGTAACGAAGGGCCGGGCCGGCGACCCGAAGGTTGCCGGCCCACTGCCCGGTCGTCGCCGCCTTTGCCGCGAACCGCGGTGATGCTAGGGGCCGGCGATGAAGATCGTCACCTACAATCTCAACGGCATCCGCGCCCGGCTTCCCCGGCTGCTCGAATATCTCGACGAGCAGAAGCCCGACGCGCTCTGCCTGCAGGAGATCAAGTGCGACGACGACTCCTTCCCGATCGAGGAGATCCGCGCCGCCGGCTATGACGGCGTCTGGCACGGCCAGAAGGGGTTCAACGGCGTCGCCATCCTCGCTCCGGCCGGGACGCCGGTGGCGCTGCGCCGCCAGGGGCTGCCCGGCGACCCGGACGACAGCCACAGCCGCTATATCGAGGCCGCGGTGGCGGGGGTGACGATCGCGTCCATCTATCTGCCCAACGGCAATCCGGTCGGCACCGAGAAGTTCGCCTACAAGCTCGCCTGGCTGGAGCGGCTGCGCGCCCATGCGCGCGAATTGCTCGCCGAGGAGCGCCCGACCGTGCTCGCCGGCGACTGGAACGTCATCCCGACCGACGATCCCGACGACGTCTTCTCGGCCAGGGCGATGGCGTCGGACGCGCTGATGCAGCCCGAAAGCCGGCAGGGATTCCGGCGCATCCTCCATCTGGGCTTCACCGACGCGATCCGCGCCCGCTACCCCGAAGGCGCGGTCTACACCTTCTGGGACTATACCGCCGGCTGCTGGCAGCGCGACGCGGGCTTCCGCATCGACCATCTGCTCTTGAGCCCCCAGGCCGCCGACGCCCTGCGCGACGCCGGCGTCGACAAGGAATATCGCGGCCGGGAGAAGGCCAGCGACCATGCGCCGGCCTGGGTGGCGATCGAGGGCTAGCCTGCGCGAATATTCATGTCTTCTAAAGTCGCCGGTTTTCGTAAGCTCCGCGATGAGAGATAATAGCTGTCCGCGACTCGGGGTTGGCTATGGGCACCTACATCTTAACGGCATCGGAGGCTTCACTATTTGAGGCCATTCAGCACGGCGATCAATTCGAGACTGGTATTGAGGGCGAAGACTGCGAAATTCGAGCCGAGGTTCTGCAACATATTATTCTGGGATTGCCCGTTGTTGAAAGGAAGGGGCTCCTCCATGCGGTCGGCTCGTGGCTCGGCGTGTCGTCGCGGGAACGGACCTGCCGGGTCGCGAGCGTCGGTTTCCGGCTCAAGGGCGGGATCATCGTCGGCCGGCTCGTTCTGGATGGGGTGATCGGCTTGCAGGGCGGGCCGCTGCCGGCGATGCGGTTCGAAGAGACTCGATTCGAGCAAGGGCCGCGCCTCGACGTCGGCTTTTCGGGCGCGCACGCACATTTCAGCCGGCTGAGCTTCGACGGGTGCCGGTTCGGCGATTCTCCCGGCCATGCCGAGCCGACCATCAATCTCGCCGGAGCCCGGCTGGACCGCGGCCTGCGCCTGAGATCGCTGGCGCCCCGGCAGCCCGGGGGACTGCTCTGGATAAGGGCGAGAAACGCGCGCATTGCCGGGCCGCTCGACCTCTCCGGCTCGCAATTGCGCTCGCCGGAGGACGACAAGGACCGGCGCGCCTCGGAACCGCCGGTCGTCGCGATCGACCTTCATCGCGCCACGATCGAAGGCGACCTCCTCTTTCTGGCGGCTGCCAGCTACGGCCAGATTCATGCGCTCGGCGTCCACGTCCGCGGCGACATTGTCATGGAGGAAACGCAAATCGAGGTGGATGACGCCCAGGAATATGGTCTCGTTCTGCAAAGCGCGGTCGTCGACGGCATGGCGATTTTCTACAATGACGCGGATGCGGCAAGCGACCGGAAGGCCGGCGGCCGTTCTTTCCTGTGCAGTGCAGGCATCATGTTGCGAGCGGCGGAGATCGGCGACGACCTCCATATCGAAACCAATAGGCTCGGCGGGGATCTGAACTGCCTCGACCTGACCGTCGGCAACGATCTCCTCCTTTATGCCAGCATCGATCGGAAGCTCGACCTGAGCGGGTGCCGGATCGGCGGTTCGCTCGACCTGTCGAGGCTGCAAATCCGCCACGAGCATGGCGAGTTGCTGCTCAACAACGGCGCCGTCACGCGCAACCTTCGGCTCGTCCGCGACGATTTCACCGGCGAGGCCGACAGTCCGATCCCCCGATCCGACTTCAGGATGACCGGCGAAATCGACTTGCGCGGCTTCAGCTGCGGGACGCTCGAAGACGATGTCGGCGATCTCTGGGGCGATAGCGTGTGGATCAAGATGTACAATTTCATCTACCGTCAGACCGGCTCGCGGCCGGAGGACCGCAAGAAGAGGCGCAGCGACCGCATCGTCGGAGACTGGGTGTCGCGCCGGCGCGCGGACGGCTTGTGGCCGTGGAGCTGGCTTCCGAAGGGCTGGCTTTCCGGCGGGGACGATTTCTGGGAAACCTGGCAGAAGCGGCGTAACTGGGTCTACCGGCAATATGAGGACGCAGTGGCGCCGGCCTCGACCCAAGATCGACCGCCGATCTCCCGCTACAAGGTCAGCGAGGATAAATATCGCCCGCAGCCGTTCGAGCAGGCGATCCGGGTCGCGCGGGCCGAGGGCCGTGACGATTTCGCGACCCATTTCGAGATCCTCAAGCAGCGCCTCGAATGGCGCTTCTTCAACGAGAAGGCGCGTTGGGGGCTGTCGATCGTCGGCATGATCCTCGCCGCGCTGTGGCTGATGGCCAAGCGGAATTCGCTCGAGTGGGTGGGCTGGACGGCGCTCTGCCTGATCGTCACCCTGATCGCCATCATCAACACCTCGAGGGTGCATAACTTCTGGAAGGCACTCCTTCCCCACGAGTCCCTGGACGACGGCACGCTCAAACCGCGCGGCATCGTGGCGGACGTCGCCGGCAGGGCGGCTACCTGGGCGACATATTTCTTTGCGCCGTTTCTCCTTTACCTGCACGGCTGGCAGCATGAGCCGTTCTATTTCTTGGTCGCGCTCGTGATCTTCGGGTCGGTCAGGTTGCTGTCCGTATTCGCTCACGGGGTGATGCGGATCGGCTTCGGCTATCTCCGCCGTCCCCTCCACGCGATCTGCACTCTGCTCGCCGCCTTTCTTTTGGGGTGGTGGGGAGTGCGCGTCGCCAACGACAATCGCATGCTGGTCGTCGATACCGAGCCCGTCGCCGCCTTGGTTGCGCCGGATTCGCCGCCGCGCGAGGGCGAGCGGGCAACGGCGCTCTATATGGGCAGTGAGATCGCTGGCGCCCGCAGCTTCATCCGCGACGTGCCCTGTGGGCATCTGATCAGCGAACCGCTTTACGCGCTCGACACGCTGATCCCCCTGCTCGACCTCCGCGAGGAAAGCCGGTGCGAGGTGCGCCGCCACCCGGAGCACAACAAGAGGCCGCCCAGCCCCGCGGAGATGCGGGGGCTGTGGGGCGTCGTCACCGCGCTGCCCGATCTCACCGTCCACAACAACGCATTCTGGCACGGCATGAAGGTTCTCTACGCCATCGCCGGCTGGTTCATCGTCTCCCTGTCGATTTTGACCTTCGCCCAGGTCAACCGGGCCCATGCCGAGCCGCCCACGGAGCATCGCTAGAGAACGAGGGTGGCGCGCGGTGGGACTTGCGTTCCCCACTTTGCGTTCGGTCGGCCTGGGGGCCGGACCCGTGCCACGGAGCAAGATTCACCGCGTCGCGCGCGCCGCGACTCTCATAGCACGATCCGCAAGGGCCGCGAATGCCCCCTCGCCGCCTTTCGTGGCCGGCCGCGCCCGGCCCGTCCGATCGGCGGCGCTGCCGGTCGCGCGCCGCTACGTCATCAAAGTTTGGCAAATTCGTCACGTTTCTGTAATATTCGTCGCAATTGCGTCACGGATCGGGAGACGGAGGATGAAGCGGCTCGCCCTTATCGCCCTTGCGGCAAACGCGCTCGCCGCCTGCGCGGCGACGCCGGCGCCGATCGCCGAGGCCGGCTATCCGATCGGCGCGCTGGCGCTGGCCGCGATCGAGCGCCACGATTGGGCGACGGCGGAACGGCTGCTGACCACCGACCGCCGGCTCGCGGCCGACGATCCCGCGCGCCTCGTCAATCTCGGCGAGGTCTATATGGCCACCGGCCGCACCGGCGAGGCGCTCGCCGCCTGGCGCCAGGCGCTCGCCTCGCCCAATCCGGCCGAGGTCGAAACGCTCGGCGGCCGCACCGCGCGCACCGACCAGCTCGCCCGCGAGGCGCTCGCCCATTACCAGCGCACGCTCGCGTCGCGCTGAGCCGGCCCGTCACCGAAACGTCACGGGCCTGTCACTTTAGCCTGCTCCACTGACGGTGATCCCGGCGCCCCGCCGGGCGGGAGAGGCGTGTGCAGACCGGCGATCGGCCCGGAGGCGCAGGGTGAAGGGGCGGCTGCTGCTGGTCGAGGACGATCTCGCCCTCACCGACCTGTTGACCTGGCATTTCGAGCGCGAGGATTTCGTCGTCGAGCATACCGCGGATGGGGACGAGGCGCTGCTGCTCGCCGGCGAGAGGCCGCCGGACATCATCCTCCTCGACTGGATGATCGAGGGCCTGTCCGGTCTCGAAGTCTGCCGGCGGCTGCGCCGCGCGCCGGAGACGGCCAACGTCCCGATCATCATGCTCACCGGGCGCGGCGAGGAGGCGGACCGCGTGCGCGGGCTGGAGACCGGCGCCGACGATTACGTCACCAAGCCGTTCTCGCCGCGCGAACTGGTGGCGCGGGTGTGGGCGGTGCTGCGCCGGGTGCGGCCGGCGCTGGCCGGCGAGCAATTGCGCTTCGCCAACCTGGAAATGGACATTATCGGCCACAAGGTGAAGCGCGGCGGCCGCACGATTCCGCTCGGGCCGACCGAGTTCCGGCTGCTTCGCCACTTCCTCGAACATCCCGGCCGGGTGTTCTCGCGCGAGCGGCTGCTGGACGCGGTCTGGGGCCGCGACCGCGACATCGAGATGCGGACCGTCGACGTCCACATCCGCCGGCTCAGGCAGGCGATCAACCTCGACGGCCAGAGCGAACTGATCCGCACGGTCCGCGCGGCCGGCTACGCGCTCGACGAGGATGCATAGGGACAGTCACTTTCCCGCACGCCGCGACGCAAGCTCTCGCGGCGCCGCGGAAGAGTGACTGTCCCCATCCCAAGCGATCAAGAATAGGTCCGGACTGTTACAGAATCGCGTCGGCAAAATGACAGTTAAGTGACTGGAATTAAATAAAAGATTCTGCCTGCACTGTCACAAAACCATCATCCGCGGCCACTAGCCCCCGGCCCATCGGCGGCTCCTTCCGGCGAGTCGTCTGCCAGGTTCGAAGGGGGTTTTCATGTCGAGGTTCCGTGCCCTGCTGCTCATCGGCTGCGTCATTCCGCTCGCCGCCTGCGGGCCAAACGACGTCGCCTCGCCGGGCGAAGGCACGATCGTGGTGCCGCCGGCGCCGCCCCCGCCGGCCCCGCCGCCCCCGCCGCCGCCCGCGGGCGGCCCCGCCGCGGGCTGCCCTGCCGGCACGATCGACCGGGGCGTCGTCGGCAGCAAGCGCGCCTGCGAGCTGCCGTCGCGCTTCACCGCCGATACCACCCTTCAGAACCTGCCCGGCGTCGCTTATGCCATGTCCGGCCCGGTCAATGTCGGCACCGACTGCGGCGGCGATCCCGCCGCCAACCTCGCCGGCTGCCAGCCGGTGACCCTGACCGTCCAGGCGGGGACCCTGCTGTTCGCCTCGGCCGGCAGCGATTATCTGGTCGTCAATCGCGGCTCCCGATTGAACGCGATCGGCACCCCGACCAGCCCGATCATCTTCACCGCCCGCGCCAATCTGCTCGGCACCGCGACCGATTCGAGCCAAGGCCTGTGGGGCGGCATCATCCTCTTGGGCCGCGCCCCGATCAGCGACTGCAACACCGCCGTTCCCGGCGGCTCGGCGACCTGCCAGCAGGTAATCGAGGGCACCACCTCCTCGCTCTACGGCGGCAATCAGCCGAACGACAATTCCGGCATCCTCCAATATATCCAGATCCGCTATTCCGGCTTTGCGATCGCGCCGGGCAACGAGCTCCAGTCGCTCACCGCCGGCGGCGTCGGCTCCAACACCACGATCGACCATATCCAGAGCCACAACAGCTCCGACGACGGCCTCGAATTTTTCGGCGGCCGCCAGAACCTCAAATATTTGGTCGAAACCGGCGCCGACGACGACGGCCTCGACACCGATTTGGGCTATCGCGGCACCATCCAGTTCGTGATCTCGGTCCACCGCGACGGCGCCAACGGCGACGCGATCGGCCCCGAGGCCGATTCGAACGGCAATGAGGATGCGCTGCCGCGCCAATATACCCGGGTCTCCAACGCCACCTTCATCGGCAGGAGCACCGTCCAGGGCGGCAACGCCATGCTGCTGCGCGGCGGCACCGATTATGCGCTTTTGAACTCGATCGTGATCGCGCCGAACAATTGTCTCGACATCGACGAGACCGGCGGCACCACCACCCGCGCGGCCGACAACGCGCTGCAGGATCTCGGCCCGCCGGTGTTCCGCTCGGTGGTGATGAAATGCGCCAACCCCTATACCAATGATGGCAACGTCACGACCGCGCAGATCGCGGCGATCTTCGGCTCGGGCACCAACAACAATAACGACGCTTACACGCCGTCGCTGACCGGCACCTTCATCAACGGACCCAACGAGGCGGCGGTGGCCGCCACCGATCCGACCCCGTTCAACGCCGATCCGTTCATCACCGTCAACGCCGCCGCGCCCAACCGGCTCAGCGCGGTGACCTATATCGGCGCGGTCCGGGACGTCGTCGACACCTGGTATGCGGGCTGGACCTGCAATTCGAGCTACGCGAATTTCGGCTCGGCGAGCGCGTCCTGCACCTCGGTCCCGGCCTGACTTGATGGTCCGCCTTTCCTTCGCCGGGCTGCTCTTTTCGACCGCCCTGGTCGCGCCCGCCGCCGCTTTGGCCCAAGCCGATCCGCCGGCGCCGCCGCCGCCGCCGCCCGAGCAGGAGATCGAGGTCTCCGCGCCCGGCGCCGAGGTTTCGGGCCCCGACATCGTCATTCGCGGCACCCGGACGCCCAACAACGTCCGCCGCACGCCGCAGGTGATCTCGGTCCTCTCGGCCGAGGACATCGCCCGCACCGGCGAGGGCGACATTGCCGGCGCGCTGCAGCGGGTCACCGGCCTTTCGGTGGTCGGCAACGGCTTCGTCTACGTTCGCGGCCTCGGCGACCGCTATTCGCTGGCGCTCCTGAACGGCTCGCCGCTGCCGAGCCCCGAGCCGCTCCGCCGGGTCGTCCCGCTCGACATCTTCCCGACCAGCGTGATCGCGAGCTCGCTCGTCCAGAAGAGCTATTCGGTCAATTATCCGGGCGAGTTCGGCGGCGGAGTCATCAATCTCACCACCCCCGCGGTGCCGCGCGAGACCTTCCTCGATGTCGGTGCCAGCGTCACCGCCGACACCGAGACCAGCTTCCAGCTCGGCTATACCTATTATGGCGGCGACCTCGACTGGCTCGGCTTCGACGACGGCACCCGGGATTTCCCGCCGCCATTGCGCAATGCGGTCGCCGGCGGGAGCTTCGCCGGCACCACCACCGACGCCGAGCGCCGCGACTTCGCCGCGAGCCTCAGCAACGCGCCCACCACCCTGCTGCAGGCCATGGGCGATACGCCGCCCAATTTCTCCGGCGACGTCAGCTTCGGCACCGCGATCCCGATCCGCGGCGGCCGCGTCGGCTTCGTCTCGGCGATCGGCTTTTCGAACGGCTGGCGGACCCGCGACGCGCGCCAGCAGACCTCGCTCGATCCGGACCTCGGCGGCACCCCGCAGACCGACTTCGAGACCGTCACCACCGACAATCGCGTCGTCCTCTCCGGTCTCTTGGGCATCGGCGCCGAATTCGGCCGCCACCGCATCCGCTGGACCAACTTGTTCATCCGCGACACGCTGAAGCAGGCGCGGCTCGCCGCCGGCTTCAACCGCAGCGTCGCCGACCAGGATCCGAACCTGCCGCCCTCGATCATCGAGCAGAACACATATTGGTTCGAGCGCCAGCTGCTCGACACACAGCTGGTCGGCGAGTTCCGCTTCGGCAATTTCAGCGTCGATCTGCGCGGCACCTATGCGGAGACGCGCCGCGAATCCCCCTATGAGCGGGCGATCTCCTATTTCTATCTGGGCGACGACAATCCGGCGACGAGCGGCGTCGGCGACGTCGACGATTATGTGAACAATCTCTCCTCGGGCGGCCAGTTCGCCAACATCGCGTTCAGCGCCCTGAAGGAGCGCGTCTACGCCGGCGGGCTCGATTTCGCTTACCGGCTCGGCACCGCGACCCCGATCACGCTGTCGGCCGGCTACGCCTACAGCCGGACCGACCGAAGCGCCTCGCGCTACCAGTTCCAATATTTCCGCCCCGACGGCGCGCTGCCGCTGGCGGTGGCCCAGGAGCGGCCCGATTTCCTGCTCTCCGACTTCAACATCTACACGTTCAACATCCAGCTCCGCGACGTCTCGGGCGCGGAAGGCACGGCCGCCTACGACGCCGACCTGCGGGTCCATGCCGGCTACGCCCAGGCCGAGATCGAGCCTTTCGACGGCCTGCGCGCGACCCTCGGCGTGCGCTTCGAGGACGGGCGCGAGAGCGTCCGGCCGGTCGGCGGCACGCTCGCGCCGACCCGTCTCGCCAACCGCTACTGGCTGCCGGCGGCGACCGTGACCTGGAGCTTCGCGCGCGACATGCAGCTGCGCCTGCACGCCTCGAAGACGATCGCCCGGCCGCAGTTCCGCGAGCTGGCGCCGCAAATCTATCAGGATTTCGAGTCCGACCGCGAGTTCACCGGCAACCCGTTCCTGACCGATGCCGAGCTGTGGAACGCGGAAGGCCGCTGGGAATATTATTTCGCCCGCGACCAGAGGATCAGCGTCGCCGGCTTCTACAAAAGGATCGACAATCCGATCGAGGCGGCGGCCTTCTTCGCCGGCGGCGGCCAGCTCAGGACCGGCTTCGCCAACGCGCCGCGGGTCGAGCTCTACGGCGGCGAGGTCGAGGTCCAGGCCTTCCTGCCGCTGGCGGGCCTCGGCGGCCGCTTCTTTCGCAGCCGGCGGCTGCTGTTCATCGGCAATTACACCTACAGCCGGTCGCGGGTCAGCGCCGACAATTCGATCATCGTCGGGCCGGACCTGCAGCCGGTCGCGGCCAACCTTCTGTTCGAGGACGGCGCCCCGCTGACCGGCCAGTCCGACCATCTCGCCAACCTCCAGCTCGGCATCGAGGACACCGACAGCCTCAGCCAGGCGACGATCGCGATCACCTATGCCAGCGACCGGGTGACCAATCGCGGCCCGATCCAGGGCCTGGCGCGCCAGCCCGACATCGTCGAGCATCCGGGCGTCCGGCTCGATTTCATCCTCCGCCAGGAGGCGCGGCTGCTCGGCACCCGGCTGGAGTTCAAGCTCGAGGCGCGCAACCTCACCGGCCAGGATTATCGCGAGTTCCAGAGTGCCGGTACAAACCTGATCGAGATTAATTCCTATTCGGCCGGGCGGACCTTCGGCCTCGGCATTACCGCCCATTTTTGACGCAAATTCGCGCCGAATCGGATCAACTCGCGCACAAAAAATAAGACAAGGCAGTATAGAATGGGCGTGAGAGCAGAGCCCGCGTCCTCGAATACTTCGTGAGGCGGCTTTTAGATGTCGTTGATTCAGTTTGGGTCTGCGACGTTATTTGCCGAAGGCGCGAGCGGCGCGGCCTGCCAACGGGCTTCTCGCGGCCGATTCCCTCTGATCGGCCGGCGGCAGGGCGACCGGCCCGGCCACCCGCACCCCGGCGGGCGGACCGGGCCGGAGTCGCCTAGCAGCGGGTCGAGCGGCCGAGCGAGCCGTCGCGGTTGACCACCGTGATCGTATTCCGGTCGATCGGCACGATCCGGATCACCGCGGTATCGCTGCCCGTCATGGTCAGCTCGTCGCCGTCGAGATTCCACAGCCCGCCGGTTCCGTTGGCGGCGAGGAAGCGGCCGTCCTGCATGAAGTCGACCGCGTTGTCGCAATCCTCATTGTCGGTCCAGCGGCCGACGACGAAGGCGCGGTCGAGCGCGATCCCGCCCGCCGCGGCGGGGACGGCGCCGCCCGCTTGGTTGAGCTTGCCGGCATCGGCGGCCGGCGCCGCCGCATTGTCCTTGCTGCCGTCGGCGCTGTTGCCGGCGGCGGCGTTGCCGGCGCCGTTGTTCGCCGCCGCGCCGCCGCCGCCGAGCCGGTCGCAGCCGGCCAGCGCGATCAGCGCCGCCGCCGCCGCCAAAGTCGCCATCGCTCTCATCCGCTCGCCCCCCGCTGCCCCGCGAAAGCGGCGAGCATAACCGGCCGGACAGGCGAGCGGAAGACTCGGAAAGAAGGAGGCGCTGCCGCCGGCGGAGGCTCCCTGCCGAAACGTCCGCCGGACATCCCGTCAGAGAGCCTTTTCGTAGATCCGGTAGCGGCGGTTGACCCGGCTGTGAATCGCCTCGGCGATCGCCAGCATCGGCGCATTGTCGTCGAGGATCCAGCCGACCTCGGCCCGGCCGATGCCGTAATGGCCGTAGCCGGCGCGGCGGATATATTCGATCATCATGAAGGCGAGCTGGCTCGCCAGCCGGGTCGCGTGGAGCTTCTTCTTGACCCCCATCAGCGGCACCCGCCCGCCCTTCGGCCGCATCCGCTTCAGCCGCCACAGCAGCTTGAGGAAGCCGAACGGAAACAGCTCGCCGCCAAGATCGGCGATGAACTCGTTGACGTCGGGCAGCGCCATCATGAACGCGACCGCCTCGCCGTCCACCTCGGCGACGAGGATCATGTCCTCGAGCACGATGGGTTTGAGCTTCTTGCCGGCATAGGCGATCTCGGCGTCGGTCAGCGGGATGAAGCCCCAATTGTCCGACCAGGCCTCGTTGAGGATCGAGAGCAGCAGGGCCGCCTCCTCGTCGAAGCGCTTCTTGTCGATATGGCGGATCCGGATGCGGGGGTTGCGCTCGCCCGAGGCGACGATCTTGTCGACGATCGGGGCGAACGGGGCGGCGGTCTGGACGTCGCAGGTGAGCAGGTCCTTGATCCCCTGATAGCCGGCGCTCTCGACCCACGGCGGGTAGAGCGGCGAATTGTGCCCCATCATCACCATCGGCGGATGATCGAACCCCGCGACGAGCAGCCCCGGCTCGTCCCAGATGCCGAGCGAGAACGGCCCCATCGCGCGCGTCATCCCCTGCGCCCGCAGCCAGCCCTCGGCGGCCGCGAGCAGCGCGTGGGCGACGCCCTCGTCGGCGGCCTCGAACATCCCCCACTGGCCCAGCCCCGCCGCCATATGCTCGAGCACGAGCCGGTCGACCTGCGCCGAGATCCGCCCGACGGGCGCGGCCGACCCCGCCCGGAAGGCGAGGAAGAACTCGGCCTCGGCATGCTCGAACCAGGGGTTCTTGCCGGGCGTGATCAGCCCGCGCACCTCGTCCTTCAGCGGCGGCACCCAATTGGGATCGTCCCGGTTGAGCGCATAAGCGAGCTCGACGAAGGCCTTCCTGTCGGCCTTGGATTGGACGGGGCGGACCTGGACCCCACCCGCCAAAGTGGTACTTTGGCGGGGACCCGGGGAGGGGGCGGAAGGGGAATGGGGGGCGGTGCTCATGGCGGACTGGTAGCGGCTCGCCGGCGCGCTGTCACCGACCGAGCCATGGACCGCGGATTCCGTCCGCGGTTCGACGCGATGCCTGCGCCGATGCTGGTGAAAGTGCCACGGAGCATCCCCCTTCGACCGGCTCAGGACAGGCTTCGACGGACTCAGGACAACGGCCGATGGGCGCGGATTGGGGGCGGACTTTGGGATCAGTGCTAATCCATTAGCAGTGAAGCAGAGCGGTATTCGGTTGGGGCGGCGGGCGACGGGCGACGGGATGGCCGAGGGACAGAGACGGATCGGGTGGCGCGGATGTCGGCCTTGGCGCGCTCGGGAGGCGCGGATTGGGGGCGGAATGGTTCGGTTCTGAGCTGTTCGTTCTGCCGAGCACCCCAACGCGATCACGCGGGAAAGCACTGACTCGTCTAAGGAAATTGCGCTTTACGTGAGCTGAAAACTCGTGCCGCTTCGGGCAGCCTCGCAGGGTGCGCGATCAAATTCAAGAATGGGTGACCAGTTATCCCCGAGCGCCGGGAAATCGAGACGGCACATTTGCCGGGGCGCCTGAAGCACAGTTGGTCAGACGCGATGTTCCAAATGCGGTCCGCAAAGCCATCCCAGATTTGGCCGGCATAAATGTCAAAGGCAGTGCAGGCGATCGGGATTGGACTCATACCCCTTGGGTAGCGCTCCTCGACAAAGCGGTCACCACAACGACGAGAGAAGGCTACTATGTCGTCTATCTGTTGAGCCTCGGAGGCCAGCGCCTTTATCTGACGATTGCGCAAGGTTGTACCGAGCTAAAGGAACGCTCGGGCATCCCGGCAGCGAGGGAGGAATTGCAACGGCGCGCCAGCCAAATGCGGTCGCGCATTGGCACGCGGGCTCGTCGGCTGCGACCTCTTCAAGTGGTCTTGGGCACCTCCTCATGGCGGGGCAAGCTTTATGAGCCCGGCGTCGTGGTGGGTGTTGAGTATCAGACCGACAGTCTTCCACGGGAGGAGGATCTTCTACTAGACTTGAAAGAGGCGCTTTCGCTCTATCGTCACCTCAGTATGTCCGGCGGATGGAGCGCCGACGACGAGATCATGGTCGAAGCTCGCGAAGAGCGCGGTGCGCAGACGTTGCGGCAAGCCAAGCGCTATCGTCGGCACCGAGCCATTGAGCGACAGCCGGGCCATTCAAACGAGGTCAAGAGGCGCCAGGGCACGATATGCAAAGGCTGCGAGAAAGACATGGCTGATGTCTACGGGGAGGTCACGCGAGGCCTCATCGACGCCCACCACCTGACACCCTTATCCAGCTTGGAGGAGGGGGAGATCGCAAATTTTGATCCGGTCAAGGATTTTGCGGTGCTCTGCCCGAACTGCCACCGCGTTATCCATAGGATGGATGACGCATCGGATATCGCAGCCCTGCGTCAGCTTGTTGCGCCCCGCTAGACGCCTATTCGGCGTATTCACCGGCCGCAGCTAGAGTGACTGCGCTCGGCCGTCTTGAGGCCCTTCGGCCCTTGCCAGTCCCGGGGTGATCCGAGTGCTCTCCAACCAGGTTGCGATAGCCGATTGGCACAGAGGCGACAGGCCAAGGCGGTGGTACGCGGCCCCTGCGACGCGGAATAAGCTGCAAACCGTCAGTTGCATTCTGGCCAAAGAATTGACGCTGGATTTCCGTTGCTAGCACCTCAGCCAGTGCTGATGGGACAGCGTTGCCCACCAGTCGCTGAGCTACGCTACGATCACAGTCGAGCCTCACGTCATCAGGAAAGGTCTGTAATCGCAGCAACTCCCGCTTGGAAAGCTTCCGGTTGGTCCAGTGGAAGGGTCCCGTGGCAGGCCCCGGCTGAGCCTGAATCGTCCAAGAAGGAAGAATCCGTGAGAGCTTCAGGAGAAAGTTCCAGTATCGCGTCCGCCAACCGAAAAGCGGCAGACCACCTCCGCGCGACGTATGCCAAAGGTAGTTGCTTCCCTCAGGAATCGATGCGAGCAGATCGGCCCATTTCCCGGTGAGGCGAAGGGATTCGTCGGCGTTAAGTTCTGGCAAGTCCCCTAGCGCGTCCCACGCAGTTCGAAACGGCTCTAAGCCGCTCCGCTCCGAAGGATCGGCATGCGTCGCCTTTGGAAATGCGAACTGCCTCCCCTCGCGATGGCCTACTACAAAGACCCTCTGGCGAATCTGGGGCACGCCGAAATTTGCGGCGTTCAGACACTCAACACTGATTTGGTACCGAGTGCCTTGTCGCTCATTGATCGAGCGCACCTTGCGTCGAATTAGCTCAAGCCCGTCATTCTTCCCGGAAAATGCCAAGCCCGGCACATTCTCGAGGAGAAATACCATTGGAAGCGAGTCCTCGAGCACCCTGAGATAGCCAACAAGTGTCTGTGCGCGGGGGTCTTTCAACCTCGCGGCGTCGCCACTCGCCCAATACCCCGACTTGGAAAAGGGCTGGCACGGAGGCCCTCCGATGAGAACGTCTGCATCGGATCGTCGCAGGGCGGCAGTATTCAATATCTCCTGGGTTGAGACCAAGCCGAGATCGCGTTCAATAATAGGCCAAGGCCGATTATCTTGCAGGACCGCGCACGCATCCGAATCCAAATCGAGGGCGACAGCCGTGTCAAAACCGGCCGCTTCGAAGCCGTAATCGAGGCCTCCAGCACCGGAGAATAAGGAGATCAGCTTCCTCCGGTTCATGAGGCATGCCGATCGAGCACGGAGGCAGGATCTGTCGTAAATAGCGGCTGCTGAACGACAATTCGATTTGATATCTTGCTATCGCATTTGGCGTGGGGGGGCAGGTCAGCCGTGAGCGCGTAGCTAAACTCCCACTCTTCGGAAACCGCGTGGAGGCAAGCCGCTAGCAGGGTGAAATCAGCCGGCGAGTAGTAACGTGAGCACGGATCACTGATCGAGGCACGGGTCTTTTGAAAATCTACACGAGCGAATCCAGCGGCATCCCTCTTACGAAGAACGTTCTTGCATTCGATCAGGATCGGGGGGCTCCCTTTCCATCGCAAACTGATGTCTGGCTGCCCTTCCGCATTAATTCTGCGACAGTCGGATACCCCAGGAACCGCAGTAAGAGCTGTCTCGAGATGTTGCTCCGCAACCCAACCGCGCACAGCCATCTTCAACCGCGCAGCCCCTTCTATAAGATCAAACAAAGCTTCAGGTTCAAGCTGAAGCTCCTCAAGCAGCTTATGTGACACTGAGGCCACCTGCTGCCTGCTCGGATGCTCAGCAAGGCGATCGGCAATGAGGTGTCTTTCACCCGGGTCCAGGCCTAGTGCGAGCCGCTCCAGAACTATCAGATCGTAAACACGGTCTTGGGTCCCTCCAACGAGGATTTGAATCCTCGTATCTTCATCAATCTCGGCGGTCGGGCGACTCCGGGTTTTGGGGCCTCGTCGCTCGCGCTCCCACGCATGCCAGCCTTGAGCCGCAATCTCAGCCACGTGATGTGCTTTGAACTCGACTGAGCTGGACATTGGCGATGGCGCATTCATTAGGGGGTCGGCTGCCACGAAGACCTGCCGTTCAAGATCGATACCAAGGAAAATCGTGGTCACTACCGCGGTCGGGTCAATGGCCACCTCAAGGATGCCCTTCAGCTTTCCACCATACTTGATTTGAAACCGGTGCTCGTTGGTTGGCCGCTTCTTGGTAAGCTTCGCCCCCGCTCGGAATGCATATGCGAGGACAGCGTGCCTTTCACCGGCCGGAGTCTCAAGCACGATGTAGAAGGGAGCGCGCCTCGGGTCTGATGCCGAAACGATTCGGCATCCTCGCATGGTGAGCCCGCCAAGGATAAAGTTCAAAAGAGCCTGCTTCTCCAGCCGGCTAACCCCGTACGTTTTCCATTGCAGGGCGCTCGCCACCCCCGATGAGGATTCTGGAAAATTCATGTCCAGACCCTAGCGACGCATTTCGCACTCGGGAATCGTCTTGCTCGTTCCGTCCACAAAAATTCTATGGCTGGCTTGGAGCGCCCAGGAACTCCACCAGCCGGGTCCCCAACGCCGAGACGTCAGCGGCCTCGCATTCCCAGATAACCAGCGCCTTCCAACCTAATGTGGCCAACGCATTCAGGCTTTCGGCATCCCGCTTTTGCGTTCTGGCAAGCTTGGGGACCCAGTAGTCGATCCTCGTCCGAGGGAGGTTCGCATGGCGACAGCCCGCATGCTGGTGCCAGAAGCATCCGTGAACGAAGACCACTTTGCGCCGGCCTGGGAATACGATGTCCGGTGTGCCTGGTAGGTCACGTCGATTTATTCGAAATCGGTACCCCAGCCGATGCGCAATCTTGCGGACCAGCACCTCAGGCTTGCTGCCAGTCTTGCGAATACGCGACATGCGTCGACGCACGACCTCGGGCACGTCTTCAAATGGCATAGCACGGGGCAGAACGTCCAAAGGCAAGCTTGCGCCCCGCTGCTTCGGACTTCATTCCCCAAACAGCTCCCTCACACTCACGCCCAACGCGTCCGCAAGCCGGTGGATGTTGATCAAGGCGACATTGCTCGCCCCGCGCTCGATGCTGCCGACATAGGAACGGTCGAGGCCGGCCTCCAAAGCGAGCGCCTCCTGCGAAAGCTTCTTCGCCTTGCGGAGCTGCCGCAGGCGCGCGCCGAAGCGTTTTTTGATCTGCGCTTTCTGCGCCGCGTCCATGGCATCCACTCAACAGGATGCGGACGATAGCTCCACGGGATATGTCTCTCATTCGGAGTCCGATTCGGCGCTGCTATTCGCTAACCCGATCGCGCCACGCCGCGTCGAGCGCGGCTTCGGCGAGGCGGATGTAGAGGCCGTTGAGGCGGTGAAGTTGTCGGCCGAGGACGAGCAAGTCGTCCCGCGACGCCGCGGGTCCCGGCTGGAACTGCTGCTCGAACAGGCCGATCGAGGCTTCGAGGATCAGCAATTGCGGAGACACCTGCATGCCGCGCTTCACTTAGCGCAATCCTGCGGACTATAATACCCGTTTTTGGGAATTGGCCGGGGGTGGCGCGCTTCTTCGCAAGCCCCCTAGCCGCACCACGGCTGCCGCCGCCCGCTCCACGTCCGCGCCAGCCCTTCCGCCACCAGCTGGTCGCCGAGCGAGCGGCCGTCGCGGGTGACGATCCGGAGCTTGCGGCCGTAGGCGTCCTCGTCGCGCCCCCCGCCGGGGAGCGGGTGGAGCGCGAACGGGCCGGCGGCGAGCAGGGTGCGCAGCCGCGCCGTCGCCCGGGCGGCGAGCGCGCTTTCCTCGGCGCAGCGGCCGGCGACTTCCGGCGTGTCGATGTCGGCGATGCGGATGCGGATTCCGCCCAATGCGAAGGTGTCGCCGTCGATGACCCGCACGGCGACGGCCACCGCCGGCGCTTCGCCCGGGCCGGCCGGCCCGGCCAGCGCGGAAGGCGGGGCGCCCTCCTGCGCCTCGAGGATCGCCCGCGAGCGCCGCGCCTCGGCATAGAGATCCTCGGCCTGGCGGGCCGCCTCGACGGCGGCGGCATAGCGCGTCGGCCAAAGCAGCGTCGCCTGCCAGGCGAGCAGCACGCAGAGCAGCGCGCTCCACACGAGCAGCCGGACCGGGGCGGGAGCGAAAGAGCGTCGGCGCAAATAGGGCGTCCAGATTGGCGGCAGGGGGCGGGCGCGGCGGCGCCCGCGGCGGAAGGGAATCGGTTCTCCCATCGCCGCAGGCTAGCGCCCCGATCCTCTCCAACTTGCTAACGAAGGTCAGGCCGGGCGAGCGCGCCCGGAACCAACGCCCCCCATCGCAGTTACTCCCGCGTCCTCGCCTGGCGAGCGGGCGGTGCCGAGGGATTTTTTCGTTGAGGAGAAGCCCTGTGCGCAGCTTTATCGCACCCCTGCTCGCCGCGGCCGGCGCCGCCGCGCTGATGACCGCCTGCAACACCGTCGAGGGCGTCGGCCAGGATCTCGAATCGGTCGCCGCCGCCTTCGATCCCAATTACGCCTACACCGCCTGCGGCGCCTACGGCCCGATCGACCATGACGGCGACGGCCGGATCAGCAATGCCGAATGGAACGCCTATCGCGCCGGCGCCTATCGCGGCTGGGATCTGAACGGCGACGGCCGGATCAGCCGCCGCGAATATGCCAATTGCTGGTATGGCGGCGGCTTCTACCCGGCCTACAACAAGGCCGCCTACGAGCCGAGCTGGGTCGCCTTCGACGCCAATCACGACGGCTGGATCAGCAGCGACGAATATTACAGCTCCGCCGCCTGGACCAGCCTCGACCGCAACGGCGACGGCCTCGTCGACAGCACCGAGTGGCCGTGGTGAGCTGATTCGGACGGCGCTTGCGCCGTCCGGGCCGGGAGGAAAGAGGCTGGATTGCTGGCCTTCGCCGGCATGACGGGAAGGGCTAGGCCTGGCCGCGCTCGCGCCGGCGCGGATGGCCGGTGCCGACTCCGCCACCCACGGATTAATCTCCGCCACCTCCTCGGCATAGCCGAAGACCACCCCGCAAAGTGGTGCTTTGCGGGGGACCCCGTTCAGTTCCTGTCGCGCTGGCGTGGGTGCCCGGTGGCGACGCCGCCGGAAAGTTCGGCGACCCAGGGATAAATCTCCGCCACTTCCTCCGTGTAGCCCAAATTAAAGACCGTCGCGCTTTTCACCGGGCGCTCGGGGCGGTCGTAATAGGTCTTGAAGACCTTGTCCCAGAAGAAGGTGGTGATGCCGAAATTGCCGCTTTCGTCGTGGAAATGGTGGGCCATGTGGCGGCGCTTCATGTCGGCGAGCAGGGCCGATTTGGGCTTGTAGGCGAGGTGCTGGATGCAGTGGACATATTCGTAGAAGCAGGTGGTGAGGAGGCCGGTCGCCAGCGCCGCCGCGGCGCCGCCCCAGGGCGCGCCCCAATAGGCGCCGATCGCCCAGCCCAAGGGGAAGACGCCGAGCGCGATCGTCGGCAGGGTGGTGTGGAGGGCGCCGAACAGGACCTCGAGATGGTTGGGATCCTGGTGGTGGTCGTAATGGATCCGCTTCCAGGTCGGCGCCGCCCATTTGTGCCGCCACATCCAGCGGCTGTGCAGCACCCAGCGGTGGATGAGGTACCAGAAGAGCGGGTAGACGAGGCTCGCCGCGGCGATCGCGATCAGCGTCGGCACCAGCGGCGCCGGCCGCCAGGCGTAGAGGCCGGCCGCGCCGGCGGCGAGCGCGAGATAGGCGATGATCGCCGGATATTGGAAATAGGCGACGACCAGCTCGCGATGGGTCATCTTGTCGAGATGATGCTCGCGTCTCCAGAAGGACGGGCGCAGGGTTTGGGCGGTCTTCACTGATGTTCCTTGTAGCGCGCTCGGGCGGCGAAAGGGAGCGCCTTTGCGCTCCTCATGTGAGGGCGCGTCATGGATTTGCAATAAGGCGGTTTTTGGGCGCTTAAGGGGCGGCGCCCGATTCCCGCGCGGCGACGATGCGGTTGGCGAGCTGCCAGTCCTGCATCCGGTCGACGTCGATCGGCCCCTCGGCGAAGGGCATGACGACCGGCGCGGTCTCAAGGCCGATCGTGCGGGAGAGCGCCTTCAGCACCGTGCGCAGGCGGAACAGCCGGCTCTTGTACAGGAGGAACGCCCACAGGCCGAACGCGCCGATCAGCCGCTTCGGCTTCTTGCCGAACTGGCCGCCCGAATCGAACACCCGCGGCGCGGCGAGCGCGCGCGGGGTGAGAAGCGCGTAGAGGTTGCAGCTCGAAAAGGCGCCGTCGCGGAAGCGGTGGAAGGCGCGATTGCCTTCGGGATAGGCGGCGAGCACGGTCTCGGCCGGGGTCAGGCCGAGCGCGCCGTCCGCGCTCAGGCCGTCGAGCGCGTCGCAGAAATAGCGGACCATCTCGGGCGTGTGCAGGGCATTGTCGCCGGTGGTGATGACCAGAGGCAGCATGTCCTCGCCGGCGACCGCGGCGACGCTGGCGCCGATATTCTCGCGGGAGGCGACATATTCGATTGCGTCCGCGCCGGGGAGCGCGGTGAGGATCGCCTTGGCTTCGGCGATGCTGCCCTCCTCGATGCCGACGATGGTGCGGCCGATCCGGCCCGAAGCCATCACCGCCTCGACCACCCGCTCGAGCATCGGCCGGCCGGCAATGTCGATGAAGCATTTGTGGGAGACGCCGCCGGCCTGAGCGAGCGGATCGAGATTGCCGCGGCTGGCGGCGAGGATCAGCGCGGTGTAGCGCGTGTCGGTCATGGCGTGCGCTCGTAGAGCGCGGCCATCAGCGGGGCAATGTCCGGCAGGTTCGCCATGTCCTCGAGCGCGGCGCGCAGGGCGGCGGCGCGCGCCGGGGGCAGGACCGGCCCGGCGCAGCCCGCGAACTTGGCCCACAGCTGCGCCTCGCTGAACGGCAGGGCGAGGCTGCCGACCGGCCAGGCCATCGCAGCCGCGAAGCGGCGGCCGTCGTTCAGCACCACCTCCACCTCGGTGGGGAACTCGCCCTCGGCCTTGTCGACGGGGTGGCGTTGGATGCGCGGATAGAGCGCGCGGATTGCGGGGCGCATCGCCGCCGCGTCGGTGAAGTCGGCGAGCGTGCAACCGCCGGTGACGGCGAGGCAGGCGAGCGCATATTCGAGGCTGAACTTCGCCTGCAGCGCATCGGCGGGGTCGGCGTACATCAGGTTGTTGAAATGGCTGACCGGGGCGCGGACATGGACCGCGGCGATCTCGTCCGCGGCAAAGCCGTGCGCCTCGATAAGCGCGGCGAGGCCGTCCATCGCGCGATGGGCGCTGCCGCAATTGGGGAAGCGCTTCAGCTTGAGGCCGCTGGAGAGGAGGAGCAGCGGCTCGCCGACCGCCGCCGTCTCGAAGCGCAGATTTTGGCCGTGCTCGACATGGGTCAGCGTGTCGCGCAGCTCTTCGTAATCGGGGCCGACCATCAGCCGGTTCATGCCGGTGGGGCCGTCGAGCGTCCCCGTGCCGGCGTCGATGCCGGCGCGGGCGAGGCTGGCGGCGAGGATGCCCGATTTGGCGGCAAGGCCGGCGTGGAGCGGCTTCGCCATGGTGCCGAACTGGCTCATGAAGCCGGCCGCCATACTGGTCGCGAGCGAGACCGCGAACGCGGCCTTGTCAGCGTCGAGGCGGAGCAGCCGGGCGCAGGCGGCCGCGGCGCCGACCGCGCCGACGGTGGCGGTGGCGTGCCAGCCGCGATTGCGGTGGACGGGGTTCACCCCCTGGCCGACCCGGCCAAGGATCTGCAGCCCGGCGACATAGGCATCGAGACAGGCCCGCCCGGAGGCCCCCTCCTGCTCGGCCAGAGCGAGGATGGCGGGAACGAGAACCGCGCTGGCATGGGCCTTGGCGGGATCGAAATTGTCGTCGAAATCGAGCGCATGGGCGGCGGTGCCGTTGACCAGCGCGGCCCAGGGGGCGGGGAGGCGGGCGCCCTGGAGGAGCGCGGTGGAGGGGCCTTCGCCCCAGCCGGCGACGGTGTCGAACACCTTGCGCGTCACCGGCTCCGCCGCGCCCGGCACGGCGACGGCGACGGTGTCGATGAAGGCGCGATGCGCGGCCTGCCACGCCGCCTCGGGCCAGTCGGCGGGCGTTTCGGCGAGCCAATGGCCGTAGGCGAGGACGGGGTGGTCGGTCATTGCCCGGCGATTAGCATTGCCGACTAAGCCGGAATAGAGAGCAGCATCATTGCGTGTCTCGTCGGCCCGGCCCTCGTCCGAAATTGGCCGTTTGCCGACTGGCGGCATTCAGTTGAATGGATCACGAAAGCGGACATCGCCAGCACGATGAGCGGTACAATCAACCCACCCGTCAGCTGCGTGTGCCCGCTCGATAGGTGCCCGCAGTGCCGAAGCAGGGCTGCAATCACCTCGCGAGCGCAGCCGAAGCGGCCGCACGCGCAGCGTAAGTGGGCCCTTTGCGGGTTGATCGCGTCAGGCCGAGGGCACATGGCGTCTCGTTGTATCAGGCCTCAGCAGTATTCAGCCTCGCCTCCAAATCTGCAATAAACGGTTCGAGCAGCGCGAGAACGTCATCAGGGCCATTGAGGATCTTTGGAAGATTGCAGTTCAGCTTCATCGCATCGAACGCGTCGAGGGCGATGGGATAGGCGTCGCGAAAAGCCAGACCGAGTATCCGCTCCGTAGCTTCAGCGATGAACGTGCCAGTGTAGGTGTAGCTCAGATCGCCGACCTCTCCACGCAGGCCCTTCGCGATGCGATCGTCTTTTGAGATCGCCCAATAGCGTTCGCGAGCGACGCAAGATCGATTGAACAGCTCTCTGAGCCTGAACGAAGCCAGGGCAGCCTTGGACGTGTCTCCAAGTTCGGCCAACGAGCTCACCTGAACGTTCGTAAATTGGGCGGCCTCGTACGCGCCAGACTGAAAGCCGGTTTCGCACAGGATTACGCCTCGATCGGCTCCCAGGTCCGAGACGATCTCTCTCAGAGCGAGCACATGTAGCTTGGAAACCGGGTCCTTCCAGTGCTTGCACTCGATGATCCATCTGACGCTGAAGCCAGCCAGATCAATCTCGATCAGCACGTCGACGGCATGCTTGGTCCGCACGCCTTGTAGGGTAACGTCAGTCGATGCGGTCATGCCGAGAGCTCGGAAGAACTCTGCCGCCTCTGCTTGGTACGCTCTCCAGTCTGCGGCCAAAACATCCCCCAGAGTTCTCCCGACCATTGTCAGGGCTTCGCGGTGCTAGGCACGTGCCTGGCACCAAGGATAAATCCTGCTGAGGGTTAGCTAACCTTCTTGTGGCCAATTTTCCTCAGGAACTCAGGCCAGTCGGAATAGCGGTCTGCCCCGGGTCGCGGCTCCGCGCCGTGCTTCTCAAGTGCCGCCAGTATCTCGGCATCTGGCGCGTACTTAGTCGCGGCCGCCGTCAACTCCATCCGGGAGAAACTCGAGGACATAAATTCTCGGAATTTGACGGTCAGCAGGCGGTCGGACGGAGCATCGCGATGCGTCCAGCCCGCAAAATCGAACTTCTCACTCCCTTGCAGCCAACCAGCCGGGGGGAGGTGCATTTCATCAATCTCATCACTTGCTGACACGAGGGCCCCTTCCTCTCTTCGAGCGGACTCGTTCCGCCCAGGCACTAGTAGGTGTGGTCGAACGCGTGCGTTTCAACCGGCACGGGTTACTGTCCGTCCTGTCGGACGACCTGCGATCCGAAGGGAGCCAAAATGAGCGACGGCTCGACCGCGGTAGCGCGCTATGGCTCATATCGGCGGGATGTCAGCTAGCCGTAACACACGGTTCAGGTCTTCGATGCACTGATTGCGAAGATTCTCGAGGGAGCGAGCAAGCGCTGGGGCCGAGAAATCGAGGAAACCACTGATCCGCCGGATGGTCTTGTCCTTGAGGCCTTGCTCAAGGTGCGACCTGAGCTGCCGGAGTTTCTTATCGACTCGGCCCAGGCCCCGGCGGCAATCATTGTCGTCAATCTCGTGATAGCCGCCCACTGCCTTGCGGATCACATGCCGGCTCTCGCGGTCGACAAGCTCGCCGGTGCGAAGCGCCTTTTGCGTGTCCTTGAGCGCCTGCATGAACTCGTTGGGAGTCTCGCAGTGCAGCGGAACCTCGAAAGCAGGGCGAGCGAATGCCATAGCGATGGTACGAAGGATCACCTCGTCGAGATCCCGGGCGCTGCGGACCTGGATGACATCCTGATAGTACCAGCGCTGCAGCAGCGGGAAGCTGTTGAGGTAGGAAATGCACTCGTCCCAGGACCAGACGATGGCCCTCCTGCCGAGTTCTTCATCCTCCCATTCCTCGTTGAGGTCATCGACATAGCCTTGGACACGGGTGTCACGTCGCGCGGTCGTTGCTAGAATCCAAATCTTCAGCTTGGGCTTGAAGGCAAGCGACTCCGCCGCAGCGTCGCGCAGAAAGCTGCGGCTGACCGGCCCGCCCGGATAGGGATGCCCATTCTCGTCTAGGTCGGAAAGCCGCTTGCACTGGATACCAATCATCCCGTGGCGCGACTTGCCATAGACGTCGACACCATTTTGGGCCTGCCCGGGCCGCCCATACGCTTGAGCGTCGGGAACGCCATAGACCTCGCGCAGCATCCCTACGGCAAGTTCCTCGAACTGCTGCCAATAGAGCGGCGGCTGAAAGAATTGTGATACAGTGCCCATCTGCACCCCTAGGGACAGCCCGCCCGCTCAGTGCAGGCCAACCTGGCCTCTGAGGCTCGCATAGATCGCCGCCGAATCGTAGCCGACACCGTTCCGGAACACGATCAGCGGCCGCTCGATCGCTCGAATGTCGCGGGTCAGATCGCCGTCGAGGAGGATGATGTCGGCCTGCTTGCCGGGCTCGAGGCTGCCGATGCGGTCGGCGCGGCCGAGATAGGTGGCGCCGTTGAGGGTGGCGATGCGGATCGCTTCGGGGACGGTAAAGCCCGCCTCGACGAGCAGCTCGATGTTGCGCTGGTCGCCCAGCCCCGCGATGACGTGGCCGTCGCCGGTCGGGTCGGCGCCCGCCATCAAGAGGCCGCCGGCGGCGGCGAAGGCGCGCTCGAAGGCCATTTCCTTGCGGAGCATCATCGCCAGGAAGCCGGCGGCGGGGCGCTGGGCGGCGTGGCGGCGGAGCTGGTGGGCCCAGGCGTCGGGCGAGAACAGGTCCCGCAGGTGCGGGGTCGCTTCAAGATCGGGGCGGTCGCCGCCTTCGAGGACGGCGAGGGTCGAGGTGATCGCGACGCGGCGCTGGACGAGGGTGCGGATCATGCGCTGGACCTCGGGCGCGTCGGGGGCGACGTTCTGGATGATGTGCATCATCACCGGGCGGGCGCCGGCCGCTTCCTCCGCCCCGCCGCGCCCGCACCGGCCCGCGGCGCGCTGCGGGTCGAGCTCGCCGTCGGGGGCGGCGAAGGGGCCGTGCTCGAGATTGTCGATGCCGAGCCGGGCCGCCTCCTCATAGCCGACCGAGCAGAGATGGCCGGTGACGCGCATATGGTGGCGGTGCGCTTCCTGGATCGCGGCGGAAAGCTCGGCTGGGGAGATGTTCATATAGGCCTTGACCGAGGTGAAGCCGAGCGACGCCCAGTGCCGCACCGCCGCGCGCGCCTCGGCCGGGCCGCGCAGCGGATAGAGCTGGGGAAGCGCCGGCGGCGCGCCCTCGAGATAGGGCGTGGTGAGATCGAGATCGGGGCCGATCAGCCGCCCCGCCTCGATCTCCCGCCTGATGCCGAGATCGCCGTGCGGATCGACCGAGCCGGCGGTGCGCGCGGTGGTGACTCCGCCGGCGAGATAGAGCTGCGGGAAAGTGACCGGCGCCTGGACGACCGCGAACGGGCCGTCGCCGGAGGCGGTGCGGAACATATGCTCGTGCATGCCGACCAGGCCGGGAATGGCGGTCCGGCCGCGCCCGTCGATGCGCGAAACGCCGTCGGGGAGCGCGACCGAGCCGTCCGGCCCGATCGCGGCGATCCGGCCATGGTCGATGAGGATGGTCTGGTTCGCCCGCGGCGCGGCGCCGGTGCCGTCGATCACGAGGACATGCTCGATCGCGGTCAGCGGCCCGCGCTCGCTTATGGGGCCGGGGCGCGAAGGCGATTGCGCGGCGCCGGGCAGCGCCGCGGTCAGGCCGGCCAGAGCGGCAAGCAAATAACGCTTCATTCCGATCCTCCTCAAACCAGTTTCAGCCGGCGCGCGAGCCCGCCCAGCGCGAGCCGGTCGTCGCGGGTCAGGCCATAGCGCAAGGTCAGCCAGCTCGTCGCCGCCCAGAGCAGGGCGCAGGCGGCGAAGCGGGCGGGGCCGTGCAGCACCTGCTCGGCGAGCGCCATCAGGGCGCAGCCGGCGAGGGCGAGGGCGAGCGCCTGGCCGAGCTTGTAGTCGAACGGGTTGAGGCCGTCCGAGACCTGGAGCTGGATGGTGGCGGCATAGGTCGATACGATCGTCGCCGCGCCGATGGCGATGGCCATGCCGAGCGGGCCATAAGCCGGCGTCAGCCAGGCGGCGAGGCCGATCCACAAGGCGACGGCGATGAACGCGTTGAGCACGGGCAGCGCCCGGTGGCCGACCATCTCGACGATCGCCGAAGCGGGCCCGACGATCGCTTCGATCGCGCGGGCGCCGACCAGGATGAACAGCAAAGGCAGCGCCGCCTGCGCCTCGGGACGGTAGAGGCTGAGCACGTCGACGCCGGCGAAGACGAGCAGGCCGGCGAGCGGCACGACGAGCGCGGTCGAGACGCGGCTGGCGAAATGGTAGAGCGGCGCGATCTGGGCGCGGTCGGCACGGGCCTGGGCCGAGGACAAGGGCCCGAGCACATATTGGAAGGCCTGGCGGACGATCAGCGGCACGGTCGAGATCTTGCGCGCGATCTCGAACAGGGCGGCGGCAGAGGCGCCGCGCGCTCCGGGCAGGATCAGGTTCAGCACCACCGGCGGGGCGTCGATCAGGGCGCGGCGGGCGAGGTTGGAGGGGAGCAGGGCGGCGCCGGAGGCGAGCAGGTCTCGTACCAGCCCGCGGGGCAGCGGTGCTGTCAGCAGGAGCGTCAAGTCGTAATAGCGGCCGAGCAGGCGGACGCAGAGAATTGCGGTCAGCGCCAGCGAGCAGAGATGGGCGGCCATCAGCCCCAGCGAGTGTGCGCCGAGCGCGAAGAAGCCGAGCGCGAACAGGATGCGGGCGATCTGCTCCCAGAAGATGCGCAGCCGGATCTCGGGCCCGAAAGCGCGGCGGGCGCGGGCGGCGGCGGTGGCGACCTCGACGAACGTCCACAAGGGCAGCGCCCAGGCGAACAGGGCGACCGCCTCGGGCAGGCGGGCGGCATCCTCGGGCGCGGCCGAGAAGATCGCGGCGACCGCGCCGGCGTTCAGCGTGACGAGAAGGGCGATCAGGCTCGAAGGGGCGATCGCGATCAGCAAGGCGAGCTTGACCGCGCCGTGGGCGGACGCGTCGTCCTGCGCCGGCACCACCCGCTGGAGCGCCAGCGGCATCGACAGGTGGACGATGTTGGTGGTGAGGTTCACCGCTCCCCACAAAACGACATAGATGCCGTAGGTCGCGAGTCCGAACAGCCAGGTGTAGAGCGGCTGCGCCAGCGCCTCGATCAGCGCGCCCAGCCGGGAGAGGCCGGCCAGCCCCGCCCCGCGCGCGACGTCGCCGCGGGTGACGGCGGGGGCGGGGTCGCCCGCCTCGCTCATTCCTCGGTGCGGATCAGCACCGCTTCGCCGACCAGCAGGAACAGGAGGAACGGCCCCCAGGCGGCGAGGAAAGGCGGGTAGGCGCCGAGATTGCCCATTGCGATGGCGAAATTGTCGGCGACGAAATAGGCGAAGCCCAGGGCCATGCCGATCACCGCGCGGACCATCAGCGCCCCGGAGCGGGCGAGGCCGAAGGCGGCGACGGCGGCGAGGAGGGGCATCAACATCGTCGAGAAGGGGCCGGCGATCTTGTGCCAGAGGCTGGCGGCGGGCGCCGCGGTCGGCCGGCCGGCGGCGGCCAGCTCGGCGAGCGAGCGCCGCAGCTGCCAGAAATCCTGCTCGTCGGGGTTGACCCGGGCGAGGGTGAACTCGTCCGGCCTGATGTCCCGGCCGAGGCGGATCGCGGCCATGCGCTGGAGCCCGCCGCTGTCGACGTCGAACGCGGTCACCTCGCGCAGCAGCCAGCCGCCGCCGGGCGCCGGCGCGCCGCTCCGGGCGGCAAGGATGCGCCGCAGCGTGCCGCCGGCGCGGCCGTAAATGGTGATTCCGGCAAGGTGCACCCGCTGGCCCCGGCCGCTGACCCGGTTGACGAAGATGAGATCGTTGCCGTGGGTCAAAGCGACGTTGTTCTGGATGCCGCGCTCGGGCGGGATCGGCGCGAAATCGACGGCGTCCCAGGCGGCGAGGGTGGCGTTGGCGCGGGTCACGAACCGCTCGGTGAAGGCGAAATGGGCGAGCGCGATCAGCGCCGCGGCGAGGATCAGCGGGGCGATGATCTGGTGCGCGGAAATCCCCGCCGCCTTCATCGAGATGATCTCGCTGTTCTGGTTCAGTCCGGCGAAGGTGATCAGCGTGCCGAGCAGCACCGCGAACGGCAGGAAGCGGGCGACCAGCTGGGGCAGGCGCAGGCCGACATAGCGCCACAGCTCGGCATCGCCATTGCCGGGATAAGCGAGGATGTCGCCCGATTTGCCGAGCAGATCGAGCATCATCAATATGCCGACCAGGGCGACGAGCACGGCGGCGCTGCGCACCAGGAACAGCCGCGCCATGTAGAGCGCGATCCGCCGCGACGGGAAGAATTGCAGGTTGATCACGAGGCGAGCGCGCCGCGGCGCCGGCGCCGGACCAGGCCGCCGATCAGCTTGGTCGCCCGGGCGAAGGCGCGCTCGAGGGCGCCGATCGGCTGGCCGCCGGGCTTGTGGGCGAGGGTCCAGTACATCCAGACGATGAGGCCGGCGAACAGCAGGAACGGGGCCCAGAGCGCGATCAGCGGGTCGATCCGGCCCTGGGCGCCCATCTGCTCGGCATATTGATTGACCTTGTGGTAGGTGACGACGAAGACGATCGAGACGAAGATGCCGAGGCCCGAGGTGCTCCGCTTCGGCGGCACCGCGAGCGCCACCGCGAGCAGCGGCACCAGCAGCATCATCGCCACCTCGACGAGGCGGAAGTGGAAATTGGCGCGGATCGCGTCGCGCCGCGCCCCGGGCAGCGCCGGATCGCCGCCGAGCCGGCGCAGCTCCGAGATGGTCAGCTCCTTGGTGCCGTCGCCGCGGCCGCGGAAATTCTCGATCGCCGGCATGTTGATCGGCAGATCGTGCTGGACGAAGCTCAGCACCCGCGGCACCCTGTAGCCGGGCGCGTCGTGGACCAGCCGGCCGTTGCTGAGGCGGAAGAGGATCGTCTCGGGATCGTCGGTCCTTAAAAAGCGGCCGCGCTCGGCGCTGACCGCGACGGTGCGGCCGCCGCGGCTGGCGATGCGCAGGAAGACGCCGTGAAGGTCTGTGCCGTGATTCTCGCTGCGCTCGACGCGCAACGTCATCCGCCGGCCGAGATTGGTGAACTCGCCGACCTTGATCGAGGCGCCGAGCGCGCCCGAGCTCAATTCGAAGCGCAGATTCTGATAGGCATATTGGGCGTAGGGCTGGACGAAGCCGACGATCGCGAAATTGCAGGCGAGCAGGATCAGCGCATAAGCGTAAGGCACGCGCATGAGCCGCCCGTAGCCGAGCCCGGCGGCGAGCAGGGTGTCGAGCTCGGAGGACAGAGCGAGCTTCCTGAACGCGAGCAGCACCCCCAGAGTCAGCCCGACGGGGATGGCGAGCCCGAGATATTCGGGAATGAGGTTGGCGAGCATCCGCCACACCACCGTCACCGGCCCGCCCTCGGAGACGACGAAATCGAACAGCCGCAGCATCCGATCGAGGATCAGCAGCATCGCCGCGAGGCAGAGCGTGCCGACCAAAGGCACGAGGATCAGCCTGGCGAGATAGCGGTCGATCTGGTTCATCGGGCCGAAGTGGTACTTCGGCCCGGGCAGGAAGGCCAGTGGGGGCGAAGGGCGAGGGAGAAGCTCGCGCTGAAGGTATGGTGCGATGTGAAATATCGGGGGTGCTGTGCAGGATGTCGGGGGCTGTACCGGGCCTGACATTTTTAGCAATTCAAGGCAGTGAATTCTACAGAAACGCTTGATTCGTGGCGTGGATCGTGGTTTGGATCGGGACCGTGGCACGGGGAGAGAAGCTGCTCGAGCGGATGCGGGCCAATCCGCGCGATTGGCGGATCGAAGATGTCAGGGCTCTTTGCGACGCGTTCGGCCTCGACTTCGACAAGCCGGCGGGCGGATCTCATTACGGCATCAGAGAAGCTGCCGGCGCTCAAAAGATGACCATTCCTTTCGCCCGGCCGATCAAGCTCGTATATATCAAGCAGCTCGTGCGTTTCGTTGACGCCGCCAAAGCCGCCAGGGAGGAAGATTAGCCATGGACGCGCGCGGTGCCTACAAGGTGGTGATCGAGCCATTGTCGGACGAAGATGGCGGCGGTTATTTGGCGACGGTGCCTGAGCTGCCCGGCTGCATGTCCGACGGCGAGACCAGGGCCGAGGCGCTCGCCAACGTCGAGGATGCGATTGCAACCTGGCTCCACTGCGCGCGCAAGCACGGCGATCCTATACCCGAGCCGGAACTCCACCGCGCCGCCTGAGCAACGTGGACCCAGGACATCCGCCACACCGGACCCCGCGGAGCGAGGGGCGGCACATCATTTCGATGAGGAAGTGCAATGACCGAGAGACAAAGAGATTCGCAGGGAAACTGGATCGATCCGGATGATGCGCCGGAATGGTCGGACGAGGTGTGGGATCGCGCTCAGTTTTCCCTTGGCGGCAAAGTCATCCGGCCGGCGACTGGAACGCTCACGAAGCGCGGGCGGCCGCCGGTGGGGGACGCGCCCAAGCAGCAGGTGACGCTGCGGCTGCCGCGCAGCGTGATCGCGCATTTCAAGGCCGGCGGCGCCGGCTGGCAGACCCGGATCAGCGAGGTGCTCGAGCGCCATGCCGGCGAGGCGCGGGGCAAGTCGGCGTAAGAGACACGGATGGCACGGAACGGCACGATCGCGATCCCGGCGGATCCGAATGACGCTGAGGATTTTGACGTCAGCGTCGCCGGGGTCGAGCGCGCCCAGATGGGCCGCAGGATTCGCATGCTGCGGGGCCGGCTCGGCCTCAGCCGGGAGGGGTTCGCGCGGACCTACGGGATTCCGCTCGCCAACATCCGCCAGTACGAGATCGGCCGCCACATGCCGCCGCCGGCGGTGCGCGCCTATCTGAAGGTGATCGCCGCCGAGCCGGAGCGGGTGGCCAAGGCGGTGGCGGGGAAGGCGGCCGGGCGGCGCCGGCAGCCGATCAGCGCACCGGGCTCAGCGTCGCGACCAGCGGTCGATTTGGTTCGCGATCTTCAAGCCGCCTGCGCTGCCTGGCCGTCGAGAGCGCGCTATGCACGGTTGCGCCGGGCAGGTCGTGCCCCGTTTGGATCGGAGCCGACGTCGATGCCCGGGCGGCGGGCTAGGGCCGGACCGGGGGCCGAACCGGGGAGCGGGCCGCCGGGCGGGGCGGCGCCGCGGCCGGTTCGGGCGGGCAGGACTGGGTGGGCGCCACGGCCGGCGCCGAGGCGGCGGGGGCGGCCGCGGGGGCGGGGGCGGGTTCGCCGGGCGTGACGCGCAGCGTATAGCAGCCGATCTGCGCCCGCACCGACCGCGCCCGCACGGTGAGCGTGCCCTCCCTGTTCGGACGAAGCACCAGCCTTGCGTTCAAGCCGTCGCCGCCATCGTCGTCGCGCCTGGCGAGGGCGAAGCCGAGCGGCGAAAGCGTTCCGACTTCCAGCAACGGATCGAAGTCGAGGCTCTCGAGGTCGAGGGTGAGCACCTCACCCGGCCTGACCGGCAAGAGGAAGTCCCGGTAAAAATAGCGTATCTGACTCGCGCCCACCAGCTCCGCGGGGGAATCGAAGCTGAAGCGACCGAGGGCGGGTACGCCGCGGCGCAGCTCGACCGCCGCCACGGGAGCGGTCGCTGGACCCTGGCGAAGATCGAGATCGAAGCGACCGGACTGGGTTGCCGGGACGGCCGCCCGCACGGTGTAGGTGCCGTCGCGCGGCAGCACGAATATGAGGCGCGAGTTGCGGCGATTGCGGCCGCCGCTATCAAGGAAAAGCACCGACCCGTCCGAACCGAGCAGTTCCAGCCGCGGGGTGAGCGCCGTCGAGGTCAGATCGAGCTGGACCCGCTGTCCGGCGACGCCGCGAAAATCATAAAGCTTGTAGCGGGAGGGCGGCCCGGCGGTGCCCGGCAGCAAAAGCGAGGTCTCGTCGAACGCGCCCGCCGTCCGGCCGACCGCGAGATGCTCGAGCGTCGGGGGCGTGACGCGAGTCACGGCCAGATGATAGGGGCCATCGCCGCCGAAGAGCCGGGTAGCGCGGATGACGAAGTCGCCGCCGGTAGCGGCGGTATAGACGACCCGCGAGCTCAGCGAGTCGCCGCGATCGTCATTGGAGGCAACCGGGTCCGGCTGGTCCGCCCGCCGCAGTTCGAGATAGGTATCGAAGGCGTCCGATTCGAGATCAATCTGGACTATGTCGTTGGCGGTGAGCGACAGGCGGTAATCGTCGTAGCGACTCTCGGAGGGCTCGCCGGGCTGGAGCACGCCGTCCACCGCTTCGCCCACGTGAATGGTTCGAACGGGGGCGGCGGCGGTCGGCGCCGGCGCGGCTTGCGCTGCGAGCGGCGCCGGCAGCAACATTGGGATCGCCGCCATGGCCATCGTCAAAAGAGTCCGCGCTCCAGCAATTGCGGGCCGTGTCTTCCCAAGCATTGCGGTCCCCCTCCGTCAGCAAGATCTATTCTAACATCGGCGGCCGTGATGTTCCAGCAGGCAATAGCGCGGCCGCCGCGACGGATCATGATTTGAACCGGGGAACGGGATGTATTGCGCTGCTCATGGCGGCGAGGAACCGGACTGGCGGCCTACCCAAAATCGACTAAGATGATCTTCGAAGCGACTCGCTGGGAGGCGCGTTCGCGGCGGACGATCCAAAAGGGGGGCGTAGCCGATGGCCGAGGACCCGCGAAAGGAAGGCGTGAGTGCGTCGCCACGCGCGGCGAAGGCGCGGCCGAAACCGAAAAAAGCCCAGCCGAAAAAGTCGGCGCCGAAAAAAGCGCTGCCGAAAAAAGCAGGGCCGAAGAAAGCCTTGCCGAAAAGAGCGGGGCCGAAGAAAGCGGCGCTGAAGAAAGCGATGCCGCATAAGGCAGAGCTGAAGAAGGCGGAGTTGAAAAAGGCGGAGCTGAAAAAATTGCCGGCGAAAAAGCCGAAGCCGAAAAAGCCGAAGGCGAAATCCTGGTGGAACTGGTTCTGGTCGGAAGCTTCCACGCTGCAAAAAGGACTCATCGGATTGGCCGCGGCGCTCACCGCGCTTGGCGTGATCGGCGGATATCTCGTCAAGGGCGGGGAGTTCGTCAGGCCGTGGTTCTCGGGCGCCAGGCTCACGCTCCGCGGCACCTGCCACAACAATCAAATCCTGATCGAGGTCGCGAACAGCGGCGGAAGGACGGCGCGCCTCGGCCTGCCGAGCTTCACGATCCACTCTCCGGAACGGCCCAGTGACGTGCTCGACCTGCGGCCCTATTTGAAGAATCCTCCGGTCGGCGATCGAGTCGACCTTCCCTCCGATCGGAGCCATCCTTTTGAATATAACAATCCGCTGGATTTCTTTAACAGCGGAGAGAGTGCCGGCAATGCCTGCCACTATGAGGTTGCAGTGCCCGTGGAAGGAGCGCGATCTTTGTCGGGGACCTGCCCATGCAACTATATCGAGCGCTGATCGCCGCCGGCGTGCTGCTTGCGATGCCGCTGCAGCAGGCGCGCGCCTTCGAAAGCCGGCTGGTGAGAGTCGTGATCGGCAATTTCAATTCCGATGACCGCTCCGCCGAATTCCGGACCCGGCTCAGGGATCAGCTGCGGAGCTTTGCGGTGCGCGTGAGGACCTACGAGCTCTCTCCCGACCTAAAGCGGCTGGTCCCTGCAAATTTGCGGCACCCCCAATTCACGTTCGACCTGCAGCCCAATGCGCGCCTTGCCGCGGAGGCAACCGACACGGTCGAGCCCGGCACCGATGAGCTGATCGGGGTTAACGGAGTCGCCGCCATGTGGGGCTCGTTCGGGCGAGGCCCCCGTCAGGGCGTGGCCACCAGCACCATCTATATCGGCGCGGCCCTGCCCACCGAAAACTCGCTCAGCCTTCGTCCCAACCTGTTCATACCGGTGGACGGAAGCCTCTCGCCGCCCAACGTGAACGCCTATGAGATCATTATCGAATATGCGCTGCTGAGGAGAGTGTGGCGCGAGGGCCGCGTCGATCTCGTCATCCCCGTCGGGAACGTGCTCAAGGCCAGGCTCCAGGAAGCCAGAGGCGGCGGCGGGACCGGATTCTGGTCGCGCTGCCATCGCGCGATCCTCGACGGGACAACGGAAATCCTTCGCACTCCGCGTCGGCCCGCGGGGAATCCGCCGAGACGGATCGACGCGCCGCCGCCGGTCACTTGCCGATGAGCCCGGCCCGGCGAATCGCGCCCCGAAAATAAATTCAGTGCCGCAAAAACAGGTAATTTGTGGGGTTTGTTTCCCTTATTTTTCGAGGGCAGTCGCGGAAGGGGCTGGGCCTTTCGGCGATCCGACCAGGAAATAACCGGAACGGTAAAAAGTTCGTAACAGCGCGACGCCGACAGGGAACCTTCTTGTCAAGCTTCGCGAACTGCGCATGAGAACCGTCATGCCGCACTCGATTCGGCATCCATGACCACGGGTTCGGCGAAACTTCCCCCGCCCGTGTTCATCGGTCGCGGATTCCCGGCCTGCGCCGGGGCAGGCAGTCCGGGATGACGTGGATTGTCCTCGCGGGCGGAAGCATGCCGGGCTGCGCTATTCTCGGGACGGCCTCGCCTTGACCACAATTTGGCCGCAAGCGGGGGGCATCGGGCAGGGATGGGGGAATGACGCAAACCGGCGGGTGCCCGCGGCGCCGGCAAAGACCCTTGGAGCAAGAGCGGTCATGTTGAAGCTTCTCACCCGGACCGGGCTCGGCGCGCTGGCGCTGGCCGCGGTCGCCGCCCCCGCCGGAGCCCAGCTCGGCGCCGATGCCGGCGCCTGCCGCTCCGGCCAGCCCTCGATCCTCGTCAACGTCATCGGCCTTTCCCAGCGCACCGGCAACGTCCGGGTCGCGCTCTACGGCAATCCCAATACGTTCCTCGAGCGCGGCCAGACGATGCGCAAGATCAACGTGCCGGTCACCCCGGGCGGCCCGATGCGGGTGTGCATCGCGGTGCCGCGGCCGGGCCGCTACGCGATCGCCGTCCGCCACGACGTCGACGGCGACAATGCCCGCGGCGACTGGAGCGACGGCGGCGGCTTCTCGCGCAACCCGCGGCTGTCGCTCTTGCACCTGAGGCCGAGCTTCGGCGACGTCGCGGTCAATGTCGGGCCGAGCGTGCTCGGCGTCAACGTCGTCCTGAACTATCGCTACGGCCTGACGATCCGGCCGGCGAACGGCTGATGGGGAGCCCGCCTACAGGGTTGGAGGCGGTCGTGACGGGCTGGCATTTGTTGTCCGGCAAGGAGCGAGGAGGGAGCGATGTTGAATACATCGTGACCGATCGAGCGACGCTGATCCCGATCACCTCCAACCCTGTAGGCGGGCTCCAGTGACGTCGGTCGCGCTCCTTTCCAATCCGCACTCGACCGGCAACCAGTCGCTGCTTCCGGAGGTGCGCGCCTTTTGCGAGCGCCACCACGACATCTTCCACTACGAGGTCGAGGATGTCGGCCAGATCGCCTCGGCGCTGAAGTCGATCGCCCTGGTCAGGCCCAAGGTGCTGGTGATCAACGGCGGCGACGGCACCGTCCAGGCGGCGCTGACCGAGCTCTACCGCGGCGGCCATTTCGGCGATTCGCCGCCGCCGGTGGCGGTTCTGCCCAACGGCAAGACCAATTTGATCGCCCACGATCTCGGCGCCATCGGCGACCCGATCGAGGCGCTCGAGCGGGTGCTCGCGGTGGTCCGCACCGACATCGTCCCGCACATCGTCTCGCGCGAGCTGATCGAGCTGACCGGCGGCCGCGCCGGCCACGCCGGCGGCGAGCAGGCGCCGGTGCTCGGCATGTTCCTCGGCGGCGCGGGGCTGGCCGACACCATCCTCTACTGCCGCCACAAAATCTATCCGCTCGGCCTGCCCAACTGGCTCGCCCATTTCCTGACCTTCGTGATGGGGCTGGTCTCGGTGGTCGTCGGCCGGCGCTCGCCGCTGCTGCCGGCCAAATGGGCGCCGATCAAGGTCTCGATCACGCGCCGCGGCGAGATGCAGGGCAAGTTTGCCTTCGTCATGGTGACGACGCTGGAACGGCTGCTGCTCAACAGCACGATGGCCGTCGCCGGCCAGCGCGCCGGGGCGATGCAGCTCGTCGTGATCGAGCGCAACCTCTTGTCGATCTTCGGCGCCCTGTTCGCCGCGGTGCGCGGCAAACTGGGCTTGCGGCGCATCCGCGGCGTCCACCTCGAGCGCGGCGACGAGATCCGCATCCAGGGCAGCCGCTCGAACGTGATCCTCGACGGCGAGATGTTCGAGGCCAATGACGACCGGCCGATCGTGCTGAGGCCGACGGCGCCGGTGCCGTTTTTGCGGCTGGCGGCCTAGCCGCCTGGCGCCTTCCAGCTGTCGTCGATCATCTTGATGATCGCGGAAAAGTCCTTCGATGCGCCGCCGAGATCGGCGAAGCGGGCGTAGAGGGCGGCGGCTTCGGCGCCCATCGGCGTGTAGGCGCCGACCGCGTCGGCCGCATCCATCGCCAGGCGCAGGTCCTTGAGCATCAAAGCGGCCGCGAAGCCGCCCTCATAATCGCGGTCGGCCGGGGTCTCCGGACCGACTCCGGGGACCGGGCAATAAGAGGTCATCGACCAGCACTGGCCCGAGGCCTTGGAGGAGATGTCGTAGAAAGTCTGCAAATCGAGGCCGAGCCGCCTCGCCATCGCGAACGCCTCGCAGGTCGCGACCATCGAGGCGCCCAAGAGCATGTTGTTGCAGATCTTGGCGGCCTGGCCGGCGCCGCCCTCGCCGGCGTGGATCACCGCCTTGCCCATGGCGGCGAGCCAGGGTTCGGCGCGGGCGAAGGCGTCGGGCGTGCCGCCGACCATGAAGGTGAGGCTGCCCGCTTCCGCCGCGGCGATGCCGCCCGAAACGGGGGCGTCGACCATCGCGTAGCCCGCCTCGGCGGCTTTGCCGATCTCGTCGCGGGCGGTGGCGACGTCGATCGTCGAGCAATCGATCAGGATCGCCGAAGCGGGCGCCTTGCCGATCACGCTGCTCTCATAGACGTCGCGGACGTGCTTGCCCGCGGGGAGCATGGTGATCACCGCCTCGGCGTCGCTCACCGCGTCTTCGGCGGAGGACGCGCGCTTCGCCCCGCGCGCTTCGGCGCGGGCGAGCGCGTCCTCGACCAGATCGAAGGCGACGACCTCATGGCCCGCCTTGACCAGGTTCGCGGCCATGCCGCCGCCCATATTGCCGAGCCCGATGAAGGCGATGCGTGCCATGTAAAACCCTCCACAGTCATTCCGGCGAAGGCCGGAACCTATGAACATTGACGTACGGAATCTCAAACCGAGGAGTTCATGGGTCCCGGCCTTCGCCGGGATGACTCTCTTTCTCCCTGGTCACTTGCCCTTCCAGTCCGCCGCCCGCTTGGCGACGAACGCGCTCATCCCTTCCTTCTGGTCCTCGCTGCCGAACAGGCCGTGGAACAGGCGGCGCTCGAAGTTTATTCCTTGCGCCAACCCCGTTTCGAAGGCGGCATTGACCATCTCCTTGGTGGCGATCGCGGCGAGCGGCGCCATCGCGGCGATCGCCTCGGCGGTCTTCATGGCCTCGGCGAGGAGATCGGCGGCCGGGACGACCCGCGCCACCAGCCCGCTGCGCTCCGCTTCGGCGGCGTCCATCATCCGGCCGGTCAGGCACATCTCCATCGCCTTGGCCTTGCCGACCGCGCGGGTCAGGCGCTGCGAGCCGCCCATGCCGGGGGTGACGCCCAATTTGATCTCGGGCTGGCCGAACTTCGCGCTGTCGGCGGCGATGATGAAATCGGCCATCATCGCCACCTCGCAGCCGCCGCCCAGCGCATAGCCGGCGACGGCGGCGAGCCAGGGCTTGCGGGTCGCGGTCACCTTCTCCCAGCCCTGGAAGAAATTGGCCGAGTACATCGAGGCGAAGCCCTGATCGGCCATCTCCTTGATGTCGGCGCCGGCGGCGAAGGCCTTGTCGCTGCCGGTGAGGACGAGGCAGCGTTGCCCCTCGTCGGCATCGTAGGCGGCGAAGGCGGCGATCAGCTCGGCGAGCACGGTGGAGTTGAGCGCGTTCAGCGCCTGCGGGCGATTGAGGGTGACGAGCGTCACCGCCCCACGCTGCTCGACCAGGATCGTTTCGTACTCGGCCATTCGCCTCTTCTCCGTCATCCCGGCGAAGGCCGGGATCCAGTCCATTCCTACCACGCCTCACGCCGTCTGGACCCCGGCCTTCGCCGGGGTGACGACTGTTACCGCATCCGCACGTAGCTGCCCGGCGCGGGCTCGATTTCCTTCTTCGGCTTGCGCGCTTTCACCCGCTCAGCCCCGTCGCGGACCAGCCAGGCCTGCCATTCGGGCCACCAGCTGCCCTCGTGCCGGGTGGCGGTTTCGAGCCATTCTTCCGCGCGCGCCGGCATGTCCTCGTTGGTCCAATAGCCGTGCTTGTTGGCGGCGGGCGGGTTGATCACGCCGGCATTGTGGCCGGAGCCGCCGAGCAGGAAGCGGGTCTCGCCGCCCAGCAGCCTGGCGCCGTCATAGGTCGCCTGCCAGGCCGAGACATGGTCGTCCTTCAGCGAGATCACCATCGCCGGCGCGTCGAGATCGAGCGCGCCCGGGCGGGTCAGCGCGTTCTCCCTGAGGATCTTGTTCGTCCAGTCGCGCAGGAACGCCGCCGGGATATGGGCGCCGTCGGCGAACCAATGGAGGATGTCCGAGGGCGGCGCCTCCCTGTCGAGCAGATAGTGGCTGACCACCGACGACCAGATCAGATCGTTGGCGCGGACGACGCTGAACAGGGCCTGGAGCTCGTGCGCGGCGAGCACGCCCTTCGCCTCGAGATGCTTCTCCATCGCCGCCAGCTGGGCGGGCTCGGTGAAGGTCGCCCACTGGCCCATGCTGGAGAAATCGAACATCGATCCGATCGTCGTCAGCGAGGAAAAAGAGGGACAGTCCCTATTTTTTAAAGAGGGACAGTCCCTATTTTTTAAGTCATTGTTTTTGCTGGCGGCCATCGCGGCGAGCGTGCCGCCCATGCAGAAGCCGAACAGATCGACCGACGTCTCGCCGGTCGCCTGCGCGATCGCGTCCAAGGCGGCGACCGGGCCGAGCGCGAGATAGTCTTCGAGGCCCTTGTCGGCGAGTTCGGGGCCGGGATTGACCCAGGAGATGACGAAGAGGGTGTGGCCCTGCTCGACCAGCCAGCGGATCAGGCTCGACTTGGGCTGGAGGTCGAGCAGATAATATTTGTTCACCAGCGGCGGCACGTAGAGCAAGGGCCGCCGGTGCACCGTCTCCGTCATCGGCGCATATTGGATGAGCTGCATCAGCTCGTTCTGGAAGACGACGCTGCCCGGGGTGGCGGCGATGTCCTTGCCGAGCTCGAACTGGGCCGAGGCGCGGCGCTGCGGCAGCCTGGCGTCGGTGGCGGCGTCGGCGAGGAGGTTGGCGAGGCCGGAGAGCAGGCTGATCGACCCGGTATCGATCGCGCGGCGGATCGCCTCCGGGTTGGTGAAGGCGAAATTGGCCGGGGAGAGCGCGTTCAGATAGGCGGTGGTGAAGAATTCGGCGCGGGTGCGGGTGGCCTCGTCGATCCCCTCGGCATTGGCGACGAGATCGGCGGCCTGGCGCGAGGCGAGCAGATAGGCCTGCTTCAGATAGTCGAACAGCGGGTCCTCGGACCAGGCCGGATCGCCGAAGCGGCGGTCGCCGCGCTCGGGCTGAATCACCGGCGCCGCTTCCTGTCCGGCGGCGCGGCGGGCGGCGGCGCTCCACAATTCGACCCATTCCGACGCCGCGGCCTGGCTCGCCTCGAGGATCGCGGCCGGATTGGACCAGAGCTGGGTCTGAAACTCGAACATCGCCCGCGCCGGCGCGGTCGGATCGAAGGCGAAGCCGGCGGCGGGGCGGGCCTGCATCGCCTTGAGGCCGTTCTCGACGACTCGGGTCCAGGCCGCGGCAAGCTCGGCCGGATCGGGGGCGGTTTCGGGGAGCTTCCAGACTCGGTTGTCGGTCATGAACTTCCTTTGCTCTCCTGCGAAAGCAGGAGTCCAGTCTGCTGCCGTGAGGCTGGGCTCCTGCTTTCGCAGGAGCACGAGATGCTCGTCATGGCAGGGGCGTCCACGCCTCGTCGGCGGGCAAAGGCTCGAAAATGCGGTCGATCATCGCGTCGGTCACCTCTTCCGGCGTCGCCGGGGTCCAGCGCGGCGCATTGTCCTTGTCGATCAGCAGCGCCCGCACCCCTTCGATGAAGTCCGGATGGCGGAACATGCGCACGACGATGCCATATTCCAACCGCATCTCGTCGAGGAAGTGGAACTGGAGCGGGCTTTCGACGAGCAGCCGCAGCGAGACCTTGCAGGCGGTCGGCGATTTGGTGCGCAAAGTCGCCAGCTCCTTATGCGCCCAATCCGATCCGTCCGCGGCGAGCGCGGCCAATATGTCCTCGAGCCGGTCCGAGGCGAAGCAGCGGTCGATCCGCGCATAATTGCCAGTGATCCGGGCCGGCGGCGGCTCGGCGCTGGCGGCGCGCAATATCGCCTCGACATGCTCGGGCACCTCGATCAATTGCCGCTTCACCTCCTCGAGCCGGTCGGACGGGATATAATGGGTGGCGAGGCCCAATGCGACGCATTCGGCCCCGTCGAGCCGCGCCCCGGTCAGCGCCAGGAACTGGGCGATGCGGCCGCGCAGGCGGGAGAGGTAGCGGCCGCCGCCGACGTCGGGGAACAGGCCGATCGAGGTCTCCGGCATGGCGAAGACGGTGCGCTCGGTCGCGATCCGATATTTGCAGGGGCAGGAGATGCCGACGCCGCCGCCCATCACGATCCCGTCCATGAACACCACCCCGCGCTTGGGGTACGTGTACATGAGGTGGTTCATCCGATATTCCTGGAAGAAGAAGGCCTGCCCGGCGGCGCCATGGCCCTGGCTCGATCTGGCGATGGTGACGACGTCGCCGCCGGCGCAAAAGCCCCGCCCCTCGGCATGGTCGATCAGGATCAGCTTCGCCATGGGCTCGTGCAGCCAGTCCTGAAGCGCGGCGGTCATCGCCCGGACCATGTCGAGATCGAGGGCGTTGAGCGCCTTCGGGCGATTGAGGCGGAGGCGGCCGGTGCGGCCTTCGATTTTGGCGATGATCGAGTCGGTCATGGGTCCTTCGATACGGGCCTTCGCCAGGCTCAGTCCCTACTCAGGATGAGCGGGGTGGGAAGGGGGAAAAATGCGTTCCGCTCATCCTGAGGAGCCGTTGAGCGAAGGCGAAACATGAGCAGGTCGGATTGTCCCCCGGACAATCCTGAAACATGCGGGGCATGTTTCACCTGCTCATTCTCGAAGGACGTCACTGCCGGGTCAGCTCCCGGCCGACGATCATCCGCATCACCTGGTTGGTGCCCTCGAGGATCGAATGGACGCGCAGGTCGCGCCAGAAGCGCTCGATCGGATAATCCTGGAGATAGCCGTAGCCGCCGTGGAGCTGGAGCGCGCGATCGACGATCGAGCTGCCCGAATCGGTGGCGAGGCGCTTGGCCATGGCGGCGAACTTGGTCTTGTCCGGGGCGTTCTCGGTGACCTTGACCGCGGCCGCGTAGAGCAGCATCCGCGCCGCCTGCAGCTCGGTCTCCATGTCGGCGAGCATGAACTGGGTGTTCTGGAAGTCGGCGATCGCCGCGCCGAACTGCTTGCGCTCCTTGGTATAATTTACCGCCTCGTCGAGGCAGCGCTGGGCGCCGCCGAGGCTGCAGGCGCCGATGTTGAGGCGGCCGCCGTCGAGCCCCATCATCGCGATCCGGAAGCCCTCGCCCTCGCCGCCGACGAGGTTTTCGGCCGGCACCCGGACCTCGTCGAAATTGACCTGGGCGGTCGGCTGCGAATGCCAGCCGAGCTTCTTTTCCTGGGCGCCGAAGGAGACTCCGGCCATGTCCTTCTCGATCACCAGGCAGCTTATGCCCTTGGGCCCGTCGACGCCGGTGCGGACCATGGTCACGTAGACCTCGTTCTCGCCGCCGCCCGAGATGAACGCCTTCGAGCCGGAGACGATGTAGTGATCGCCCTCCTTGACCGCCCGGGTCTTGAGCGCGGCCGCGTCCGAGCCCGAGCCGGGCTCGGTCAGGCAGTAGGAGCCGATCCGCTCCATCGTCACCATCGACGGGAGGTATTTGTCCTTGACCGGGGCCGAGCCGAAGCGGTCGATCATCCAGCTCGCCATGTTGTGGATCGAGATGAAGGCCGAGGTCGACGGGCAGCCATAGGCCATCGCCTCCATGATCAAAGCCGCCTCGAGCCGGCCGAGGCCGATGCCGCCGCTCTCCTCGGAGACGTAGATGCTGCCGAAGCCAAGCTCGGCGGCGCGGCGGATCGTGTCGCGCGGAAAGATGTGCTTCTCGTCCCACTCCGCGGCATGAGGGGTGATCGCATCGGCGGTGAACTGCTGCGCCATTTCCTGGATCTGGCGCTGCTCGTCGGTGAGGTCGAACTGGCTGGTCATGCGAGGCCCATAGCGCCACAAATCGTCATGCTGAACTTGATTCAGCACCCATGAACACGGATCGCGCGAATTCGGCACCCTCCGTGTTCATGGGTCCCGGATCAAGTCCGGGATGACGCAGCGAGCTTACCCGATCATCGCGGCGCGAACCCCTCGGCGTGGAGCGCGGCGCGGACCGAGGGGCGTTCGAGGAGGCGGGCGCGAAACGCCGCGAGCGCGGGCCAGCGGGCGAGGTCGAGGTGGAAGATGCGGGCCCAGCCGAGCACCACGAACAGATAGGCATCAGCGATCGTGAACTGGCTGCCGGTCAGGAACGGGCCGTCGCCGAGCTCGCCCGCGACATAATCGAATTTCGCGGCGAGCGAATCGCGCGCCGCCACCTTGTCGGCGTCCGAGCCGGCCGGGTGGAAGAGGGGTCCGAAGCCCTTGTGCAGCTCGGTGGCGATGAAATTGAGCCATTCGAGCAGCCGGTAGCGGGCGATGGTGCCGAACGGCGGCATCAGGTGCGCGTCCGGCGCATGGTCGGCGATGTACTGGAGCACGACCGCATTTTCGGTGAGGATGCCGCCGTCGTCGAGCGCGATCGCCGGCACCGCGCCCTTGGGGTTGATCGCGGTGTAATCCTCGCCGGTGTCGAGCCGCTTGGTGGCGAGGTCGACCTTCGCCAGATCGAACGGCAGGCCGGCTTCGATGAGGGCGATGTGCGGCGCCTGCGAACAGGCGCCGGGGCTGTAATAGAGCTTCATCCAGCCGTCATAGCGCGCGGCGCGGCCGGAATGAAGGCGCGGTTCGGGCCTCGTGCGCGCTGCCGGCGGAATGTTCGCCGGCGGTCAGGGCCGGGCCCGTCCCGCGCTCAGCGCACGCCGCGCGGCCCGGAATTCTGAGTCCACAGCTGGGGATTGTGGCTGCCCGAATTCCCCGGCGCAGGCCCCGCCTCGGCGCCGTTGCCATAGCCGTTATTGTTCTTGACCTTCCCGCCGCAGGTCCCGCCCTCGCCCTCAAACACCGGCAACCAGAATGTTTCGCCGGTTCCGCTGCCGCCGCCGACCAGAGAGGTTTCGAGCTTGCTGAGCATGTACATCGTGAGAGCTCCTCTGTTGCCGGCGACGCAAGCGCCGTTCGGAAGCCAGAGCTGTCGCATATTTTCGTTGGAAATACAATAGTTTACGTGGCATTTACCAGAGCGGCGCGTTAACGAGTTCGGGCCGCGATGCCCGGATTTCCGCCAATGCCAGGGTTAACCGAGTCCCGCCGCGCACCGAGTTCCGTACCAAGTCGGCACACAATCGAACGGGAATGTTAACGGCGCGATGGGCGACATCCCCGCGGGTCTCGCGCGCTTGGTCCCCAGGTCGACGTGGATCGCTTCGAACGCGAGCCCCGCTTCGACAATGGCGATGGGGGAGCCCTGCTGACACACGCCCAGGCTGCAACAGAGCTTCATGGCCGCGCTCTGGCTGACGGCGGCAAAAGCGCAACGGGTGGGATCAGTGGAGCGTCATCAGCGTGCCGATTATGGCAACAGTAAGCGCCGTCGAAGCCGCGCTGATCGCACCCATCCGAAGCGTCAGGCGCAGCTCCAGCTTTTCCAGGTCCGCCTTGGTGGCCAGCGACTCGAACGCATGATCGGTGAGTGCTTCGGCGATCGCTTCCGCGTGGCGCGAGTTCATCCCGGCTGCGGCGAGCCGCTTTACAAAAGCGAGCGTGTCGAAGCCGAGCTGAGCCATCATCTCCTTTTCATAAGCAGTTACCATTTCCAGCGAAAGTCGGAAAATGAATCATCGCTTTCAAGGCAATTTTGCTAGCCCAATTTCCCGATCACATCGCCGAACAATTCCTCGTCCGGCGGCAGCGTCTTGGGCACCGCCAGCGGCTTCGACACCCAGGTTTCGTTGATCAGGTCGCGCCAGGTGATGTTGTTGTTGGTGCCGTTGCCGCCCCACGAGCCGCAGCCGAGCGAGAAGGTCTGGCGCATGCCGTTCCAGAGGTTGCCCGAATTGGACGCAGCCTGGGGCTGGTTGACCATCACCCGCGAGGTGTTGGTCGCCTCGGCGAGCTTCATGATGTTGGCGTCCGAGGTCGAATAGATGCCGCAGCTGTGGCCCTGGCCCTGATAAGCCTGGATGCGGTTGGTCAGGGCGATCGCCTCGTCGAGATCCTTCACCCGGTAGAGCGCCATCGTCACCGTCAGCTTCTCGCCGGAGAAGGGGTGGTCCGGCCCGGCGCCGGTCTCCGGCACGATGAAGAATTTGGTCCCCTCGGGGATGGCGAAGCCGGCCATCGCCGCGATCTTCTCGGGCGGCTGGGCGACGATCTTGGCATTGAGCGTGCCGTCCACCCAGAGCACGTTCTGGAGCTTCGCTTTCTCTTCCGCGTCGAGGACATGCCCGCCCTCGGCCTTCAGCCTGGCCAGCATCTCGTCATAGATCGAATCGACCAGCAGGACGCTGTTGTCGGCCGAGCAGGAGGCGGCATGATCGAGCGTCTTGGAGATCCGGATCTTCTCGGCGGCGTCGTCGAGATCGGCGGTGTCGTCGACGGTGATCACCGCATTGCCGACGCCGACGCCGAGCGCGGGCGTGCCGCTCGAATAGGCGGCCTTGACCATCGCGCCACCGCCGGTGGCGAGGATCCGGTCGCACTGCTTCATCAGCTCGTTGGTCTTGTCGAGCGTCGGCGTGTCGATCGAGATGACGAGGTCGGCGGGGGCGCCCATCGCGACCAGCGCCTCGCGCATCCGGTCGCAGACCGCCTTGTTGGTCAGTTTGGCGCGCGGATGGGGGGCGATGACGATCGCGTTGCGGCCCTTGACCGCGTTGATCGCCTTGATCACCGGCGTCGCCTCGGGGTTGGTCGAGGGCGAGAGCGCGCCGATCACCCCGACCGGCTTGGCGAGGACGACGATCTCGCGCTCCGGATATTCGGCGAGCACGCCGACCGATTTCTCGTCGATGATGTCCATCAGGGCCGCCCGCGTCTTGCGGAAGATCTTGAGATATTTGCCTTCGTAATTGCCGAGCTGGGTCTCATCGACGGTCAGCTGGGCGATCTCCTCGGCCACTCCGGGCTTCGCCACCGACCAGACCATGGCCCGGATGAGATCGTCGACCTGCGCCTGCGTGCAATGCTCGATCTGCTTCTGCGCCGCCCGCGCCCGCGCCACCAGCCCGGCGATCTCGACCGCCGCCTCGGCCGCCTCGTCGCTGGCGAAAATCCGTTCTTCCTTGCCCATGTCGTGAAGCTCCAGACGCGTCCTGCGCGATATGTAGGGCGCCCCTAGCCAAGCCGCCACCGAAATGCCAGTGGAGCCGGATGAAATTGGGCAGTCTGAAGGGCGGCCGCGACGGGCGGCTGGTGGTGGTCTCGGCCGACCTCGCCTGGTGCGCGGATGCGCGCCATATCGCGCCGACGCTGCAGGCGGCGCTCGACGATTGGGAGCGGACCCAGCCGCAGCTCGAGCTGCTCGCCACCGATCTCGAGCATGGCGTCATCCCCCGGGATCGCTTCCACGAGCGCGAGGCCGCCGCGCCGCTGCCGCGCGCCTATCAATGGGCGGACGGCTCGGCCTATGTGAACCATGTCGAGCTGGTCAGGAAAGCGCGCGGCGCCGAGATGCCGGCAAGCTTCTGGACCGACCCTTTGATGTACCAGGGCGGCTCCGACGAGATGCTCGGGCCTCGCGAGGCGATCCCGCTCGCCGACGAGGCCTGGGGCTGCGACCTCGAGGCGGAGATCGTCGTCGTCACCGACGACGTGCCGCGCGGCGTCTCCCGCGACGACGCGCTCGGCCACATCAAGCTGATCGGGCTGGTCAACGACGTTTCGCTCAGGAACCTGATCCCGGCCGAGCTCGCCAAGGGCTTCGGCTTCCTCCAGTCCAAGCCCGCTTCGGCGCTGTCGCCGGTCTTCGTCACGCCCGACGCGCTCGGCGACGCCTGGCGCGACGGCAAGCTTCACGGCGTGCTCAGGGTCGACCTCAACGGCGCGCCGTTCGGCCGCGCCGATGCCGGCGAGGACATGACCTTCGATTTCGCGACGCTGGTCGCCCATCTGGCGAAGACCCGCAATCTCGGCGCCGGCACGATCCTCGGCTCGGGCACCGTCTCCAACCGCGGCGAGGGCGGCGGCCCGGGCAAGCCGGTGGGGCGGGGCGGCCGCGGCTATTCCTGCCTCGCCGAATTGCGCACCGTCGAGACGATCCTCGACGGGGCGCCGGCGACGCCCTTCCTCAAGCGCGGCGACAGCGTCCGGATCTGGATGGAAGACGCCCAGGGCCGCTCGATCTTCGGCGCGATCGAGCAGCAGGTGACAGGCTGAGCGTGGCGCGAACCAGAATCGCTGCGGCGCTGTTGCCTCTGGGGTGTGACGATCGGGCGGCCCGCCGGACCCGGTCCAATCGGCCTCAGATTTCCCTGAGATTGTCGAGGATGCGGACGTCCGAGCCATAATGGAGTCCGCACAGCCGCGCCGCGATCCTGGCGCGCTTGGCGACCTGGGCGGCCGACAGGTTGGTGTCGACATACCAGCCGCCGGCGAGCGGGAAAGCGTGGCGCCGGGCGAGATGGGCGGCGCGCGGGCCATAGAGCGCCGCGGGGGTGCGGGCGACGGCGCGGCGGGTGCGCTCCTTCTCGGCCGCCAGCTCTTCGAGAAAATGCGGATAAGCGGCGTCGAGCTCGCCGAGCAGCAGGCACCAGGCATGTTTGAGGTTCGCCGCCGGCAGCCGCCGCCCGGCAATCTCGACCGACCACAGGCCGCGCCGCCGCGCCGGCCCGCGCAGGCCGCTGCCCGCTTCGCCTGGGGAGGTGGGAGACCGCCGGGCGCCCCCCGGGCTGAGCAGCAGCCGGCGCAGGATGTCGTTGTCGCTTTCGCCGAGTGCCAGCCGCGCCCGCTCGATCGCGCGATGCACGTCGAGATCGACCGCAATCCGCCGAAACTCGCCACCGCCCGTCATGGAAAACGCTCCGTCCTCTCGCAGCTCTTATCCCACCTTATAAGGCAGCTACCTTATAAGGCAAGAAATTGCGAGGCGGGGGCATTGGTACGCTGAGCGTGGGTGCGAGAGTGGTCGGTGGCGTGACGGGCGGAGGCGATGGACGGGGCGAGGGGTGGGACGAGGGGCAGGAGCGAGGGACGGCTGGGGCGACGGGCGGGGGCGAGGGACGGGAGGCGGCGGACGGGCGCCGTCGGTCGGGGACGAGGCCTATGGGCCTCACAAGGGGCTCTGGCTCGCGCCTGCGCTTTATTCCGCGATGTAGCGCCAGGGGCCGTGGCGGCTCTCGCGGCGCCAGACGGTGAAGAAAGGGAAGCTCTCCGGGCGGCCGTCGGCGGCGGGCGCGTTGGTGCGGATGGTGCCGATCGAGACGCCGAGGTCGCCCGAGGCGGCGACGAAGCTGCTCGTCGTCGACCAGCGGACCGGGCTCGCCGTCTCCTGCTCGGGGAAATGGGCGGTGATCGCGTCGAGGCCGATCGCAAAGCCCGGCCCTTCGGACATGTTCATCGCGTCGGCGCGGCCATAGGCGCGGAAGGCGGCGCGCAGGCCGACTTGCTGGGCGCGGTCGGAAAAGGCCTGCTCGGCGGCGGCGAGGCTCCGCCGGTGCGCCTCGATCCGGGCGCGACTGCCGCCCGGCCGGGCGGCGAAGCCGGGCAGCGAGGGCGCGAGCAGCGCCGTCGAGACCTCGCCCGGCGGGCGCACCAGCTGGCGCCAGGCGGCGACCCGCCAGCCGTCGGGGCGGCGAATCCAGTAAGCGAGATATTTGCGGTTGCGGCGGGCGGGGTCGCCGCCGGTAAGGGTGAGGAAGCCGAAGGTGAAACCCTGGCTGCCGTCCGCCGCAATGCCGCCGCGGACCGGCGCCCAGGCGGCGGTGCCGCTCTGGAAAGCGGGGCTGGCGCGAAGCGCGGCGAGGACCGCCTCGCGGCCGACGACATGGCCGCGGCCGGGCAGCGGCATCACCGCCTCGGCGTCGAACATCGGCGCGAGCCCGTCGGCGGCGCTGGCCGCGCCGGCGGCGGCAGCGGCGAAGGCGCGGTCGGCGGCGAGCAGGTCCTCGACCTGGGCGCGCGCGTCCTCGGCGCGGAGCGGGGCGGCGAGGAAGGCGAGGGCGATGAGGAGGAAGCGGAGCATGGGCGCGATGCTTAGGGCCGCCGCCGGCTGGCGCATCCCGGCTTCGACGAAGCACCGCCGCGGCTCGATCAAGCGCGTCCGGCGCTTGCCTTCAGGGGGCGAACGGGTCCAACGGGGCGCGATGAAGACGCCGCTCCTGCTTGCCGCGCTCGCCGCCGCCACCGCCGCTTCCGCCCAGACCCGCCCGCCCACGCCGCCGCCGCCGCTCCGCGCTTTGGCCGACCAGGTCTCGGAGGAGCGGCTGCGGGCGACGGTCGAGCGGCTGGTCGGCTTCGGCACCCGGCACACCTTGTCGGTGCGCAACCATCCCACCCGCGGGATCGGCGCCGCCCTCAACTGGACCGAGGCCGAGTTCCGCCGCTTCGCGCGCGATTGCGGCGGCTGCCTGACGATCGTGCGGCCGTCCGACACGGTGACCAACCGGCGCATTCCCACGCCGACCCTGGTCGAGGACGTGATCGCGATCCAGCGCGGGACCAGCGAGCCGAACCGGGTGATCGTCATCACCGGCCATATCGACAGCCGGGTCACCGACCCGCTGAACGCGACCTCGGACGCGCCCGGCGCCAATGACGACGGCTCGGGCACCGCCGCGGTGATCGAGGCGGCGCGCATTTTGTCGCGCCACCGCTTCCCGGCGACGATCGTCTATGCGGCGCTGTCCGGCGAGGAGCAGGGGCTGAACGGCGGCAAGATCCTCGCCGATTATGCGCGGGCGCAGGGCTGGCAGGTCGAGGCCGATCTGAACAACGACATCGTCGGCAATTCGTGCAGCTCGGACGGGGTCTGCGACGACGCCCATGTCCGGGTGTTTTCGGAAGGGCCGCGCTGGCAGGGCCATGAGGACCTCGCCGCCCGGCAGCGCAGCATGGGCGGCGAGAACGACGCCCCCGGGCGCAACCTCTCACGCTTCATCGACGGCCTCGCCGACGATCTCAGCCTCGGCCTCGACGTGCGGCCAATCTGGCGCAACGACCGGTTCGGGCGCGGCGGCGACCATACCGAGTTCCTCAACGCCGGCTTCCCGGCGGTGCGCTTCACCGTGGCGATCGAGAATTACAATTGGCAGCACCAGGATCTGCGGACCGAGAACGGTATCCAATATGGCGACACGATCGACCATATGGACTTTCCCTATCTCAGGCGGGTGACGCAGCTGAACGTCGCGGCGCTCGCCGCGCTCGCCCGCGCGCCGATGCCGCCGGCGCCGGAGATCCGGGGTGCGGTGACGACGGATACGAGCCTGACCTGGACCTATGTGCCGGGCGCCGTCGCTTATGTCGTGCGCTGGCGGCGGACGGATGCCGCCGCGTGGGAGCGCTCGGAGAGAGTGGAGAGTCTCTGCCGGGCGCTGGAACCCGGCGCCGACCGGCTTTGCAGCCACGTGCTCCCGCACGTCCGCGTCGACGACTGGGTGTTCGGCGTCTCCGCGGTGGCGGCGGACGGGTCGGAGAGCCCGGTTGCATCCGCGGTGCCGGGCGGGGCGTTTCGGCCCTACACACCACCGCCGCCGGCACAGCAGTAGGAGCGGATGGCCAGGAAACCCCACCAGGGCGGCCTCCCCAGCCGCCAGCAGATCCTCGATTTCATCGCTTCCTCGGACGAGCCGGCCGGGAAGCGCGAGATCGCCCGGGCGTTCCGGCTGAGCGCGCACGACAAGACCGCGCTCAAGGCGCTGCTCAAGGACATGGCCGACGAAGGGCTGATCGACAGCGCCCCCGGCCGCGCCTTCCACAAAGCGGGCGGGATTCCCAGGGTGACGGTGCTCCGGGTGGTCGACGTCGACGACAGCGGCCGCGCCTTCGCGGTGCCCGAGCGCTGGGACGCGGGCGGGGCGCCGCCGCGCTTGAGGGTGATGGAGCGCAAGGGGCGGGGATCGGCATTGGGCGTCGGCGACCGGGTGCTGGCGCGCACCGAGGAAGGCGAGCGCGGCTGGATCGCCCATCCGATGAAGAAATTGCTGAAGGGCAGCGAGTTGCTGCTCGGCGTCGTCCATCGGGAAGGCCCCTCCCACTGGCTGCGGCCGGTCGAGAAGAAGGAGCGGCGCGAGCTGCCGATTGCGGACCTCAATGGGGCGGAGGCGGGTGATCTCGTCCTCGCCGAGAAGACCGGACGGCCGCCCCGTTTGACGGCCAGGGTCGACACCATCCTCGGCGATCCGTTCGCGCCGAGGAGCTTCAGCCTGATCGCGATCCACAAGCACGGCATCCCGCACGAATTTCCGGACGAGGTGCTCGGCGAGGCGGAGCGGGTGGCCAGTTACTCAATCCTCCCCGGAACGGGGAGGGGGACCGCCGAAGGCGGTGGAGGGGTCGGAGGCGGTCGGCCCCTCCACCATGCTTCGCATGGTCCCCTTCCCCGTTCCGGGGAGGATCAGCGCGAGGACCTCACCCACATTCCGATCGTCGCGATCGACCCGGCCGATGCGCGCGACCATGACGACGCGGTGTGGGCGGCGCGGGACGAGGATCCGGCCAATCCGGGCGGCTGGCGGGCGATCGTCGCGATCGCCGACGTCAGCTTCTACGTCCGCCCCGGTTCGGCGCTCGACAAGGAGGCGAGGAGGCGGGGCAACAGCGTCTATTTTCCCGACCGGGTGGTGCCGATGCTGCCCGAGATATTGTCGGTTGAGGTCTGCTCGCTGAAAGAGGGCGAGGAGCGGGCGGCGCTCGTCTGCCATTTGCAGGTGACCAAGGCGGGCGCGCTCAAATCCTGGCGTTTTGCGCGCGCCCGGGTGCGGATCGCGGCGAACATCGCCTATGAGGAGGCGCAGGCGGCGATAGACGGCGAGGACCGGATCGAACTCTCCTCGCCGGCCTGCGCGATGCCCGAAATCCCGTCGGCGCGGCTGGAGCTGCTGAAGCCGCTCTGGGCGTGCTGGCGGGCGCTCAACGCGGCGCGGGAGAAGCGCGGGCCGCTGGAGCTCGAGCTGCCCGAGCGGCGGGTGGCGCTCGACGAGAAGGGGCGGATCCTGTCGGTCGCCCCGCGCGAGCGGCTCGACGCGCACAAGCTGATCGAGGATTATATGATCGCCGCCAACGTCGCCGCGGCCAAGGCGCTGGAGGCGCAGCGCGCGCCGGTGATGTACCGCGTCCACGAGCCGCCGAGCCGCGAGAAACTGGTCGCGCTCAAGGATTATCTGAAGACGCTCGGCGTCGAGTTCGCGCTCGGCCAGGTGGTCCGGCCGGAGACGTTCAATGGGATCATCGCGCGGGTCGGCGAGGCCGACTTCCGGCCGCAGGTGATGGAGCAGATCCTGCGCAGCCAGACCCAAGCCTATTACGCGCCGCGCAACCAGGGCCATTTCGGGCTGGCGCTCGGCTCCTACGCCCATTTCACCTCGCCGATCCGGCGCTATGCCGATCTCGTCGTCCACCGCGCTCTGGTCCGCGCCTGCCGGCTCGGCGAGGGTGGGCTCACCGAGGAGGAAGCGGCGGCGATGGAGGTGACCGGCGAGCTTATCTCCAACCTCGAGCGGCGGGCGATGGTCGCCGAGCGCGAGACGATGGACCGCTACGTCGCCGCCTATCTCGCCGACCAGATCGGGGCGCTGCTCAAATGCCGGATCACCGGCGTCCAGCCGTTCGGCTTCTTCGCCACGGTCGAGGAGCTGGGCGGCGACGGGCTGGTGCCGGCGGCGACCCTGGGCGACGAATATTATCGCTACGACGAAGCGAGCCAGAGCCTGATCGGCGAGGAGAGCGGCACCACCTATACGATCGGCCAGCGCCTCACCCTGCGGCTCGCCGAGGCCGAGCCGGTGAGCGGCGGCCTCAGATTCGCCCTGGCCGAAGCGCCGCCGCCGCGGGCGCCGCGCACCGCCCGGCCGGTCCGGGGCCGGCGCGGACGCCCGCCGAACATCCGCCACCGCGGCCGCAGATAGGCAAAATTTAACCGGCCCGCTCTAGGCTTGCGGCATGAGAATTCCCGGTCTGGCATTGGCCGCGGCGCTGCTCCTCACCGCCTGCGACAGCGGCCCGCGCAACGCCGCCTGGTTCGCCCGGCGGGTGCAGCACATGGTCGGGCGGGATTACGGCCCGATCCCGGTCACCCTCAAATCCGCCGCGGCCGAGGGCAACGCGCTGGTCTTCACCTTCGACGGGCCGGCGGGCTGGCGCGGCGGCTATCCGAGCTTCATGCTCACCGCTTCTTTCCTCGACAGCTTCTGCGAGACGCCCGCGGCGAAGGACTATTTCGGCGACGGCCGGACCTTCCGCGTCGACACGCTGGAGGCGGGCCAGCGCCCGGTCCGCGGCAGCCCGGTCTCGCGCTGCCGCGAGGGCTGAGCGGCGGGAACGAGTCGGCGGCTGGCCGGTTTTGCCGGTCCATGGCTTCGATCTTCAAAGGGCTCGGCTATCTCGTCTCGACGATCAGCGTGATCCTGCTCGGCATCGTCGCCTGGAAGAGCGCGTCGGAGCAGCCGCTTCTCTTCCTTTGCCTGATCCTCGGCATGGCCGCCTCGGTGATCGGCATGGGGCTGCGCTGGATCTCGCACCGCATCGAGCAGAAGGAGAAGGAGCGGATCGCGCGGGAAGCGGCAAATCCTTCGTGACGGGCGGCGCCGATCCCGCTTAAGCTCGCGCCGCAGGGGAGGGGGTTCTCGATGCGGAAGGCGTTGCGCTGGCTCGGCTACATCCTGGCCGCAATTCTCGTCCTGCTGGGGCTGTTCGCGGCCTGGGTCTGGTTCGCCTCGGCCCGGGTGCTCGGCGCTCGGCACGAGGGGACGCCCGAGCGGCTCGCCCCGCCGGCCGCGGCGCAGCTCGCCGACGGTGCCCGCCAGCTGCGCGTGCTCGGCTGCGCCAATTGCCACGGCGCCCGGCTGCAGGGCCAGATGATGTTCGACGGCGGCCCGTTCGCCCGGGTCTGGGCACCCAACCTCACCGCGCTCGCGCCGCAGGTCGGCGACCAGCAGCTCGCCCGGGCGATCCGCCAAGGGATCGGCCATGACGGGCGGGCGCTGTTCATCATGCCGTCGGACGTCTTCTCGCGCCAGTCGGACCACGAGGTCGCCGCCCTGATCGCCGCGATCCGCAGCGCGCCGCGCGTCGGCGCGCCGGTGCCGGCGATCGAATGGGGGCCGATCGGCCGGTTCGCCCTGGCGACCGGAAAGCTGCGCCCGGTGATGGCCACGATCGCCGATTACCGGGCCCGCCAGCCGCTCGAGACCGGCCCCGGCGAGGCCGCCGGCCGCCGCCTCGCGGCGACCACATGCGCCGCCTGCCACGGCCCCGATCTTGGCGGCGGCTCCGCCGATCCGGGCGGCCCGGCGCCGCCCGACCTCGCCATCGCCGGCGCCTACGATGCCGCCCAGTTCCGCACCCTGATGCGGACCGGCGTGCCGCCCGGCGGCCGCGACCTCGGCATCATGAAGGAGGTCGCGACCCGCGACTTCGTCAATTACACCGACGCGGAGATCGGCCAGCTCTACGCCTATCTGCGGGCGCGGGCGCAGCGGACGGCGCGCTAACTGGCGGATTGCAAAGCGGAACGCGCCGCCGCAACATGGTTAACGCTTTCCTGAAGGAGGCCGCCATGAGTCGCCCGCTGCTCGCCACCTCGCTCTTCCTCGCCGCCGGCATCGGCCTCACCGCGCTGTCGCCGCCGGCAGGGCAATGCGCCGGCAGCCATGTCGTGACGCGCGGCGACACGCTGTCGCGGATCGCCTGGCGCTGCCGAAGCAGCGTCGCCGCGATCGCCCGGGCGAGCGGAATCGCCGATCCCAACCTGATCCGGATCGGCCAACGGCTGCTGATCCCCGGGCGGATGGCGGCGGCCAGGCGCGCGCCGCCATCGCCGCGGCAGGCGCGGGCCGCCCCCGCCAGCTACCGGATCCAGCCCAGCGACACGCTCTATTCGCTGGCGCGCTGGGCGCAGACGGGCCTGCCCGCCTTGCTCGCCGCCAATCCCGGCATCGACCCGCGCAAGATCGAGATCGGCGATTCGGTGCGCCTCCCCGCCGGCGCCGCCGATCCGGACGAGATGCGGGCGCGCGAGCGCGGCGTCGTTCGGATCAGGGCCGACATCCAGTTCGGCCCGCCCCGCCGCGAGATGCAGCCGGCGCCGCCGCCGCGCGCCGGCAAGCCCGACGACATCGACGATCCGCGGCGCGGGCCGACGGGGATGTAGATCCTCCCCGTCCCGGCGAGGATCACAGCTTCGGCAGGGTGACGCCCTTCTGGCCCATATATTTGCCGGCGCGGTCGGCGTAGCTGGTCTCGCAGGGCTCGTTGCCCTGGAGGAACAGGAACTGGCAGGCGCCTTCGTTGGCGTAGACCTTGGCCGGCAGCGGCGTCGTGTTCGAGAATTCGAGGGTGACGTGGCCCTCCCAGCCGGGCTCGAGCGGGGTGACGTTGACGATGATCCCGCAGCGCGCATAGGTCGATTTGCCGAGGCAGATGACGAGCACGTCGCGGGGAATGCGGAAATATTCGACCGTCCGGGCGAGCACGAAGCTGTTCGGCGGGATGATGCAGATATCGGTCTTGCGGTCGACGAAGGAGTTGGCGGCGAAGTGCTTGGGATCGACCACCGCCGAATCGACGTTGGTGAAGATCTTGAACTCGTCGGCGACCCGGGCGTCGTAGCCGTAGGAGGAAAGGCCGTAGCTGATGCAGCCCTCGCGGCGCTGCGATTCGACGAACGGCTCGATCATGCCGCTGGCCTGCGCCTGCTCGCGAATCCATTTGTCGGAAAGGATCATCCAGCCGTGGATGCGGGGGCGGCGGCGTGCGAGTCAACCGCCGTCGTCGGCTGGCGGATGTGGAGGACGCAGATCAGGGTGAACAGGCGCCGGGCGGTGTCGAAATCGACCTCGACCTTGCCGGCGAGGCAGTCGCGCAGCAGCTCGGCGCCTTCGTTGTGCAGCGACCGGCGGGCCATGTCGATCGCCTCGATTCCCCTGCGGCCGTCGCCTCGGACCGCTTTGAAATAGGAATCGCAGATCGCGAAATAGTCGCGCACCGGGCGGCGGAAGCGGGCGAGGCCGAGCCGGATCGTCTCGCCCCCGCCGGCCGCGTCCGCGACCTCGATCGCGAGCCGGCCCTCCTCGACGCGCAGCATGACGCGGAACGGGCCGTCATGGCCGGCGACGTCGAAGCGATTGCCTTCGAGCAGGTCGAAGATCGCGATCCGGCGCTCCTGCTCGATGTCGGGATTGCGCTTGAGGATCGAGCGCTCGTCGAGCTGGATGTCGATGATCCGGGGGTCGGCCATGAGGGGCTGTTAGCGGGTGCAGCATTTGCTGGCCAGCCACCCCGCGTCTCAATTCTCCTTCGCGCCTTGGCTTCTCCTTCGCGTTCTTCGCGTGAGAATTCGGCCGCCGGTTTCACGCGAAGGCGCGCAGGAAACGCGAAGGACGCGAAGAAGAGAAGGCGAGGGGGGATTCCAGCTTGCGCTGGAATGACGGCTATCCACAGCAGTTCCACAGGCTTGTTGGCTTGAGCCCGGCGCGGGATGGGTTAGGAGATTGGCCATGGCCCATCCGCTCCCTTCGAACGACATCGCGCCCGCGATCGGCACGCAGGCGCTGCCGCACAATGTCGAGGCCGAGGCGGCTTTGCTCGGCGCGCTGATGATAGACAACCGGCTGGCCGAGGATATCCAGCTCAAGCTCCGTCCCGAGCATTTCTTCGAGCCGCTGCACGGGCGGATCTACGAGCAGATATTGCGCCTGCTCGACCGCAACATGATCGCCAGCCCGGTGACCTTGCGGCCGCTGTTCGAGGCCGACGAGGAGATGAAGGAGCTGGGCGGGCCGGCCTATCTCGCCCAGCTGACCGGCTCGGGCGCGGCGATCATCGGCGCCCGCGACTTTGCCGAGCAGATTTACGATCTGGCGCTGTTGAGGGCGCTGGTCGGCGTCGGCCGCGAGATGGTCGAGCAGGCGCTCGACACCTCGGACGAGGTCGATCCCAAAGGCCAGATCGAAAATGCCGAGGCGGCGCTCTACCGGGTCGCCGAGGAGGGCAGCGGCGAAGGCTCGGTGAAGAGCTTCGCGGTGGCGACACGGATGGCCGTGCAGATGGCCGAGAAGGCGCTCAACACCGGCGGCGGCCTTTCCGGCCTCACCACCGGGCTCGACACGATCAACGCCAAGACCGGCGGCCTGCACAATTCGGACCTGATCATCCTCGCCGGCCGTCCCGGCATGGGCAAGACCGCGCTCGCCACCAACATCGCCTTCAACACCGCGCGGCGCTATCTGCAGGATATCGAGGACGGCATCGCGGCGGAGAAATCGGCCGGCGCCGGGGTCGCCTTCTTCAGCCTCGAAATGTCGGCCGACCAGCTCGCCACCCGGATCCTCGCCGAGCAGTCCGGGATCAGCTCCGAGGCGCTGAGGATGGGCAAGATCAGCCAGCAGGATTTCCGCAACCTCGCCCGGGCGGCGGCCGATCTCGAGACTCTTCCGCTCTATATCGACGACACGCCGGGCCTCACCATCGCGGCGCTGAGGACCCGGGCGCGGCGGATGAAGCGCCAGCGCGGCATCGGCCTCGTCGTCGTCGACTATCTGCAATTGCTCCAGGGCACCGGCCGGAATTCGAACGACAACCGGGTCCAGGAGATTTCCGAGATCTCGCGCGGGCTGAAGACTCTGGCCAAGGAATTGGGGGTGCCGGTGCTGGCGCTGTCGCAGCTCTCGCGCGCGGTCGAGCAGCGCGAGGACAAGCGCCCGCAGCTCGCCGACCTTCGCGAATCGGGCTCGATCGAGCAGGACGCCGACATCGTCCTGTTCGTCTATCGCGAGGAATATTATGTCGCCTCGCGCGAGCCCAAGCGGCCGGTCGAGGGCGACGATGCCAAGATCTGGGAAGCGCACGAGCAATGGCGCAAGGACATGGACCGGGTCTACCAGCTCGCCGAGCTGATCGTCGGCAAGCAGCGCCACGGCGCCACCGGCAAGGTCAAGCTGAAGTTCGACGCCAAGATCACCCGCTTCTCGGATCACGCCGAGGCGGAATATCTGCCGGAGATGCGGGGCTGAAAAAGAGGGACAGTCCCTCTTTTCCTATTTGGTAAATAGGGACAGTCCCTCTTTTCGGTAAATAGGGACAGTCCCTCTTTTCGGAGGGCGGCCTTCGCCGGAGCTTCGTCCGGATTGCTTCGCTTCGCTCGCAATGACGGCGAGAGAATCGGTTGCCTGCCCAATCCACCCCGCCTAGCCTCGCGCCGATGGGATGGAGGGAGCGATGCGCTTGCGCCTGCTGCTGCTTGCCGGGCTGCTGGCGGTGAGCGGCGCGAGCGGCCCGGCGCGGGTGCCCGACGATCCGGCGGACGATCCGTTCACCTGGCTCGAGGAGATCAGGGGCGAGCGCGCTCTGGCCTGGGCGCGCGGCGAGAGCTCGCGCACGCTCGGCGAATTGCAGGGCGACCCGCGCTACCAGGCCAATTACGACCGGGCGCTCGAAATCCTCCAGGCGCGCGACCGCATCCCGCACGTCACCATGCGCACCGACGGCCTCTACAATTTCTGGCAGGACGGGGCCCATGTCCGCGGCATCGTCCGGCGGACCAGCCTGGCGAGCTACCGGACCGACGATCCGCAATGGGAGACGGTGCTCGACATCGACGCGCTCGCCGCCGCGGAAGGCCGATCCTGGGTCTATCAGGGCATGCAATGCCTGCCGCCCGAGGAGCGCTTCTGCCTGGTCAGCCTCTCCGACGGCGGCCGCGACGCCAATGTCGTGCGCGAGTTCGATCTGCGCGAGCGGCGCTTCGTCCCCGGCGGCTTCGACCTTCCCGAAGGCAAGCAGATCGCGGCCTGGGAGGATGAGGACACGCTGCTGATCGCCCGCGACTGGGGGCCGGGGACGATGACCGGAGCGGGCTATCCGTTCGTCATCAGGCGGCTTCGCCGCGGCCAGCCGCTCGCCGAGGCGGCCGAAGTCTATCGCGGCACGGCCGAGGACGTCCGCGCCGCGCCGCTGGTGCTGCGCGACAGCGACGGCCGGGCCCACGCCGTCGGCGCCTATCGCGGCGTCGATTTCTTCCGCCGCCAGTTCGTCCTGTTCCGCCCCGCCGGCAACCTCGTCCTCAACCTGCCCGAGCGGGCGTCGCTCGCCGGCATCGTCGGCGGCAGGGTGCTGGTCACGCTCGACCAGGCCTGGGAGGCGGCGCCGGGCCTCACTTTCGCGGCCGATTCGCTGATCTCCTACGATCTCGCCGAGTGGGAGCGCGATCCCTTGAGCGCGCGCCCGGCTTTGGTCTGGGCGCCCGGCCCGCTGCAGGCGCTCGGCGGCATCGCCACCACCCGTTCGAGGCTGATCGTCGGCATTCTCGACAATGTCCGCGGCCGCGCCTTTTCGTTCGAATATGCCGGCGGCCGCTGGCGCTCGGCCGAGCTGGCGCTGCCGCAATATGCGACGATCTCGGTGACCACCGCCGCCGATCTGACCGACGAGGCGATGTTCAGCGTCACCTCCTATCTGACGCCGACGACGCTTTATTATTTTGACGGCGCCACCGGCCTGCTCGAACGGATCAAGCAGACGCCGCCGCGATTCCGCGCCGCCGGCCACATCGTCGAGCAGCTCGACGCGGTGTCGAGCGACGGCGCCCGGATCCCCTATTTCCTGATCCGGCCGCGGACGATGCGCTACGACGGCGCCACCCCGACCCTGCTCTACGGCTATGGCGGCTTCCAGGTCAGCGAGCTGCCCGCTTATTCGGGCACTCTGGGGCGGCTGTGGCTCGAGCCCGGCAATGCCTATGTCGTCGCCAATCTGCGCGGCGGCGGCGAGTTCGGGCCGGAGTGGCACCAGGCCGCCCAGGGCGCCAACAAGCAGCGGACCTGGGACGATTATGTCGCCGTCGCGGAGGATCTGATCCGCCGCCGGATCACCAGCCCGCGGCGATTGGGCCTGGTCGGCGGCAGCCAGGGCGGCCTCCTCGTCGGCACCGCGATCACCCAGCACCCCGAATTGTTCCGCGCGGCGATCATCCAGGTGCCGCTGTTCGACATGCTGCGCTACCACCTGATGGGCGCCGGCGCGTCGTGGATCGGCGAATATGGCGATCCGCGCGATCCGGCGCAGCGCGCCTGGCTCGAATCCTATTCGCCCTATCAGCACCTGATCGCCGGGCGCGACTATCCGATGCCGCTGATCGAGACCTCGACCGCCGACGACCGGGTCCATCCCGGCCACGGCCGCAAGGCGGCGGCGCGCCTCGCCGCTCTCGGCCAGCCTTATTATTATTACGAGAATATCGAGGGCGGCCACGCCGCCGCCGCCAATCTGCAGGAAACCGCGCGGCGGATCGCGCTCGAATATACCTACGCGACGCGAAGGCTGGTCGACTAACCTCAGGCGTCCTTGCGAGGAGCGAAGCGACGCGGCAATCCAGCGCTGGATTGCTTCCCCCGGCTTTCGCCGGGGTCGCAATGACGATTGGGGGGATCAGCCCTCGAGGTTCTCCGCTGACGCCGCCTGCGGATCGGCGAGGCCGACGCCGATCGTCGCGCGCGGCGCGTCGGCTTCGGAGCTGGTCACCGGATAGGCGCAATAATCGGCGGCGTAATAGGCGCTGGGGCGGTGGTTGCCGGAGAGGCCGATGCCGCCGAACGGGGCGGTCGAGGGGGCGCCGTTGGTCGGCTTGTTCCAGTTGACGACGCCGGCGCGGACATTGGCCCAGAAGCGGTCGTAAAGCTCGGGGCTGCCGCCGATCAGCGATGCGGCGAGCCCGTAGCGGGTGGCGTTGGCCTCGGCGAGAGCGGCGTCGAAATCCCGCACCCGGACGACCTGCAGGACCGGGCCGAACAGCTCCTCGTCCGGCCGCTTCTCGATCTCGCTGACGTCGATCAAGGCGGGGGTGAGGAACGGGCGGTCGTCCGAGACGCGATCGAGGCGGCGGATCGCCCGCCCGCCCTTGCCGGTGAGATCGAGGAAGGCGTCCTGGAGCCGGTCCGCCGCCTCGTTGTCGATCACCGGGCCCATGAACGGCGCCGGGCTGGCGTGGGGCGGGCCGACGATCAGCCGGTCGATCAGCTTGACGATCGTGTCGATCAGATCCTGGTGGGCGCCGTCCTCGACGATCAGCCGCCGGGCCGCGGTGCAGCGCTGGCCGGCGCTGAGATAGGCCGACTGAACCGCGATCGCGGCGGCGGCGTGGATGTCGCGCGCCTGCCAGACGACGAGCGGGTTGTTGCCGCCCATTTCGAGCGCCAGCAGCTTGTGCGGCGTTTCGGCATATTGGCGGTGGAGGGCGAGGCCGGCCCGGGCCGAGCCGGTGAACAGGAGGCCGTCGAGCCCCGGCTGGGCGGCGAGCGCCTTGCCCGTCTCGGCGCCGCCCTGGACGCAGCGGATGACGCCCTCGGGGACGCCGGCCTCGCGATAGAGATCGGTCAGATAGGCGCCGACCGCCGGCGTCTTCTCGCTCGGCTTGAAGACGATCGCATTGCCGGCGATCAGCGCCGGGACGATGTGGCCGTTGGGCAGATGGGCGGGGAAATTGTAGGGGCCGAGCACGCCCAATACGCCGTGCGGCTTGTGGCGGACGGCGACGCGCGCGCCGAGCGCGCCTTCGAGGCGCCGCTGCGAGGTGCGGTCGGCATAAGCCGAGACCGAGATGTCGACCTTGCTCACCACCGCCTCGACCTCGGTCCGCGCTTCCCACAGCGGCTTGCCGGTCTCGCGGGCGACGAGGTCGGCGAACGGCTCCAGCTTGCCGCGGACGAGGTTGGCGAAACGGCGCAGGGTCTCGACCCGGAAGGCCAGCGGCCGCGCCGCCCAGCCCGCCCAGGCGGCGCGCGCCGCGGCGACCTCCGCGGCGGCATCGCCTTCCTCGCCCGTCCAGAGCGTCGCACCGGTGGCGGGTTCGGTCGAAATCAGGGTCGCGGCCATCGCCGTCCCTCATGGCGGCGCGTCAGGATTTTTCAAGCGCTTGTGCGATGCGCCTCGCCCATCCGGCGGACCGCCGCGAGCTTGGCGTGGAGCGGCGCCCAATCGTCCGCCCTGTCGATCGCCGCCCAGATCGCCTCGACCTCCTCGATGTGCATCGAGCAAGGCTCGGGATCGGACCAATAGGGATGGGCGCGGGCGCCCGGCACCGCCCGATAGCGGCCGATCGGCGCCGCCAGCTCGTCAAGGCCCTCGCCAAGGCGGCCGCCGCGCCAGTCGAAGAAGAAGCGGTCGATCGTCACGCCTTGCTTCGCCAGCGCGTCCTCGATCGCGGCGATCAGCGCGAGATCCTCGGCCAGCTCCCCCGGGACGAGCCCGAGCCGGCCGAGCACGGCGTCGCGCAGCGCCAGCTGGAAGCGGTCGCGGAAGCCCTCGAGCGCCGCGGTCAGCGCCTCGGCCTCGGCGATCGGGCGAAGCGCGATCGCGAGCTGGACGAGGTCCCAGTGAATCGCCTCGGGCTGGCGGCCGAAGGAATAGAGGCCGGCATGGTCGAAATAGGCGGCGGTGAAATGGCCGTCCCAAAAGGGCGTCCAGCGCCACGGGCCGTAATCGAAGCTCTCGGCGGTGATCGCGATATTGTCCGAATTGAGCACGCCGTGGACGAAGCCGGCGGCGATGTAGGAGGCGGCAAGCCGCGCCGCCTGGGCGGTGACCCGGGCGAGCAGCCGCGCCGGATCGCCGCTGTCGTCGTCATAATAATGGCGCAGGCAATAATCGGCGAGCTTCTTGAGATTGGCGGTTTCGCCGAGCGTCGCGAGGCGCTGGAAGGTGCCGATCCGGATATGGCTGTGCTGCAGCCGGACGAGCACGGCGGAGCGGGTCGGGGAGGGCTCGTCGTTGCGCTCGAGCGCCTCGCCGGTTTCGATCAGCGAGAAGGTCTTCGAGGTCTCGACGCCGAGCGCTTCGAGCATCTCGGTGGCGAGCAGCTCGCGGACCGCGCCTTTCAAGGTCAGCCGGCCGTCGCCGAAGCGGCTGTAGGGGGTCTGCCCCGAACCCTTGGTGCCGAGGTCGAGCAGGCGCCCTTCGCCGTCGCGCAGCTGCGCGAACAGAAAGCCGCGGCCGTCGCCGATATCGGGATTGTACACCCGGAACTGATGGCCGTGATAGCGCAGCGCGAGCTTGTCGGTGAGATTGTCCGGCAGCGCCTCGAACCGGCCGAAATGGCGGATCCAGTCGGCGTCGCCCAGGCCGCCGAGCCCAACCGACGCGGCGGCGCGATCGTTGCGGAAGCGCAGCACCGCCTGCGGGAAATCGGCGGGCGCGACGGCGTCGTAGAAATCGCTGCCGAGCTCGAGGATCGCGGTTGCGGGACGATAGGGCGCGGACGACAGACTATTTTTCCGGCCGGGGCTCAGCGGCCGCTCTCTCACGATTGCGTCTCGCGCGAGCGTCGAGGCGCCAGCTATCGATGAGGAGGAAGCCGATAATTCCAAGGCCGGCAGCAATGAACACAATGCCGGCGAGCCACTGGTCGGAAATTCCAGGCACCATTTCACGCCTCCTCGCGCAGCAGAACTGATGCGACAAACGACCCCGATATAAGAAACAGGCCAGAGATTGCCAGCGCCAGAGCGCCATCGCTGGCGTTGCCATTGTAGATGACGCCTCCGAATGCGCCCAACAGCGCAAGGCCGCCGTTCGAGAGGACGGCAATGCCCGTTCTCACCCGTTCATTGAATTGACGGTCCTGCAGCGGGGTCCTGTCCACTGATCAAGCATAATCGCTTTTCGGTGTATCGTGCAACGGATGTTAGCGTTTTCCATTGTCTTGCTCGGGGCCGGGTTGCGGATTGGGCGGCATCTGTGAATAGGAAGGCCGAGCGTCAGGGGGTAGAGGCATGGCCGCATGGTCCGATGGCTATTGGCAAACGGGCGACGGCCTGAAGCTCCATTATCGCGACTATGCGGGTAACGACGCCGGCCGCCCGCCGATCATCTGCATCCCGGGCCTGACCCGCAACGCGCGCGATTTCGAGGGTGTCGCCGCGCGGCTGGCGGGCGAGTGGCGGGTGATCTGCGTCGAGCTGCGCGGCCGCGGCGAGAGCGGCTATGCCAAGGATTCCACCTCCTACGTGCCGCGCACCTATTTGCAGGACATGGAGGCGCTGATCGGCGGGCTGGAGCTGGAGCTGGAGCGCTTCGTCCTGTTCGGCACCTCGCTCGGCGGGCTGATCACGATGCTGCTCGCCGCGTCCGGCAAGGAGCGGATCGCCGGCGCCTTGCTCAACGACATCGGCCCGGTGATGGAGACCCGCGGGCTCGAGCATATCAGAGGCTATGTCGGCAAGTCGCAGAACTGGCCGACCTGGCTCCATGCCGCCCGCTTCCTCGCCGAGGCGCAGGGCGACCGCTATCCGCTCTGGAAGCTCGACCAGTGGCTGGTCTACGCCAAGCGGCTCGCCAAGCTGACCTCGGCGGGGCGGATCGTGTTCGACTACGACATGCGGATCGCCGAGCCGTTCAAGCTGCCGGCGGGCGAGGCGGGCTTCGATCTCTGGCCGGCGTTCCGCGCGCTCGCCGGCATTCCCTCGCTGGTCGTCCATGGCGAGATTTCGGACCTGCTGAGCGCCGAAACGGTGGCCCGGATGCTGGCCGAGGCGCCGGGCATGGAGAGCGTCACCATAGCCAATGTCGGCCACGCTCCGACGCTGGACGAGCCCGAGGCCGTCGCCGCGATCGACCGGCTGCTGGAGCGGGTCAGGGCGGGGAAATAGCCGCCGCCGCGGCCGGCCATCGGCCGGCGAGAAATTCGTCGACCGCGGCGAAGAAGGCGGCCGGCTCTTCGACATGGGCAAGGTGGCCCGAACGCCGCATCAGCAGCAGCCGGGCGTTGGGATAGCTGGCCGCCCAGTCGCGCGCGCCGGAAAAGGGGATAACGTCGCCGACGCCGTGGATCACCAGCACCGGCGCGGCCACTCGCCGGACCGCGGGCCCGAGGTCATACTCGCCCAGCGAATTCACGATCACATTGTTGACCCATACGGAACGGCGCACCACCTCCGGCGGCCCCGCGCAAAGGTTGCCCCGCAACGTCGGAGCCGCAGCCGAATCGAAGGCGTAGAGCCTGAGTATGACGCGACCCAAGGCCTGGCAGGTCGCGAGCGGATCGCGGGCATCGAGCCAGTGTTGCGCCTGAAAGAGAGGGGGCACGCGCGCTTGCTCCGCCGCGCTCAGCCGCTCTCTTGCGCGCGCGCCCATGCGCGCGCTCATCTGCCGCATTTGCTCCGCGGTGGGCGGCGCCGGAACATCCAGGATCAGGCGCTCGACCCGGTCCGGATGGGCGGCCGCATAAGCGGAGATCAGGAGGCCGCCCCAGCTGTTGCCGAGCAGGGTCATCCTCTCGAGCCGGAAATGGCGGCGGATCGCGTCGAGATCGGCGATATGGCGGGGCAAAGCGAGCCGGGCGGGATCGTCGATCAGGCTCGAGCGGCCGTTGCCGCGCTGGTCGTAATAGATGACCCGGCGATGGGCGGCGAGCGGGCCGAAATCCGCGCGCACCGATTCCAGCGAAAAGCCGGGGCCGCCATGAACGACGACCAGGGTCTCCGGTCCGCTGCCCTCGATCCGATAATAGAGCCGCACCCCGTCCTCGGCGGTGACGAAGCCGTCGCGCTGGGCGTGCGCCGGCGCCGTCACGAGCAGCAGCAGGAGCAGCAGCAGGCGCCTCATGGCCCGAGCCTAGCAGCGCGCCCGGGCCTGCGCCATAAGGGCGCATGGCCGTGCGCATCCTCCATTGCCATTCGACCTTCTCGCTCGGCGGCAAGGAAGCGCGCTCGGTGCGGCTGATGAACGCGTTCGGGGATTCGGCCGAGCACGTGATCCTCAGCGCGATGCCGGACCGGATGGCCGCTCGCGAGGCGATCGACCGCCGGATCAAGGCCGCCTTCCCCGCCGACGGGCCGAAGCTGACCGGGCCGCCCGGCCCGCTGCGGCTGTGGCGGCTGGCGCGCTATCTGCGCGGCTTCGATCTCGTGCTGACCTACAATTGGGGCGGGTTCGACGCGGTGATGGCGCGGCGCCTGTTCGGCGGTCCCCCGCTCGTCCATCACGAGGACGGCTTCAACGAGGACGAAGCGGAGCGGCTGAACCCGAAGCGCAACCTCTATCGGCGAATCGGCCTCAAGGGCGCCTGGCGGCTGGTCGTCCCCTCCGCCCGCCTCGAGAGGATCGCGCGCGAGCGCTGGGGGGTGACCGCGCTGCGCATCGCCAACGGCATTCCGGTGGCGCGTTTCGCGGCGCCGCCGGCCGCGGCCGTGAACGGGCTGGAGAAGAAGCCGGGCGAGGTCGTGATCGGCACCGTCGCCGGGCTGCGCGCGGTCAAGAATCTGCCGCGGCTGGTGCGCGCCTTCGCCGGCATGACCAACAGGAAGGCGCGGCTCGTCATCGTCGGCGAGGGTCCGGAAAGCGAGCGGATCGCCGGCGAGGCGCGGGCGCGGGGCGTCGCCGGCCGGCTGCTGATGCCGGGCTTCCTGAGCGAGCCCGAGCGCTGGATCGGCCATTTCGACATCTTCGCTTTGTCCTCGGACAGCGAGCAATTCCCGATCTCGCTGATCGAGGCGATGGCGGCCGGGCTGCCGGCGGTGGCGACCGCGGTCGGCGACGTGCCGGCGATCGTCGCCGAGGACAACAAGCCGCTGATCGTCGAGGCGGGCGACGAGGCCGCCTTCGCCGCGGCGCTCGACAGCCTCGCCGATCAGCCCCACCTCAGGAAGGCGATCGGCGCCGCCAATCGCGAGAAGGCCGCGGCGCTCTACGACGAGCGGGAGATGATCGCCGCTTATGCCCGGCTCTATGGCGAAGCGATCGGCAGGCCGGAGGCTTTTGTTACGCCCGCATGATCTTTTGCGTGCGCCGCGCATTGCGCCTATAGCCGAAGCGAGGGTTTCCGGAGGTCGAATGTTCAAGGGTGTCAAGCCGATCCTTTATGCGGGCCGCGAGGTGCTGCCCTTGATCGAGGGCGGCAAGGGGGTCTCGGCGACCAACGGATTCAGCTCGGGCGCCTGGGCCGCCGCCGGCGGCATCGGCACCGTCTCCGCGGTCAACGCCGACAGCTACGATCCGGAAGGCCGGATCATCCCACAGGTCTATCATGCGCTGACCCGGCGCGAACGCCACGAGGAGCTGATCCGCTACGCCGTCGACGGCGCGGTCGCCCAAGTCCAGCGCGCCTATGAAATCGCCAGCGGGCGCGGCGCGGTCAACATCAACGTGCTGTGGGAGATGGGCGGCGCCCAGCGCGTCCTCCACGGCGTCCTCGAAAGGACCAAGGGGCTGGTCTCGGGCGTTACCTGCGGCGCCGGCATGCCCTACAAATTGAGCGAGATCGCCGCCTCCTACGGCGTCTCCTATCTGCCGATCATCAGCTCGGCGCGCGCGTTCAGCGCGCTGTGGAAGCGCGCCTATCACAAGGCGGCGGAATGGCTTTCGGCGGTGGTCTATGAGGATCCCTGGCTGGCCGGCGGCCATAACGGCCTTTCGAACGCCGAGGACCCGCTGGCGCCGCAGGATCCCTATCCCCGGGTCAAGGCGCTGCGCGAGACGATGCGCGAGGGCGGCATTCCCGACAGCCTGCCGATCGTGATGGCCGGCGGCGTCTGGAATCTGAAGGAATGGGAGCATTGGATCGACAATGACGAGCTCGGCCAGATCGCCTTCCAGTTCGGCACCCGGCCGCTGCTCACCAAGGAGAGCCCGATCCCGGAGGAATGGAAGCAACGGCTGCTGACCCTCGAGGAAGGCGACGTCCTGCTCCACCGCTTCTCGCCGACCGGCTTCTATTCGTCGGCGGTCCGCAACCCCTTCCTCAGGAACCTCGAAGCCCGTTCGCACCGCCAGATCGCCTTCACCAAGGAGCCGCTCGGCGACCACGCCTTCCAGCTCGACGTCGGCGTCATGGGCAAGAAGAATTACTGGGTGACCAAGGGCGATCTGCTCCATGCCCGCCAATGGTATGCCCAGGGCTATACCGAGGCGCTGAAGACGCCGGACGAAACCCTCGTTTTCGTCACCCCCGAGGAAAAGCACATGATCCGCAAGGATCAGTCGGACTGCATGGGCTGCCTCTCCCAGTGCGGCTTCTCCTCCTGGGCGGACAATGAGAAGAACACCACCGGGCGGCTGGCGGACCCGCGCAGCTTCTGCATCCAGAAGACGCTGCAGGACATCGCCCATGGCGGCCCGACCGAAGAGAATCTGATGTTCGCCGGCCATTCCGCCTTCCGCTTCAAGAAGGACCCGTTCTATTCGAACGGCTTCGTGCCGACGGTGAAGCAGCTCGTCGAGCGGATCCAGACCGGCGACTGATGCGGCGGCTGGTTTCACTGACGGCGCTGGTCGGCGCCAGCCTGCTCGCGCTGAGCCCCGCCGCCGCCCAGCAGCGCCGGCCGCCTTATTGGGCGTCGATCAGCTCCGGGCGGGCGATGATGCGCACCGGGCCGGGCCAGAACTATCCTGCGACCTGGGAATATCGCCGCGCCGACCTGCCGATCCGGGTGATCGAAGTCTATCGCGACTGGCGCAAGATCCGGGATCCGGACGGCACCACCGGCTGGATGCTGGTCCGCATGCTCGCCGACCAGCGGACCGCGATCGTCCGCGGCGAGGAGCCGCAGCCGCTCCACGAAGCGCCCGACCAAGCCTCTCCGGTCCGCTACCGGGCCGAGCCCGGCGTGGTCGGGCGGGTGTCGCGCTGCGCCGGGGGCTGGTGCCAGTTCGACGTCCGCGGCCGCGGCGGCTACATCCAGATCGCCCGCCTCTGGGGCGTCGATCCGGGCGAGACGATCCGATGAGCGAGGCGGCGCAGAATCCCGCGCTTGGCGACTTTTCCGGCCTGGTCGGGCAAAGCTTCGCGGTCGCCGTCGGCGGACACCTCCTGATGCTGACGCTCGCGGCGGCGGAGGAGCTGCACGGCTCGGTGCGTGAGGCGGGCGGCTTCCGGCTCGAATTCCTCGGCCCGGCCGATCCGATGCTCAACCAGGGCATCTTTGCGTTCCAAAGCGAAGGCAGGCGCTACGACCTGTTCATCGTCCCGCTCGGCCGAAGCGCCGAAGGGACGCGCTACGAGGCGGTGTTCTACTGATTTCCGCGCTCGTCATCCCGGCGAAGGCCGGGACCCATGAACACGGACTGCGTGGGTTCGCCGCTTCCGTGTTCATGGGTCCTGACCCTTCGACAAGCTCAGGACAGGCTTTCGTCAGGATGACGTGAGCGGGGGCCGCCAGACCATCATCTGGTAGACTCCGGCCTCGCCTTCGGCGGCAAAGCCGAGCCGCTCGTAGAGCCGGCGCGCCGGATTGGGCGGCTCGACATAGAGCGTCATCGTCTTGCCGCGGGCGCCGGCCCAGCCGAGCAGATCGGCCATGATCGCGGTGCCGATGCCGCCGCCGCGGCGCTCGGGGGCGAGCGAGATGTCGATCAGATGGAGGTCGTCCCCGCGCTCGTCCAGATAGAGCCGGCCGATCGCTTCGCCGCCCGCCTCGATGATCAGCCACTCGGCGCCGGGATAATGGGCCTGGTAATGATCGTGCTGGGCCTGGTGCTGCTGGGCGAGGAAGGCGCGCTGGAACGCCTCGGGCCAGCCGGTCGACGCCACCTCCTCGGCGCGGGTCGAGGCGTAGAGCGCGGCGACGAACGGGAGGTCGGGCTCCGCCAGTGGCCGGTAGGTCACGTCGAAGGCGGCGGCCCGCCCGAGCGGCGGCGGCATGTTCTAATTGAAGACCGCGATCATCCGGGCCGGCATCTGCGGGCCGGCGGCCGACAGGAAGATCTGAAGCGGGCCGTATTGGGGGTGGCTGATCGTGTAGATGAGATCGCCCGCCATCGTCTGGCCGGCGGCGACGTCGAAGTTCAGGGCGAAGGCGCGGTCGCGCAGCCCGGCCGGCCGCACGCCGGTGGAAAGGAGGGGGGCGACGCCGCTCAGCTTCAGGCTGTAGATGCCGCCGCTGAACTTGGTTCCGACCTGCGCCAGCCAGGTATCATAATTGGCGGTGGCGAGATTGACCGTGGTCCGCGACGCCGACGTCGAGGTCGACGAGCCGCCGCCGCTCTGGCTGAGCAGCGTCGTTCTCGACGCCGCGAACACCGCTCCGGCGGTGACCGCCGCGCCGCCGAGCGCGACGAGGGTGCGACGCCGGGACAGATGGAGATCGGTCAGCTTCATTGGTTGTGTCCCCCGCAGGGCGGCGCGCCGGCGTTGGCCGTCGTCGAGGACGCCGCTCTCGTGAGATCACGGTATAGGCACGATAGGGGCCGTTAGGAAACATATTTGTTGAGCAGGCGCAACGGAGATCCCGGTCCGGAACCGGGACGATCGGCGCGGGGGGTCCAGGCCGCTCTGGCGGCGGCCTGGACCCGGTTTTGACCAGCGGGCGCTGCTAGCGGCAGCGCACGTCCCGGCTGCGCTCGACCTCGCGGCCGACCAGCGCGCCGAGCACGCCGCCGACGACGGTGCCGGTGGTGCGCTCGCCGCGGGTGTCGATGCCGCGGCCGAGCAGGGCGCCGACGCCGGCGCCGACGACAAGCCCGGTGGTGCCGTCGCTGCGGCGGCAATAATACCGCCCGTCGGCGCCGCGATAGACTTCATCCTGGGCGCTGAGCGGCCGTTCCTCGTAGCGCGGGTCGTCGCGATAATAGCGGGACGGCTCCCAATCGTCGCCGCTGCGCCAGCCGTAGCGGCCGTCATAGCCGCGGTCGCCGCGATAGCCGTCGCGATAGCCGTCGCGGCCGTAGCGCCGCGCCGCCTCGTAGCGGTCGCGCTCGCGCTCATAAATCAGGCGCTCGTTCTCGAACCGCCGCTGCGCCTGCTCCCAGCGAATCTGGTCGGCGCGGGACTGCGCCGCCGCCGGGGTTGCGACAACAGCCATCGGCGCGATCGCCAACGCCAGGGCTAAAAGACTGATTTTCATCGTCGACCTCCATGTTTTGACGAACCGCCATAGTCATTGCCGCAGATGACCAGGGGATGAAGACAAGCGCGCGGCGGACGGATTCGTTCCGGCCGAGCAATCAGCTCTCTCCGGGCCGGGGGCGCGGCGCCATCAATTCGGCCGCGGCGGCGGCACCGGCGGCCGCGGCTGCGGTCGCGGTGGCGATGGCCGCGTCGAGATGGGCCGAGCCGAACGGCTTGGCGACGATCACCGCGTCGCGCAGCCGCTCGCGCACCTCCCAGGCGGTCGCGGTGATATAGATGACCGGTATCGGCCGGGCGCCGCAGATCGCCTCGACCGCGGCGATCCCGCAGCCCTGCGGCAGCCGCATGTCGGTGGTGATGAGGTCGGGGCAGCGCGTCGCCGCCGCGGCGACCGCCTCGGCCTCGGTGACCGCGAAGGCGACGCTGGTGAAGCCGCGGGCGCGCAGATGGTCCTCGATCAGCATCGCGATCAGGGGTTCGTCTTCGATGATGAGCGCGTGCATCGCGACGGTCTCCGCAGGGGGCGGGAGCGCGCGATGTCTCTCAGCCGCCGGAGCCCGGGGGACCTTCTCCCGGCGATACGCTTACAATGCGCGGCGCGCCGGAAAAGTTCAATCCAGATTAGGGGAATCGGCTCAATTGGTTTAAGGTGCGGCCATCACCAGTTTCCTATTCGTGGCATTCTGGTGGCTGAGAGACACGACAGCGCTCCCGCCGGTGGAGTGCGTCCGATGTCCGGATCCGAAGACCATATCCTCGCGCCGATGCTGGACAAGCTCCAGCAATGGCGCCCGCTCGACGGCGACGACCGGGAAGCGCTGCTCGGCCTGCCCTATCGGGTGATCAAGTTCCGGCCGCAGGAATATATCGTCCGCGAAGGCGACAAGCCGCAAAGCAGCTGCCTGATCCTGTCCGGCTTCGCCTTCCGCCACAAGGTCGCCGGCAATGGCGGACGGCAGGTCTTTTCGATCCACATGAAGGGCGACATGGCCGATCTGCAGAATTCGCTGCTGGGCACGGCCGACCACAATCTCCAGGCGCTGACCCATGTCGAAACCGCCCTGATCCCGGTCGAGGCGGTCGAGAAGATCGCCTTCGAGCGGCCGGCGGTGGGCATGGCCATGTGGTATGAGACCCTGGTCGAAGCCTCGATCTTCCGCGAATGGACGCTGAACGTCGGCCGCCGCAACGCCCGCACCCGCGCCGCCCACATGCTCTGCGAATTCGCGCTCCGGCTGGAGCTGGCCGGGCTCGGCGCGCGCGACGATTACGAGCTGCCGATGACCCAGGAGCAGCTCGCCGACGCGCTCGGCCTGACCTCGGTCCACGTCAACCGGACGCTGATGGCGTTGCGCGAGGACGGCCTGATCGCCAGGAGCCACCGCGCGGTGCGAATCGCGGATTGGGCCGGGCTGGCCCGGATCGGCGACTTCGACAGCGCCTATCTCCATTTGCCGGCGGCTTGACCGGGGCAGGCGCAACGCCGGCGGAGGCGATCGCAGTCACCGTTCGCCCGTCGCCCGACAGCTATTGCCGCAGCGATCTCGGTCGCCCCCTGGGCGCCAGGAATTCCTCTTTGTTTGAAAGTATTTGACGCCTCGCGCCGAACCGCGCAAGATCGCGCCGGCGCCGGATTCGACGCGGGTCCGGCCGAGGATGTAGATGCGCAAGGCTCTCCAGAGATTCGACTTCGATGCCGCTTTGCGTTCCGGCGGCGGCGGGTCGCGTGAGCACGAGGCCGTCATCGCCGGGTCGGCGGCCGTCCTGCAGAACGGCAAGCCCGTCTTCACCCTCGAGCAGGTCATCCAGCAATTGACCCGCACGGGCGAGGCGTGGAACGGCATCGGCTCCAATCCGGTGCCGAAGGCGGGCCTCGGCACGATCACCTTCGGCTTCTTCGACTCGGCCGGCCAGGTCTATTCCTCCGAGAAGAACCAGTTCCAGCCGCTGAGCCCGGCGGAGCGCGCCGCGGTGCGCGACGCCTTCGCGATCTGGGGCGAGCTGATCGGCGTGACCTTCGTCGAAGGCCCGGTGGCGAGCGCGGACATCAACCTGGGCAACCTCAACACCCAGGAGGACTACTACTCCGCTTATGCGAACATGCCCGACAAGTCGCTCGAGGGCGGCGACATCTGGTTCAACGTCAACGCGCCGTCGCACGCCGAGATCGGGCTGGGGCAGGCGGGGTTCCGGACGATCCTGCACGAGATCGGCCATGCGCTCGGCATCTCCCATCCGGGCAATTACAACGCCGCCCCGGGCGTCGATCTGACCTATCAGAACAACGCGGAATATTATCAGGATTCCTATCAATATACGATCATGTCCTATTTCGCCTCGAGCTCGACCGGGGCGGTGAGGACGGGCTTCGCGGCGACTCCGCTGGCGCACGACATCGCCGCGATCCAGAGCATCTACGGCGCCAACATGACCACCCGCACCGGCGACACCGTCTACGGCTTCAACAACACTTCCGGGCGGGCGGCGTTCGATTTCACCCTCAACGTCAACGCCGTGGTCGCGATCTGGGATGCGGGCGGCAGGGACACGCTCGATTTTTCCGGGTGGAGCTCGAATTCGCGGATCGACCTCGCCGAGGGCGCGTCGAGCGACGGCGGCGGCCAGACCTTCAACGTCCAGATCGCCTTCGGCACGCGGATCGAAAATGCGATCGGCGGCGGCGGCGACGACAGTTTGAGCGGCAACCAGAGCGGCAACCTGCTGCGCGGCGGCGCCGGCAACGACCGGCTGACCGGGTTCAGCGGCAGCGACATCGAGGAGGGCGGGGCCGGATCCGACATCTTCGTCTTCGCCGCGCTCGGCGACAGCCTCGATTATGCGATGCGCTCGGACGGCAAGAAGCTGCTCCCCGACCGGCTCCCCGACTTCGTTTCCGGCACCGACAAGATCGATCTCAGCGCGATCGACGCGAACATCGGCACCGCCGGCGACGACGCCTTCACCTTCCTCGGCACCGGCGCCTTCACCCACCAGCCGGGCGAGCTGCGCTACGAGGTGCTGCAGGGGCAGGTCCACATTTACGGCGACGTCGACGGCGACGGGCGCATCGACCTCCACATCATTGCCGGCGGCACGCAGCTCGTCGCGGCGGATTTCGTTTTCTAAAGCGTCAAGGGTTCAGCTCGAGTCACCGTGATCCCGCTCATCCTGAGTAGCCGTTGAGCTTGTCGAAACGGCGTATCGAAGGACGGTCGTTCATCAGGAAGTTGGTTTCACGCGAAGAACGCAAAGGCGCGAAGACGGGCGCTTTTGCCGGGTGCGCACGCGAAGGCTATGAGGCCGGCATGCAATCGGAAAAGAGCCTGTTCGATTCCCCCGAAGCCGAGGCGAGATCCGAAGCGCGCGCGAAAGCCGATGTGCGAGCCGGCAGGCTGATCTCCCACGAGGCGGTGCGCCGCTGGGTCTCTTCATGGGGAAGCGCGAGACGACTGCCGAGGCCGCGAGTCGGCGGCTGACTTAGTGTCGTTGCCATCCTGCTATCCGCCATAGGGCCCGCGAGCAGAATCACGAGAACTTAGCAGGCCCTGTGAGCGCAATGAATTGCGAAATACATGTAGATATTCATGAACATATAAAATTAGCCTTGCGATCGAGTCGCGGCCGGGTTAGACAGTTTGACGAAGGAGTTTCAGCATGAAGATCGTGCGGAAGGGGGCTAAGGCGGATCACGGAGTGAAAACGGTTGAGCTGAAGCCCGCGAAGATGCGGTGGAACGCGACCTTCGATACCTTCGACGTGCTATTTTCCGCGGCCGCTAGGGACTTCAATACGAGCGGACGCCATATCTACAAACTTCGCTATCTGCCCAGCGAACTCGCAGCTCAGATTTCCATGCTGGCCGACGCGGCCGAGGGGATGGATGCAGAGGAATTTGCGGAGACTTTCTCCAAGGTTTCGCCAGCGCTGTTCAAATTGCAAGCGATGGCAAGCGGTCTTAGACTTGCTGCCTGACGCCACGAACTAATCCACCAACTCCACCGCCATCGCCGTCGCTTCGCCGCCGCCGATGCAGAGGCTCGCGACGCCCTTCCTGCCGCCGTGGGTTTCGAGCGCGCTCAGCAGGGTGGCGAGGACGCGGGCGCCCGAGGCGCCGATCGGGTGGCCCAGCGCGGTGGCGCCGCCGTGGACGTTGATCCTGTCGTGGGGGATGGATAGGTCGCGCATCGCGATCATCGCGACGCAGGCGAAGGCTTCGTTGACTTCGTAGAGGTCGACGTCGGCGGCGTCCCAGCCGGCTTCGGCCAGCGCCTTGGTGATCGCGCCGACCGGGGCGGTGGTGAACTTGGCCGGTTCGTGGGCGTGGGCGGCGTGGCCCATCACGCGGGCGACGGGCTTGAGGCCGAGCCTGTCGGCGACGCTCTGGCGGGTGAGGACGAGCGCGGCGGCGCCGTCCGAGATCGACGAGGCGTTGGCGGCGGTGATCGTGCCGTCTTTGGCGAAGGCGGGCTTCAGGGTCGGGATTTTCGAGGCGTCGCCTTTGGCGGGCTGCTCGTCGGTATCGACGATGGTCGGCCCCTTGCGGCCCTTTATCTCGACGGCGACGATCTCGCGGTCGAACCAGCCCTCGGCCTGCGCCTTCTGCGCCCGGGTCAGCGAGGCAATCGCATAATCGTCCTGGCTCTCGCGGGTGAACTGGTAGTCGCGCGCCGATTCCTCGGCGAAGCTGCCCATCAGCCGGCCCTGCTCATAGGCGTCCTCGAGGCCGTCGAAGAACATATGATCGACGATCTTGTCGTGGCCGATGCGGGCGCCGCCGCGATGCTTGGGCAGGAAATAGGGCGCGTTGGTCATGCTCTCCATGCCGCCGGCGACGACGATGTCGGCCGAGCCCGCCGCAATCGTGTCGGCGGCCATGATCGCCGCCTGCATGCCCGAGCCGCACATCTTGTTGACCGTCGTCGCCTCGACATGGTTGCCGAGCCCGGCCTTGATCGCGGCCTGGCGGGCCGGCGCCTGGCCGAGGCCGGCGGGGAGCACGCAGCCCATGTAGATCTTCTCGATCGCCTCGGCGGCGACGCCGGCGCGAGCGACCGCCGCGCCGACCGCCGCCGCGCCCAATTCCGTCGCGGTGGCGCCGGCGAGGGCGCCCTGGAACGAGCCCATCGGGGTGCGGGCGTAGGAGAGGATGACGATCGGGTCTTCGGAATTCATTTAGCGGCTCCTGGTGCGGTCCTTCGATAATGAGCAGGTGAAGCTTGCCCCGCAAGCTTCAGGATTGCCTGGGAGGCAATCCGACCTGCTCATGGTTCGACAGGCTCACCGGCTACTCAGGATGAGCGGATTGCGGGTTCATATAGTCTTTCTGCTCATCCTGAGTAGGGACTGAGCGTAGGCGAAGGCCCGTATCGAAGGAGCCCGCCTTGTTCAAATCCCGCCGGCTCTGCTAGGCGCGGAGCCGAACAGGAGACCCACCCCATGTCCGAACTCGGGCTCGATTTCGAACTCGGCGAGATGGCGGACACGATCCGCGACACCACCCGCCGCTTCGCCGCCGACAGGATCGCGCCGCTGGCCGCGAAGATCGACGAGGAGGACTGGTTCCCCACGGAGCTGTGGCCGGAAATGGGCGCGCTCGGTCTCCATGGCATCACCGTCGCCGAAGAGGATGGCGGCCTCGGCCTCGGCTATCTCGAGCATGTCGTCGCCCAGGAGGAGGTGGCGCGCGCCTCGGCCTCGATCGGCCTTTCCTACGGCGCCCATTCCAACCTCTGCGTCAACCAGATCCGGCGCTGGGCGAGCGCCGAGCAGAAGGCCAAATATCTGCCCAAGCTGATCTCGGGCGAGCATGTCGGCTCGCTCGCCATGTCGGAGGCGGGGGCGGGCTCGGACGTGGTGGGGATGAAGCTGAAGGCCGAGCAGGTGCAGGGCGGCTACGTCCTCAACGGCACCAAATTCTGGATCACCAACGCGACCCACGCCGACACGCTCGTCGTCTATGCCAAGACCGGCGAGGGCTCGCGCGGGATCACCACCTTCCTGATCGAAAAGGACATGCCGGGCTTCTCGATCGGCCAGAAGCTCGACAAGATGGGAATGCGCGGCTCGCCCACCGCCGAGCTGGTGTTCGACGATTGCGAGGTTCCGGACGAGAATGTGATGGGCCCGGTCAACGGCGGCGTCGGCGTCCTGATGAGCGGGCTCGATTACGAGCGGACCGTGCTCGCCGGCATCCAATTGGGCATCATGCAGGCCTGCCTCGACGTCGTCCTTCCCTATGTCCGCGAGCGCAAGCAGTTCGGGGTGCCGATCGGCAGCTTCCAATTGATCCAGGCCAAGGTCGCCGACATGTACGTCGCTTTGAATTCGGCGCGGGCCTATGTCTACCAGGTCGCCAAAGCCTGCGACGCCGGCCGGACCACCCGCTTCGACGCCGCCGGCGCGATCCTGCTCGCCTCGGAGAACGCGGTGCGGGTCGCCGGCGAGGCGATCCAGGCGCTGGGCGGCGCCGGCTACACCAAGGACTGGCCGGTCGAACGCTATTTCCGCGACGCGAAGCTTTTAGACATCGGCGCCGGCACCAACGAGATCAGGCGGATGCTGATCGGGCGCGAGCTGATCGGGGCCTGAGGCGCCGAGCGCAACGAAAGCGGAGCGAAGCGAGCGTCGTTGCGTCGAGAGACGCCGAAGGCCGGACGGCCTGCGCGCGAAGCGCGACAGGACCGACGGCGCGGATTCACTCCGCGCCGGCTTGGGGGATGGAGACGCATCAGCCGTCACGCGAGTGAATCGCGTGACGTCAGTCCTCGCGTTGCGAGGCTGGCCGGCTTTCGCAGTCTCTTCGTGCTGCTCCGGCGGCGCTTCGCGCCGGCGTCACTGCACTCGGCTGCTCAAGCTTACCAGATCCGCACCCTTTGCTCCGGCGCCAGATAGAGCCGCTGCCCGGGCCGCACGTTGAACGCCGCGTACCAGGCGTCGAGGTTGCGGACGGTCTCGGCGCGGTAGCGGCCGGGGGCGTGGCCGTCGGTGGCGATCAGGCTGCGCAGCCGCGCCTCGCGGGTCGATTCGCGGCGGCTCTGGGCGTAGCCCAAGAAGAAGCGCTGGTCGCCGGTGAGGCCGCCGATCACCCGCGCGGGCCGGCCGCGCAGCGAGGCGCGCCAGGCGTCGTAGGCGGCGGCGAGGCCGGCGAGGTCGGCGATGTTCTCGCCCAAGGTGAGCTCGCCGTTGAGGTGGAGGCCGGGGAAGGGCTCGTAGCTGTTATACTGGCGAACCAGGGCGGCGCTCGCCTCGCGGAAATGGGCGCTGTCCGCACTCGTCCACCAGTTGCGCAGCCGCCCCTCATGATCGAAATCGGCGCCGAGATTGTCGAAGCTGTGGCTGATCTCGTGGCCGATCACCGAGCCGATCGCGCCGTAATTGTAGGCGGGATCGGCGGTTCGGTCGAAGAACGGCGGCTCGAGGATTCCGGCCGGGAAGTTCATCGCATTCTGCAGCGGCAGGTTGACCGCGTTCACCGTATGCGCGCCGAGCCACCATTCGCCGCGATCGACCGGCCGGCCGAGCTTGGCGAGCTGGTGGCGATATTCGAATTCTTCGGCGCGCCAGACGTTGCCGTAGGCGTCGTCCGGGCGGACCTCGAGCGAGGCATAATCGCGCCAATGCTCGGGATAGCCGATGCCGACGACGACGGTCTCGACCTTGCGGCGGGCCTCGCGCAGCGTCTCCGGCGCCATCCAGCGAAGGCCGGTGAGGCGGCGGTCGAAGGCCTGGACGATGTTGCGGACCATCGTTTCCACCTCGGCCTTGGCCGAAGCGGGGAAATGGCGCTCGACGTAGAGCCGGCCGACCGCGTCGACGAGGGCGTTGCCGGTCGCCTGGATGGCGCGGCGCTCGCGCGGCCGCTGCTCCTGCTGGCCGGAGAGGATCCGGCCGTAGAAGGAGAAGCGCAGATCGTCATAGGCCCGGGGCAGCACCGCCGCCATGCGGCTGGCGGTGTGGAAGGCGAGCCAGTCCTTCCAGACGTCGAGCGGCTCGCTCGCGACCAAGGCGGAGATACCGACGATCGGCTCGGCGTGCCAGGCGACGATCTCGTCCTGGCCGTCGAGCCGGGCGGCGGCGAGGAAGGCGTCCCAATCCAGGCCGGGAGCGCGGGTCGCGAAGTCGGCCCGGCGCCAGGTCTGCACCCGATGCGGATCCTGGGCGGAGACCGCATCGACATGGGCGCGGGCGATCTTGGTCTCGAGATCGAAGATGCGCTGGGCGCGGGCTTCGGCGTCGGGCAGCCCGATCAGCGTCAGCATCCGGCCGATATAGGCGCGATAGCCGTCGCGCACCCGGGTCATCGCCGGCGTGTCGGAGAGGTAATAGTCGCGGTCCGGCAGGCCGAGGCCGCCCTGGAGCAGATAGGCGAAGTTGCGATCGGGCTGCTGCAGCCCCTGGGCGACGAACACGCCGAGCAGATTCTCGGTGCCGAAGGTGGTGGCGTTGAGCGGATCGACGTCGGCGCGCAGATTGGCGCCGAGCGCGGCGGCGAGCGCGCGGCGGTCGGCGATCGCCGCGATCCCGGCGAGCTGGGCCTGCAGCGGCGTCGCGCCGCGGGCGTCGATCGCGGCCCGGTCCAGATAGGCGGCATAGAAATCGGCGATCTTGCGGGCGTTGCTGCCGGGCGCGGGGTTGCCCCGGCCGGCGCCGGCGATGATCTCGACATTGCGCTGCTCGACCAGCAAAGCGGCGGTCAGGAAGGCGCCGATCGAGGAGCGGTCGGCCGGGATCTCGGTGGCGCGGCGCCAGCCGCCATTGGCGTAGAGGTCGAAGCCGTCGCCGGGCCGGGCGGCCTTGTCGATGCCGGCGAGATCGACGCCCACCGCCGCATGCCGGGCGGGCTGGGCGGCGAGCGCGGCGGTGGCGGCGAGGGCGAAGGCGGCGAAGGCGGCGACGGGGGCGAAGCGGGGCATGGCTCGGTCCGGACTGTAGTGGTGGAATAGGACAGCCCTAGCGGCGCGCGCGCACACTGCCTAGCCCATTCGACGGACCGCCACTTCCCATCGACAGGCGACGCGGCTAGGCGAAGGGGCATGAGCGAGACCGTGCTGAACGTCCTCCAGTGGTACGGCGCCGGCGCCGGCGCGCTGGCCGCCCTGATCGTCAGCCTCGACCTCGGCCGGCGGCCGACCGGCTGGGCGTTCGTGATCTTCGTCACCTCGTCGCTGGCGCTGATCGGCTGGGGCTTTTTGAACGACGAGGGCGAGGGGATCGGCACCCAGAACATCATCCTGTTCGCGATCAACTGCCTCGGCGTCTACCGCTATCTGATCCGCAAGAAGGCGCCGAAGGCGGCGGCGGCGTGAGGCTCGGCACCCTCACTCACACCGTTCGCCCTGATGGTCAGGTCGCCAAGCCCCCGGCTTGGCTGCGGATTGCCGGGGGCAATCCGCACCTGACCATTGTCGAAGGGCCTTTCTTGTCTCCCGGTTGGCGGGAAGGAAAGGGGAGGGCTTCGACAAGCTCAGCCCGAACGGGTTTGGGGGTTTGGCGATGAGCGTTCTGGCGAGCCGCATCGACGAGGGGTCGGAGAGCGTCCGCAAATATGCCGCGCACAACCGCGCGCTCGCGGAGGAGCTTCGCGCCAGGGTCGCGGAAGCGGCGCTGGGCGGGCCGGAGAAGCATCGCGAGCGCCATGTCGGCCGCGGCAAGCTGCTGCCGCGCGACCGCGTCTTCCGGCTGCTCGATCCGGGCTCGCCCTTCCTCGAGATCGGGCAATTGGCCGCCTGCGACATGTACAAGCACGAGGTGCCCGGCGCCGGCCTGATCGCCGGCATCGGCCGGGTCTCGGGCCGCGAGACGATGATCGTCTGCAACGACGCGACGGTGAAGGGCGGCACTTATTATCCGATGACGGTGAAGAAGCATCTGCGCGCGCAGGAGATCGCGCTGCAGAACCGGCTGCCTTCAGTCTATCTCGTCGACAGCGGCGGCGCCAATCTGCCGCACCAGGCCGAGGTCTTCCCCGACCGCGACCATTTCGGCCGGATCTTCTACAATCAGGCGCAGATGTCGGCGGAGGGCCTCGCCCAGATCGCCTGCGTGATGGGCAGCTGCACCGCCGGCGGCGCCTATGTCCCGGCGATGAGCGACGAGAGCGTGATCGTCCGGGGCCAGGGCACGATCTTCCTCGGCGGGCCGCCGCTGGTGAAGGCGGCGACCGGCGAGGTGATCTCGGCCGAGGAGCTCGGCGGCGGCGACCTCCATGGCCGCAAGTCCGGCGTCGTCGATCATGTCGCCGAGAATGACGAGCATGCGCTCGCCATCGTCCGCGACATCGTCGCGCGGCTCAACACGGTGAAGGCGGTGGATATCGACCTCGCCGATCCGGTGCCGCCAAAGCTCGACGCCGAGGGCCTGTACGGCATCGTCCCCGACGACGTCCGCACCCCTTACGACGTCCACGAGGTGATCGCCCGGATCGTCGACGGCAGCGCGTTTCACGAGTTCAAGTCGCTTTACGGCGCCACTTTGGTCTGCGGCTTCGCCCGGATCTGGGGGATGCCGGTCGCGATCCTCGCCAATAACGGCATCCTCTTCTCGGAAAGTGCGGTGAAGGGCGCCCATTTCATCGAGCTCGCCTGCCAGCGCCGCACGCCTTTGCTGTTCCTCCAGAACATCTCCGGCTTCATGGTCGGCGGCAAATATGAGGCGGAAGGGATCGCCAAGCACGGCGCCAAGCTGGTCACCGCGGTCGCCACCGCGAGCGTGCCCAAGATCACCTTGCTGATCGGCGGCAGCTTCGGCGCCGGCAATTACGGCATGTGCGGCCGCGCCTACTCGCCCCGCTTCCTGTTCACCTGGCCCAATGCGCGGATCTCGGTGATGGGCGGCGAGCAGGCGGCGAGCGTGCTCGCCACCGTGCATAAGGACGCGGAATCCTGGACGCCCGAGGAAGCCGAAGCCTTCAAGGCCCCGATCCGCCAGCGCTACGAGGACGAAGGCAACCCCTACCACGCCACCGCCCGCCTCTGGGACGACGGCATCATCGATCCCGTGCAGACACGGGATGTGCTGGGGCTGGCGTTCGCGGCCACGCTCAACGCGCCGATCCCGGAGCGGGCGCGGTTCGGCGTGTTCAGGATGTGAGCATGGAGCTGGCGGACAAAGTCCTCCCCGGAACGGGGAGGTGGCAGCGCGGAGCGCTGACGGAGGGGTCGATGGGCCTATGACCAGGGCTCGGCCCCTCCACCATCCGGCTGCGCCGGACGGTCCCCCTCCCCGTTCCGGGGAGGATTTGGGGCGGGTCAAGCATCCGGTCGCCGCGCGCCGAATGCGATGGAGGACAATCCTCCCCGGAACGGGGAGGTGGCAGCGCGGAGCGCTGACGGAGGGGTCGATGGGCCTATGACCAGGGCTCGGCCCCTCCACGATCCGGCTGTGCCGGACGGTCCCCCTCCCCGTTCCGGGGAGGATTTGGGGCGGGTCAAGCATCGGACGGTGGGGGCGCCCGCCCGGACGGTCAGGCGGGCGCGCAAGCTCAGGAAGGAGATGAGCCTGCCGGAGGTCTTATTGTGGCAGCAGCTTCGGCAGAGGCCGGGCGGTTTCCGGTTTCGGAAGCAGTTTCCGCAGGACCATTATGTGATCGACTTCGCCTGTCTGGCGGCGCGGTTGGCGATCGAGGTGGATGGCGAGGCCCATGATCGTGGCGACCGGCCGCAGCGTGACACCGCGCGGGACGCGCATTTGACGGGCCTGGGCTTCACGATGATGCGCATTCCGGCCCGTGAGGTGCTTGGGAACATGGAGGGCGTTCTGACGGGAATAGTGGAACGATGTCGAACGCTTCGGCCCCTCCACCATCCGGCTGCGCCGGACGGTCCCCCTCCCCGTTCCGGGGAGGATTTGAAAGGGTTATGATGAAGCTGCACCTCGCTGCCGTCGCATTCCTCATCGCCACCCCGGCGCTCGCGCACCCTGTGGGCGCGGACGACTCGGCGGCCGTGCTCGCGCCCGTCAACGCTTTGTTCGCCGCGTTCGAGGCGGGCGACGCGGCGGCGATGCTGCGCCACGTCTATCCCGACGGGCGGGTGACCGCGTCGGGGCTGCGCGCCGATGGCGCCGCCAACCTTCGCCAGCTGAGCTGGACCCAGTTCGCCGAGCGGATCCGGCCGAACGCGGCGTTTCAGGAGCGGATTTCCGATCCGACGATCGCGATCGACGGCGACATTGCGATGGTCTGGGCACCCTTCGTCGTCCGCGTCGGCGGCAGGGTCAGCAATTGCGGCTACGATCATTTCGATCTCGTGCGCGAAGGCGGCGTGTGGAAGGTGATGAACCTCACCTTCTCGTCGCGCACCAGCGGCTGCCCCGCCCGGTGACGGGCCGGAAAAAGAGGGACAGTCCCTCTTTTTCGGGCGGGGCGCAGGAAATGCTGTGCTCGGGCGGCGGGCCTGCGCTAGGCTGGTTCGCCATGTCCGGATACGACCCTTTGCGGCGGCTCGCCTTGATCCGGGAGACGCCCTCGAAGGTGACGGTTTCGCGACGAATGGCACGTGTCCGATGTGTCAGGATATCCCCCCGGCTTCCGGCTGAATCGCGGCGAATCGCGTCGGGCGCGGCGATTCGGCGATTCGCGCTCTTGCCTGCATTTCTTGTTGCGCTGGCCGCTTGCGGGCCGCTTCGCGCGCAGCCGCCGGCCTGGCAGGCGCGCAGCCTCGTCCATGACGGCCAGACCCGCAACTGGCACGAGCTCGTGCCGGCTGCCTGCGCGGCGCCCAACGCGCGCTGCCCGCTCCTGGTGGCATTGCACGGCGGCGGCGGGATGATGGACGGGGCGCGGTTCGCCGACGGCACCGGGCTGGCGGCGGAGGGCGCGCGGCGCGGCCATGTCGTGCTCGCGCCCGACGCGCTCGGCGCCAATTGGAATGACGGCCGGCCCGAGCTGGCCGCCGGGATCGACGATGTCGGCTTCATCCGGGCGATGATCGCCGACCTGCGCGGCCGCGCCGGGATCGATCCGGCGCGGATCTTCGCCGCCGGCGCTTCGAACGGCGGGCTGATGAGCTACCGGCTGGCCTGCGACGGCGCCGGCCTGTTCCGCGCGATCGCGCCGGTGATCGCCCATCTCGGCACCGCTTTGATCGCGCGCTGCCGGCCCGAGGGCGCGGTCTCGCTGTTCATGATCCCCGGCACCGCCGACCGGCTGATGCCCTATCAGGGCGGCGGCGTCGCGGCGATGTTCGGGCGCCGCGGCAGCGTGGTTTCGTCCGACCGCACGCTCGCTTTCTGGCGCGAGGCGATGGGCTGCCGGGGCGAGCCGCGGACCGAGCGGCGCGGCGCCTCGGTCGCGGTCACCCGCTATGAGGCCTGCCGCGGCGGCGCAATCGTCCAGCGCTGGACCGTGGAGGGCGGCGGCCATGCCTGGCCCGGCCGCGATCGCCCGCCGCTTCGCCCCCGCCTCGCCGGGCCGGGCACGAACGAATTCAGCGCGACTGGGGCGATCCTCGATTTCTTTGACGAAAGCGGGCAGGGGCGTTGAGGGAGGCGAGGATGCGGAGAATTCATCTCACGGTCATGGCGGCGGCGGCGCTGGTCGCTGTCGCCGCGGGCTCGTCGCTCACCGCCCAGCCGCCGCGGGCGCGGCCGGCGGCGCCGCTCTTGCCGCTCAGCGATCGCGATCTCGGCGCCACGCGTCAATCGGGCTGCGAATGCACGTTCCGCGTCGGGCGCCGCACCTTCGTCCAGATGATCGGCGACGAATTGACCGTCCGCAGCCGCGCCGGGCGGCAGGTCTGCCGGATCCGCGACGAGCAGTTTTCGGCGCTGTCGGACGGCCGCGGAACGGCCGCCTGCGCCGGCATCCGGATGAGCGTGCGCCGCACCGGCCCCGTCCGGGCGAGTCCCGAATCCGACAGCGCCGACGGGCCGGCCTCGCTCAGCCTGAGCCAGGGCCGGATGCGGCGGACGCTGGCCGGACGCTGGGGCTGCGCGTGCTGAGATCGGACGCGCCACGATGATCGCCTCCCTGCTCATCGCCAATCGCGGCGAGATCGCCTGCCGGATCGTCCGCACCGCGCGGCGGCTGGGGATCAGGACGGTCGCGGTCTATTCGGATGCGGACGCGAAGGCGCTGCATGTCCGCGAGGCGGACGAGGCGGTGCATATCGGGCCGTCGCCGGCGCGCGAATCCTATCTCGTCGGCGACAAGATCATCGCCGCGGCAAAAGCGACGGGGGCGGAGGCGATCCATCCCGGCTACGGCTTCCTTTCGGAGAATGCCGCTTTCGCGCAAGAGGTGATCGACGCGGGCCTGATCTGGGTCGGGCCGCGGCCGGATTCGATCCGGGCGATGGGGCTGAAGGACGCCGCCAAGAAGCTGATGGCCGAAGCCGGCGTGGCGGTGACGCCCGGCTATCTCGGCGAGGACCAGGCGCCCGAGCGGCTCGAGGCCGAGGCCGCTGCGATCGGCTGGCCGGTGCTGATCAAGGCAGTGGCGGGCGGCGGCGGCAAGGGGATGCGGCGGGTCAATTCCTCCGGCGAGTTCCAGGAGATGCTGCTCAGCTGCAAGCGCGAGGCGGCCGCCGCGTTCGGCGACGAGAGGGTGCTGATCGAGAAATATATCGAGCGCCCGCGCCATATCGAGGTGCAGGTGTTCGGCGACAGCCATGGCAATGTCGTCCATCTGTTCGAGCGCGACTGCTCGCTCCAGCGCCGCCACCAGAAGGTGATCGAGGAGGCGCCGGCGCCGGGCATGGACGAGGCCACGCGGGCGGCGGTCTGCGCGGCGGCGGTCAAGGCGGCGAAGGCGGTCGATTATGTCGGCGCGGGGACGATCGAGTTCATCGCCGACGCGTCCGAAGGGCTGACGGCGGACCGGATCTGGTTCATGGAGATGAACACGCGGCTGCAGGTCGAGCATCCGGTGACCGAGGCGATCACCGGCCAGGACCTGGTCGAATGGCAGTTGCGGGTGGCGAGCGGGGAGCGGCTGCCGAAGACTCAGGACGAGCTCGCGATCGACGGCTGGGCGATGGAGGCGCGGCTCTACGCCGAGGATCCGAGCCGGGGCTTCCTCCCGTCGACGGGGCGGCTCGATTTTTTCGACATCGGCGAGGGCCATCGCGCGCGGATCGACACCGGCGTCGGCCTCGGCAGCGAGATCTCGCCTTTTTACGATCCGATGATCGCCAAGATCGTCACCCACGGCCGGACCCGCGAGAGCGCCGCGCGAAGCCTGCGCACCGCCTGCCGCAACACGATCGTCGCGCCGGTCAAGACCAACGCGGCCTTCCTCGCTTGCGCTCTGGGCCATCCCGATTTCCTCTCCGGCGAGGTCGATACCGGCTTCATCCCGCGCCACGAGGCGGTGCTGATCCCGCCCGCCGCGCCGTCGCGCGAAATCGTCGAATGCGCGGCGATGGCGGTGCTTCACGACGAGATGGGCGATGCCGCATCGGTCCAGCTCTGGCGCTACGAAAGCCGCAAGGAGCCGCAGCCCTTCGCCGGATCGGCCTGGCGGTCGCTGGCCGGCTTCCGCCTGAACGGGCCCGCGCAGCTTCGCGTCGCGCTCGTCCATGACGGCGAGACCTACGTCGTCGAGCGTCCCGCCGCCAGGGCGGCCAGGCTCTCGACCATGGTCAAGGGCGATCAGGTGCTCGTCGCCGACGGCGGGCAGAGCTTCCTGTTCAGCCGCGAGCGGGCGACCGGCGCGGCGGCGGGGAGCGCCGGCGACGGCGCGATCGTCTCGCCGATGCCGGGCAGGATCATCGCGGTTATGGTCAAGGCGGGCGAGGCGGTGAAGAAGGGCCAGAAGCTGCTGACGCTCGAGGCGATGAAGATGGAGCATAGCCTTACCGCCCCGTTCGACGGTATCGTCGCCGAGCTGGCAGCGAGCGAGGGCGCGCAGGTGAGCGAGGGCGCGCTGCTGGCGCGGATCGAGAAGGGGGAGGGATAGCCATGCGAGACCCCAACACCGTTCGCCCTGAGCCTGTCGAAGGGCTTTTTTTCCTTGTGGGGGAAGGAGAAGGAAAGGGCTTCGACAGCCCCGGATCAGGTCCGGGGCCGAACGGATTTCGTCCCTCTCGGAGGCCGATCTAGTGCCCGGCCGCTTTTACGAGCAATGGACTTTGGGCGACCGGATCCGGCACCAGCCGCACCGGACGGTGACCGAGACCGACAATCTCCTCATTTCGGCGCTGACCCACAATCCGCAGCCGCTCCACCTCGACGAGACCTATGCGGAAGGCACCGAGTTCGGCCGGATCGTCGTCAACGGCACCTTCACCTTCGCCCTGCTGGTCGGGCTCTCGGTGGGCGACACCACCTTGGGCACGCTGGTCGCCAACTTGGGCTACGACAAGGTCAGGATGCCCAAGCCCGTCTTCATCGGCGACACGCTCCGCGCCGAGACCGAGGTCGTCGGCCTCAAGGATTCGAGCTCGCGGCCCGAGGCCGGCATCGTCACCTTCGAGCACCGCATGCACAATCAAAGGGATGAATTGGTCTGCATCATGGAGCGGACGGCCTTGATCCAGAGGCGCGGGTGAAGCTGCGCTCGCTCCTGTTCGTCCCCGGCGACCGGCCGGACCGGATGGAGAAGGCGCTGGCGAGCGGCGCCGACGCGCTGATCCTCGATCTCGAGGATGCGGTCGCGCCGGCGGCCAAGCCGGAGGCGCGGCGCGCGGTCGCCGCCTTCCTCGCCGCCAACCGGCAGGCGCGGATCTGGATCAGGGTCAATCCGCTCGACGGCGCCGAGATCGATCGCGATCTTGCCGCCGTGCTCTCCGGCCATCCCGACGGCATCGTCCTGCCCAAGGCGGAAGGGGGCGCGTCGGTCGCCGAGCTGGCGCGGCGCCTGGGCGAGCGCGGCAACGCCACCGCCCAGATCCTCGCCATCGCCACCGAGACTCCGGCATCGATCTTCGCGCTGGGCTCCTATGGCGGGGTCAAGCGGCTCGCCGGCCTGACCTGGGGCGCCGAGGACCTGCCGGCGGCGGTCGGCGCGGCGACGAGCCGCGAGGAGGACGGCCGCTTCACCCCGCCCTACGAGCTCGCCCGCTCGCTCTGCCTGTTCGGCGCGGCGGCGGCGGGGGTGGCGCCGATCGAGACCGTCTATCCGGCCTATCGGGACACGGACGGCCTCGCCGCTTATGCCGGCCGCGCCCGGCGCGACGGCTTTACGGGCATGATGGCGATCCATCCGGATCAGGTCCCCGTCATCAACGCCGCCTTCACCCCCAGCGCGGCCGAGCTGACCCATGCGCGCGCCGTGGTCGCCGCGTTCGCGGCCCATCCCGAGGCCGGCGCGCTGGCCCTCGACGGACGGATGATCGACCGGCCGCACCTCCTCCAGGCGCAGCGCATCCTCGCTCTGGCCGAGGGTTGAACGGGTTCGCCCAGCCGCTGGCGCTTGCTGCGGCCGCGATGCTGCTCGGCGCGGTCGCCGGCAGCTTCCTCGCCACCGTGCTGATTCGCTGGCCGCAGGGGCGGAGCGCCCTGCGGGGCCGCTCGCGCTGCGACGCCTGCGACGCAAGGCTCGGGCCGTTCGAGCTCGTTCCGCTGCTGTCCTCGGCGGTCCAGCGCGGCCGCTGCCGGCGGTGCGGGGCGCCGATCGATCCGCGCCATGTCGCCGTCGAGCTGGCCGCCGCGGCGATCGGAATCGTGGCGATCATCGCTCACCCGCTGCCGCTGGCGCCGGTCACGGCCGCGTTCGGCTGGTGGCTGCTGCTGATCGCCGCGCTCGATCTCGAGCATCACTGGCTGCCCGACGCGCTGACCCTGCCGCTCGTTCCGCTCGGCCTTGCCGCGGCCTGGGCCGGGTTCGGGCCGCCGCTCGCCGAGCGCGCGGCCGGCGCGGCGATCGGCTGGGCGGCGCTGGCGTCGATCGCCTGGGCCTATCGCGCGCTGCGCGGCCGCGACGGCATGGGCGGCGGCGATCCCCGGCTGATGGCGGCGCTGGGCGCCTGGGTCGGCGCCTGGCAGCTGCCGGCGGTGCTGCTCGGCGCCGGCTTGCTCGGCCTTGCCGCGGTGCTGGCGATGCGGCTGCGCGGCGAGGTCGTGACCGCGACCAGCCGATTGCCGCTCGGCACCCTGCTGGCGCTTGCCGCCTGGCCGGTCTGGCTCGTCGTCGCGGTAACCTAAGTCATTCAGCTTTGGTCCATATTCATCCCATTATGGAGGAAGCTTAAGGGCGGCGCCTTTCCCTAGGGGCGCCGCCCGCCGCGTTTGACGGGGACACCTGCATGCAAGTGTCCCCTTGCGCGGCCTCCCAAAAGCTGTGAACGTCCCGCCCAAGCACGACTCTTCTCGGGAAGGGGAGGCGTTTTCGCCAACCAGCTCAAGACGATGAGCCGTCATGTCTGATGTGGCGGTCCTGACACATTCGCGTAACAGGGCCGGCATAGCCGGGTCGGATGGCCCGCTTAAGGGGAGGGATTCGGGGGAGGCATGCGTCAGCTGGTGGAGTTCCGCTTCCGGCGCCCGACCGTCTACACGCTGGCCGAGCTGATCCTGCTCGTCCTGATCGCCGTCCAGGCGGCGCGGCTGGTCTGGACGCTGGCGACTCCGGTCGGCCCGGTCGGCGACTGGCAGCCGGCGAGCGCGCTCGCCGCGCCCGGCGATGCCGCCGCGCTCGCCGGCTTCGATCCCTTCTTCCGGTTGAGCGGCGCGGCCGGGCCGGCGGTGGTGACCTCGCTGAACCTCAAGCTCTATGGCGTCCGCGAGGACCGGGCGACCGGGCGCGGCTCGGCGATCATCGCCTTGCCCGACGGCCGCCAGGCGAGCTTCGCGGTCGGCGAGGAGGTGATGCCCGGGGTGATTCTGACCGCGGTCGGCTTCGACAACGTCACCATCAGCCGGGGCGGCAGCACCGAACAGATCTTCCTCGATCAGTCGCCGCCGGCGCAGACGGTCGCCGCCGCGCCCGCGGCGGTCCCGGCCGCGCCGGCGCCGCCCGCCGCCGCGGTGCCGCAGAGCGCCGGACAGGCGCTTGGCTTCGTGCCGCGCACCGCCGGCGGCCGGGTCAACGGCCTGATCGTCAGCCCCGGCGGCGACGGCGGCCAGGCGTTCCGCGCCGCCGGCTTCGTCGCCGGCGACGTGATCGTCGCGGTCAACGGCCAGCGGGTGACCTCGCTCGAGCAGGCGCGGGCGGCGCTCGGCAGCGGCGACGTCACGGTGATGGTCGATCGGGGCGGGCAGGCGGTGCCCCTGCGGGTGAGGGTGAACCGGTGAAGCATGTCCTGATCGCTCTCGCGCTGGCCTTCGCCGCCGCCGCTCCGGCCTCGGCGCAGCATGTGCTGAACCTGCGCGACGCCGACATCCGCGCCTTCATCCAGGATGCCTCGCGGGTGACCGGGCGGACCTTCATCATCGATCCGGCAGTCCAGGGCCGGGTCTCGGTGGTCACCGAGCGGCCGCTGTCGCGCTCGGAATATTTCGAATTGTTCCTGTCGACCCTGCGCGCCAACGGCTTCGTCGCGGTGCCGGTGGCGGGCGGGGCGCTGCGCATCCAGCCGGTCGCCGGCGCCGCCGCCTCGGCCCCGGTCGGGCGGCGCGGCGGCGCCTCGGCCTTCGTCACCGAGATTTTCCGGGTCCGCCACATCGATCCCGCCGCCGCGGTCGAGACGCTTCGGCCGATGGTCAGCCGCGACGGCTCGATCACCGCGAGCCGGAGCGCGATCATCGTCGCCGACTTCGCCGACAATGTCGCCCGGGTCAGGCAGGTGCTGGCGCGGATCGACGTCGACAGCGGCGTCACCCGCATCCTCGGGCTCGACAATGCCGGCGCGCGCGAGATCGCGGCGGCGCTGGCCGAGCTCGCGCCCGAGGGCGTCTCGGTGGTGCCGATCGACAGCTCCAACACGCTGGCCTTCCGCGGCGACGGGGCGGCGGTGGCGCGGCTGATCGAGGTCGCCCGCGAGCTCGACCGGCGCGCCGCCAACGGCAGCGAGATCCGGGTCGTCTTCCTCCAGCACGCCGATGCCGAGCAATTGCTGCCGGTGCTCCAGTCGGTGCTCGGCCAGACCCCGACCCAGCCGGCGCCGCAGGCCCGCGCCCGGCGCGGCACCAGCCTCAGCGCGCCGCCGGGCCAGAGCGGCGGCTCGCTGCCGGCGACGGTCAGCACCGAGCCGCCCCGCCAGGCCGCCGGAGCCGTCACCGCCACCGGCGGCGCGCCGCCGATCGGCAGCCGCGGCGCGGTGGTGACCCGGTTCGAGGGCGCCAATGCGATCGTCATCTCGGCGAGCCCCGACGTCCAGCGCACTTTGGGCGAGCTGATCCGCCAGCTCGACGTGCGTCGCCAGCAGGTGCTGGTCGAGGCGATCATCGTCGAGATTTCGGACAGCGCCGCCCGCCAATTGGGCGTCCAGCTGTTCCTCTCGGGCCTGAACGGCTCCAACATCCCGTTCGCGATCACCAATTATTCCAACATCACCCCCAATATCGGCTCGATCGCCGGCGCCATCGCCGCGCGCGAGCTCGGCGGCTCGACCACCACGGTCAACACCGGCACCGGCTCGACCACAACGACGACGACCAATTCGGGCTCCGACCTGATCGAGCAGGCGGCGGGCGCGCTCTCCGGGATCAACGGCGGCCTCGCCGGCTTCGCGATCCGCAATTCGAACGCGATCTTCGGCGCGATCATCAACGCCGTGCGCTCGGACAACCAGTCCAACATCCTTTCGACGCCGTCGATCATGACCCTCGACAATCAGGAGGCGCGGATCCTGGTCGGCCAGGAGATCCCGATCACCACCGGCGAGGCGCTGTCGCAGAATTTCGACAATGCCTTCCGCACCGTCCAGCGGCAGAATGTCGGCATCACGCTGGAGGTGAAGCCGCAGATCAACAGCGGCGGCGCGATCAAGCTCGATCTTCGCGTCGAGGTCAGCTCGATCGCCGGGCCGGTCTCGTCGAGCTTCCAGGATCTGATCCTCAACAAGCGCGAGATCGAGAACACGATCACCGTCGACGACGGCGAGATCGTCGGCATCGGCGGCCTGCTCGACGACAACGACCGGCGCACGCTGCAGCGCATCCCCTTGCTCGGCGACATTCCCGTGATCGGCAATCTGTTCCGCTCGCGGGCGCGCTCGCGCGGACGGACGAACCTGATGGTGTTCATCCGCCCGACCATATTGCGCAGCGCCGAGGATGCGCGGGCGATGAGCGCGCGCCGCTACGATTATGTCCGCGGCCGCCAGCTGATCGCCAATCCCGAGCACGAGCCGAGCCTCGACGAGCTGGTCCGCGACTATATGGGGACGGTCCCCCCGGCCGGCCCGCAATCGGCCCAGCCGCAGGACCAGGTGGTGACGCCGCCGCCCGAGGCGCCGCAGCCGTGAAGGGGACAGTCCCCTTTCGCGGTGGAGGGGACAGTCCCCATGCGGGGACAGTCCCCGTTCGGAGGCCGCGACGGTCGGAGGGGACTGTCCCCTTTTCGGGGACTGTCCCCGGTCGGGCACCGCAATGAAGGTTCCCTATGCCTTCGCCCGGCGCCATGGCCTGCTGCCGACGGCGGAGAGCGAAGACGGCGGCCTCGACGTGGCGATGCGGGAAGGGGCGGATCCCAAGGCGCTGATCGAGCTGCGCCGCTTCCTCGCCCGGCCGTTCGCGGTCCACAATGTCGACGGGCCGGCCTTCGACCGCCTGCTCTCCGATCTCTACCCCTCGGGCACCGAGGCGGCGGCGGACGCGGCGGGCTCATTGGGCTTCGGCGACGATCTCGGCTTGGCCGCCGGCCTGCCGAGCGCCGAGGATCTGCTCGACACGTCCGACGACGCGCCGGCGATCCGGCTGATCAACGGCATCATCGCCGACGCCGCCCGCCAGGGCGTCTCCGACATCCATATCGAGCCTTACGAGACCGGCCTCGTCGTCCGCATGCGGATGGACGGCGTGCTCAGGGAGACGCTGCGCATGCCGCCGCACGTCGCGCCGGTGGTGGTCAGCCGGGTCAAGGTGATGGCGCGGCTCGACATCGCCGAGCGGCGGCTGCCGCAGGACGGGCGGATCGGGCTCACTTTGGGCGGCAAGCTGATCGACGTGCGCGTCTCGACCCTGCCCAGCCGGGCGGGCGAGCGGGTGGTGCTGCGCATCCTCGACAAGGACAATGCCTGGATCGACCTCGACATGCTCGGCATGGCCGCAGCGGTGAAGAGCCTGTTCCGCGGCGCCCTCGCCGAGCCCAACGGCATCCTCCTCGTCACCGGCCCGACCGGATCGGGCAAGACGACGACGCTCTATGCGGGCCTCAAATTGCTCAACGACGGCAGCCGCAACATCCTCACCGTCGAGGATCCGGTCGAATATGCGGTCGACGGCGTCGGCCAGACCCAGATCAATCCGCAGGTCGGCCTTTCCTTCGCCGCCGGGCTGCGCGCGATCCTGCGCCAGGACCCGGACGTCGTCATGGTCGGCGAGATCCGCGACCGCGAGACCGCCGACATCGCCGTCCAGGCGGCGCTGACCGGCCATCTCGTCCTTTCCACCGTCCACACCAACGACGCGATCGGCGCGATCACGCGGCTCAGGGACATGAAGGTCGAGCCGTTCCTGATCGCCTCGACGGTGCGCGCGGTGATCGCGCAAAGGCTGGTGCGGCGGCTCTGCCCGGAATGCCGCGCGCCGGTTGAGGCGTCGGGCTCGCTCGCCGCCGCGCTCGGGCTCGAGCCGGGCACGATCGTCTATGAGCCGAAGGGCTGCGCGGCTTGCGGCAGGAGCGGCTACAAGGGGCGGATCGGCCTGTTCGAGGCGGCCAGGATCGACGACGAGATCCGCCGGCTGATCAACGCGGGCGCGGAGGAGACGGCGATTTCGGCGCACGCCTTCCGCAAGGGCGACACTCTGGCGGATGCGGCGCGGGCGCTGGTCCGCGACGGCACGACCAGCCCCGAGGAGGCGGTTCGGGTGTCGCGCCGCGAGGCGGCCGATGCCTGATTTCGCCTATGTCGGGCTCGACACCGCCGGCCGCGAGCGGCGCGGCTCGGTGCGCGCGGAGACCCGCGAGGCGGCGCGCGACCAGCTCGCCCAGCGCCGGCTCTACGTGGTCAGGATCGAGCCCGCGGCCGAGGCGGGAACGCCGCTCGTCTCGCGCAGCCTGCTCGCCCGCCGGAAGATCGGCGCCAAGCAGCTCACCTTGTTCACCCGCCAGCTCGCCACCCTGATCACGGTGACCCCGCTCGAAGAGGCGCTGCGCACCGTCTCGCGCCAGGCCGAGCGCGAGGAGCTCCGGCGGGTGCTCGGCAGCGTCCATGCCGGCGTCGTCGAGGGCCGCCGCCTCTCGGAGGCGATGGGCCGCGAGCCGGCCAGCTTCCCGCCGCTCTACCGGGCCATGGTCGCCGCCGGCGAGGCGTCGGGGACGCTGCCGCAGATATTGGAGCGGCTCGCCAATCTGCTCGAACGGCAGGCGCAGGTCCGCTCCAAGGTGCTCTCGACGCTCGCTTATCCGACCATCCTCGCGATCGTCGCCGCGTTCGTGGTGTTCGCCCTGATGATCTTCGTCGTCCCCAAGGTGGTCGAGCAGTTCCGCGACATCGGCCAGACCCTGCCGCTCCTGACCCGGATCGTCATCGGCCTCTCCGGCTTCCTCGCCTCCTGGTGGTGGGCGCTGCTGCTGGCGATCGCCCTGGCCGCCTTCCTCGCCGGGCGCGCGCTGAGGGACGAGGGGGTGAGGATGAAGTTCGATCGGCTGCTCCTGAAGCTGCCTTTGGTCGGCCGGCTGATCCGCGATCTCCATGCGGCGCGGATGGCGCGCACCCTGGCGACGATGGTGGCGAGCCGGCTGCCCTTGCTCGAAGGCCTTCGGCTGACCACCGGCACGGTCCACAATCGGGTGCTCCGCGCGGCCAGCGCGGAGATCGCCGAATCGATCCGCACCGGCGGCAGCCTGTCGGGCGCCCTCAAGCGGGCCGGCATCTTCCCGCCCTTGCTCGTCTATCTCGCCGCGTCGGGGGAGGCGTCGGGGCGCCTCGATCTGATGCTGGAGCGCGCCGCCGACTATCTCGACCGCGAGTTCGACGCCTTCACCACCACCGCGCTGGCGTTGCTCGAGCCGGCGATCATCATCGTGATGGGCGCCATCGTCGCCCTGATCGTGCTCTCGATCCTGCTGCCGATCCTGCAGCTCGACACATTGGCCGGAGGCTATTGATGAGACCGTCGAACCGGAAACGTGCTCCCGCGAAGGCGGGAGCCCAGCTGCCCGGGCATCGTCGCTGGGCCCCCGCCTTCGCGGGGGCGCGTTCCCGCGCGCGGCGCGCGCGTGAACGCGGCTTCACCTTGGTCGAGCTGATGGTCGTTCTCGTCATCATCGGCCTGCTCGCCACCATCGTCATCATCAACGTCATGCCCGCCGCCGACCGCGCGGCGGTGACCAAGGCGCGGGCGGACATCGCCACGCTCGAGCAGGGGATCGAGATGTACCGGCTCGACAACCAGCGCTACCCGACCACCTCGGAAGGGCTGCAGGCGCTGGTCGCCGGCCGCTATATCAGGCGGCTGCCCGACGATCCCTGGCGCCATCCCTATCGCTATGCGGCGCCGGGCGAGGGCGGCAAGCCGTTCACGGTGGCGAGCTGGGGCGCCGACGGCCGCGAGGGCGGAACCGGGAACGATGCCGACATCAGCAACTGACCCCGAGCCCAGCGGCGCCTTGCTGCGCTTCGCGGACGGGCACGAGCTGATCGTCGTGCCCGGTTCGGGAACGGCGCTCGCGGTGCCGGGGACCGCGATCGCGATCCACTGGCTGGAGCTGGCGGGCGATCTGACCCTGGCCCAGGCGACGGCGGCGGCGCGGCTGATGCTCGCCGACGCCTCCGCCGATCCGCTCGCCGACATGCACGTCGCCGTCGGCCGGGCCGAGAACGGGCTGACTCCGGTGGCGCTGGTCCCGGCCGCCGAGATGGCCGAATGGGTGGCCTCGGAGCCCGACATCGTCATCCCCTCAACCCTGCTGCTGGTCCCGCCGGAGCAAGGCCTGGTCCGGCGCGGGCTCGATCATCGCGGCCTCGCCGCCGCGTTCAGCGTCGAGCCCGGGCTGGCGGCGCTGCTGGTCGGCGATTCGCCGGTCGAAGAGATAGACGAGGAAGCGTTCGAGGCGGCGCTGCCGGCGGTGCTGGCCGAGCCGGCGCTGAACCTGCGCCAGGGCGCCTTCGCCAAGCGCCGCCGATGGCGCGTCGATCGCGGCAGCCTGCGCCGGGTCGCCCTGCTCGCCGGAGCGCTGGCGCTGATCAGCCTGATCGTCCAGATCGCCGCGATCCTGCGCTATTCGTTCGCCGCCGACCGGCTCGAAGCGGAGGCCGCGGCGCTGGGGCCGGTCGCCGCCAGCCGGCCCGGCTTCGGCGCGCTCGCGCCGTTGCTGTTCGAAGCGGTGCGCTCGACCCCCAATCTCGAGCTGACCCGGCTCGAATATCGCGCCGACGGCAGCCTTGCCGCGACCGTCTCGGTCGACAGCCCGGCGACGCTCGCCGCCTTCCGCGCCCGCGCCGAGGCGAGCGGGCTCAGCGTCGAGGGCGGCAACTTGACCGGCGCCGGCGGCCAGCCGAGCGCCGAGCTGGTGCTGAGGCCGGCATGACCGCCTGGTGGGAAGCGCGCAGCGCGCGCGAGCGCCGGCTGCTCGCGATCATGTTCGCCTTGCTCGCCATCGTCCTCGCCTGGCTGGCGGTGGTGCGCCCGCTCGCCGACGCGCTGGAGGCGGCCAGGCTGCGGCACGCAGCGGCGGTCGTCGCCCTCGCCGAGGTGCGGGCGGCGCGGCCGGCGGCGGCCCCGGCGGCCGCCGGAGCTGCCGCGGATTCGATCGTCGCCGAGACCGCGGCCGCGGCCGGCTTCGCCGGCGCCCGGATCGCCCGCCTGGGGCCGGCCCGCGCCGTAGTCGCAGTCGATTCGGCGCGGCCGCAGGCGCTGTTCGGCTGGATCGCCGAGATGGAGCGGCGCGGCCTCGTCGTCGAGCGGCTGCGCACCCAGGCCAACGCCGATCGCACGCTCTCCGCCGAGCTCGCGCTCAGCGCGGGCAGCCGCTGATGCGTTTCCGCCTGCCGCTTCAAAGGACGGTCTTCTTCCTCGCCGCCTTCGCCTTCGCGCTGGTCGCGCTGATCCCGCTGCGCGTCGCCGTCGCCTGGATCGGCGGCCCGCTGGCGGCGCGCGAGGCGACCGGCAGCATCTGGCTCGGCATGCTCAAGGAAGCCCAGTTCGGGCCGGTGCCGCTGGGCGACGTCCAGGCGCGGCTGAACGTGCTGCCGCTGCTGCTCGGCCGCGCCCGGCTGTCGCTGGCCCGCGACGAGGAAGGCGGCGGCCGCTTTTCCGGCGCGGTCAGCGTCTCGCGCCACAGCTTCGGCATTGAGGACATGACCGGGCAGCTGCGCACCGGCCGGGTGTTCGCGCCGGTGCCGATCGCCGCGCTCGATCTCGAGGATTTCAGCGCCCATTTCTCGAACGGCCTGTGCGAAAGCGCCGAAGGGCGGGTCCGCGCCGGCCTTTCCGGCGAGATGGCCGGAATCGTCCTGCCGGCCGGCGTCGCCGGCGACGCGCGCTGCGCCGAGGGCGCGCTGCTGCTGCCGCTGGCCAGCCCCGCCGGGCAGATCGGCGTCACGATCCGCGGCGACGGCCGTTACCGGATCGACCTTTCCGTCCGCCCCACCGATCCGGCCCTTGCGGCCCGTCTCGCCGCCGCCGGCTTCCGGCCGTCGGCCGAGGGGTATTCGCGGCGAATCGAAGGGAGTTTCTGACGAGGCGCCCGGGGCGGGGGATAAAAGCCGCCGCCGGTCCGTTTCAGGGGCGCAACGCACTTTCGGTGTGGGCGTGGGGGCATCAGCCGGCCGGCGCCGCGGCGCTGCCGGACAGGTACGGAGATCAACATGAAGCGCATCTATTTCGCGGCCGGCGCGCTGCTGCTCGGCTCGTCCGCCCTCGCCTGGGCGCCGTCGATGCCCCCGGCCGCCCAGACCGACAAGCCGGCGACAGTCGCGGTCGATCCGGGCAAGGCGCCGGCGCCCAAGCTGGTCGCCAAGTCGGAGAGCCTGCCCGCCGTGGTCAAGGGCGAAGCCTCCTCGGCCAGCTGGATCGCCGACTATCAGGATGCGGTCGTGACCACGCCGCAGCCGGCGGCCGGCAATTATCCGCCGTGCAGCCCGGGGCCGGGCGACGACCATTGCATCCAGCTCTACGAACGCGGCGTCCGCGCCCAGCTCGCCCGCTGGGACCGGCCGACGGGCACCCTCGCCGAGAACAGCGCGACGACCGCCGCCGGCGGCCCCTATGAGCCGGTCGACACCACCCTGGCCTCGGCCATGGGCGGCCCCGCCACCTATACCGGCATGGGCGGCCCGGAGGAGCCGCTCGACGCCAGCCTGGCGATGAGCGGCGACGGCGCGGTCGACGCCGCGCTCGGCGAGACCGCGGCCGACGAGGGCGGCGCGGCGGCCTATACCGGCATGGGCGGCCCGCTCGAGGAGGTCTCGACGACCGCCTATCCGCCCTGCCGCCCGGGCCCCGGCGACGACCGCTGCATCCAGCTCTACGAGCGCGGCGTGACCGGCCGCTAGGTCTCGGCATCCGTTTGCGGGGGCCCGGCTTCGGCCGGGCCCCCGTTTTGCAGCCACAGCTTCAATTTGGCGATCGTCCGCTCGAGCGCGGCGATAGCGGCCGCGACGTCCTCGCGGTTCGCCCCCGCGGTGGCGATGTCGGACAGCCAGTAGGTTTCGCCCAGCCAATCCTCGCCGGTCTCGCGATCCGCCGCGGCGACGCCGATAAACGCCTCCTCGGCCTCGACCCAGGTCTCGCCCTCGGCGCGCATCGTGTGCAGCGTGACCCGCCCGTTCTCGGCGAAATCGCCGGCGCAGACCTCGCGCGCCGCCTCGAGGAAGGGCGCGACCAGGTTCCACGGCATCTTCGATTCGGCGAGCGTCGCGAACACCGCGTTCATGATCTGCTTCTGGGCAATGGTGTGGAAATCGCCCGCGGTCAGCGCGGCTTCTTCTTCGACTTCGGTTTCTTCGGCCATGCGCCCAGCGCTGTCCCAAGCCGCTGGCCGGGTCAACCCGCCTTTGCTAGGCCGAGCTCGTGGCGTGGACCTTCTCGATCGACCGCGGCGGCACCTTCACCGACATCGTCGCGCGCGGCCCCGACGGGCGGCTGGTCGTGCGCAAGCTGCTGTCCGACAATCCCGAGCGCTACCCCGACGCCGCGGTCGCCGGCATCAAGGCGATCCTCGCCGAGGCGGGCGGCGGCGCGTTAAATAGGGACAGTCCCTCTTTAATCGGCGAGCTAAATAGGGACAGTCCCTCTTTAATCGGCGCGGTCAAGATGGGGACCACGGTCGCCACCAACGCCCTGCTTGAGCGCAAGGGCGAGCCGGTGGTGCTGGCGATCACCGCCGGTCTCGGCGACGCCTTGCGCATCGGCTACCAGGCGCGGCCCGACATTTTCGCCCGCCGGATCATTTTGCCCGAGCCGCTCTACGACGTCGTCGTCGAAATCGAGGAGCGCGTCACCGCGGAGGGGGAGGTGCTTCAGCCACTCGACCAGGACGCCGCTCGCGCCGGGCTGATGGCGGCGTTCGCTTCCGGCTATCGCGCGCTCGCCATCGTGCTGATGCACGGCTGGCGCTGGACCGCGCACGAGGCGGCGCTGGCGGGACTCGCGCGCGCGATCGGCTTCACCCAGGTCTCGGCCAGCCACGAGGTCGAGCCGCTGATCAAGCTGATCGGCCGCGGCGATACCGCGGTGGTCGACGCCTATCTCTCGCCGGTGCTTCGGCTCTACGTCGACAAGGTGGTGGCGGGGCTCGGCGGCAAGGGGCGCCTCTTTTTCATGCAGTCGAATGGCGGGCTGACCGACGCGGCGGCGTTCCGCGGCAAGGACGCGATCCTGTCCGGCCCGGCCGGCGGCATCGTCGGCATGAGCAGGACCGCGGCCGAGGCGGGCGAGAGCCATGTCATCGGCTTCGACATGGGCGGCACCTCGACCGACGTCTCCCATTTCGCCGGCGCCTACGAGCGAACCAGCGAGCGCAGCGTCGCCGGGGTCAGGGTGCGCGCGCCGATGCTGGAGATCCACACCGTCGCCGCCGGCGGCGGCTCGGTCTGCTCCTATGACGGCAGCCGCTTCCGGGTCGGCCCGGCGAGCGCCGGCGCGGTGCCGGGGCCCGCCTGCTACCGGCGCGGCGGGCCGCTGACGGTGACCGACTGCAACGTCGTCCTCGGCAAGATCCGGCCCGAGCATTTCCCGCGCGTGTTCGGCCCGGGCGGCGACCAGCCGATCGACGCCGCCGCCTCGCTCGCCCTCTGCGAGGAGATCGCCGCCGAAGCGGGGATGGACGCGCGCGCCGTCGCCGAGGGGTTCGTCCGCATCGCGGTCGACAATATGGCCAATGCGATCAAGCAGATCTCGATCGCCCGCGGCCACGACGTCACCCGCTACACGCTGCAATGTTTCGGCGGCGCCGGCGGCCAGCACGCCTGCCTGGTCGCCGACGCGCTCGGCATCGGCAAGGTGATGATCCACCCGCTCGCCGGCGTGCTCAGCGCCTACGGCATGGGCCTCGCCGACATGGTCGAGCTGCGCCAGCGCACGCTCGCCGGCGCCGACCTGGAGACCGTGCTCGGCGAGCTGGAGGCCGAGGCGGTGGCGGCGCTTCGGCAGCAGGGGGTCGAGGCGCCGGAAATCCATCGCCGCGCGGCGCTGCGCTACGAAGGCAGCGACTCGAGCCTCGAAGTGCCGGTGTCGGAGCGGATGCGCGACGTTTTCGAGGCGGCGCACAAGCAGCGCTTCGGCTTCGACGCTGCGGGGGCCGGCGTGGTGGTCGAAACCGCGATCGTCGAGGCGGTGGGGAAAGGTGAGCGTGCTCCTGCGGAAGCAGGAGCCCAGCCCGGCGCCGGCACCGGGCTCCTGCTTGCGCGGGAGCACCCCTTTGATCGCGGCGACCTTCGCTCCGGCGACATCGTCTCCGGCCCCGCGCTCATCGTCGATCCCTCCCAGACCACCGTCGTCGAGCCGGGCTGGCGGGCCGAAGTGGATGGCCTCGGCAACCTCATGCTGACCCGCGCCCGGCCCCGCGAAAGCGCCCCTGCCATGGGCACCCGGGTCGATCCGGTGATGCTCGAGGTGATGGGCAATTTGTTCATGGCGATCGCCGAGGAGATGGGGGTCGCGCTGCAGAACACCGCTTCTTCGGTCAACATCAAGGAAAGGCTGGATTTCTCCTGCGCGGTCTTCGATCGCGACGGGGCCCTGATCGCCAACGCGCCGCATATCCCGGTCCATCTCGGCTCGATGGGCGATTCGATCCGCACCGTGATCGAGGCGCGCGGGGAAAAGCGGGACGGGCGCGGGATGATGCCCGGCGATGCCTATGTGCTGAACGCGCCCTATCGCGGCGGCACCCATTTGCCCGACATCACCGTGATCATGCCGGTGTTCGCGGATGAGGATGAGGGGGGCGATTCGGCCCCGGCCTGGTACGTCGCCGCGCGCGGCCATCATGCCGATATCGGCGGGATCGCGCCGGGATCGATGCCGCCGGACAGCAAGACGGTGCATGAGGAAGGGGTGCTGATCGACAATGTGCTGCTCGTCGACCAGGGCCGCTTCCTCGAGGCGGAGCTGCGCGCTTTGCTCGCTTCGGGCGACTGGCCGGCGCGCAATCCGGACCGCAACGTCGCCGACTTGAAGGCCCAGATCGCCGCCTGCGCGCGCGGCGCCGCCGAGCTGCGCCGGGTCGCGGCCGAGCAGGGGCGAAGCGTGATCGACGCCTATATGGGCCACGTCATGGCCTATGCCGAGGAGGCGGTGCGCCGCCTGATCGGGCGATTGAGCGACGGCGAATTCAGCTACGAGATGGACAATGGCGCACGGGTCGCGGTGGCGATCCGGGTCGATCGCGAGGCGCGGTCGGCGACGGTCGATTTCGCCGGCACCAGCGGCCAGCAGCCGAACAATTTCAACGCCCCCTATTCGATCTGCCGGGCGGCGACGCTCTACGTCTTCCGCACCCTGGTGGACGATCCGATCCCGTTGAACGACGGCTGCATGCGCCCGATCGCGCTGAAGGTGCCGCCAGGCTCGATGCTCAATCCGGACTATCCGGCGGCGGTGGTCGCGGGCAATGTCGAGACCAGCCAGGTGATCACCGACTGCCTGTTCGCCGCGGCGGGGGCGCTGGCGCCGAGCCAGGGGACGATGAACAATTTCACCTTCGGCAACGACCGCTATCAATATTATGAGACGATCGCGGGCGGCGCCGGGGCCGGCCCGGATTTCGACGGGGCGAGCGCGGTCCAGACCCATATGACCAACAGCCGGCTCACCGACCCCGAGATTCTCGAGACGCGGCTGCCGGTCCTCCTCGAGCGCTTCGCGATCCGGCGCGGTTCGGGCGGGAAAGGCGCCCATCGGGGCGGCGATGGCGTGGTGCGGCAAATCCGCTTCCGCGAGGCGATGCACGCGGCGATCCTCGCCAACCGCCGCCGGGTAGCGCCGCGCGGGATCATGGGCGGCGGCAATGCGAGTCCGGGGGTGAACAGGGTGGTGCGCAAGGATGGGCGCGAGGAAGTTTTGACGGCAACCGACGCAGCGGAGATGGCACCGGGCGACGCTTTCGTCATCGAGACCCCGGGCGGAGGAGGCTATGGCGAAACGAGATGAGGTGACGGCCTTTCACGGCATCGCCGCGGTTTTCCTGGTCGATGACGTCGGCGCGGCCGCGCGCTGGTATCGCGACAGGCTGGGGTTCCGCTTCAACACCTTCCCCGACGCCGAGCCGTTCGAATGGGCGAGCCTGCTGCAGGGAAGGGCGGAGATCATGCTGCAGCGCTCGCCCGGCTATCGCAAGCCCGATCTCGATCCGCTTCGGCCGGGCGGCGTCTGGAACGCCTATCTCTATATCGATGGGGTCGATGCGCTCTACGAACGGATCAAAGACCAGGTTACCATCCGCCGCGCGCCCTGCGATCAGCCCTACGGCCTGCGCGAGCTCGAGATCGCCGATCCCGACGGCTATGTGCTGGCCCTCGGCGAGCAGATCCGCCGCCCATGACCAACTATCTCGTCCTCGCCGGCATCCTCATCGTCGTCATCGGCTTCGCGCTCCGGCTCAATCCGATGCTGGTCGTCACCGTCGCCGCGCTGGCGACCGGGCTGATCGCGGGCAAGGGCCCGGTCGAAGTGATCTCGCTGTTCGGCAAGGCGTTCAACGACAATCGGATCATCGCCATCGTCTGGATCGTGCTGCCGGTGATCGGCCTCCTGGAGCGCTACGGCCTGCAGCAGCGCGCGGCGGCGGTGATCCGGGCGATGAGGGCGGCGACGGTGGGACGGCTGCTGATCGTCTATCTGCTCGCCCGCCAGGGCACCGCCGCGCTGGGCCTGATCTCGATCGCCGGCCACCCGCAGACGGTGCGGCCGCTGGTCGCGCCGATGGCGCTCGCCGCGGCCGAAAAGGAACATGGCGCGCTCGACGAAGATACCGGGGAGAGGGTCAAGGCCTATTCCGCCGCAACCGACAATGTCGGCGTGTTCTTCGGCGAGGACATCTTCATCGCGATCGGCTCGATCATCCTCATCCAGCAGACTCTGGCGACCTACGGCTATGTGCTGGCGCCGTTCGAGCTGGCGATCTGGGCGGTGCCGACCGCGATCGCCGCCTTCCTGATCCACAGCGCCCGGCTGCTGCTGCTCGACCGGCGGCTCGCCGCCTCTGCCGCCCGCTCCGTTCGGGCTGAGCCTGTCGAAGCCCTCTCCTCCCCATCTTCGGTGCGGAAAGGAGAAGGCCCTTCGACAGGCTCAGGGCGAGCGGGTGAGGAGCGCCGGCCATGATCACGATGCAATGGGCCTATGCCCTCGCCGGGCTGATGTTCGCCGCCTTCGCGCTGCTGAGCGCGCTCGACCGCAGCAACGCCAAGCGCCTCGGCAATGCCGCTTTCTGGGGGCTGATGGCGTTGAGCCTGCTCGCCGGCTCGTGGCTCGGCGATTTCGTCAACGGGCTGCTCGTGCTCGGTCTCGCCGGCCTCGGCGGCTTCAACCTGCTCGGGCGCAGCGCCCCGCCGAGCACGAGCGAGGCGGAGCGCGCCGCCTGGTCGGAGCGGCTCGGCAACAGATTGTTCCTGCCGGCGCTGATCATCCCCGCGACGGCTTTGATCGGCACCCTCGTCTATAATTACACGCCGCTCGGCCAGCAGGGCCTGATCGAGGCCAAAAGGGAGACCTACATCTTCCTCTGCCTCGGCGCCTTGATCGCGGTCGGCGTGCTCTATGCCTGGCTGAGGCCGCCGGCGGTGGCGCCGCTGCAGGAGGGCCGGCGGCTGATCGACGCGATCGGCTGGGCGGCGGTGCTGCCGCAGCTGCTCGCCGCTCTGGGGGTGGTGTTCGCGGCTGCCGGCGTCGGCACCGTGATCGGCGACGGCGCGCGCGCCGTCATCCCCGAGGGCAGCGTCTTTTTGACCGTGCTCGTCTTCGGCCTCGGCATGGCGGCGTTCACGATGATCATGGGCAATGCCTTTGCCGCCTTCCCGGTGATGGCGACCGCGATCGGCGTGCCGCTGCTGATCCAGGCCTATCATGGCGATCCGGCGGTGGTCGGCGCGATCGGCATGCTGGCGGGCTTTTGCGGGACGCTGATGACGCCGATGGCGGCCAACTTCAATCTCGTGCCCGCGGCGCTGCTCGAACTGAAGGACCAGAACGGGGTGATCAAGGCGCAGATCGGCACCGCCATCCCGTTGCTCGCGGTCAACATCCTGCTGATCTATTTCCTGGCGTTCCGATGAAGCACCGCCTCACCCTCGAGACCGCCGACCGCTTCGCCGGGATCGCGCTCGGCCACGTCACCAGGGAATATCCGCACAAGCTGGATCAGGTGCTCGAGGGCGACGAGGATCTGCTGCCGCCGCGGGCGCTGCACCCGCTCTTCTTCGGCAGCTTCGACTGGCACAGTTGCGTGCATGGCTATTGGCTGTTGATGAGGATTCTGCGGCTCTATCCGGAGATGCCCGCCGCGCCGCGCATCCGCGCGCTGCTCGACGAGATGCTGAGCGAGGAGAAGATCGCCGGCGAGCTCGCCTATCTCGACCGCGCCTATACCGGCGGCTTCGAGCGGCCCTACGGCTGGGCCTGGCTGCTCGCGCTCCACGCCGAGGCGCAGCGGCACGAGGACGAACATGGCGGAATTCTCGCCCCTCTCGCCCAGGCGTTCGCCGAGCGCCTGGCGACGTATCTGCTTCGGCTTACCTATCCGATCAGGGTCGGCACCCATTTCAACACCGCTTTCGCGCTCATCCTCGCGCTGGACTGGGCCGAAACGAACGATCAATACCTGCACGAGCAGATTCACCAGCGGGCCGCCGACTATTTCGCCGCCGACCGCGACTGCCAGGCCTGGGAACCGGGCGGGGACGAGTTCCTTTCGCCGGCCTTGACCGAGGCGCTGCTGATGAGTCGGGTCTGGCCGCCGGATTCTTTCGCCAGCTGGCTCGCCGCTTTCCTCCCGCGGCTCCGCGAGCGGCAGCCGCAGAGCCTGTTCGCGCCCGCCTTCGTCTCCGACCGCAGCGACGGCAAGATCGCCCATCTCGACGGCGTCAACCTGTCGCGCGCCTGGTGCTGGCGCGGCCTCGCCGGGTCGCTCGATCCCGAGCTGGCGGCCCTTGCCCGCGACGCCGCCGACGTCCATCTGGAGGCCAGCCTGCCTCATGTCGCGGGCGACTATATGGGCGAGCACTGGCTCGCCACCTTCGCCCTGCTCGCATTGGAGAGTGAATGACCGACAGCAACGACGAAGCCCGGCAGATCGCCTATCTCGCCCTCGGCCGCCTGATCGCGGGACAATGCCCGGCCGGCTTCGCGACCGCGGCGCTGACCATGGAGATCGACGAGGAGGCCGGCACAAGGCTGTGGATCGCCTCGCTGCAGCCGGACGGAACCCGGGTGCAATTGCAGCCGGAAGGCGGCGCGGCGCAGGATCTGCTCGAAAGCCTGCGCGGCATCCGCAACGCGATGGCGCAGGAGGACGGCCGGCACTGGCGGCGCTGCGTCGTCACCCTGCGCGCCGGCGGCCATTTCGCAATGGACGTCGAATATCGGGAGGACGGGGCCGCGCCCTCGTAAGGCGTCCATGGCGACTTTGCGCAAGAGCGGTCATTTCGATCTGGACGTGACCTATTAGAATGGTAGACGGGCCAGTGAATTGAGGCCTCAAGTCCTTACGCGCGAAGGACTTTTCGTCTTGTCTGTAGCCGCTGTCCGACAGCGTCAAAGCGTAGGGGGCCGATGTTGCGCCGGATGATATTGCTTGCCGGCGCGGCGCTCTCGCCGCTTTCGGGTGCGTGGGCTCAGGCGAGCCCCGCGCCGCCGCCCGCGCCGGCCGCGCGCCCCGGCCCCGTCGAGGACGAGATCGTCGTCCGCGCCGAGCCCAGCCAGCGCACCGCGATCGACCGCGACACCTATCTGGTGCGCGATACCGCCGAAGCGCGGACGTCGAACGCCCTCGATCTGCTCGCGCGAATCCCCGCGGTCACGGTCCAGCCGGACAATTCGCTCCGGCTGCTCGGCACCACCGGAGTCACCGTCCTGATCGACGGCCGGCCGTCGCCGAACCCGAACGTCCTGCGCGATCTTCAGGGCTCGGAGATCGCCCGCATCGAGGTCGTCTCCAACCCGAGCGCGCAATTCTCCGCCTCGGGCACGGGCGGGATCATCAACATCATCACCCGTCGCAATGCTCTCGACGGCCTGCGCGGCTCGCTGACCGCCAGCGCGAGCCGCTACGGCGGCTACGAGCTGCGCGCCGCGCCGAGCTGGACCCGCGGCGACTGGACGGCGACCGGGAATTTCGGCTGGACCCGCAACGGCTCGGTCACCGGGTCGACGCGCGAGCGCCTCAGCCTCGATCCCGCCAGCACGGCGCCGGACAGCGTCGAGACCGCGCAAACCCGCAACCACTTCCAATTCTTCAACGGCAACGGCCAGATCAGCTATCGGCCGACGGCGAAGCGGACGATCACCTTCCAGGGCGGCCTGATCACCGCCGACGCCCGGGCAAGGGCGGCCTCGGAGATCGTCACGACCGCCAGCCCGGGCGCCCCGCTCGCCCAGCTCACGACGAGCGATTTCAGCTATCATGCCTATAACGCGTCGCTGGAATATCGGGAGGAGGGCAGCCGGCAGGGCGAGTTGCTGACCACCTCGATCCAGCAATATCGGTTCGATCCGGCCAGCGAGGTCACCACCGATTTCGGCGCCGGCGAGTTCCGGTTCCAGTCCGACGCCTTCACCCGCGCCCGGATCTTCAAGCTCGACTATGTCCGGCCGCTGGGCCGGCGGCGCCTGCTGGTCGGCGGATCGGTCAGCGACACGCACGAGTTCAACCGGCTGGAGCAAAGCGGAGACCTGCTGCTCGGCGGCAATCCCTTCCCGCCGGCATCGACGATCGACGGATCGACGCTCGAGGTCGCCTCCTATGCGAGCTTTCAATTCCCGGTGCTCGGCGGCACGATCCTTGCCGGCTTCAGGATCGAGAGCCGCGACTATGATTTCGCCGATCCGAGCCTCGGCGAGGGGCCGAGCGACGCCCATTTCTTCCCCAGCCTGCACCTGGAGCGCCGCCTCGCCCGCTGGCTGACGGGAAATCTCAGCTATTCCCGCCGGATCGCCTGGCCTGCCGTCCAGCAACTCAGCCCGGCGCTGCGCTTCTCGGATGCCACCACCGCCAATGCCGGCAATCCCGCGCTGCGCCCGGAACTGACCGATGCCGTCGAGGCGAAGCTGCGCGCCGAAGTGGCCCACCAGACGATTTCGCTGACCCTGTTCGACCGCCGCACCGACGATCTCTTCTCGAGCCTCAGCACGCTCACCGCCGACGGCGTGCTGGTGACCCAGCCGGTCAACGTCGGCGAGCGCAACGATCTCGGCGCCAGCCTCGCCGTCCAGGGCCAGGTCGTCCGCGGCTTCACCTATTCGCTCAACGCCAATCTGATCGACCGGCGAATCGAGCGCGATTTCGGGACACGCCTGGTGCAGCAAAGCACCAGCTACTCCGCGACCGCCCAGCTCGACTATCGCGACGGCGCCGACGGCCGCCGCGGCGCCGACCGGGTGACGGTGACCGCCAACTATTCGGGTCGCTATGACGACGGGCTGGTGCGCCGTTCCGCCTTTTTCCGGGCCGGCGCCTCCTGGTCGCATGCGATCACCGATCGGCTGTCGGCCGTGGTGACGATCGACGATCTGTTCGGGCCGACCGAATTCCGGTCGCGCACCGTTTCCGACACCGCCCTCACCCGGACGACGTTCCGTTCCGACGGGCCGCGCTACAAGCTGGCGCTGACCTACAGCTTCGGCCGGCCCGGGCAACCGCAGCCGCCGGCGCCGGCGGCGCCATCGGTGCCGATCCCGGGGGTGCCGTAGAGCCGGGCGGCGCTGATCCTCCCCGGGACGGGGAGGGGGCCCAGCCGTAGGCTGGTGGAGGGGGGTCTGCGCCTCGCTCGCCGCCCCCTCCACCACGCCGCTGTGCGTCGCGGTCCCCCTCCCCGTTCCCGGGGAGGAAATGTCGGCATGGTTTACAAATCCTTACCCGTTAACCCTCGTCCCCCGCGCGAATCCGCGATTGGCCCGCATCTTGCTCTCCTTGCCGGCATGAAAAGCATGAGATGGTTCGGCCGATTGTTCGTCATCAAGAGCCGGTGGGAAGCGCTGGCGGTGATCTACGCGCTCGGCCTCGGCGCCGCCGACCGCGGCATGCGCTATCTCGACGTCTATCCCGGCGTCAGCGGCTGGATCATGTTCGCCGCCTGCACCGCGGCGGTGTTCATGGCGGGCGCCAAATTGCTCGAGCTGACCCGGCGCGACAGCGGCCTCCGGCGGCGGCGGACGGACTTCCTGCCCGAGCCCCGCTAACACTTGGGAATTTCCGCCAACTCGCGGCGGCGTCCTGATCCCTCCTTCTGATCGCTACGCGCCGGAAATGGCGGATTTCTGCGGAAAAATCGAATTGGCACGGCTCCTGCTAACCTTGTGGGCATCAGTTTCACACGAAGGTTCAAGGAGCAAGACAATGATCAACTTCACCAATCTGACCCAGACGATCACCGCCGCCGTCGGCGCCATCGCCCTCTCCACCGCATTCGTCGCCGCTTCGGTCGGCCCGGTCCATGCCGGCCAGATTCAGCAGGTCACCACTTCGGCTCAGGCCAACGCCTGAACCGCGGCGGCCGGCCGGGACAATCGAGCCCTCCCCCTGGCTCCCGTCCCGGCCGCCGCCCAACCACCTCCCCGGAGCGTCATCCCGATGAGCATCTTCTCCCGCACCCGCGACATCATCGCCGCCAACGTCATCGATCTGACCAACCGGTCGGACGACCCCGCCAAGACGATCCGCGTGATCATCCTGGAGATGGAGGAGACTTTGGTCGAGGTGCGCGCCGCCGCCGCCAGGGCGATCGCCGACCAGAAGGAAAAGCAGCGCCAGGTCGCCCAGCTCGCCCAGCTGCAGGACAGCTGGACCGAGCGCGCCGAGCTCGCTTTGTCCAAGGGCCGCGACGATCTCGCCCGGCTGGCGCTGATCGAGAAGGAGAAGCTCACCGACCTCGCCGAGGAGATCGAAGCGGAGATCGCCGATATCGGCCAGGGGCTGCGTGCGCTCGAGGCCGACATCGCCAAGCTCCAGGCCAAGCTGCGCGAGGCCCGCGCCCGCCAGAATGCGCTCGCCGCCCGCTTCGAGACCGCCCACAATCAGGTCCGGCTGCGCGAGATGTATGCCGGCGGCCGGACCGAGGACGCCTTTGCCAATTTCGAGCTGCTCGAGCGCGAGGCCGACCTCGCCGAAGGCCATGCCGAGGCGCTGATGCTCGCGGCGCCGCCGAAGACGCTCGAGGATGAGATCGCCGAATTGCGCGTCGCCGAGCGGGTCGACGCCGAGCTGGAGGCGATGAAGGCGCGGAGGATCGCGGCGTGACCGTCTCGATCAGCCCGGCCGACGTCGCCGGCATCGTCCAGGTCGCGGCCAGCGTGTTCAGCATCCTCCTGATGCTGGTCGTCGGCTGGTTCGTCTATCTGATGGTCCGCCCGTCGCGCCGCGACCGCGCGGCCGGCAAGGCGGGCGCGGCCGATCCGGCCGAGGCCGAGCAATTGTGGCGGATCGTCGATCTGATGGAGCGGCGGCTGGAAGCGCTCGAGCGCTCGCTCGCCGACCGGCGCGAGGAACCGCGCGAACGGGATTTTTTGCTGGCCGATGAGGGCCGGGACTCAGGGAGGAAGGAATGAACATGCGCCGCACCAGGTTCGAGGTCGACCGCGACAACGGCAAGCTCGCCGGGGTCTGCGCCGGGATCGCCAACATGACCGGCCTCGACGCGACGATCGTCCGGGTGGCGGTGGTGCTGGTGACGATCATGGGCCTCTTCCCGTGGACCTTGATCGCTTATGCCGTCGCCGCGTTTGTCGGCCAGCCGCGCCGGCGCGCCGCCTACACGCCGATCCCCGAGCGCGAGGAAGCGCGCGAGCGGATGCGCAACATCGACCTCAGGATGCAGGCGATCGAGACCTACGTCACCAGCTCGAACAGCAAGCTCGCCCGCGAGATCGAGGAGCTTCGCTAGGCGTCAACCGGAATTCATCTGTTCAGGGAGGAAGAGATGAGCGAGACACTGACCATGGTCACCCTGGCGAGCTTCGGCCTGGCCGGCCTCGGCATCGCCACCTTCGCGGGGCTCCGGGGCTGGCAGGGCTGGCTCGACGTCAAGCGGCTCGAGCTCGCCGGCGCGGTCCGCGCCGAGCGCCGCAGCCCGGCCGGCGACATGATCGAGATGGCGGATCTGCGCGAGCGCGTCCGCAAGCTCGAATCCCTCGCCTCCTGCATCGACCTTTAACCCCTCCACGTCATCCCGACGAAGGTCGGGATCCATGCCGGGGGACAGTCACTGGTGACTGTCGCCTTTTTAGCGGGGATGACGCGCTAGTCCTCGATCCGCGTCCGCACGGTGGTCCCGGCCGGGCCGATCCACCAGAGATCGCCGAAATCCGCATGGACCAGCGGCGCCGGCCGGGTCCCGCCCAGCGCCTCGATGATGTCCGGCACGGTGTTCGAATGGCCGACGATCAGCGCCGGCTGCGGCCCGGCGCGGACCCGGGCGATCAGGCCCGGCGTGTCGGCCGGATCGTAGACGATCGGGGTCAGGTGCAGCCGCGCCGCCAGCGGCGCCGCGCTCTGGCGGGTGCGCTTGAAGTCGCTGACGTAGATCGCCCGCAGCCCTGTTCGCCCGAGCCGCCCGGCGAGCGCCTGCGCCGCCCGCCGCCCCTCCGGCAGCAGATCGGGATCCCGCTCGCCCTGCGGCGTATTGAGATGGCGCATCACATAGACGGGCGGCGCTGCGGACGGCGTCGTGGTCGCGCAGGCGGCGAGGGCGAAAAGCGCGATGACAATGGCGCCGACGTACTTGTTCATAGCCTGAGTCCGAAGCGAGGCCCTATCCAGGTTGTACCGAGATAGAGGGCGATGGTGAGTGCGCAACCCGCCAGTAGCGCCGTCCAGAACGACCATCCCTGCCGCAGCATCGACGGGATCAGGAGGAACATCGGCAGCGACGGGATCACGAACCAGAACGTCGCCTCGACGTGCGCGGCCATCCGCACCGGGTCATGCGTATCTCGCCAGAGCCACAGCATCGCGAGGATCGAAACCAGCGGCAGGGAGACGATCAGCGCGCCCCATCCCGGCCAGCGCCGCGCGACTTCCGAGGCGACCGCGATCAGGATGCCGGAGATGACGGCCTTGACGATCAGGTACAGCATGGCCGCACTGTAGCAGAGGAGCGGGCTCGATGCTCGCGAAAGGGACGCCTAAGCCGTGTCGGGTGCAGCCGGCACAATGGCGCAAACCCGCCCAAGCCACCTTTTGAAGAGGGCGCTGGATGCCAGGGACGTCGCCGGCATCAGCTGCTCTCGCTTCCTTACCCACAATGTTCCCCGCCGCTTCGCCTCCCCCTTTAGCAGAATCCGCGCGCGAGTCTCGGCCAAGTCCCGCCCGTTCGCCGGCTGCTTGGCAGCGCGCGGCCGCCTAGACCGCAGCGCGAAACATTCCTAGATTGGGATTGCTGCTCGGGCTTTTCCTACGCCCGGGCGGTGCGCCTTCTGGCGCCGAGCCCGAGTCCGCCTATGTCGGGCGGCTCGCGGAATATAATACCCTTCGGGGGAATACGCGGGACGTGATCCCTCGGGCTCTCACGTAGGAACCGCCCGGCACCAGCGCCGGGCAGGGAGAAAGCCCGTGCGCCGAACGCTCCGCCGCAGCCTTTCGCAATATGTGCGCACCCGGGCCGTGATGGCCCGCGCCAGGCGGGTCGGCTACATTACCGACGGCGACGTCCGTTATCGCGTTCGTCAGCTGATCAGGAAGGCGCGGGCGATCCGGCTGATGTCGCGGCCCTCGTTCCACTTCAAGCGGGCGATCAAGGCGCTTGGCCGAACTCTGCGCTAAGGCCCGGCACACACCCTCGTCATCCCGGCGAAGGCCGGGATCCATGAACATTATCGGCCGATTGTGGGCGCGGAAGTCTCGCATCAATTCGCATTCCGAGTTCGTGGATCCCGGCCTTCGCCGGGATGACTCTGAAATACGGACCCTCGGCTCTATCGACATTCAGGCAGCATCTCTCCCCCGGCCAAGGCGCACGTGCTGTTCCCTGAATGTTCTAGCCACGGAAGCCTTGATCTGCTAGGGGTCGGTGGCAGCCAGCGCTCGCGCCGGCTTGGCTCTTTGATTGGGGTGAAGGAATGTTTCTCCTACGCGTGGGCTCCCCCAGCTTCCGCGCCGCGCGGCGCGCGCCGGGAAGGCCGAGGCGGAAGGCCTGTCTTGAGCGAAGTCGAAAGGTCACAACTGAAAATTTTCTTCGAATCCCACAACTTTGTGAACTTCCGGGCGAGGAACCCGGATTTCGATCCGTCATCGAGGCGCAATTGCGCCCTTGTGTCAGGTAAACATGACAGGGGCATGGATCGGGGGTGCATGCGGGCGAAAAATCGACTAACGGCAGCGCGACCGCAGGAAAAGCAGGCGAGAGGATGACCGACAAAAGCGAGCGCCGCAACCGGCCGGCACTCAGTCTCCACGTTCCGGAGCCCGAGGCCCGCCCCGGCGATCCGGTCGATTTCAGCGGCATCGCGATTCCCGCCGCCGGCAGCTGCGCCCGGCCCGACGTCGCCGTCGCGCCCGCCGACACCCATCATCTCTGCTTCACCCTGGTCCGCGTCCTCGACGACGAGGCGGCGGCGGTCGGCCCCTGGGATCCGCGGCTTGATCCGGACAAATTGCGGCGGATGCTGCGCGACATGGTGCTGGTGCGGGTGTTCGACGACCGCATGTACCGCGCCCAGCGCCAGGGCAAGACCAGCTTCTACATGAAGTCGACCGGCGAGGAGGCGGTGGCGGTGGCCGCCGCCCACGCGCTCGATGCCGAGGACATGTGCTTCCCGACCTACCGCCAGCAGGGCCTCTTGGTGGCGCGCGACTATCCGCTCACCGAGATGATGTGCCAGATCTACTCGAACAAGGGCGACAAGCTCAAAGGCCGCCAGCTGCCGATCATGTATTCGGACCGGGCGAAAGGCTTCTTCTCGATCTCGGGCAACCTCGCCACCCAATATCCGCAGGCCGTGGGCTGGGCGATGGCGAGCGCGATCAAGGGTGACAGCCGGATCGCCGCCGGCTGGATCGGCGACGGCGCCACCGCCGAGGGCGATTTCCACAATGCGGTCACCTTCGCCGGAGTCTACCGCGCCCCGGTCATCCTCAACGTCGTCAACAACCAGTGGGCGATCTCGACCTTCTCGGGCATCGCCGGGGCGGAGCTCACCACCTTCGCCGCGCGCGCGGTCGGCTACGGCATTGCCGGCCTCCGGGTCGACGGCAACGACGCGCTGGCGGTCTACGCCGCGACCCGCTGGGCGGCGGACCGGGCCCGCGCCAATCTCGGCCCCACCCTGATCGAATTGTTCACCTACCGGGTCGAGGGCCATTCGACCTCGGACGATCCCTCCGTCTACCGGCCCCAGGACGCCGGCGCGAAATGGCCGCTGGGCGATCCGGTGGCGCGATTGAAGGCGCATCTGATCGGGCTCGGCGAATGGGACGAGGAGAGGCACAAGGCGCTCGAGGACGCGCTCGGCGCCGAGGTCCGCGCCGCCCAGAAGGAGGCCGAAAAGCAGGGCACGCTCGGCCGCGGCCATTATGAGGACGTCGATTCGATGTTCGCGGACGTTTTCGCCGAGCTGCCCTGGCACCTCGCCGAGCAGCGCGCCGCCGCCGGGGCGGAAGCCAAATGAGCGTGATGAACATGATCGAGGCGCTGAACAGCGCCCATCATGTGATGATGGCGCGCGATCCGGACGTCGTCGTGCTCGGCGAGGATGTCGGCTATTTCGGCGGCGTCTTCCGGGTCACCGCGGGCCTCCAGCAGAAATATGGCAAGACCCGGGTGTTCGACGCGCCGATCGCCGAGGGCGGCATCGTCGCCGCCGCGATCGGCATGGGGCTTTACGGCCTCAAGCCCGTCGCCGAGATCCAGTTCGCCGACTACATCTTCCCGGGCTTCGACCAGATCTTCTCCGAGGCCGGCCGCATCCGCTACCGCACCGCCGGCGAATGGTCGGTGCCGATGGTGATCCGCTCGCCTTATGGCGGCGGTATTTTCGGCGGCCAGACCCACAGCCAGTCGCCCGAGGCCTTCTTCGCCCACATGCCGGGGATCAAGACGATCATCCCCTCCAACCCCTATGACGCCAAGGGCCTGCTCATCGCCGCGATCGAGGACCCCGATCCGGTCGTGATGTTCGAGCCCAAGCGCATCTATAACGGCCCGTTCGACGGCTTTTACGAGCGGCCGGTGACGCCCTGGGCGAAGCATCCGGCGGCCGAGGTGCCGGAGGAATATTACACCGTGCCGATCGGCAAGGCGGCGGTGGCGCGGCCCGGCGAGGCGGTGACGATCCTCGCTTACGGCACCATGGTCCACGTCGCCATCGCCACCGCCGAGGCGGAAAAGATCGACGCCGAGGTGATCGACTTGAGGACCATCGTCCCGGTCGACATCGAGGCGATCGAGCAATCGGTGAGGAAGACCGGGCGCTGCGTCGTCCTCCACGAAGCGACCCGCACCGCGGGCTTCGGCGCCGAGCTGGCGGCGCTGGTGCAGGAGCGCTGCTTCTACCATCTCGAGGCGCCGGTGATTCGGGTCACCGGCTACGACACGCCCTATCCCCATTCGATGGAATGGACCTATTTCCCCGGCCCGGCGCGGCTCGGACCGGCGCTCAAAAAGGCATTGGAGGACTGACGCCCCATGGCCCGCTACGAATTCAAGCTGCCCGACATCGGCGAAGGCATTGCCGAGGCCGAGATCGTCGCCTGGCACGTCAAGGTCGGCGACAGCGTCGCCGAGGACCAGCAGCTCGCCGACATGATGACCGACAAGGCGACGGTCGAGATGGAATCACCGGTGGCGGGCAAGGTGCTGGAAGTGGCCGGCGCGGTCGGCGACATGATCCCGATCGGCTCGGTGCTGGTCGTCATCGAAACCGAAGGCGAGGCCGCGGCGGTGGAGGAGCCGATCGCCGACGGCATGGCCGAGGTGCCGGCGGCGCTCGAGGACGTGGTGCCGGCGACCGACGTCGAGGCCGAGGAGCGGCGGACCACGCCCGAGCGCCGCCAGGCGCAGGCCCCGGTCGAGGCCGACCGTCGCGAAGGCGAATGGCGCGCGCCGAGGGAGCCGAAGTCCGACGGGACCGGCGGCCGGCCCGCCAACCCGGGCGACATCGTCGGCTTCAACCCGCAGCCCGATCCGCCCGCGGTGGGCAAGGGGCCGGTCCTCGCCTCGCCCGCCGTCCGCGCCCGCGCCCGCGACCTCGGCATCGACCTCAATCAGGTCAAGTTCGCGGGCGACCGGATCCGCCATGCCGACCTCGATTCTTTCCTGCTGCACAGCGGCGCGGCGCCGTCGCGGGCGGCGGCGTCTCGCCGCCAGGACGAGAGCGTCAAGGTGGTCGGCCTCCGCCGCCGGATCGCCGAGAACATGGCTGAGGCGAAGCGCCGGATCCCGCATTTCACCCTGGTCGAGGAATATGACGTCACCGCGCTCGAGCAGACCCGGGCGATGATGAACGCCGACCGCGGCGGCCATCCCAAATTGACCATGCTGCCCTTCCTGATCGTCGCGATGGCGAGGACTCTGGCCGATTATCCGCAGATCAACGCCACCTACGACGACGAGGCGCAGCTGATCACCCGGTCGGGCGCGGTCCACATGGGGATGGCGACGCAGACCCCGAACGGGCTTATGGTGCCGGTGATCCGCGACGCCGAGGGCCGCGACGTCTGGGGAATCGCCGCCGAGATCCTCCGCCTCGCCGAGGCGGCGCGCACCGGCAAGGCGGCGCGCGAGGAGCTGTCGGGCTCGACGATCACCATCTCCAGCCTCGGGCCGATGGGCGGGATCGCCTCGACGCCCGTGATCAACCGCCCCGAGGTCGCGATCGTCGCGGTCAACAAGGTCCGCGAGGCGCCGGTCGTGATCGACGGCGAGCTCGAGATTCGCAAGCTGATGAACCTCTCGCTCTCCTGCGATCACCGGGTCGTCGACGGCTGGGACGCGGCCAATTTCATGCAGGATCTGAAGAAGCTGATCGAAAGCCCGCTCAGGCTCCTCGCGGGACGCTAGATCACCATGAAATCGGAGGCGATCAGCGCCGTCCCCGGCTGGAGGGTGGCGAACAGCACCGCCGCGCCGGCGCCGCTGCCGTCGGCGTCGAAGAACAGCTGGCCGGTGGCGCTGTTGTAGATGA
>Ga0207690_10000031_pt1 | contig 154724 bp, 159 predicted proteins | sample KBSC23metaG_FD_184315 | JGI IMG/M metagenome (GOLD analysis project Ga0207690, IMG submission 184315) | Corn rhizosphere microbial communities from Kellogg Biological Station, Michigan, USA - KBS C2-3 metaG (SPAdes) (version 2) | ecosystem: Host-associated > Plants > Roots > Rhizosphere >...
CCAAGGGCCAGTTCGACCTCGACATGATGGCCGAGCAGCTTCAGCAGATGAAGCGGATGGGCGGCATGGAAGGCCTGATGGGCATGCTGCCCGGGGTCCAGAAGATCAAGAAGCAGATCGCCGAGGCCAACATCAACGACAGGATGATCGACCGCCAGGTGGCGGTCATCTCCTCGATGACCAAGCAGGAACGCCGGAAGCCCGACATCCTGGCCGCCTCGCGCAAGCGCCGCATCGCCGCCGGCGCCGGGGTCGACGTGGCGGAGGTCAACCGGCTGCTGAAGCAGCACCGCCAGATGGCCGACGCCTTCAAGATGATGAGCAAGGGTGGCGGCAAGGGCTTCGCCCAGATGGCGCAGATGCTGGGCGGTCCGGGCGGCGGCATGGACCGCATGCGCAACATGGGCGGCGGCAAGATGCCGATGCCGTCCGAGAAAGAGATCGAGGAGATGGCCGCCAAGCTGCAAGCCGGCGGCGGTCCGAAACTTCCAGGGCTGGGCAGCCTGCCCGGCTTCAACCCCTTCAAGAAATAAGTTGAAAGATCAAAGGACTAGAAAATGCTGAAGATCCGTCTCGCCCGTGGCGGCGCCAAGAAGCGCCCCTACTACTCGATCGTCGTCGCCGACAGCCACTCGCCCCGCGACGGCCGCTTCATCGAGAAGGTCGGCTCCTACAACCCGCTGCTGAAGAAGGACGACCCGAACCGCGTCGTGCTGAAGGTCGAGCGCATCCAGGAGTGGATGAGCAAGGGCGCCCAGCCCACCGACCGCGTGGCGCGCGAGCTCAGCAAGGTCGATCTCGTGAAGTGGCAGCACGGCAACAACCCGAACAAGGGCCAGCCGGGGACCAAGGCCAAGGAACGCGCCGAGGAGCGCGCCCAGCGCGAGGCCGACCGCGCCGCCGCCCTGGAAGAAGCCAAGAACAATCCGCCGCCGGCCCCGGAGCCGGAACCGGTTGTGGAAGAGGCTCCGGCCGCTGAAGCCGCACCCGCGGAAGAAGCCGCCGCCGAACCGGCTGCTGAAGAAGCTCCCGCCGAAGCTGCGCCGGCTGAAGAGGCGGCTGCCGAAGCCAGTGAAGAAAAGTCCGAAGGCTAAACTGGAACCGCTCATCCCCGCGAAAGCGGGGACCCAGGCTTTTTTCGTTGCTGCGGTTGAGAAGGCCACGGTCGTGCGGTTGCTGTCTCAGAAACACCAAAACACCTGGGTCCCCGCTTTCGCGGGGATGAGCGGGTTTCTGTGGCGCAGCCGGAGATGAGCGACGACCTGATCCTGGTGGGCCGCGTGGCGGGCGCCTTCGGCGTCCGCGGCGAGGTCCGCATCGCCAGCTTCACGGCCGAGCCGCTTGCGCTGGTCGACTACAAGACCCTGCTTCGTGAGGACGGGACGCCCGCCCTCACCCTGACCGGAGGCCGCGCCGCCAAGGGCGGCGTGGTGGTCCGCGCCAGCGAGATCGAGACCCGCGAGCAGGCCGAGGCGGTCCGCGGCCTTCGCCTCTACATCCCTCGCGCCGTCCTGCCGGAGCCACAGGGCGAGGACGAGTTCTACGTCGCCGACCTGATCGGCATGGACGTGGTCACTCTGGAAGGCGACCTGCTCGGCAAGGTCCGCTCGGTGCGTGACTTCGGGGCCGGCGATCTCCTGGAAGTGGCGCCGGTCGCCGGCGAGAGCTGGTGGCTGCCCTTCACCAAGGACGCCGTGCCGGAGGTGCAGATGGATGCGGGCCGCATCGTCGCCGTGCGGCCCGACGAGGTGGAGTAGCGCCGCTTGGCCGCACCCTGTAGTTCCCCTTAAGGAGTTCCGCTGGATCGCGGCAACTCAGCGTCCTCTCTAAGCCTCGTCCCCGGAAGCCGCGACCGAACCGCTTCGCAACCACCGGCTACGGGACCGACCTTCTCAAAGGCGGCGGAAGTCCACCCCTTCCGCCGCCTTCCTGCATTTCGGCGCTGCGGTCAGGCCCTGGGCTTGCGGATCCGCATCAGGCCCTCCTGGGCGCAACTCGCAACGAGCGCGCCGTCCGAGGCTCGATAGATGTAGCCGAGATTGAAGCCGCGCCCGTTCGACGCCGAAGGGCTTTCCTGCTGGTAGAGGTGCCACTGGTTGAAGTCCGTCGGGCGGTGGAACCACATGGCGTGGTCCAGGCTGGCGGTCTGGAAGCCAGGCGTTCGCCAGCTGACGCCGTGCGGGCGGATGGAGGTGCCGAGCAGGCTCATATCCGACGCATAGGCCAGGATGACCTGATGCATGTGCGGGTCGTCGCCGATCGGGTCCCTGGCGCGGAACCAGACCTGTTGCACAGGCTCGCGCGGCGCGGGAGTCGCGGTGTCGAAGCGGCCGCCGACCGTTCGCATCTCGATCGGCTCGTGCCGGTCGATCCAGTCCTCGTCCTGCGGCGGCGCGCCTGACGCCGGGCTTTTGCGCTGCTCGCTGTCGCTCGCGACGTCTTCCGGCGCCGGGGCTTGCGGCATGTCGCTCTGGTGCTCGAAGCCCTGTTCCGCCGTCTGGAACGAGGCGGCCAGGTTAAAGATCTGCTGGCCGTGCTGGACGGCGATCACCCGGCGCGTCGTGAAGCTGCCGCCGTCACGGCTGCGGTCCACCTCGAAGACGATGGGGATCGACGGATCGCCGGGCCGGATGAAGTAGCAGTGCAGGGAATGGCAGGTGCGATCCTCGACCGTCTCATAGGCCGCGAGCAGCGACTGGGCGATCACCTGGCCGCCGTAGATGCGATGGCGTTGGTCGGCGTCGGGCGTCGTGCCGCGGAAGAGGTTCACCTCCAGGCGCTCGAGCCCGAGCGTCTCGGCGAGGGTCGTGGTGGTTTCCATTGGGCGCCCGCGATGCTGCAACTGCGAAGACGCCCGGGATACGCCGCGCCCGAGGCGCCCGCAACCCGAGCCTAGTTGCGCATCCGCATCAGCCCTTCCTGGGCGACGGAGGCCACCAGCGCCCCGTCCTCGGTGTAGATCGCCCCGCGGATCAGGCCGCGGCCGTCCGACGCCGAAGGGCTGTCGTGCGCATAGAGGTGCCACTGGTTGAAGTCGGTTGGGCGGTGGAACCACATGGCGTGGTCGAGGCTGGCCGACTGGAAGCCCGGCGTCTGCCAATGGACGCCGTAGGGCCGCATCGCCGTCGACAGCAGGTTCATGTCCGAGGCGTAGGCCAGGATCACCTGGTGCATGTGGGCGTCGTCGCCGATCGGCGTCGCGCAGCGGAACCAGTTCTGCGCAACCGGCTCCTTGGGCCCGCCCTTCCAGTATGTGCGGGCGTCCTCGGACCGCATTTCGATCGGCTGCGGCCGGGACAGCCAGCGCTTCGCCTCCTCGGGCGCATGCTTCATGGCCTCGCGCATCATCTCCATCTGGTCGGGCAGTTCCGACCAGTGCGGCCCGGACGGCTTGGCCGTCTGGTGCTCGAAGCCCTCTTCAGGATCCTTGAACGAGGCGGCGAGGTTGAAGATCTGCTTGCCATGCTGGACCGCCACCACGCGCCGGGTGGTGAAGCTGCCGCCGTCGCGGCTGCGGTCGACCTCGAAGACGATCGGGACGGTCGGGTCGCCCGGGCGGATGAAATAGCAGTGCAGCGAGTGGCAGACGCGGGTCTCGATGGTCTCGTAGGCGGCCAGCAGCGACTGGGCGATGACCTGGCCGCCAAAGATGCGCCCGGGCCGGCTGTCGGGCGTCGTGCCCCGGAACAGATTCTCCTCGATCCGCTCCAATTGCAGCGTCTCGACAAGGGTTTCGTCCTGGCCCTGGGCCTCGGGATTCTCACTCATAGCGGCGCCGGTTACGCGCGGGCGTCGCAAGGCGCAAGGCTTGACGACGCCGCGCCCGCAGGCGCTTAGGACCCGCCATGCCGTTCGACGCCACCGTCCTGACCATGTTCCCCGAGGCCTTTCCCGGCCCGCTGGGCGTGTCGCTGATCGGGACCGCCTGGCGCGAGCAGGGGCTTTGGGCCTTGGAAACAGTGGACATTCGGGACTTTTCCAAGGATAAGCGCGGCTTCCTCGACGACACCCCTGCGGGCGGCGGTCCTGGACAGGTGATGCGGGCGGACGTGATCGCCTCTGCGCTGGACAGCGTGGAGGCTCGCGGGCGTCCGCTTTTATATATGAGCGCGCGGGGTCGGCCCCTGACCCAGGCGCGAGTGCGGGAGTGGGCTGGCGGCCCGGGACTGATCGTCCTGTGCGGCCGGTTCGAGGGGGTGGATCAGCGGGTCGTCGAGGCCCGCGGGTTCGAGGAGGTCGCCGTGGGCGATGCGGTCCTGGCCGGTGGCGAGGCCGCTGCGCTGGTGGCGATCGAGGCGTGCGTGCGGCTGGTCCCGGGTGTGCTGGGGCAGGCCGAGAGCTTGAGTGAAGAAAGCTTCGAGGACGGGCTCCTCGAGCATCCGCAGTACACGAGGCCGCGGACGTTCGAAGGGCTGGACATCCCCGAGGTCCTGTTGAGCGGCCACCACAAGGAGATCTCCAGGTGGCGGGCGGCGCAGCGGGAAGAGACCACGCGGGAGCGGCGGCCGGACTTGTGGGCGCGGCGACCCGCCAATCAACAGGCAAAGGGCGATTAAGCCCAGTAAGGACGAAGACCATGAACGTGATCGAGACCCTCGAGAAGGAAGAGGCTGACCGCCTTCTCGCCAAGCGCAAGATCCCCGAGTTCCAGCCCGGCGACACCGTGCGCGTGAACGTGCGCATCAAGGAAGGCGAGCGCGAGCGCGTCCAGGCCTATGAGGGCGTCTGCATCGCCCGTGGCGGCCAGGGCGTGAACGAGAGCTTCACCGTGCGCAAGATCAGCTTCGGCGAAGGCGTCGAGCGCCTGTTCCCGGTGATGAGCCCGATGATCGAGTCGATCGAGGTGAAGCGCCGCGGCGTCGTGCGCCGCGCCAAGCTCTATTACCTGCGCGACCGGCGCGGGAAATCGGCCCGCATCGCCGAGCGGCAGATGCAGGCCCGCGAAGGGACGTCGCCCGAGACCACCGAGGCCTGAGGCTTCGATCTCAAGCGAATTCGAGCGGCGGCCGCAGCGATGCGACCGCCGCTTTCGTTTCCGCGCCGCCGGTCAGGCGCCTTGCGGAAATTGCGGCAGGCCATCGTCGATCACCGTCCACGGAAGCTTTGCGCTGACCCAGATGTGCGAGCCGGGCGCGAGCGCGGCCGGATCGTCCAGCGTCGTCAGCGAGACCGCAATCCAGGGCCCGTCCTGCGGCTCGGCGAAGACCGGCGTCCCACAGCGGCTGCAGGACAGCCGCTGCAGCCGCGCCGACGAGGCCCAGCGGGTGGTCGCGCCCGATCGCTCGACGTCGGCTTCGTTGAAGAGCGCGCGGGCGAAATAGGGACCGCCGGTCGCACGCTGGCAGTTGCGGCAATGGCAGAGCCGCACATTGATCGGCTCGGCTGCCGCCTTCCACCGCACCTGGCCGCAAAGGCAGCCGCCGGCATAGGCTGCGCTCACGCCTCGCGACCCTCGCGGATGTAGCGGGTGAAGCCGTCGACGAGGTGATCGAACATCAGCCGCATGCGCCGGCTGGCCCGCAGGTTCTCGTGCATGACGATCCAGACGCCGAGGTTGAAGACCACCACATTGGGCATCACGCGCACCAGGCCGTAGCGCCGCGCGATGGTCGGCTGGCAGACCCCGATGCCGTAGCCGGCGCGCAGCACGGCCAGTTGCGCAAGGTCGCTGTCCGACCGGAAATCGAAGCTCTCGCGACTGACGTCGACCTTCATCCCCGCCAAGTCCTTGATGCTGCGCGCCGGACCGTCGAAGCCGATGATCGTGTGCGCGTCGAGGTCCTCCATGCAGCCGGGCCGGCCATGGCGCTCGAGGTAGTCCGGAGCGGCATAAAAGCCGAGCTGCACCTCGCCCACCTTCTTGGCGACCAGGGCGTTCTGGGTGGGCGGCGCCATGCGCACGGCGATGTCCGCCTCGCGTCGCGAGAGGTCGTCGACGACGTCGGACATCATCAGCTCGATGATGATGCCGCGGTGCTGACGGCGGAAGTCGGCCAGGATCGGCGGCAGGACCTCGGCGCCGACCATCTGGCTGGCCGTGATGCGGATCGAGCCCGTCAGCGAGTCCGCCGCGCCCGAAGCATCGCGTACGGCCGCGGAGGCGGCGGCGGCCATGTCGTGCAGGTGGGGCTTCAGCTCCAGCGCCAGGTCGGTGGGCCGCAGGCCGCGCGGGCTGCGCAGGAACAGCGGCGAGCCCAGACGCTGCTCCAGGCTTTCGATATGCCGCCCAAGCGTCGGTTGCGTCAGCCCACGCAGCTTGGCCGCTGCGGAGAGCGTGCCCGCCTCCAGCACGGCGTGGAGGCTTTGGAAGAGGTCCCAGTCGTTCGGTCCAGGCATGCGCGAATGAATAGCTGGTCCAGAGAAATCGGCAATTCTGTTGGGGCCCCGACGGCCCCATCTCTTGGCCGAACACAGATAGGAGATTTGTCGTGCAGACCAAGGGCCAGGCGCTGGTGATCGGGGCGACCGGAGGCGTCGGGGGCGCGGTGACCGAACGATTGCTGGCCGAGGGCTGGCGCGTGCGCGCGCTCAACCGCGACCCGGGGCGGGCGCGCCGCACGTCCGGCCGCCCGGGCCTGGAGTGGGTGAAGGGCGACGCCATGGTTGAGGCGGATGTCATGGCCGCCGCGACCGGCGCCCAACTCCTCGTGCACGGCGCCAATCCGCCAGCGTATCGCAACTGGGCAGGCCTGCAGCTTCCGATGCTGAACGCGAGCATTGCCGCCGCCCGAGCCGCCGACGCGCGGCTGGTCTTTCCCGGCACGGTCTACAACTACGGACCCGACGCCTTCCCGAACCTGACCGAAACCTCGCCGCAGCAACCGGCCACCCGCAAGGGCGCCATTCGGGTCCAGATGGAGGCCGCCCTGGCCCACGCGGCCGAGGATGGCCTGCGGGTCCTGATCGTTCGCTGCGGGGACTTCTTCGGGCCGAAGCCGGGGAACAACTGGCTGAGCCAGGGACTCGTAAAGCCGGGCCGTCCAATCTCAGCGGTCAGCTATCCCGGGCCTCTCGACGTCGCCCACAGCTGGGCCTACCTGCCGGACGTGGCCGAGATCATGGTGCGGCTGGCGCTCGACGAGGCCAACCTCGCGCCGTTCGAGACCTTCCACATGCGCGGCCATACCCAGACCGGCGCCGCCCTGGTCGAGGCCCTGGAGGCCGCTGCCGGCCGCAAGCTCGCCGTCAGCCGCCTGCCCTGGTTTGCGATCCGCGCCATGGCGGCCTTCAACGAGACGTTCCGCGAGATGCTGGAGATGCGCTACCTGTGGGAGACGCCGGTGCTGCTGGAAAACGCGCGGCTGGTGGCCCGGCTCGGGGCGGAGCCGCACACCCCGCTGGCTGAGGCGCTACGGGCCGCGTTGGCGGGGATGGATGCGCTGCCGCCGTGGGCGAGGGACCGGAGCGTGCCTGTGGCCGACCGCGTCAGTGACGTTCGAGCGGCCTGATGCTAGCAAGCGTCAGCAGGATGGCGGCCGCTGCGGGGGAGCGATGGAGGTCCACAAGCCAAAGGCGATCCATGGCTGGCGCGACGTCCTCAAGGAGTGGGGCATCATCGTACTCGGCGTTCTGACGGCGCTTGCCGCAGAGCAGACGGTCGAAGCGCTGCATCATCGTCAAGTCGTGGCGGCCGGCGAAGCGGCGCTGCGAGACAACTTCTCGCGCTTCATCGAATTCAAGTCCGAAGCCGACCAGGAGGCTCTCTGCATGGCCGCCCGGGCGACCGAACTTAGGACGATCCTGGACAGCGGAGGCAAGGCGCGACGGCTGGGCCACGTGGGGACCATCCCCCAGCCCTATCCGCTGCCCTGGCAGATCGACACCTGGGAGGCGATGGTGGCCTCCGGCGCGGCGCCCTACCTGCCGCACGCCAAGACGGTGCTCTACTCGCGCATCGCCATGTCAGGCATCGATCTCTATAGCGCGGCGACCGGCGAGTGGGCGGATTGGGGTGCGCTTCGCAGCCTATCCGGACCCGCCCGGCCGTTCAGCGAAGCGGAGGAAGCGAAGGCGCGCGACACCCTGGCGCGCGCCATGGAACAGGCCGACCGCGTCAGGTTCATCGCCGACCACACGGTCGATCGCATCAAGGGCACCCGCCTGCTCGATCAAAAGGCGATCGACGAGGCCGTGGGCCGCGGCCGCCATCCGGATCACCAGGTCGCCATGTGCGAGCCCATCGCCTTTGATGAGCCCTAGGGAGTCCACATCAAGGGTCGTTCCGGGCAGGAAATTGCGCCGGCGACCCGAAAATGCGGCGCCGCAGCACTAGACGTGCGCGGGCTCGCGGACCTACATGCCGTCCATGCCCGGCAAGACCCTATACGACAAGATCTGGGACGAACACGTCGTCGCGCACCAGGACGGCGAGGCCATCCTCTACATCGACCTGCACCTGATCCACGAGGTGACCACGCCGCAGGCCTTCGCCGGCCTTCGCGCGGCGAAGCGGCCGGTGCGCCGGCCCGACCGTACGCTGGCCGTGGCCGACCACAACGTGCCCACCGAGGGCCAGGCGCTGGGCGTCGCCGCCGTCGCCGACGACGAGGCGCGGCTGCAGCTCCAGACGCTGGAGCGCAACGTCAAGGACCACGGGATCGAGTTCTTCCCGATGGGCGATATCCGCAACGGCATCGTCCATGTGGTCGGGCCCGAGCAGGGCCGCACCCAGCCCGGCATGACCATCGTCTGCGGCGACAGCCACACTTCGACCCACGGCGCCTTCGGGGCGCTGGCGCACGGCATCGGCACCTCGGAGGTCGAGCATGTGCTGGCCACCCAGACCCTGCGCCAGAAGAAGGCCAAGAACTTCCGGGTGACGATCGAGGGCGAGCCGATCCCGGGCGTCGGCGCCAAGGACTTCGCGCTCGCGGTGATCGGCGAGATCGGCACCGCCGGCGGCACGGGCTACGTCATCGAATATGCCGGCTCGGCCGTGCGGGCGCTTTCGATGGAAGGGCGCATGACGCTCTGCAACCTGACCATCGAGGCCGGGGCGCGGGCCGGCCTGGTGGCGCCGGACGAGATCACCTTCGACTACCTGCGCGGGCGCCCCTCGGCGCCCAAGGGCGGCGCCTGGGAGATGGCCCTGCCCTACTGGAAGACCTTCTTCTCCGATCCCGACGCCCATTGGGATCGCGAGATCACGCTCGACGCAGCGAAGATCGCGCCGCTGGTCACCTGGGGCACCAGCCCCGAGGACGTGATCGCGGTCACCGACCGCGTGCCGGATCCCGCGAGCTTCGCCAACCCGGACAAGCGCGCCTCGGCCGAACGGGCGCTGGACTACATGGGGCTGACCGCCGGCCAGCCGATCGCCGAGGCAAGGATCGACGTGGTGTTCATCGGGTCCTGCACCAACAGCCGCATCGAGGACCTGCGCGCCGCCGCCGGCATCGTGGAGGGCCGCAAGGTCGCGGGCCACGTGCGCGCCATGGTCGTGCCGGGCTCCGGCCTGGTGCGCGCCCAGGCGGAGGAAGAAGGCCTCGACGAGGTGTTCCTGGCCGCCGGCTTCGAATGGCGCGAGCCAGGCTGCTCCATGTGCCTGGCCATGAACCCCGACAAGGTGCCGCCCGGCCAACGCTGCGCGTCCACCTCCAACCGCAATTTCGAGGGCCGCCAGGGCCGCGCCGGCCGCACCCACCTGATGAGCCCGGTGATGGCCGCCGCGGCCGCGATCAGCGGCCACATCGCCGACGTGCGGGACTTCCTGTGAGCCCCCTTTCCACAGTTGGGGGCCTCGACCACGTGACGGTCGCCGTCCGTGACGTCGAGGCGGTGGCGGTAGCCTATGCGCGCCTCCTCGGCGTCCAGCCGGATCGCGAGGATGGCGGCGGGGCGAAGCGGGCCTGGTTTCGGTTCCCCAACGCAGCCCTGGAGGTGATCGGGCCGGGCGGCGAAGGGCCTGCCGGCGACCGCGTGGGCGCCTGGCTCGACGCCAACGGCGAAGGCCTGTGGATCCTGGCCTTCGCGGCCCACGACCTCGACGCTGTCGCGCGGTTGGCCGAACGCCGGGGCCTGGCGGTGTCGGAACGCACGCCGCGCGCGGTGTTGCTGGCGCCTGAGAGCCTGGCGGGTCTTCAGGTCCTGTTCTTCAACGGGCCCGCGCCGCCGACCAGGGCCGCCGGGCCGGTCACCGGCCTCGACCACGTGGTCATCCGCACCCCCAACGCCGACCGCGCCGTGGCCAACTTCGGCGGTCGCCTCGGCCTCGATCTGCGCCTCGATCGTTCGAATGAAGCCTGGGGCGTGCGGCAGCTTTTCTTCAAAGCCGGCGACGCGGTGGTCGAATTCGGCGCGAGCCTGAAGGCGCCGGTGAGCGACGGCCCCGACAGTTTCGGCGGCCTCGCCTGGCGCGTGCCCGATCCGGTCGCCGCCCAGGCCGCCATCGCCGAGGCGGGCTTCAATGTCTCGGAGGTGCGGGCCGGCCGCAAGCCGGGCACCCACGTCTTCACCGTGCGCGACGCCCCGGCGGGCGTGCCGACCTTGATGCTCTCCGCCGAACCCCTTGCCGAGGCCGCCTGATGGACGCCTTCACCCGCCTGGACGCCAAGATCGCGCCGTTGCCGCTGGCCAACATCGACACCGACCAGATCATTCCCAAGCAGTTCCTCAAGACCGTGGAACGAGAGGGCCTGGCCAAGGGCCTGTTCTACGACTTGCGCTTCGACGGCGACGGAAAGGCCCGGCCGGAGTTCGTGCTGAACCGCCCGGAATACAAGGGCGCGGGCGTTCTGGTGGCGGGCGACAACTTCGGCTGCGGATCGAGCCGCGAGCATGCGCCGTGGGCGCTGATGGATTTCGGCATCCGCTGCGTCATCTCCACCAGCTTCGCCGACATCTTCTATTCCAACTGCTTCCAGAACGGCCTGCTGCCAGTCGTCCTGAAGGCGGGCGAGGTGCGGGCGCTGATGGAGGAGGCCAAGGGCGGCAACCACCTGGTCACCGTCGACCTCGAGGCCCAGACCGTCGTCTCGCCTTCCGGGCGGACCTTCGCCTTCGAGATCGACCCGCAGCGCAAGGACAAGATACTGAAGGGCCTCGACGCCATCGGCGAGACCCTGCAGGCCGCGCCCGACATCGACCTCTACGAGATGAAGCGCGCGCTGGGCCAACCCTGGCTGGAAGACGCATGACGGTGATCATCGCCGGCACGGTGCGCGTGCCGCCGCAGAACCTGGTCGCCCTTCGGCCGCATCAGCTCGCCATGCTGGCCGCCAGTCGCGCCGAGGACGGCTGCCTGACCTATTCCTATGGAGAGGACGTGGCCGAACCCGGCCTGATCCGAGTCTTCGAGATCTGGCGCGACCAGGCGGCGATCGACGCACATTTCAAGGCGCCGCACATGGCGACCTGGCGCGCAGCCTGCGCCGAACATGGCGTCTTCGACCGCCAGCTCTCGCGCTACGAAGTCGCCGCCGAGCGGTCGATCTGACCCGCCCGACGGCGCTCGCTACGAACCCAGGCCTAGTGCGGCTGGGACGCCGAAGCCGGCTCGTTCGACCACGACTTCTTTTTCTTCTTGGACTTGGTGTCCGTCGTCGCCGGGTCATCCTTGGCGGGCGCCGTAGCCGAGGCGTCTGAACCAGGGCTGGTCCTTGCGCCCGTCGTGGAGGTGTCCGACGTGGCCGCCGAGCCGGGATCCGCGTGATCCTTGGCCCGATCGGCGCCCGGGTCGGCGCTGCTGCCGGGCTCCGCGGAGGAGGCCGCGGGCGGCGAACTGGCCGCCGACGACGATGGGTCAGGCGTCTGAGCCGCCGCCGCCGCGGCGAGCGCCAGTCCGCCGACAAGGGTGATCAGGGCGATAGGGGTGGTGCGCATATGCATTCCTCTCTCTCCCGTCCGGAGGCCGGACGCGTGGTGATCCCCCACCGACGCCCACCAAGGGTTGAAGCCGAAAGTGGTCAAAACGCGGCGCTCACAGGGCTTCCCCCGGGCGCCGCGTTCACTTAACGAGGGCGCCTTAAAGTGCTTTCGAGGGCCCATATGACCGACCTCCTTCTCCTGCCCGGCGACGGGATCGGACCCGAAGTGACTGCACAGGTGCGTCGCGTGGCCGCAGCTCTCGCGCCGACCCTTTCCATCGACGAGCGGCCGTTCGGCGGGATCAGCTTCGACCAGTTCGGCGCGCCGCTGACCGACGAAACCCTGGCCGCGGCCAAGGCGGCGAAGGCGGTGTTGATGGGCGCTGTCGGCGGTCCGAAGTGGAAGGATGCGCCGCGCGACAAACGGCCGGAGGCGGGCCTGCTTGGCCTGCGCGCCGGCATGGGCGTCTTCGCGAACCTGCGTCCCGCCCTCTGCTTCCAGCCGCTGGCCGACGCCTCCAGCCTGAAGCGCGAACTGGTCGAAGGCCTGGACTTCATGATCGTCCGTGAGCTTACCGGCGGGGTCTATTTCGGCCAGCCGCGGTTCATCGAGGACCTGCCCGGGGGCGGGCGCCGCGGCGTCGACACCCAGGTCTACACGACGGCCGAGATCGAGCGCATTGCACGCGTGGCCTTCGAGCTGGCGCGTGGCCGCCGCAACAAGGTCTCCAGCGCTGAGAAGTCCAACGTGATGGAGACGGGCCTCTTGTGGCGCGAGGTGGTCACCGAGTTGCATAAGCGCGAATACGCCGACGTCGAGCTGGATCACATCCTGGCCGACAACGCCGCCATGCAGATCGTCAAGAATCCCAAGCAGTTCGACGTCATGGTCACCGACAACCTGTTCGGCGACATCCTGTCGGACGCCGCGGCGCAGCTCACCGGCTCGCTCGGCATGTTGCCGTCCGCGGCCCTGGGCGCGCCCGGAACACCCGGCCTCTATGAGCCGATCCACGGCTCGGCGCCGGACATCGCCGGCAAAGGCATCGCCAATCCGCTGGCCGCGATCCTGTCGTTCGAGATGGCGCTGCGCTGGTCGCTGGAGCAACCCGATCTGGCGGACAAGCTCTTCGCCGCGGTGAACCGGGCGCTGGAAAGGGGCGCGCGAACTCCGGATCTTGGCGGCGCGCTCACCACCGCCCAGATGGGCGACGCCGTGCTGGCCGAGCTCTAAAGCAGGAGCCGCCAGGTCTCGCTGAGCTCGGGCGCGCCGAAGTCGTCGTGCGTCCAGGTTGCTTCCAGCTGGAAGCCCTGCTGGGCGTAGATGGCGCGCGCGGCGGTCAGCACGGCGTGGGTCCACAGCACGATCTCGCGGTAGCCGGCGGCGCGGGCAAAGGCGACGCATTCGCCGACCAAACGCTTGCCGAGCCCCGATCCACGCGCCGCCGGCTCCAGCATCAGCAGGCGCAGGCGTGCGACGCCCGGCGTCTCGTCCTTCACCAGGAAGACGCAGCCAAGCCGCTCACCGCCCCGCTCGGCGATCCAGCAGCGCTCGAACGCCGGGTCGTGGCCGTCCAGGAAGTCGGCGCAGATCCTGGCGGTGACCGCCTCGATGTGACCGTTCCAGCCATACTCGCGCGCATAATTCCGGCCGTGGCGCTCGGTGATCCAGCCCATGTCGCCTGTGCGGTGGGGGCGCAGGATCACCGGATCGGTCGTCGCTGCGCCGAGCAGCGCCTCGACCTCGGCCATCGCCCGGGTCAGCCGCTGCCGACCTTCACTGGAGAGCCCGCCAAGCATCCCTTCGACGAGAGTCGCGGAGCGCTGGTCGAAGGGCGCAAACACCTGCGCGCCGTGGGCTGTGAGGCGCAGGACGGCGCTGCGGCCGTCAGTCGCCGAGCGCTCGCGCGCCACTACGCCGTCGCGCTCCAGCCTGGCCAGGATGCGGCTCAGATAGCCCGCATCGAGGCCGGTGATCTCACCGATCGCCTTCGCGGTAACGTCCTCGCCCTTGGCGACCTCGTAGAGCACCCGGCCTTCGGCCACGGTGTAAGGCGTGCCCAGGTAGCCCTTCTCAAGCACGCCAATGGCGCGGGTATAGAAGCGGTTGAACCGGCGGACGGCGGCGACGGGATCGAGGACTTCGTCGGGCACGGCGCACTCTCCTGAGGCGCCAGGAAATCCATCTTTAGTTGACGGAGTCAAATATATTCGAGTTGAGCGCCGTGCGCGCGGCCTCGATCGCGCGGGCCACGTCGGCCTCGCTGGTCCGCCAGTTGCAGACGCTGACCCGCATGCAGCGGCGCCCGCGCCAGGTGACGCCGCCGAAGAAGGCTTCGCCGCCGGCGTTGAGCGCGGCGATCACCTGATCGGTGCGCCGGTCGTGGTCCGCCTCCGTGGCGTCCGGCGATGTTACACGGAACCGCACCAGGCCCTGGATCAGGGTCGGCTGAGCGACGACCTCAGCGCCTGGCAGACTGCCGAGCCCTGCGACAAGCGCCCGCGCGTGACCGCTGGTGCGGTCCACCAGGGCCGCCAGGCCCTCGCGGCCGAGTTCGCGCAACGCCGCGTAGATCGCAAAGCCCCGCGCCCGGCGCGAGAACTCCGGGTTCCAGTCGAGCTGGTCGCGCGCGGCCCCCGCCGGCAGGTAGCTGGTGGACAACGTCATCGCCGCGCGGTGCGCGTCGGCGTCGCGCACGAAGGCAATACCGGAGTCGTAAGGGACACTCAGGTACTTGTGAGCGTCGGTGGTCCAGGAGTCGCAGAGCTCAAGGCCGCGGGCCAGGTCGCGGCAGCGCGGACTGGCCTTGGCCCAAAGGCCGAAGGCGCCGTCCACGTGGGTCCAGGCGCCGGCGGCGCGCGCCAGCGGCGCCAGCGCCTCGAAATTGTCGAAGGTCGCGCAGTTCAGTTCGCCCGCCTGCAGCACCACGATGGCCGGATCGCCGGATGCCGCAAGCGCGGCCTTGAGGGTCTGCGGCGACAGCCGTCCCTCGGCGTCCACCGGCAGCGCCTCGATAGACTCCGAGCCGAGTCCGAGGAAGCGCACCGCGCGGTCGACCGAGCCATGGCGGTCGGCGTTGGCCAGGATGCGCAGCCGCGGGGCGCCGCAGAGCCCTTGGCGCTCCACGTCCCAGCCTCGGTCCCGCAGCAGCGCGTGCCGCGCCGCGGCCAGGCAGGTCATGTGCGCCATCTGCGTGCCGGTGGTGAAGCCGACGCTGGTCCCGTGAGGCAGGCCGAAGATGTCGGTGAGCCAGCCGGCGGCGACCTCCTCAACCACCGAGGCGGCCGGGGCGCAGGCGTGGATGCCGGCGTTCTGGTCCCAGGCGGTGGTCAGCCAGTCGGCAGCCATGGACGCCGGCGCGCCGCCACCGATCACCCAGGCGAAGAACCGTCCGCTCTGCGAGCCCAGCAGCCCGCCGGCGGTGTCAGCGACCAGGTCGTCGATCACCTGGACCGCGTCGACGCCATGGTCGGCCAGCGGCCGGCCCAGCCGCGCCCGCATCTGCGCCACTGACGCCGTCGTCGCCACCGGGCGGCCGTCGAGACCGTCGAGCCAGGCGAAGGCATGCTCCGCCGCCCGCGTCAGCGCTTTGCGTTCGGGCGTCTCTATCGGCATCGCGGTCCTCCAAACGCCGAAATGGGCGGCCCTCCAGGGATGAAGTCAACGGGCCAACTCTGACAGTTGGCAGGGGTGTTTGCCTTGCCGACCTCGTGGCGGCATGTTCGTCCGGAACCGCCGGGTCGTCCGCCGGGAGGGAGACTAAGATGGCCTATTGGCTCGTGAAGTCAGAGCCCGCGAAGTACAGCTTCGGGGACCTGTCGCGGGACGGCCGGACCGTCTGGGACGGCGTGCGCAACAACGCCGCGGCCTTGCATCTGAAGGCCATGAAACGCGGTGACGAGGTTTTCTACTACCACTCGCAGGAAGGCCTCGCGGTGGTCGGCGTCGCCAAGGTGGTGCGCGAGGCCTTCCCTGATCCGAGCGACGCCGCAGGCCGGTTCGTCGCGGTCGAGCTTGCGCCGGAGCGGGCGCTTCGCAAGCCCGTGCCCCTCGCCGAGATCAAGGCCAATCCGGCGCTCGCCGGCATGACCATGCTGCGCGAGTTCCGGCTGTCGGTTTCGCCGGTGAAGCCCGACGAATGGATCGAGATCCTGACGATGGCCGGAGAGCGCTGAGGTCTATTTGACGGGCGTCGGATCGGGCCCGGTCCAGGTCCAGCCCGCAATCTTCCAGGCGGCGCCGACCTTCTTCATCACAAAGGTCATCTGCGCGGGCTCGTGCATGGCGACGCCCTTCTGCTTGAAGCTGTAGGTCGCATCGAAGATCACATAGGCGCTCGACCCAGAGACGAGCTCGCGGCTCACCTTGCCCAGGGTGACGGCCTCGCCGCTGATCCCAAGCGCCTTGTCGTGGCTGGCGAGATCGGCGGCCCAGGTTCCGAACGCCTTCGGGCCCTGCCACGCATACGGCGGAACCTCGTCGATGATCGACACGCCGGAGGCAACATGCGTGGCGGCGGCGGTCTTCGCGTCGCCCTTGTCGAAAGCGTCGATGAATTGGTGGATGGGCGTCTCCACCGCAGCGTTGGCGGCCGCCGCGGCCGAGGGCAATGCGGCGAGGAAAGCCAGGCCGAGGACGAGCGTCTTCATGGAAATCTCCGACACCGATGATGATCCGCGTTCGGACATCATTGTTATGCCAGAACCCGGCGTGGGGACAACTGTCGTTGGGGCCACGGCGCACGCGGAGGCCCAGTGGTCGCGACTTGTGAGCGTCCTATGCGCCGGAAGTGGAGCAAGATGACGCAGGCATATGACGGGCAACGGCCTTACTCGTTTAAGAGTTGTGACACGGATTCCAGTATAGGTTGATGCCTATGTCGCTTGGGTAGGAACGATGTCGTTCGGCGGATCGAGGCGGACTGACGTAAATCCGATCAAGCTCAAACCGGATCGGTTTGAAGCCTTGGTCATCGCGCACGAAGCCTTTGTCGCCGGGCGGCGAGGTGGCCGTCGCGCGGCCCTGCAGTTCATCATCGCCACGGGCTTCAAATGCGACCGCCGCATGTTGGCCGACGCCAGGTTCGACGGCGCGGATTTCCGGGGCACGTCGTTTGTCCAGACCGACCTCAGCCGAGCCTCGCTCTATTGCGCCAACCTTTCGAAGTGCGACTTTCGCGGCGCCCGGCTGAAGCGAGCGGATCTGCGGGGCTCCACGCTGAGCGGAGCCAACCTAGCCGGGGCAAACCTCGACGAAGCCGACCTTCGCGCTGCCGTCCTGTGGGCCAACGACGAGATCCGCGGGCTGCGATCGGTCGGCGGGCGGCCCAGCGCCGCCGGTGAGGGCCAGGACAAGCCCGAAGATGGTCAGCCGGTCGCCTTCAGCGTCGACTTCACCAACTGTTCGCTGCTCGGCGCGAGCCTGCGCGACGCCAATCTCAAGAACGCGGACTTCAGCGGCGCCAATCTCAGCGGAGCGGACCTGGGCGGCGCACGCCTGGAAGGCGCGCGCTTCAAGGGCGCCGTTATGACCGGGATCGACGTCAGCAAGCTGCCCGTCGGCCCGTCGGCGTTGATCGGTTGCGTCTTCGATCCGACCAAGCAGGCCAAGGCCAGGGTCGGCGAGGTGCAGCGCGAGCTGGAGCGGGCGCAGGACTGGATTTCCGCCAAGGGCTCGCCGGCAAACCTGGAAGGTTTCGACCTGCGGCCCGCCGCTCACCTGTTCCGCGAACGGCTGCTGGCCGGCCTGCAGGCCAAGGACGCCATCGCGATCGGCGTCGACTTCACCAATGCGCAACTGCAAGGCGCGAGCTTCGAAAGCGCCGACCTGCGCGGCGCGAACTTCACCGGCGCGGATCTGCGGGGCGCACGCTTCGTCAACGCCAACCTGGCCCACGCCGTCTTTCAAGGCGCCAAGCTCGGTGAGCTCGAGTTGAAGCCCGGCCTCAGCCTTTCGACCCGCTTCGACGGGGCCATCCTCGCCGGCGCGGGCCTGCCTGAGAGCATCGTCGCCTAAGGCGCTCTCACCGAACGACGTTGTCCGAACGCCTGCATTAGGCGTAGCATCTCCCCAAGGGGGATCGCCAGATGACCACGCTCGAACGTGCGCCGACGCGCCGCTACCACAACCCGATCATGGACAGCAGCCGCTGGGACGGACTGACCATCCGGCCGGACGACATCGTTATCGCGACCTATCCGAAGTGCGGCACCACCTGGACCCAGCGGATCGTCGACCTGCTGGTCTTCCAGGACCCGGCGCCGCGGCCGATCCTGGATACGTCGCTCTGGCTGGATTCGCGGATCTTCGAGACGCTGGACGACCAGCTGGCGACCCTGGGGGCGCAGCGGCATCGCCGGTTCATCAAGAGCCACCTGCCGTTCGACTCGCTGCCGATCTACGACACGGTGAAATACATCCACGTTGCGCGCGATGGCCGCGACGCCTTCATCTCCTGGCACAACCACGTCCGTGGCTTCACGCCCGAAGCGAAGATGAAGGTCGGCATGATCATCATGAACGACCCGCTGCTCGCGCCGTTGATGGGCGGCGGTCCGCCGCCGGAGACGCCGGAGGATCCGCAGCTCTTCTTCCAGACCTGGATCGCCGAGGCCGAGGGCGAGCCGAAGTGGGGGCCGGGCGCCAACCTCGGCTACTTCGATTTCGAGACCACCTACTGGCTGGAGCGGCGGCGGAAGAACCTGCTGTTCGTCCACTACAACGACCTGAAGGCCGACCTGGCGGGAGAGATGCGCCGGATCTCCGAGTTCCTGGAGATCGAGACGCCGGCCGAAAGGCTGCCGGCGCTGGCGCAGGCGGCGGGCTTCGAAGCGATGTCGGCCAATGGCGAGGCGCTGCTACCCCGCATCGGCGAGCATTTCGATCACGGCGCAAAGCGCTTCCTGAACAAAGGCACCAATGGGCGCTGGCGCGACGTGCTGACGGCCGCCGATCTGGAACGCTACGAGGCAGCCTTCCGGCGCAAGGTCTCGCCCGCCTGCGCCGACTGGCTGGAGCACGGCCGGCTGGGCGCCGGCGATCCCCGCGCCGCCACGGACTGACGCGGGCCCTTAGGTCTCGATCGTCATCTGGGTCTGGGTGACCAGCGCCATCAGCTTGCCTTCGTCGTTGGTGATGCGGGTCTGCCAGACGCTGGAACGGCGCCCCAGGTGCAGCGGGGTCGCCTCGCCGGTCACGGTGGAGCCCACCGGCGCTCCGCGAAAGAAGTTGGTCTTGCTTTCCAGCGTCGTGGTGCGCGCGCCCGGCGCCAGGTTCAGCACCCCGCCGATCGCGCCCAAGGCGTCGGCGAAGGCCATGTAGGCGCCGCCATGCAGGATGCCGCCGGCGGTGCAGAGATCCTCGCGCACGACCATGCGGCCGACGACCTGCGCCTTTTCCCGCGTCACGATCTCCACGCCCATCAGGTCGGAGAAGGGCATGCCGGTCGAAGGACGTGGCGTATCAGCCATGATGGGTCCGTTTTCTCGCTGGAGGTGGATTGCGCAAAGCAAGCCTAACCGCCATCTCAGCCGATCTTAAGGGCGGATGAGTATCGCTTTCTTGCTAGCGGGCGGCCCAAGGGGTACGGGACGCTCCCTTAAAGACCAAGGAGAACTGCGATGGGTTACCGGGTGGCCGTCGTCGGCGCCACGGGCAATGTGGGCCGCGAAATGCTGAACATCCTCGAGGAAGTGAACTTCCCCGTGGACAAGATTCACGCGATCGCTTCCCGCAAATCCATCGGCGTGGAAGTCAATTTCGGCGACCAGATCGTCCGCTGCGAGGACATCGAGCAGTTCGATTTCAGCCGCGTCGACGTGGTGCTGATGAGCGTCTCGGGCGCGTTCTCCAAGGAATGGTCGCCGAAGATCGGCGCCGCCGGCGCGATCGTCATCGACAACTCCTCGGCGTTCCGGATGGACCCGGACGTGCCGCTGGTGGTGCCGGAGGTGAACCCGGACGATGTCGAGTGGGCGGACCGCAAGAACATCATCGCCAACCCGAACTGCTCGACGGCCCAGCTCGTCGTGGCGCTGAAGCCGCTGCATGACGCGGCCAAGATCAAGCGCGTCGTGGTGTCGACCTACCAGTCGGTTTCCGGCGCGGGCAAGGAAGGCATGGACGAGCTGTTCGACCAGACGAAGAACGTCTTCGTCCTGGGCGCAACGCCGCCGAACAAGTTCCCCAAGCAGATCGCCTTCAACGTCATCCCCTTCATCGGCGCCTTCAAGGACGACGGCTACACCGACGAAGAGCAGAAGATGTGGAACGAGACGCATAAGATGCTCGATCCGGACATCGCGCTCACGGTCACCTGCGTGCGGGTGCCGGTGATGGTCGGCCACTCCGAGAGCGTGAACGTCGAGTTCCACGAACACCTCGACGAGGACGAGGCGCGCGACATCCTGCGCGACGCGCCGGGCCTGATCGTCATCGATAAGCGCGACCCGACCGGCTACATGACGCCCAAGGAAGCCCAGGGCGAGTTCCCGGTCTTCGTCAGCCGCATCCGCAACGACCCGACGATCGCCAACGGGCTGAACCTTTGGGTGGTCGCCGACAACCTGCGAAAAGGCGCCGCCCTCAACGCGGTCCAGATCGCCGAACTCCTCCACGAGCGCGGCCTGATCCGCCAGAAAGCCCTCGCCTGACGCCATGACCCAGTCCGCGCCCGGCGAGTCCCGCCTGGCGCTGGGGGCGGGACTCGGCTGCTACCTCATCTGGGGGATCATTCCCCTCGTGTTCCAGGCCATGGGACGGCTGGGCATTTCCCCGTGGGAGATCCTCGCCAGCCGCACGGTCTGGGCTGTGCCCATGGCCCTGGTCTTCGTCCTGCTCGCCCGCCAGGGCCGCGAAGCGCTGGCCGCCATGCGCGCGCCGCGGACCATGGCGTGGCTCGGCCTTTCGGCCCTGCTGATCGGCGCGAACTGGTCGATCTATATCTGGGCGGTGAACTCCGGCCGCGTGCTGGAGACGAGCCTCGGCTACTACATCATCCCGCTGCTCGCGATGGCGGCGGGCGCCTTGCTCTTCCAGGAGAAGATCGACCGCCACGGCGCGATCGCCATCGGCGTGGCCGCGCTCGGCGTGGCCATCCAGGCCATCGCAGTGGGCCGGCTGCCGCTCGTTTCCCTGGCGCTGGCCTTGAGCTTCGGCGGCTACGGCATCGTGCGCAAGCGGGTGGCCGCCTCGGCCCAGACCGGCCTCCTGATCGAATGCCTGCTGCTGGCGGGGCCTGGCCTCGCCTACGTGCTCTGGCTGGCCCACAGCGGCGCCGGCCACTTCGGCGCGGGCCCCGCCGCCACCACATGGTTGCTGGCCTGCGGCCCGATCACGGCTGTGCCGCTGGTGCTGTTTTCCTGGGCCGCTCGTCGCATCCGGCTGTCCACCCTGGGCTTCCTGCAGTTCATCGGACCGACCATCGGGTTCGTGATCGGAGTGATGCAGGGTGAGACCTTCACGCCCCTGCGGGCCGTGTCCTTCGTCTTCATCTGGGGCGGCGTGGCGGTTTTCGCCTATGCGGCCTGGCGTCGGTCGCGGCCGGAACTGCAAGCGACCGCGATCGTGGAGCCCGCGTCCACCTGATCTCCAACGCCCACAAGCCGCGGCGACGCGGTGATCCAGGGCAGGGCTTGAGGCCGACGAACCTTACGAAAGCCTAACTGGCGAGCCGGCTTCAGGGGCGTAGAAGCCGGCGAAGTATCGTCAGCCGAGAACGTCCCATGCGTAGCACCTACGTTCCCCTCGCCGCCCTTATCGCGGTCGCAGCCCCACCGGCCCTCGCCGCCGCCAGCCCTGACGCCTTGCTCGCCGCCTACCAGGCCGCCGTCGGCCGGACGCCGTTGGGCGAGGTGCAGCTTACCTACGCCTACTCAGGCCAGGGCATGACCGGAGTGGTGAAGGATCGCTACGACGTCGCGACCGGCGCCTTCGTCGAAAGCTCCGCCATCGGGCCGGACGCGGAAGGCAGCGGCTTCGACGGCGCGCAGGCCTGGATGCGCGACATCAGCGGGGCGATCACGCCGGAGGACGGCGGCGACAAGCGCCAGCTCGCGGTCAACGCCGCCTATCGCTACGCGAACGGCTGGTGGCGCGCCGACCGCGGCGGCGCGGCCATCGAGAGCCTGGGCCAGCGTTCCGCCAAGGGCGTGACCTATGATGTCCTGCGGGTGACGCCGAAAGGCGGCAAGCCGTTCGAGGCCTGGTTCGGGCGCGACGACCACCTGCTGCACCGCACGGTCGAGGGCCAGGCCTTCCTGACCGTCGCCATCGACTATTCGGACTATCGCGACGTCGGCGGCGCGAAGCTTCCCGGCAAGCTCACCATCGACAACGGCCAGGGCGTCCAGACGGAAACACTGCTAACCGGGATGCTGGGCCCGGCCCGAGGCAATACAGCCTATTCCGCCCCGAAGGTGAAGCTGACCGACGCCGTCATCCAGAACGCCCAGGGACGCACGACCGTCCCCTTCCAACTGCTCAACAACCACATCTACGCCCAGGTGAAGGTCAACGGGAAAGGGCCGTTCCCCTTCATCTTCGACAGCGGCGGCCACAGCATCCTCACCCCCAAGACGATGGCCGCCCTGGGCCTGGCCGGCGAGGGCCATGGCACGGGCGGCGGTGCGGGCGAGAAGACCGTCGAGGAGAGCTTCGCACGCGGGGTGACGTTCCAGGTCGGAGACCTGGTGTTCAAGAACCAGACCGCGTTCGTCGTGCCGTTCGAGGCGCCGCACGTCGAGGCTTTCGATCAGAACGGCATGCTCGGCTTCGAGCTCTTCCGGCGCTTCGTCACCGTCATCGACTATGGCGCCAAGACCTTGACCTTCATCGACCCGGCGAAGTTCGATCCCAGGGGTTCTGGCGTCGCCGTCCCGCTTGTCTTCTACGACCACCTGCCGCAGGTGAAAGGGACGTTCGAGGGTATCCCCGGCCTCTTCGACATCGACACCGGCTCGCGGGTCGAAGTCACGGTGACAACGCCGACGGTCGCCGCCCACCATCTTCGCGAGAGCCATCCCAAGGGGGCGGTCGCGGTCGATGGCTGGGGCGTCGGCGGCCCGACCACCTCCTATCTCACGCGCATCCGAGAGATGACGCTGGGACCTGTGAAGATCGACGATGTCGTGGCGGGCTTCGGAACGCAGTCGAAGGGCTCGCTCGCCGACCCGAACTATCTCGGTAACGTCGGCTCGAAGCTCCTGAAGCGCTTCGTGGTGACCTTCGACTACGGCCACCGCATCATGTACCTGAAGCGGCTGCCGGAGCCGATCGAGGATGCCGCGACCTTCGACCGGTCAGGCGCCTGGATCAACACCGCCGACAACGGCTTCGAGATCGTCAATGTGACGCCCGGCGGCGCCGCGCAGGCCGCGGGGCTGAAGGCCGGCGACCACATCGTGGCCGTCGACGGCGCCCCGGCTCACAGCGCCCAGCTCTCCGACCTGCGCGAACGGCTGCGCGACCCGCATGTGCCGAGGGTAGGCCTGACCGTCGTCAGCGGCGGCCAGTCGCGGACGGTCGACCTGAAGCTGAAGGACCAGGTCTAGAGCACGCCGTAGGCCGCCTCGATCAGGCGCTTGGGCCGGCCGTCGCCCAGCAGGTCGGTGGACTGCTTGTTCATGACATAGGCCCCGGCCAGCTTCCGCTCCGGATCGGCGAAGGCGCAGGAGCCGCCCCAGCCGGAATGGCCGAACGTCGCGTTGCCTGGGCCCCAGGGATGGACCGCCTCGTTGCGCATGAAGCCCGCGGCCCAACTCATCTCGAAGGGCAGCACGAGGTCCTGGCCGCGGATGCGTTGGCGTGAGGCCTCGGCGATCAGGGCGGGCGACAGGATGTCCTCGCCGTCCAGCCACCCGTCATTGGCGAGCGCGCCCATCAGGCGGGCCAGCGCCAATGACGTGCAGTGGCCGTTGGCCGACGGGATTTCCATACGCCGCCACTCCGCCTGGCTGCGCCCGCCGGGTTGCGACCAGGGCGTCAGGAAGGCCGCGCGGGTGGCTTCGTTCAGATGGCCGAAGTCGGGCAGCGCACCCGGACGCTGCAGCTCGGCGATCCGGGCGAACTCGCTGTCCGGCAGGCCGATCCAGGCGTCGAGCCCGAACGGCTGCGCCAGGTCATCCCGCAGCGCCGTTCCCATCGTTCGGCCCTCGACGCGCTTGAAGATCTCCCCAGCGAGGTAGCCGAAGGTGATCGGGTGGTAGCCGCTGGCCGTCCCCGGCGGCCAGATGGGCGCCATGGCCGCGAGTCCGGCGCAGATCGCGTCCCAGTCGAACCATAGGGCGGGGTCCATCTGCTCGGGAAATCCCGACAACCCCTCCTGATGCGACATAACTTGTTCGATGGTGATCGAAGCTTTGCCGTTCGCGGCGAAATCCGGCCATACCGAGGCGACCGTTTGGCCATAGTCGAGCTTTCCCGCGTCGACGAGGCGAGCGATCAGCAGGGCCGCGATGGCCTTGGTGGTCGAGAAGACTGGCGCGAGAGTCCGCTCGTCGAACGGCCGTGTCCGCGCGCGGTCCGCCCAGCCGGCCCAGATATCCAGCACGACCTCGCCGGCCTCAACCAGGGTGAAGCGCGCGCCAAGCTCCTCGCCCGCCGTGAAATTCGCGGAAAAGGCGTCCTTCACCGCCGCGAAACGGGCAGGGGCGTGGCCGGCGATCTCGACCATATGTCCTCCGATAGGTCAGGCGGGCTCTATATAGAGCCGCGAGGCGAAGTCCCAGCCGCCGGCTGGCGCTTGGCGGAGCTCACAGCTAGGCTCCACCGACGGCGGCCCGCGAGCCCGCCTTGGCGACAGGGGATTTCCGTGGCCGCGGCGCAGGAGCTTGAAGCGGAGCGGCCGAGCGGCATCGTCGCCATGGCGCTCGCCGTCTGCTTCGCGGCGGCCATGTGCGAAGGGCTCGACATCCAGGCGGCGGGGGTCGCGGCCAGCGGGATCAAGGCGGCGTTCAAGCCGGAGCCGGCTGCGTTGGGCCTTTTCCTGGCGGCGGGGAACTTCGGGCTTCTGTTCGGCGCCGTCGCGGGCGGCCGGATCGCTGATCGCATCGGCCGCAAGGCTGTTCTGGTCACCGCCATCAGCGCCTTCGGCCTCTGCTCGGCCCTGACAGCCTTCGCCTCCGACATGCCCTCGCTGATCGCGATCCGCGTCCTGACGGGCCTCGGCCTGGGCGGCGCGATGCCCAACCTGATCGCGCTCGCCGCCGACGTCAGTCCCGATCGGTCGCGCAACAGCGCCATCGCGCTGATTTACATCGGCATGCCGCTGGGCGGCGCGGTCGCCAGCTCGATCATCTTCCTCGCCCCCGGCGCGGAGTGGCGCTCGGTGTTCCTGCTGGGCGCGGCGGCGCCGCTGGTCATCGCGCCCCTTATGGCGTGGCTGTTGCCAACCGGGCGGCCGGCGCCGACGCCGCAGGCGCGGTCGGGCGACCCGAGGCTTGGCTTCCGCGCCATTTTCGCCGACGGGCGGCTGCCACGCACCCTGCTGCTGTGGGTGGCCTTCCTGCTGAGCAACCTGACCCTCCACCTGATGCTGAGCTGGCTGCCGCTGCTGCTTCAGGGCCGCGGCCTGGCGCGCAGCGACGCCGCGTTCGCACAGATCGGCTTCAACGCCGGCGGCGCGGCGGCTGCGCTGCTGGCCGGCATGGCCCTCGATACCCGCTGGCGAAAGGCGAGCATAGCCGTCAGCGTCACGGCCCTGCCGGTCGCCCTCTTCCTGCTCGCCAACGCGCCGGCGGCGGCGGCCCAGATGTTCGCCGTGGCGGTGCTGCTGGGGGCCGCGATCCTGGCCGCCTCGGTGATCCTGTACGGCATGGCCGGCGGGCTCTATCCGCCGCAGGCGCGTGGCGCAGGGATCGGCTCGGCAATCGGTGTCGGGCGGCTGGGGTCGCTGGCCGGGCCGGCCTTCGCCGCCGTGCTGCTCGCGGCGGGCCGTTCGCCCCAGCAGATCCTTACCAGCGTTTTGCCGATCGTCGTGGCCTGCGGGCTCTGCGTGGCGCTGCTCGCCTGGCGGACACCGAAGGCGTAGGCCGCCGTCAGAGGCGCTGGATGCGCACCTCCGCCGTCGGCCGGACCAGCCGCTGGCCGAGCGCCACGATGGGAAGCTCCGGCGCGCGCCAATCCTGCGCGGCCCGCGAGGCTTCGCTGGCGGCCCGCGCGGCGCGCTCGGCGGCGGCGAGGGGATGGAGCCCCTGGACCAGGCCGGCGCCGAAGCTGGCCGTTACCAGGTCGCCGGTCCCGCTCAGCGCTCGCGGCAAGCGCGGATGGGCGAAGAGCGTCGCGTCGTCCGGGCGCACCAGCAGCAGGCCGATCTCGTCCGTTCCCGCCGTTACCGAGGTGACCAGGGCGGGTTTGCCCAGCCGCCGCGCCGGGTCGACCGCCGCTTCGGCGCCCTCGATCGGGGCGCCGGTCAGGTGGCCCAGCTCCCAGAGGTTCGGCGTGATCCAGTCGGCCAGCGGCACGAGCCGGCTCGCCACAGCATCGGCGACCGCCGCGCTGACATAGAGGCCCTTCGGCGTGTCACCGAGGATCGGGTCGACGACCACGACCGGCCGGCGGGTCGCAGCCGCCTGGACCCGCACCAGGGCGTCGGCGGCGACCTCGACCTGCTCGGCCAGCGAGAAGTGGCCGGTGATCACCAGGTCGACCATCCCGAACAGGGCGTCGGCCTCGACGTCGGCCAGCATCTGGGCGAACAGCTCCGGCGGCGTCGCCTGGCCGTGCGCGCCGCGCGCCGGGTTGCGGCCAAGCATGACCGTGGGAACCAGCACCGGATCGATCCCGTGCGCAGCCAGCAGGTACTGCTGCGCCGCCCCGCCGATCCGGCTGGCCGCCACGAACGAGGAAAGGACAAGCGCCAAGGGCATGGCGCCCACCCCTACAGGCTTGGGCCTAGTACCGGTAGTGGTCCGGCTTGAACGGGCCCTCGGTCGGAACCCCGATATATTCGGCCTGGTCCTTCGACAGCTTGGTCAGCTTCGCGCCGAGCTTGCCCAGGTGGAGCATGGCGACCTTCTCGTCGAGATGCTTGGGCAGGGTGTAGACCTGGGTCTGGTACTTGCCGCCGTTCTGCCAGAGCTCGATCTGCGCCAGCGTCTGGTTGGTGAAGGACGCGCTCATCACGAAGCTCGGGTGGCCCGTTGCGTTGCCGAGGTTCACGAGACGGCCTTCCGACAGGACGATGATCTTCTTGCCGTCCGGGAATTCCACGTGGTGGACCTGCGGCTTGATTTCGTCCCACTTGAAGTTGCGCAGGCCCGCGATCTGGATCTCGGAATCGAAGTGGCCGATGTTGGCGACGATGGCGTTGTTCTTCATCGCCCGCATGTGGTCGACGGTCAGCACGTCCTTGTTGCCGGTCGCGGTGACGAAGATGTCGGCCCGGTCGGCGACATCCTCGACGGTCACCACCTCATAGCCTTCCATCGCCGCCTGCAGGGCGCAGATCGGATCGACTTCGGTGACCATCACCCGCGCGCCGCCGTTGCGCAGCGACGCCGCCGAACCCTTGCCCACATCGCCGTAGCCCAGGACGACGGCGGTCTTGCCGGCCAGCATCACGTCGGTGCCGCGGCGGATGGCGTCCACCAGGCTTTCGCGGCAGCCGTAGAGGTTGTCGAACTTCGATTTGGTCACGCTGTCGTTGACGTTAATCGCCGGGAACGGCAACTCGCCGCGCTCGGCCATCTGGTAGAGGCGGTGGACGCCCGTGGTCGTCTCTTCGGAGACGCCCTTGATGGCGGCGCGGATCGCCGAATAGAAGCCCGGCTTCTCCTTCAGGTAGCGCTTCATCACCGCGTACAGCGCTTCCTCTTCCTCGTTCTGCGGGTTGTTCAGGATCGAGGGATCCTTCTCGGCCTTAGGACCCAGCACGCAGAGCAGGGTGGCGTCACCGCCGTCGTCGAGGATCAGGTTCGGGTAGCCGCCGTCGTGCCACTCGAAGATCTTGTGCGCATATTCCCAATACTCGACCAGGGTCTCGCCCTTGATCGCGAAGACCGGCGTGCCCTTGGCCGCAATGGCCGCGGCCGCGTGGTCCTGGGTCGAGAAGATGTTGCACGAGGCCCAGCGGACCTCCGCGCCCAGCGCCTGCAGGGTCTCGATCAGCACCCCGGTCTGGATGGTCATGTGCAGGGAGCCGGCGATGCGGGCTTCCTTCAGGGGCTGGTCCTTGCCGAACTCGGCGCGCACGGCCATCAGGCCGGGCATCTCGGTCTCGGCGATGTCCAGTTCCTTGCGGCCCCAGTCGGCGAGCGCGATGTCCTTGACGACGTAGTCGGTCATTTCAGTCCTCGGAGCGGGGGATTTTCTGCGCGGTCTATAGCGACGGCCCCGCGCCAAGGCAAGAAATCATATAAAGACTTCTTTATATCTCTGTCAGACCCAGAACGGTTCGGCTTCGGTCAGCCGCTTCGCCGCCTTGGCCGCCCGCTTGACCAGCCGCGGTTTGGCGGCCGCCTGGAGGCCCACAAGCTCGCCGGCGGCGAAGGCCGCCTCGGCCGGCAGGCCGAGGTTGGCCACCAGGGGTTCTGCGGTGGCGAGGTCGTTGAGCTGGCCCAAGACCTCCTGCAGCTCCTTCAGGCGGTCCAGGTAGCGATGGACGGCCTTGCGGCCGTAGAGGCCGCCCAGGTCCTCAGCCGCATATCGCAGCTTCTTGGCCTCGATCCGCAGGTGATGGCGGGCGGTGTCGTCGGTCCCGCCGGCGGCGTCGCGGCGTTTCGACAGCCGTTTGCGATGGCGCGTCAGCGCCGGACCGGCGAAGGTCTCGACGCCAGCCTGTGCGGCCTCGCCGTCACGCCATGCACCGGTCTCCACCCAGGCTGTGACGTCGATCATCAGCGCCCGGAATCGCGCTGAGGCGGCAGTCCTGGCAGCGCGCGCCCAGGCGCGACGGCGCGCGGTGTCGATGGCTTTGCGCAGGACTTTCACGCCGGGCGGCGGCTGGTCGCCAATCTCCGCCGCGTGCAGGGTTTCGTCGGCGAAGACGTCGAGGTTGCGGACCTCGTCGCAGGCGTGTGACAGCCATTTGAGGTCGGCCTTCACCGCATCCAGCGACTCATCGCGCAGGATGGGTTTGAACGTGCTGAGCGCGCTCCTCAGGCGTCGCACGCCGACCCGAAGCTGATGCACCGCCTCCGGTCCCGGCGTCAGGCGAAGGCTGGCGGCGTTGACCGCGATCTGCGCCAGCGCGCCGCCGGCCACGGCCTCGAAGGCCTCCGCGACCGTGCAGTCCGTCGAGAGCTCGACAGCCTCGTTGTAGCGCGCCGCGCCCGGCGGTTCGCCCGAAACCAGCGCGTGGCCGCGAGCGGCCTTGCTTTCGAACGTCAGGTAGAGCGGCGCGGCGGCCGAGAGCTCCCGGGCCAGGTGGAACAGCGCAGACGGCGGCCCGGACTTCAGTTCCAGCTCCACCTCGCAGATCGGAGTCTTCTGATCGCCACCGCCGCTCACCTCACCCTGATCGAGGGCCAGTTCGATCTCAGCATCCCGGTAACGGAAGGACCGCTGCCGGCGGCTGACGCGTACGTTGAACACCGGCCGCAGGTCCGCGCCCTTCGGGGCCAGCGAGGGCAGGGGCCCCAGTTGCGGGTCCGGGGCAAGACCTTCGATGGGCGCTTCGTGCTCCTCGCGCACCAGGCCTTCGCCACGCTTCAGCGTCTGGACGCGGCGGCCCGCCTGCTCGCGCACGCGAAGCGAGGCGCCGGCCTTCTGCAGAGCGCGGTCCGGCGTGTCGAAATAGACGCTGATCAATTCGCGGCTCTCGTCGTCGCCGGCGGGCGCGGCGGCCAGGACGGCGGCAAGGTCCTCCGGACCGCAGGCGAACTTCAGCTCGATCTCGCGATCCGTCTCCATCATCGTCCGCCGGTTGCCGTCGGTCGCCGCAGCACGCTATGTCGGCCGGCCGCCACCCAGCCGGAGCTCCCCATGAACGCGCACGTCCCCCCGTTCGACGCCGCCAACCCGCGCCACGACTGGACGCTGGACGAGATCGAGGCCCTGTTCGAGCTGCCGTTCACCGAGCTCATCTTCCGCGCGGCCGAGGTCCACCGGCGGTGGTTCGATCCGGCCGAAGTCCAACTCTCGCAGCTGCTTTCCGTCAAGACCGGCGGTTGCCCGGAGAACTGCGGCTACTGCAGCCAGTCGCAGCACTTCAAGACCGCGACCACCGCCTCGAAGCTGATGGAGGCCGACGCCGTGATTGCGGCGGCGGCGGAGGCCAAGGCCGGCGGCGCGCAACGCTTCTGCATGGGCGCGGCGTGGCGCGACGTGAAGGATCGCGACCTTCCGAAGGTGGCGGCGATGATCTCCGGCGTAAAGGCGCTGGGGCTGGAGACCTGCGCGACGCTCGGCATGCTGAGCGCCGACCAGGCCAAGGCGCTGAAGGCGGCCGGCCTCGACTTCTACAACCACAACCTCGACACCGGGCCGGACTACTACGACCAGGTGGTCACCACCCGGACCTACCAGGACCGGCTCGACACCCTGGCCCACGTCCGCGACGCCGGCATGTCCACCTGCTGCGGGGGCATCGTCGGCATGGGCGAGACGCGGCGCGACCGAGCGGGGCTTTTGCATCAGCTGGCCACCCTGCCCAGCCATCCCGAAAGCCTGCCGATCAACGACCTGATGCCGATCCCGGGTACGCCGCTCGGCGGCTCCACCCCCGTCGACGGCCTGGAGTTCGTGCGCATGATCGCCGTCGCGCGCCTCGTCTGCCCGAAGTCGGTGGTGCGGATCGCCGCCGGCCGCGAGCACATGTCCAGGGAGCTGCAGTCGCTCTGCTTCCTGGCCGGGGCCAACTCGATCTTCGTCGGCGCGCGCCTGCTGACCACCAACAACCCCGGCCGCACCGCCGACGACACCCTGCTGGCCGATCTGAAGATGCGGCCCATGGCGACGGCGGCCGCCTCCTAGTCGCCGCTGACCACCGTCCGCACGGCGCGGGTCAGGAGTTCCAGCTCGGCGTCGGACGTCACATAGGGCGGCGTCAGGTACACCACCTTGCCCATCGGACGGATCCAGGCGCCCAGCTCGGCGAAGCGCCGGCACCAGGCCTGTACGGGGACGGCCGCCTCGAACTCCACCACGCCGATGGCGCCGCGCGTGCGCACGTCGACAACGCCGCTCGCCGTGCGGCAGGGCTCCAAACCTTCCGCGAGGGCCGCGCCGACCCGCGCCACGTCGGCGCGCCAGGCGCCGCTCTCGAAAAGGTCGAGCGACGCGTTGGCCGCAGCACAGGCGAGCGGATTTCCCATGTAGGTCGGGCCGTGCATCAGGGCCGCGCCAGGATCGTCCGACCAGAAGACCTCGAACACCTTGCGGCTCGCGATGGCCGTCGAGAGCGGCAGGGTCCCGCCGGTCAGCGCCTTGGACAGGGTCACGATGTCCGGGATCACACCCGCGCCTTCGCAGGCGAAGAGGTCGCCGGTGCGGCCGAAGCCCACGAAGATCTCGTCGAAGATCAGCAAGGTCCCATGCGCGTCCGCCACGCGGCGCAGACGGCGCAACACGGCATCGTCGTGGAACAGCATGCCGCCGGCGCCCTGGACCCGCGGCTCGACCACGATGGCCGCGATCTCGTGGCCCCGCTCGCTCAGCAGCCGCTCGAAAGCTCGCTCGGACGCTTCGTCGACCGGCAGGGCGGTGACGATCTGCGCCGGCAGCACCCCGGCGAACAGGCCGTGCATGCCCTCCTCGGGGTCGCAGATCGTCATGGTGGCCAGCGTGTCGCCGTGATAGCCGCCGAGGAAGGAGACGAACCGCGTCCGGCCCGCCACGCCCCGGTTCACCCAGTACTGGATCGCCATCTTCATCGCGATCTCCACCGAGACCGAGCCGGACTCCGCGAAGAACACATGGTCGAGGTCGCCCGGCAGCGCCGCGGCCAGCCGTGCAGCGAGCCGATAGGCCGGCGCGTGGGCGAGGCCGCCGAACATCAGGTGCGGCGCGGCCTCGAGCTGCGCCTGCACCGCGGCGCGGATGTGCGGATGGTTGTAGCCGTGGCAGGCGGTCCACCACGAAGCGATCCCGTCCACCAGTTCGCGCCCGTCCTCCAGGATCAGGCGCGCGCCCTGCGTGCGGGCCACGGCCAGCGGCGGCATGGCGGTCTTCATCTGGCAATAGGGCCGCCAGACATGCGGCGCGCCTTCAGCAAGCCATGCGGGCTGGTCGTTCACTGCACTCTCCCGATCACGCGCCTCGGCCGCGGCTTTCGCGGCGCACCGGCCTAAGGCATAGGAGCGGCGTGAGCGATACCCTTACCCGTTTCGCGCAAGCGAAAATCGACGGCCTTGCGGCGCGCAGCCTCGCACGGGCCATCCGTCCGACCCACCGCCGGGACGGCGTCTGGGTCGAGCGGGACGGGCGGCGGATGATCTCGTTCTCCTGCAACGACTACCTGGGCCTCTCGCACCACCCGGCGGTGAAGGCCGCGGCGGTTGCGGCGATCGAGCTCTATGGCGCAGGCGCAGGCGCCTCGCGCCTGGTGACCGGCGACCATCCGCTCTATGCGCGCCTGGAGGCGAAGCTGGCCGCCCTGAAGGGCTGCGAAGCCGCCTGCGTGTTCGGCTCCGGCTATCTCGCCAACAGCGGGATCATCCCGACCTTCGTCGGCCCCGGCGACCTGATCTGCATCGACGAACTCGCTCACGCCTGCATCTGGGCCGGCGCGCAGCTCAGCGGCGCCGAGGTCGTGACATTCCGGCACAACGACGTCGCGGACCTTGCGGCCAAGCTCGAGGCGCGGCGGGTGCGAGCCGCGCGCACGCTCATCGCCACCGACGGGGTCTTTTCCATGGACGGCGACATCGCCCCGCTGGACGCCGTGAGCGCTCTGGCGCAACGCCACGACGCCTGGCTGCTGGTCGATGACGCACACGGGCTGGGCGTGGTCGGCGACGGCAAGGGCGCGGCGGCGCTGTTTCCGGACGCCCGCATTGACCTGCAGATGGGCACGCTCTCCAAGGCGGTAGGCGGCTATGGCGGCTATGTCTGCGCGACCCGCCCGGTGATCGACCTCATCAAGATGCGAGCCCGCACACACGTCTACACGACCGGCCTGCCACCGGCCTCGGTGGCCGCGGCGCTTGCGGCGCTCGAGGTGGTCGAGAGCGATCCCACCCGCGTCGCCGCGCCGCTGGCCAAGGCGCGCCGATTCACCGCGGCGCTCAACCTGCCGGAGGCCCAAAGCGCCATCGTGCCGATCCTGCTGGGCGCGGCGCAGACCGCGCTGGCCGCTTCGGCCGACCTGGAAGCGCAGGGGCTGCTGGTAGCGCCGATCCGGCCCCCGACAGTGCCGGAAGGCACGGCGCGGCTGCGGGTCGCCTTCGCGGCCGGCCATCCCGACGAGGCCGTGGACCGGCTCGCGGACGCCGTCCGGCCATGGCTCGCCCGATGAGCCGCACCCAGGTCTTCGTCGCCGGCAGCCATACCGACGTCGGCAAGACCTTCGTCGCCTGTGCTCTGGCCCGCGCCGGCCGCGCTGCGGGGCTCAGCGCGGAGGCCTTGAAGCCCGTCGCCAGCGGCTTTGACGCCGCGGACTGGACCGACAGCGATCCGGGCCGCCTGCTCGCCGCGCTGGGCCGGCCGCTGGACTGGGCGCAGCTCGACCGTATCACGCCCTGGCGGTTCCAGGCGCCACTGGCGCCGCCGACGGCCGCCGCCCTCGAGGGCCAGGCGCTGCCCCTGCGGCCGCTTGTCGATCTCTGCCGCGCCCGCCTGGCGGAAAGCCGCGCCGACCTGTTCATCGTCGAAGGCGTCGGCGGGCTGATGTCGCCGATCGCCGACGACGCCACCGGGCTCGACCTGATGCTGGCGCTTGACCTACCGGTCGTCCTGGTCGGTGGTGGCTATCTCGGCGCGATCAGCCATACTTTGACAGCACTCGAAGTGTTACGGGCTCGACGGCAGGCCGTCAGAGCGATCGTGGTCAGTCAGGACGCCCAAGCCGACGCGCCGGACTTCGCCGCGACCGTCGAGCTGATCCAGGCCCACGCTGGCTCGACACCGGTGCTCGGCGCGCCGCGCAACGGCGCCATCGGCTGGACCCAGCGCCTCCTGGCTCTCGCCATGTCGGAAGCGGGCTAGCCGCAACGTCCTAAGGTCCCTATCTGCGGAGTTCAGGGGGACGCGTGCAGCCGATCATCTCAATCGAAGGCCTGTCGAAGACCTATGCCGGCGGGTTCCAGGCGTTGAAGAACGTCAGCCTGGAGATCGCCAAGGGCGAGATCTTCGCGCTGCTCGGCCCCAACGGCGCCGGCAAGACGACGCTGATCGGCATCACCTGCGGCATCGTCAATCCGACGGCCGGCACAGTGACCGCCGACGGCCACGACATCATCAAGGACTACCGCGCGGCCCGCGCCAAGATCGGGCTGGTCCCACAGGAGCTCTCGACCGACGCGTTCGAGACGGTCTGGGCCACCGTCAACTTCAGCCGCGGTCTGTTCGGCAAGCCGAAGAACAGCGCCTACGTCGAGAAGGTCCTGCGCGACCTGTCGCTGTGGGACAAGAAGGACTCCAAGATCATGGCGCTGTCGGGCGGCATGAAGCGCCGGGTGATGATCGCCAAGGCGCTGAGCCACGAGCCGCAGATCCTGTTCCTCGACGAGCCCACCGCCGGCGTCGACGTCGAGCTGCGCCGCGACATGTGGGAGATGGTCCGCGGCCTTCGTGAAAGCGGCGTCACCATCATCCTGACCACCCACTACATTGAGGAGGCCGAGGAGATGGCCGACCGGATCGGGGTGATCTCCCGCGGCGAGCTGATCGTCGTGGAGGAGAAGGCCGAGCTGATGCGCAAGCTCGGCAAGAAGCAGCTTACCCTGCACCTGCAGGAACCGCTCAGCGCCGTGCCCGGCGGGCTGAACGGCTATGACCTGGCGCTGGCCAACGACGGGGCGGACCTCGTCTACACCTTCGACGCCCAGGCCGAGGATACCGGCATCGCCGGCTTGTTGCGGCAGCTCAACGAGCGCGGCGTGGACTTCAAGGACCTGCAGACCGAGCAGAGCTCGCTGGAAGAGATCTTCGTCAACCTGGTGAGGGCGCGGCCATGAATCCCTATGCGATCCGCGCGATCTACCGGTTCGAGATGGCCCGGACCTTCCGCACCATCGTGCAGTCGATCGCCGCCCCGGTGATCTCGACCTCGCTCTATTTTATCGTCTTCGGCGCGGCCATCGGCTCGCGGATGGCCAAGATCGACGGCGTCACCTACGGCGCTTTCATCGTCCCCGGCCTGATCATGCTGTCGATCCTGACCGAGAGCATCTCTAACGGCTCCTTCGGCATCTACATGCCCAAATGGTCTGGCACGATCTACGAGATGCTGTCGGCGCCGGTTTCAGCCTTCGAGGTGGTGCTGGGCTATGTGGGCGCAGCGGCTTCGAAATCGGTGATGTTGGGTTCGATCATCCTGGTCACCGCGCGGCTCTTCGTGCCGTTCGAGATTGCCCACCCGATCTGGGCGCTCGCCTTCCTGATCCTGACCTCGGTGACCTTCAGCCTGTTCGGCTTCATCCTCGGCATCTGGGCCGACGGCTTCGAGAAGCTGCAGATCGTGCCCCTGATGGTGATCACCCCGCTGACCTTCCTGGGCGGCAGCTTCTACTCGATCAACATGCTGCCGCCGTTCTGGGCCAAGGCCGCCCTGTTCAACCCGGTGGTCTACCTGGTCAGTGGCTTCCGCTGGAGCTTCTACGGCGTCTCCGACGTGCAGGTCGGGATCAGCCTGGGGATGACCGTGCTCTTCATGCTGATCTGCCTGGCGGCGATCTGGCAGATCTTCCGCACCGGCTGGCGCCTGAAGACCTGAGGTCTACTCCTCCTCGTCGAAACGCGCGCAGACCAGGGCTTCTAGCGCCGCCACGGCGGCGTCGGCCTCGGCGCCCTCCGCCTCGATCTCGATGCAGCAGCCGGGGCCGGCCGCCAGCATCATCAGGCCCATGATCGAGCGCGCGTCGACGGTCTGGCCGTCCTTGGACACCCGCACCTCGGCGTCGAAGCCGGAGGCCAACTTCACAAATTTTGCGGAGGCGCGGGCGTGCAGGCCGCGCTTGTTGACGATCTCGACCGTGCGGACCGCCGGCTCGCTCACTTCTCGCCGGCCAGCACGTAGGACGCCACCGAGATATATTTGCGGCCCGCCTCCTGGGCGCAGGCCACCGCGTCCTCGAGACTCTGGCGGGTGCGGACGCTGGCGAGCTTGATCAGCATCGGCAGGTTGAGCCCGGCGATCACCTCGGCCTTGGTCTGCTCCATCACCGAAATGGCTAGGTTCGACGGCGTGCCGCCGAACATGTCGGTGAGCAGGATGACGCCGGAGCCGGTATCCACACGACCGCAGGCCGCCAGGATGTCCTTGCGGCGGCGTTCCATGTCGTCTTCCGGCCCGATGCAGATGGCCTCCACCGCCGCCTGCGGCCCGACCACGTGCTCCATGGCAAAGACGAACTCCTCCGCCAGCCGCCCGTGCGTGACGATCACGAGCCCGATCATACGAAAGCTTCCAAGGGTATCCCCACCCGCGCGGTGATCCCGTCCCGCGAGCCGTGCTAAATACGCCTCTTGTGCGCCGCGTCAAAGTGGCTGAGCGCGCGACTGAGTTTCGCAGGCGCGGACGGTTCCCTCGGATCCAGTTCGATGAGGGGGATCGCGACCGCCAGGATCTCCGCGAACCGCGGCTCTGGGATGCGGTCCGGCGCGCCGCAGCGCACGCAAAGCGCCACCTCCACGAACGGCAGGGCCGCCAGCGTCACCACGTCCAGACCGCGGATCTCCAGCCGGCCGGCAAGGGTGTCAGGCGCACGCCCGAACAACCGCCCGCCGGAAACCCACAACACCACGCGATCGTCGGCGACCAGCCGGAAGCCGGCGTCGAGGCTCCGCAGCGCCAGGTCGCTCTTGCCGGCGCCTGCCGCCCCTTCGATGAGCGCGCCGCGCCAGGCCCCACCCAGGCGCTGGGCGATCAGCCCGCCGTGGCGGATCACGGCCTGGTTTCCGGCAGCATCAGCAGGAAGACCGCCCCCATCACCTTACCGTCGACCACGCGGTTCTGTGCGCGGAGCGTTCCGCCATGTGCCTCGGCGATCTGGCGGGCAATGGAAAGGCCGAGGCCCGAATTGATCCCGAAGGCCGCCCCCTTGGGCCGCGATGTATAGAAGCGCTCGAAGATGGTCTCCAGGTTCTCCGGCGGGATGCCCGGCCCGGAGTCGGACACCGTGGCGATCGCCCGCCCGCCCGCTCGCTGCAGAGCCACGTCGACGCCTCCGCCCGGCGGGCTGAAGGAGCGGGCGTTGTCGATCAGGTTGCGGAACACCTGGCCCAGCGAGCCTTCGCGGCCGGAAACGGTGACCGGCTCCAGGCCGCCCGACGGATGGAAGCGCACCGTCACGTCGCCAGGTTTCGCCGTGGCCTGGTAGAGGCCCACGATGTCGCCGACCAGCCGCTCCAGGTCGATGGGCTTGGGCGCGTCGCGGGACAACTCGGCATCCAGGCGCGAGGCGTTCGAGATGTCGGTGACCAGACGGTCAAGGCGCTGCACGTCATTCTTCATGATGCGCAGCAGCCGGGCGCGGGCCGTGGGTTCGGTCACCAGGTCCAGGGTCTCCAGGGCCGATCGCAGCGACGTCAGCGGGTTCTTGATCTCGTGCGCCACGTCGGCGGCGAAGCTCTCGATGGCGTCCATGCGCTCGGACAGGGCGTGGGTCATGTCCTCCAGGCTGCGGGTGAGGTCGCCCAGCTCGTCATTGCGGCGCGCCAGGTCGGGAAGCGAGATCGCCCGCGCGCCGGCAAGCCGCACCCGATCCGCGGCCCGCGCCAGGCGCAGCACCGGCTGGGCGATGAGCTGGGTCAGCAACAGCGACGAGGACAGCGTCACGGCGATGGCGATCAGAATGAACGGGATGAGCGCGCGCCGCTCGCGGGCGATGATCGCGTCCACGTCGTTGGCTTCGAGCGTGAGCACGCCCAGCACGGCCTGGACGTGCTGGATGGGGATCGAGACCGATACGACGCGGTCGCCGTTCTCGCTGCGGCGCAGGCCCGCGACGTGCTGCCCGCGCAGCGCCTTGGCCACCTCGGCCTTCAGGGCCGCGCGCGCCTCCTGCGCCACAGCCCCGCGCGACGGCGGGCGGTGCAGGCCGAGAGAGACCCCGCGGCCGTCACGCGACCGGGCCGGCGGCAGGAGGCGCTGCTCCACCCGATCCGCCACCAGCTCGCTGTCCGAGACCGGGTTCCCCTCGACGTCGAACAGGCGCGCGCGCTGCGTCTTGGGGTTGGCGAGCATCTGCAGCACCAGGCTCGCGTAGCTGGGATCCATCATCGGCTTCGGCTCGCCCACCGTGGCGGCCTGGTCGATGATCGCGGCCATCAGTTCACCCTGGGTGGTCAGGCTGTCGATCCGCGCGTTGACCAGGCCCTGGCGCAGTTCGTTCAGCACCAGGGCGCCGACGATCAGCACCGCGAGCCCCAGGACATTCAGCGCGATGATCAGCTGACCCAGACGGGTGCCTGGCAGCCAGCGGCGCCGCGCGCGCTTCGCGCCCCGTGCGTCGCTTGCCCTTCGATCGGCGCGCCGATCAGGTTTCGCGGTATCGGTATCCGACGCCATAGAGGGTTTCGATCGCGTCGAAATCGGGGTCCACGTCGCGGAATTTCTTGCGCATGCGCTTGATGTGGCTGTCGATGGTGCGGTCATCGACATAGACCTGATCGTCGTAGGCCGCGTCCATCAGGTTGTCGCGGCTCTTCACGAAACCGGGACGCTGGGCGAGCGACTGCAGGAGCAGGAACTCGGTCACGGTCAGCTTCACGGGCTTGCCTTCCCAAAGGCAGTCGTGGCGGGCAGGATCGAGCGTCAGCTTACCGCGCTTGATGGCCCGCGAACCTTCGGCCCCGGCCACCGGCGCCTGTGGCTCCTCGCCCTCGACGCCGGCCCGGCGCAGCACAGCCTTCACCCGCTCGATCAGCAGGCGCTGGCTGAACGGCTTGTGCATGTAGTCGTCGGCGCCCAGGTTGAAGCCCAGGATCTCGTCGATCTCCTCATCCTTGGAGGTCAGGATGATCACCGGCATGTCCGAGGTCCTGCGCAGCCGACGCAACACCTCCATGCCGTCCATGCGCGGCATCTTCACGTCGAGGATCGCCAGGTCCGGCGGATCGTTCTCCAGCGCAGCGAGGCCCGAGGCGCCATCGTAGTAGGCCTTCACGGTGTGGCCGTGGCTTTCCAGCGCGAGGCTGACCGACGTGACGATGTTTTCGTCATCGTCCACCAGGGTGATCTTGGCCATTTGGGTGCGTCGGCTCCTTTAACCTGTCGGTGAAGCTAGTCATCCCGCACCGTGGCCTCAATGGGGCGCGATGCGACGGTCAATAGGACCTTAAAGCTTCGCGCTTACGCTCCGGTTCACTTGGGAGCGGCAGATGCCCGGCGCAGACGTTCATTTCGAGATATTTGTTCGGCGCTATCCGGATTCCACCTGGGCCCTGAAAATGGCCACGGACGTGCGCGCCACGGCGCTCGATGCCGCCAATGAAATGATCGCCAAGGCCGAGGTGGCGGCCGTGCGGGTGATGCGCGAGACGCTCGATCCCGACACCGGCGAATTCCACTCGCTGACGATCCTGACGCTGGGCGCTCCAGAGCGCCCGCGCAAGGTGAGGGCGCCGGAGCCGACCGAACCGCTCTGCGTCGCGCCGCAAGACCTCTACACGTGCCACGCCCGTGAGCGGATCGGGCGGCTGTTCGAGGTCTGGCTGCAGCGTCGCGACGCCACCCCGTTCGAATTGCTGCACCGCCCGGACCTGGTCGAGCAGCTCGAGGCCAGCGGCGTCGAGATCCAGCACGCTATCCAGAAGATCGCCGTTCCCGAGGCGCATGCGCGCGGAACGTCGGTCGCCGAGATGACCCGCTCGTTCAAGAGCCTCGGCGAGCGCGCCATCGAGCGGCTGATGCGCGACGCGCGCAAGGGCCTGCCCCAGGTCACGCCCGAGACCTTCGCGAAGACCGCCACGCAGCTAACCAAGGATCCTGAGGGCGCCTATCGCCTGGGTTGCGCGGTCGCGAGCAGCCTCGCGCCGGCGCAAAGCTGGAGCGAGAAGGTCGGGCTTCTGCTCGACCTCGCCGACGCGGCGCCGCCGTCCGGCGCCGGGCGCGCGCTGGCGCTGGCGGTGATCGCCCAGCCGCTGGAGGAGATCGTCGGCTGCCAGAAGGGGCTCGACAATGTGGTGGGCGGCGGCCTCGACCTCGGCGCGCGGCTGGCCGCCATGAGCCGGCTCGCCGCCGCCGACGTGGTCGACCAGCTGGTGAAGATCGAGCCTTCGGTCGCTAAGGTGATGCCCGAGCTATCGGCCCGCGCCAAGCGCCTGGCCGGATGGCTGACCTGCGAGGACTTCATGGGTGTCCGCGCGGCCATCGGCCAGCGGATCCTGGGCGACCTGGGCGGGCAGCGCCGGCTGCGCCCCACCGATCCGGTGAGCGAGATCGAGCTGATCCGCGGCCTGGCCATGGCGCTCACGGCGGCGGCGGGAAAGCTCCTGCCGCTGGACAATGTGCAGGCCGCCTTCTCGGCGCGCTCGAAGATGTTGGTCACCCGCGACTTCGTGGACGTCTACATCGGCGAGGACCGCACGGCCTATGAAGAGGCCACGGCGCTGATCTGGCTGACCGAAAACATCATCGGCGCCGGTAACAAGCGCGAGGCCGGCCGCTGGCTGAATTCGCTGATCTTCGGCCTGCGCTTCGAGACCGAAGTCCGCGACGTGGACGGTCAGCCCGCCCAGCGCCTGGCGGAGCTCGCCAAGCTGCAGCGCGCTGTCGCCCGCTGCGGCCTGGTCGAGGAAACCTACCGGCCGATCCAGCAAAAGCTCGGCGAGCTTGGCGGCCTGGTCGAGGCGGACGCTCGGCTGATCGCCTCGACGCTGAAGGCCCAGGCGCCGGCGCTGAGCCGGCTCACGGTCCTCCTGAAACTCGCCTGCGGAGAGGCGGGGCCGCTGGGTCCCGCGGCCGACCGGGCGCGCGCCGAGGCCCTGAAGCTTGCCCGCAACGACGAGACGCGCGCCGAGCTTTCCGGCGCGCCGGACCGGGTCGACGCGATCCGCGACCTGCTGAAGCACGCGTCCCTGGCGGCTTGAGCCGCAGGCGGCGTCAAGCCAGGGCGGGCTGTGTGGCCGGCCGACGCACCCAGGCGAGCAGCGGCTTTTCGATGACCTCGTGAACGCGCCAGCCGACAATCACGCTGGCCGCCGTCGCAGCGACGGCGACGAGGTCGGCCGGCAACGTCGTCCAGTGGCAAAGAATCTGGGTGATCGCGATGACCACCGGCACGTGCGTCAGATAGAGGGCATATGAGGTGTCACCCAGGTAGCTGAGGAGGCCCTTCCGCGCCGAAAGCTGCAGGGTTCCCCAGACGATCATCGCGGCTGGGAGCCCGAAGTAGAGGGCGCGCTGCCAGACCATCTCGCCGTTCAGGGCGCCGGAGGTTGTGGGATAGCCCTCGGATCCGAAAAGCCACAACAGGGCGAGGCCTACGGGAATGAAGACGATCCCGCTGCCGGTCTTTGGAAGGCGGGTGAGGCCGACGCCCACCAGGAACTCGAGGATAAGCGGGCTGCCGATGAAGCGCGTTATCGGCCAGGATTGCGTCGACATCGCCCCGGCAAAAATCGCGGCGAGAAGCCAGGCCAGCCGCGGGCGCCACAGCACGAGGGCCGTGCCGGAATAGAAGAGGACCTCGAAGCACAGGGTCCAGGCCACCGGCACCACCGGGTCGGTCATCCGGTCGAGGGCCGGCCACAGGAAGACCGTCGAGACCGCCTCTCGCCAGCCCAGCGTCCCCGCGAAGAGCCGCGCGGCGAGATAGAGGACCGCGATGGCGGCGTAGAGCGGCAGGATGCGCGTGGCCCGTTTGATCGCGAACGCCCGGGCGGTGAGGCCCTTTGAGCTGGTGGCGATGACGACGCCGGAGAGCACGAAGAAGATGTCGACGCCGGCTTGGCCAAGCATCGCGCCGTTCAGCCCCAGGACGCCGAAGCGATGGGTCGCGTGGAATATCTCCCAGTCGGCATGATAGATCACGACCGCCAGGGCCGCGAAAAACCTGAGCAACTGCAAGGACCAGATCTTCATCCGGCGATCGTAGCCGCGGAAGGTAACCGTAACGCTGACGTGCGAATGCGACCCGTCGGCCGGTCCGCGCCCGAGCCGCTCAGGCGGACAACACAGCCCTCAGGGCTTCGACCACCCGCGCGACATCCCCGTCGGCCATACCGGGATAGAGCGGTAGGGAGAGGCAGCGGGCGTACCAGGCCTCGGCGCCCGGCAGGTCGAGGTCGCCGTAGCGGGCCCGGTAGTAGGGTTGCCGGTGGACGGGGATGTAGTGGACCTGGGTTCCGACACCGCGGTCGCGCAAGCGCTCCACGGCGGCGCGGCGGGTGACGCCGGCGGCCTCGAAGTCGATCAATACACACATCAGGTGCAGGACCGGGTCGCTCCAGGCCGGGCGCGCGGCGACCTGGACGATAGGGGCCAGCGGCGCGAGCGCGGCCTCGTAGGCCCTGGCGAGCGCGCGGCGGCGCGCGGCGAAGCGATCCAGCTTGGCGAGCTGGGAGAGGCCAAGCGCGCAGAGGATGTCGGGCAGGCGGTAGTTGAAACCCGGTTCCGGCATTTCGTACCACCAGGGGTCCGCGGCGGCCGGACGGATCATGCCGTGGCTGCGCAGCGTCCGCAGGCGCTCGGCGAGGCGGGCGTTGTTGGTGGTGACCATGCCGCCCTCGCCGGTGGCGATGGTTTTCACCGGATGGAAGGAGAAGGTGGCCATGCCGGAGTGGCGAGCGTCGCCCACCCGCTCGGCGACGTTGCCGAAAGTCATGGCGGAGCCCAGCGCATGGGGGGCGTCCTCGACGACAACGGCGCCGGCCTGCTCGGCCAGGGCCGCCAGCCCCGGCAGGTCGGCCACGTCGCCGCGCAGGTGGACCGGGAGCACAGCGCGCAGGCGGCGGCCCTCGAGCCGCGTCAGGGCGTCGGCGAGGGTGTCGGGCGTCATCAGGCCGCTCAACGGATCGACGTCGGCGAACACCACCTCGGCGCCGACGTAGCGGGCGCAGTTGGCGGTGGCGAGGAAGGTGATCGAGGGCGCGATGACGGCTTCGCCCGGCTGGACCTCCAGCGCCAGCATCGCCAGATGCAGGGCCGCGGTGCCATTGGCGCAGGCCACCGCGTGGCGCGCCCCGACCTTCTCGGCGAAGGCGGTCTCGAAGGCTTCGACGGTTGGGCCGGTGGTCAGGAAGTCGGCCTTGAGGGCGGCCACCACGGCTTCGATGTCGTCGTCCTCGATGGTCTGGCGGCCGTAGGGAAGGATCGGCTCCACCACCCTAGTCCTGCGCGCGGCGACGGCGGCGCGGCGGCGTATCGTCGAGCAGGGCCAGGAGGCCCTCGCCGCTCAGCCAGTCGTCGTTGGTGTCGCTGGCGTAGCTGAAGCCGTCCGCGAGGGGCGCGCCTTTCAGGCCGCCTCGCGTGTATTCCGCAAAGGCTGGCTCGATGGCGTAACGGTCGCCCAGGTCGAGGCTGGTGCGCGCGTCGTCGGCCGAGATCATCATCTCGTGCAGCTTCTCGCCCGGGCGGATGCCGACGATCTTGATCGGCAGGTTCGGCGCCATGGCCGCGGCCAGGTCGGTCATCTTCATGGACGGGATTTTGGGCACGAAGATCTCGCCGCCGGTCATCATGGCGAGCGACGACAGGACGAAGTCGACGCCTTCGTTCAGGGTGATCCAGAAGCGGGTCATCCGCGTGTCGGTGATCGGCAGCTCCGCCGCGCCCTTGGCAATCAGCCGCTGGAACAGTGGGGCGACCGAACCGCGCGAGCCTACGACATTGCCATAGCGCACCACCGAAAACCGCGTCCCGATGTCACCCGAAAGGTTATTGGCCGCCACGAAGGTCTTGTCCGAGGCGAGCTTGGTCGCGCCGTAGAGGTTGATCGGGTTGCAGGCCTTGTCGGTGGAAAGCGCAATCACCTGTTTCACGCGGTTGGTCAGGCAGGCCCAGACCACGTTCTCGGCGCCCAGCACGTTGGTGTGGATGCACTCGGACGGATTGTACTCCGCGGCCGGCACCTGCTTCAGGGCCGCGGCGTGAATGATGATGTCGACACCGCGGGTGGCCAGGATCAGCCGCTCGCGGTCGCGCACGTCGCCCAGGAAAAAGCGCAGCGACGCCATCTGCTCCGGCCCGAACCGCTCGGCGAGATCGGCGACCATCTCGCTCTGCTTCAGCTCGTCGCGCGAATAGATGATCAGCTTGCGTGGACGGCCGCGCATGAGCACGGTCTCGACGAACCGGCGCCCGAAGGAGCCGGTGCCGCCGGTGACGAGGATGACCTTGCCGTCGAGGTCTAGGGATGTCGGCGCAAATCGGCCCAAGGCGCGCTCCGGATGGTCGGCGAATCTGACTGTGCCGGGGTTGTGGCGTGCGCCGCGTAAAGAGACCGCTAACCATAATAGCCGACAGGTTTGCCGGGTGAGACGCCGCGACCTGCTTGTTCTGATGTGCCTGACCGCCTTGCCGCTCGCTCGGCGGGCGAGGGCGGCTGAGGAAAAGAAGAAGAAATCCGGCGGCCCGAACTACATCCCGATCGACACGCTGACCGGCGCCACCAACAAGCCTGGCGGGCGGCGCGGCGTAATGACCGTGGATTGCGGCCTGGACGTCCCGGACGCCAAGCTTCGCGAGAGGGCCACGATCTCCATGCCGCGGCTGCGGGCGGCGTTCGTCCAGGTGGTGCTGATCTATGCCGCAGGCCTGCCGGCGGGCGCGCCGCCCAACGTCGACTTCATCGCCCGCGAGCTGCAACGCCAGACCAACCTCGTGCTCGGCCGCCCCGGCGCGCGCCTGCTGATCGGCGCGGTGGTAGTGAACTGAGGCGCGTCAGATGCTCCCCCAGGGGAGAGGATCTTGGGCGACATCCTCACATCGCGCTGATGCCACCGTCGAGCTTCAGCTCGGCGCCGGTCATGAATTTGCTCTCGTCGGAGGCCAGGTAGAGGCAGGCGTTGGCGATGTCGTCGGGTTCGCCAATGTGGCCGAGCGGCACCTGGCGGCCGAGCTTGGCCTCGGCCTCCTCCTTGCCGAACCGCTGGCGCAGCGGGTCGAGGATCGGGGTGTCGATGAAGGTTGGGTGGATCGAGTTCGACCGGATATCCAGCCCCTGCTTGGCGCAGTGCAGGGCGATGCCTTTGGACAGCAGCCAGACCGCCGCCTTCGACGCGTTGTAGGACGGCGAGTTGTGGGCCGCGATCAGGCCGGCGATCGAGGAGATGTTGACGATCGAGCCCGGCTGGCAGGCGCGCATGTATTTCAGCGCATGCTTGGTCCCGAGAAACACTGAGTCGACATTGACGCTCATCACCTTCTTCCAGTCGTCGAACGACAGGCTCTCGATATCGCCGCCCAGGCTGATGCCGGCGTTGTTGACCAGGACCGAGATGCCGCCCATGGCCTCGTCCGCCTCCTCCAGCGCGAAGACCCACTGCTCTTCCTTGGTGACGTCGAGCGGGAAGGCGAAGGCCGTGCCCTCGCCGTGCGCGGTGTTCAGCTCGGCGGCGACCGCCTTGGCGCCCTCCAGGTTGATGTCGGCGACCGCCACCCTGGCGCCTTCGGCCGCCAGCCTGCGAGCCATGGCCGCGCCCAGGCCCTGCGCTCCGCCGGTGATGAAGGCCTTCTTGCCCGCGACCCGTCCTGCCATCTGAAAACTCCGTCCTGTCTGCGGCGCGCGTCGGCGCGTTGTTATGTCTCTGAGCCCGGAAACTTCGGTTTCGGCTTCTTGGGGCGCGGCGGGTCGACCGCGCCGCACTGCAGGGCTGCGGCGTCGATGAACTTCGCCATCGCCACGTCGAGGTCCGTGACGCCGCCGGCGTCGTGGGTCGTCAGCAGGACGTCGACCTTGTTGTAGACGTTGCTCCACTCAGGATGATGGTCGAGCTTTTCGGCCTGCATCGCGACGCGGCTCATGAAGCCGAAGGCGCGGCTGAAATCGCCGAAGACGACCTGGCGGCGGATCGCGTCGCGCTCGCCGGGGACGGCGGACCACACCGGGAGCTGCTCGAGGACCTGCGCGAGCGGCAGCTTCTTCGGTCGGCTCATTCGACCACCTCCGCCCCGAACGACAGGCCGGTCGCCTGGGCGAGTTCGCCCAGCGTCTGGTCGACGTCGACGACCTTGATCGCCTTCATGCCCAGCGCCGCGGCCGGCTTGCAGTTGATCCCCAGGTCGTCGAGGTAGACGCAGGCCTTGGGATCCACCGCCAGCAGCTCGCACATCATCAGGTAGATCCTAGGGTCGGGCTTGCGGACGCCGGCCTTGGAGCTTTCGATGATCGCGTCGAACAGCGGCATCACCTGGGCCATGGCGCCGGCGGCGCGCTGGCCTTCGTCCTGGCCGGGGCTGTGCGTCGAGACCACGTTGTTGGTGATGCAGCCCACCTTGAAGTGGGCCTTGCAGGCCTTGAGCGCCGCCACCATCCGCGGCCGCAGCTCGCCCGACAGCTTGGGCAGGACCTCGGCGCCGCGCAGCGGATGCCCGAGCGCGGTGGACTCTTCCAGGAACAGCCGGTCGAAGCCTGCCGCGTCGATCTCGTTGCGCTCGAACAGGGCCCAGGCGTTGGTGTCGGGGTTGGTCGAGTTGACGCGGCGGACCAGGTCCTTCGGCAGGCCCTTCTCGGCCTCCAGGCGGTTGAAAGCCTCGAACGGCGAGGAGGTGAACACCCCGCCGAAGTCCCAGATCACCGCCTCGATCCCCGCCCTCGCCGTCATGCCGCGCTCCGCCTTCGATAAGGCGGCGGACGCTAGAGACGCAGGAGCAGACGTGCAAGTAAGGCGCATGCTTCCCTACCGCCTGCCGAGGCCGTTGCGACTGGCGCTCTACGCCCTGGCCACCACGATCCTGCTCTACCTGTGCCTCGCGCCCAGCAACGATCTGCCGAAGGTCAACCTGTGGGACAAGGAGGAGCACGCCGCCGCCTGGCTGGTGCTGACCGCCACGGGCCTCATCCTGTCGCCGCATCGGCCGCGCGCCATCGCCACCTTCGCCTTCGGCCTGGGCGTGTTCGTCGAGGTCGCCCAATGGACGATGGGCTTCGGCCGCGACGCCGACTGGCACGACGTGGCCGCCGACTGCGTGGGCATCGTCGCGGCCTTCGTGCTCTACCTGCCGATCTGGCTTTGGGCCCATCGGCGGCCATGACCCTGCGCCACCGCCCCTGGGAAGACGCCACCGACTTCCAGATCGGCCTTAAACCCATTGCGCTCGCCGACTGGCTGGAGGGTGGCGAGGCCGACCCCGCCGGCCGCAAGGACGCCTTGTTCGCATCGCGACGCGGCCTGGTCTGGGCGGAAGCCGAGGGGTCGCGCGACGGCCAGGCGGAGGTGCTGGAACTGGTCGAGGCCGCGCTCGGCCCGACGCCCGTCTCGGCCGACCTGCCGCCGCTTTACGCCGCGGCGCGGCGCGTGCCGGACGACCTGTGCCTGATGGAGAAACGGGACGGACAGTGGCGGCTTTCGGCGCTGTCGCTGTCGGCCGGCAGCTTCTTCACCGCCGAGGCGGTGATCGGGCGCAGCCTGGCGGAACTGCACGTCCCCGTGACGGGTTTCGCCGACCGCTTCCTGGTGCGGGTGCAGCGGATCTTCGAGGGACTGCGGCCCGATCTGGTGCTGGAGCGCCGCAACTGGACGATCCTGAACTCCGGGGACCTGCACACGCCGTCAGCCGCCCCGATCCGCGCAAAGATCGGCGACATCGCCCCCTCGCAGGCGGGTCAGCGGCTTCAGTTGCGGGTGGAACGCCAGACGCTGCGGCGCCTGCCGCGCACCGGCGGCGCGCTGTTTACGATCCGGGTATGGCTCGCGCCGCTGGCCAGCGTGGCGTCGCAGCCCGACCGGCTTGCCGCCTTCGCCCTGGCCTGGCGCTCGGCGAGCCCGGAGCTGCGGGCCTACAAGCGGTTCGACCTCTACGACGATCTGGTCGAAAGCTTCCTGCACAACCCGCCGCCCGCGCCCACGCAGCGCTGACGCCCACGTCCGCCGTCGCTCCTCGGCCGCGACCCACGACGATCGCCCGGCGCTGGCGACCGACATGCGACGCCTTGGACGCCATCGGGAGGTTTCCACCCTGGGACGGCGCGAGTATGAGGGCGGATGCACGCGACGACAGGGGGTCCATTGCGTCAGAGTTCCGCCCCGCGCGACGCGCGCCAGACCGAGACTCACACGCTCGAACTGGGCGTGGTGATCCCGACATTCAAGGAAGCCCCGAACGTCGCCCCGCTGCTGGCCAAGCTTGAGGCGGCGCTGGTTGGCGTGTCCTGGCAGGCGATCTTCGTCGACGACGATTCGCCCGACGGCACGGCTGCGGTCGTCAAGGCGATCGCCGCGAAGGACCCACGCGTCATCTGCCTTCACCGCATCGGGCGGCGAGGCCTGGCGGGTGCGGTCATCGAAGGGGCCATGGCCAGCGCCGCGCCGTTCGTCGCGGTGATCGACGGCGACCTGCAGCACGACGAGAGCCTGCTGCCGCAGATGCTTCGCCTGCTGCAGGACGACAGGGCGGACGTCGTCGTGGGCAGCCGCTATCTGGCCGGCGCCGGGTCCGACGCCAGCGCGCTGGGCGCCCGGCGCGAGGCCGGCAGCCGGCTCGCCAACTGGCTCGGCAAGCGGGTGCTCCGCGCGGAGGTCACCGACCCGATGAGCGGCTTCTTCATGATCCGCCGCGAGCTGGTGGAATCGGTGGCCCCAACGCTCGCCACCGCCGGCTTCAAGGTGCTGTTCGACATCCTGGCCTCCCAGAAGACCGCGCCGCGCTATATCGAACTGCCCTACGAGTTCCGTGCGCGGGTGGCGGGCGACAGCAAGCTCGATAACGGCGTGGTCATCCAGTACCTCGGCCTGCTGCTCGCCAAGCTGAGCCGGGACCTGATCTCGCCCCGCTTCATCATGTTCGCGCTGGTGGGCGCGAGCGGGGTGGTGGTTCACCTGCTGATCCTGCGCTCCCTGCTGCACTACGGCTTTTCGGCGGCGCAGCTTACCGCGGCGCTCGGCGCCATGACCTGGAACTTCCTGATCAACAACGCCGTCACCTACCGCGACAAGCGAAAGCGCGGGCTGGGTCTTCTGGTCGGCTATTTCAAGTTCGTGCTGCTGTGCAGCGTGCCGCTGGCCGCCAATGTCGCGGTCGCCACCATGGTCTATGAGCGCGGGCCGTCCTGGTGGGTGGCGGGCGTGGCAGGCGCCATCGTGGCCGCGGTCTGGAACTACATCACGACGTCCCGGGCGGTCTGGTGACCCCCACGGCGTCCGGGTGGCGCCGCGGCGTCCTGCTGCTGGCTCTGGCGGTGACCGCCCTTCGCCTGCTGGCGGCCGGGACCATCCACCTCACCGAGGACGAAGCCTACTATCGGCTGTGGGCGCAGCATCTGCAGTTCGGCTACCTGGACCACCCGCCGATGATCGCCTGGTGGATCCGGCTGGGCGAGCTGGTCGCGGGCGACACGCCGCTCGGCATACGGCTGGTCCCGGTGCTGGCCAGCGGCCTCGGCTCCTGGCTGATCGGCGACCTTACCCGTCGGCTGGGCGCGGAGCCGCGCACCGCTTTCCGCGCCGCGCTCTGGTACAACGCCACCCTGACGGTCTGCCTGGGCGGCATGCTGGCGATTCCCGACGCGCCGGCGAGCCTGTTCTGGACGGTTGCGCTCTGGGCCCTGGCGAGGTTCTGGGCGAGCCGGAACGCCGCCTGGTGGCTGGCCGCCGGCTCGGCGGCAGGTCTTGCCGTGCTGTCCAAATACTCCGGCCTGTTCCTGGCCCCCGGAGTGCTCCTCTGGCTGCTGTTGATCCCGGGCGGCTGGTCGGAGCTGCGCAGGCCCGGTCCATGGGCGGCGGCGGCCGTGGCGGCGGCGACCTTTTCGGTGAACATCGTGTGGAACGCCCATCACCACTGGATGACCTTCGCCAAACAGTTCGGCCGGGTCACGCCGCATGAATTCACGCCGGCGCGCCTGGCGGAGTTCCTCGGAACCCAATTCCTGCTGTTCACGCCGCTGATGGCGGCCTACGCGCTCGGCGGCGTTCGGCGGGCATGGCGCGAGCGCGCGCAGGCCGGCGCGGTCCAGTTGATGCTGCCGCTGGCGACGTCTGCGCCCTTCGCCGTCTACCTGTTGATCCACAGTCTGCACGACCGGGTGCAGGGTCACTGGCCAGTGCCGCTGTTCGGCGCATTTGCGATCTGCGCGGCCGTGGCGGCCGAGCGGTCGGGCGGGACGAAGATCGGGCGGGCGGCGCGGGCGCTGACGCCGGCCATTGGCCTGGCCGTCGGCGCCGCGTCCTTCCTGCTCATTGCGCTCCCGGCGCCAACGCCGCTGGGCCGGCTCGACCCCACCCTGGCGCTCCGCGGCTGGCCCGGGTTCGCCGCCGACGTCGAGCGCCTTCGGGTCCGGACGGGCGCGGCGTGGGTCGGGACGGAAAGCTACGGCGTCTACGCGCAGCTGAATGCCGAAGGCGGGATCGCCGCGCCGCTTCTGGACGTGGTGGAGCGCGAGCGCTACTGGCCCGATGAGCCGCGCCGGCCCGACTTCACGCGCCCGGGCCTGGTCATCGACCTGGAGCGGCGGATGGGGCCGGCCGAGTTGCCGCGGTGCTTCGCCCGTGTCACGCGGGCCGGCCAACTCATCCGCGCGGGTGGGGCAGGCCGCAACCAGCGGTACGCCGCCTTCCTGGTCTCCGGACCGAAGCGCGATGTCTGGACCTTGGGCTGCCCGGACGAGATCTCGCCCGGCGTCTGGCGTTAGAGGCCGCTGGCCGGGCCGAGCCGAAGACGCGCATGCTGCGATAAGCTGCGGCATACCCCGCATCGGCAGGGTTATTGAGGCGTTCTTCAATGGGCGGCGTCATCCGGACGCGAACACCTTCCATCAAGGCGACCAGATCAATGCACAGAGGTCCATCGGGCTTGGTCGATTTCCCGGTCGACGGGACCACAGGCGGACTGATCGCCCACGACCGCGATGCGTGCCGCATCCAGGTTGGCGACAGCTTCCGGAGCGCGGCCAGACATGACGATCCCTATCCGCATTGGGTGCTGAACCGGGTCCTGCCAGACCAGGTGGCCAGCGCGATGGCGGCCCTGCCGTTTGCGGCGCCGGCGCTGAACGGCGTTTCCGGCTCCCGGGAGATCCACAACAGCACCCGCCGCTACGTCGACGCGGAGGCCATCGCCGCCCATCGCGTGTGCCGCACCGTCGCAGACGCCTTCCAGCACCCCTCTACCGTAGCCACGATCGAGACGGTGACCGGCGCTCGACTCGACGGCTGCCGCCTCAGGATCGAATACGCCCAGGACACCAACGGCTTCTGGCTGCAGCCCCACACCGACCTCGGCGTCAAGAAGTTCACCCTGCTCTACTATCTCAGTCCCGGCGGCGCGCTCGACCTCGGCACCGATCTCTATGTCGACGCCGACACCTGGTCCCACCGCATGCCTTTCGAACCCGGCGCGGGGTTGGCCTTCGTGCCGTCCGACTGCACGTGGCACGGTTTCGAGCCGCGGCCGATCCCGGTGGTGCGCAAGTCGCTGATCGTCAACTACGTGACCGAGGCCTGGCGGGCGCGCGAGCAGTTGGCCTATCCCGACCGGCCGGTCAGGCGACCACGGGCAAGGTGACGACCGCGGTGACTCCCTCACCGGGATTCGACGCCAGCTCGATGTCGCCGCCGTGGGCGCGGGCCGTGGACCGCGCGATGGCAAGACCCAGGCCCACGCCGCCGTTGTCGAGATTGCGCGAGGCGTCAGTGCGGTAGAAGGGCTGGAACACCCGGCAGAGCTCGTCGGCGGAAAGGCCCGGCCCCTTGTCGGTGATGGTCACCACCGCCTGCTCTCCGTCCCGCCGGACGTCGATCAGCGCCTCGCCGCCGTATTTCACCGCATTGTCCACCAGGTTCGAGAACAGCCGCTGCAGGGCGATCGGATCACCGTCCACGGTGACCGGCCCACCATCGGCAATCTCCACCTGGCCGCCGACCATGGCGGCGTCGTCGGCGACGCATTCGATCAGCGACAGGAGATCGAGCTTCTCGCGGCGGCGTGGCGCGCCCTCGTCGCGGATGAAGGCCAGGACCCCGCCGATCATCTGCTCCATCTGGTCGACGTCGGACAGCACCGCCTCCTTCACCGCCGGCGGCGCCGCTTCAAGCTTGAAGCGGATGCGCGCCAGCGGCGTGCGCAGATCGTGACTGATCGCGCCCACCATCGCGGTGCGGTCGAGGATGTAGCGCTTCAACCGGGCCTGCATCTCGTTGAAGGCCTGGGCTGCGGCGCCGACCTCGGCCGGCCCCTTCAGCGCCATCTGCGGCGCGTGAGGGTCGCGGCCCAGGGTTTCGGCGGCCTCCGCGAACCGGCGCAGCGGAGCCGAGATCCGGCGCGAGAACAGGTAGCCGGCCGAAGCGACCAGCAGGAAGCCCGCCAGCAGCCAGGCCGAGGCCTCCATCTGCCAGGCGGACGGGAAGGGCTCCGGCGTCGAGCGGACAACGATCCAGATCCCATTCTCCTGCTGCAGGGCGGCGGAGAAGTCGCCGAAGATGGGCAGTTCAGGCGCGCCGCCGAAGCGCCGGAAGCCGAAGCGTCCCGGCCAGGCGCCGTCGGGCTGCTGAGCCGCCGCGGCGTCGTTCTCCGGCTCGCGATCAGGGCCGCGCGGCGGCCCGCGCCCCGTGACCGCCCGGCGCAGACGCCAGATCGGCGAGGCGTTCTGTTCCTCCAGCCGCACGCGCGACTCCGGCGCACCGAGGGCGCGCGCCAGGGCGGTCAGCGTCCGCTCATGCTCGCGGTGCGGCGCGATCAGCTCCAGCGGCAAGGTCCTGACCGTCGTGCGGACCATCGGGTGGCCGAACCGCGCCGTCAGCGGGCCTCCCCGGATCGCGGCGGCGACGTCGGCGACGCGATAGACCGGCGGGCGTGGCGGCGGGATCAACAGGATAATGCCGAAGCTGATCGCCTCGGCGACCAGCAAGCTGGCGATCAGCAGGACGACAAGCTGCAGGCCGATCGCCGCCCGCGGCCACGGACGGCGAGCCTCCACCGGCCCGCCTTGGCTCACGCCCGCGTCACCTTGGCGTCGAACAGATAGCCCGCACCGCGGTAGGTCTTGATGATCTCACCCTCGACGGAGGCGTGCAGCTTGCGCCGAAGACGGCTGATCTGGACGTCCACCGCGCGGTCGAAGACCTCGGTTTGCGAGCCTCGCGCCTGCTCCAGGAGCTGATCGCGCGACAGGATCCGTTGCGGGTTTTCGAGGAACACGCTGAGCAGCGAGAACTCGCCGCCGGTGAGCAGGATCGTCGTGCCGTTGGGCGCGCGCAACTGGCGGCGCAGGGTGTCCACGACGAAGCCCTGGAAGTGATAGGTCTTGCCGCGCCTGGGCGCGCCGCCGCGCACCTCGTCGAGCCGCCGGAACACCGCGCGGACGCGGGCCAGCAGTTCGCGCGGGCTGCAGGGCTTGGGCAGGTAGTCGTCGGCGCCGAGTTCCAGGCCCAGCACGCGGTCGACCTCGTCGCCCATGGCGCTCAGCATGACGATGGCCGGGCCGCCAGCCTCCGTGAGGCGCCGGCAGATGGAAAGCCCGTCCTCGCCCGGCAGCATGACGTCGAGCACGATCAGGTCGATGGGGGCCGAGGCCAGCACCTGCTCCATGCTGGCCGCATCACTGGCCGCGTGGAGCTGGTAACCGTGCTCGCGCAGGTATCCCGCCACCTGCTCGCGCATCTGCGAGTCGTCGTCGACGACGAGGATGTGCCGGACGGGAAGGGCGCTGGCTTGAGTGTTCATGGCCTCACCTTCCGCACCATTGTGGCGCAGGGACTACGGCCGCGCCACAATCCTTGTGGCGACAGCTTCCGGTCTCCCGGCGGCCTCCTGAGCAGGCCGTGCGTTCCCCCACTTCGCAAGCTGTTGGAGTTGAAGATATTTGCATCTAAGCCTCACGGGATTTTCGCGGACGCGTGGCGATTTGCGCTCCCGAAGAAGCCGCTGCGCAGCTATGAGGATGCAGCGGTGAGACGATAAGGGCGCTTCCGTCCGCCGGCCGGTGCAAATTGGCGAACGGAGCCATTCGTAGGACACAATCGTGCTCGATCGATCGGTCCGTCGCAGGGGATGCTGGTAGAAATGACTGGGTATTTTTCGCCGAACGCCGCCGGGTCTGCGTCCGACGCCCGGCGCTGGACGCGGATTCTTCGATTCGGCCCGCCCCTGGTCAGCCTCACCGCCCTGGTCTGGGCCGGCCAGGCGCTCGCCCAGACGACGATCGGCACGGAGACCACCGCCCCCCTCGCGACCTCGACCACCGGCGACCTGACCATCAGCGCCAGCGGTACGATCAAGCCGCCGTCCGGCGTCGCGGTGACCGTCAACAGCAACAACACGGTCAGCAATGCCGGCGTCATCCAATTCCAGAACAAAGACAACGTCACCGGAATCCAGATCCAGGGCGGCCACTCCGGCTCGCTGATCAACAGCAACACCATCGAGGTCGACGACACCTCCGCGACGACGACGGACTCCAACGGCATCATACATGGCCCGTTCGCGAACGGGACCAACCGGATCGGCGTGCAGGTGGTCGGTCCCGGGGACTTCACCGGCCCGATCACCAACACGGCCGCCGGCGCGATCACTGTGAAAGGCGACAATTCCTACGGAATTTCGGTCGAGACCAACATGACCGGCTCGCTTTCGAACCTCGGGACGTTGAGCATCGCCGGGACCAACAGCATTGGCCTGCGCACCACCGGCGCGGTGACCGGCGACGTCACCTTGGGCGGGACGATCGCGGCGGGCGGCCAGGGGACCCAGGCGGTCTCGCTGGGCAACGACGTGTCGGGCGCCTTCCTGATCAACGGGAGCGTGTCATCGAGCGGCTATCGCTATACGACCCGCAGCACCGATCCCAATTTCATCGCGCTGCTCAAGGACGACGACCTGCTGCAGGGCGGTCCGACCGTCACGGTGGCCGGCAGCGTCGGCAAGGGAATCCTGGTCAATTCCGGCTCGACGACCGATTCAAGCGGGACGGTGACCACGGTCGCGGGTTCGATCACCTCAGCCGCGGCCGCGCCGGCGCTGGTCGTGGGCGCCGTCGGCCGCGACGTGCACATCGGCGACGTTGGCGCGGGCGCGGACGCCTTCGGCATCGAAATCAAGGGCTCGGTGGCCGGCACGGGCCTCTACAATGGGGTCTCCGCCCAGGGGATCCAGCTGGGCGTCGCCAACGGTGGCGCCGTCACAACGGGTGATGGCGTGCGGGTCACGGGCGTCGTCAGCGCCTCGTCCTATGCGGCCGGCGCGACGGCCCTGCAGATCAACTCCGGCGTGACGGTCCCGGTGCTGCGCAACGAAGGCCAAATCACCGCGATCATGAACTCCGACGCCGCCGGGGCCAGCGCGCGAGCGATCGATATCGGCGCCGGCGCGCACACCACCGCGCTGCAGAACAGCGCGGAGATCACGGCCGCCGTCTCCGGCGAAAAAGCCGATGCTGTCGTGATCAGCGACAAGTCCGGCTCGCTCAGCGAAGTCGAAAACACCGGCAAGATCGTGGTTTCGCGGACCTTCTCCGATCTTAGCCAGCCGGTCACCGGCAAGGATATCGCCATGGACCTGTCCGCCAACACCGGCGGCGTCCACATCATCCAGTCCCTGGCCAGCTCGACCGCCACGGCGCCGCAGATCAGCGGAGCGGTGCTGCTCGGTTCGGGTGCGGACCGCGTCGAGATCCTGGCTGGCACGCTGACCGGCGACCTCAGCCTGGGCGCGGGCGCCAACAGCCTGACCATCGACGGCGGCGCGACGGTGGCCGGTGCGCTCACCGCGCAGGGCGGCACGCTGGGCCTGACGGTGGGCACGGGCACGCTGCGGATGAACAGCGCGAGCCAGCTTTCGCTCTCCAGCCTGTCGCTCGGCGCAGGCTCCAGCACGATCTTTACCGTCGATCCCGAGACGGGCAGCGCAGGCAAGTTCGACGTCGCCGGCGCCGCCACGGTGGCCAGCGGCGCCAAGATCGGCCTGCGGCTGAACAGCATCCTGCAGACCAGCGCCACCTACACCCTGGTGCGTGCGAACACGCTGAATGTCGGCATCCTCGATTCCAGCCTGCTGGGCAGCGTGCCTTTCCTCTACGACTCGAGCCTGAAGACCGACGCCGCGGCCGGCACGATCACCGCCACGCTGTCGCGCAAGACCGCTGAGCAGCTCGGCCTGCCGTCAACCATCGCCGGCGCCTATGAGCCGCTGATCAAGAACATCGGCAAGGACGCCCAGCTGGAAGACGCCCTGCTGGCGCAGACCACGCGATCGGGCTTGCTGGGCCTCTACAACCAGCTGCTGCCGAACCATTCGGGCAGCTTGTTCAACATCGCCGCCGCCAGCATCGAATCCTTTTCACGCCCGCTCGACGACCGCCAGGATCCGGAGGGCGGCGGCTTCTGGTTGCAGGAGACCAACCTCGGAGTGTTCGCCAACGGCTCCGACGACGACCCGGGCTACAAGGGCTGGAGCATTGGCGCCGTCGGCGGCTACGAGCTGCCGCGCTCGAGCCTCGGGATCCTGGGCGCCACCTTCGGCGCTAGCTCCAACGAGGTCTATCCCGACGACGTCGACTCCGCCGAGGACCTGCATGCGACCCTGATGGACGCCGGCATCTATTGGCGCGCGACGCGCGGCGGCTTCTCGGCCAACGCCAAGATCGGCGGCAACTACATGCGGGTGAGCAGCGACCGGGTGATCGAGATCCTGGGCGGCGACGGGCTGGCCGTGTCACGCAAGGCCAACGCCCACTGGACCGCCTACGGCTTCAACGCCCATGGCATGGTGAGCTACGAGAAGCGCTTCGGCCGCTACTACATCCGCCCGCAGGCCAACCTCGACTACATCACCCTCGCCGAGGGCGGCTACACCGAGCGCGGCGGCGGCGACGGCATGGACCTGGCAGTCAAGTCGCGGACCAGTTCGCGGCTGGCGGCCTTCGCCGGCGTCGCGGTCGGCGCGACCTACGGCCCGACCAACTCCTGGGGCCCCGAGATCCTGATCGGCTACAAGGGCGTGGCCGCCGAGAACCTGGGCGACACGACGGCCCGTTTCGTCGCCGGCGGCGACTCCTTCACCCTGCGGTCCGAAGACCTGTCCGGCCAGGGCGCGTCCGCGCACGTCTCGCTCAAGGGCGAAAACGGCTCCGGCGGCTTTGCGATCGAGACGGGCGCCGAGGCCCGCGACGGACTGGCGATCTACGACCTGAAGCTCGCCGGTCACGTTCAGTTCTGAGGCTCACCGGGTCCGGCTGGCGACCAGCGGCTCCACACCGGCGGCCAGGGCTACCCGAACAGCCGTGGACAGGCTTCGGGCGTCGAGCTTGTCCATGACATTGGCCCGATAGATCTCGACCGTCCGGCCGCTGATATCGAGTTCATAGGCGATCAGCTTGTTGGGCAGGCCCGCCAGCAGGCCCTGCATCACCTGCATCTCGCGCTTCGTAAGCTTGGCGACCTGCTCGCGGGCGCGCGCCGCCACGGCGCGGTCCTCGGTAGTGGCCTCGATCTTGACGAAGGCGGCGGCGACGGCCTGCAGCAGCGCATCGTTCGCGTAGGGTTTCTCGAGGAATTCAAAGGCGCCGTGTTTCATCGCCTGCACCGCGATCGACACGTCGCCCCGCCCGGTCAGCACGATGACGGGAAAAGAGACACCGCGCGCGACGAGCTGCTGTTGCACCTCGATGCCGTCCATGTGCGGCATGTGGATGTCGAGCAGGATGCAGGCCGGCACGGAAGCGTCCAGCGCTTCGAGGAGGGCGACGCCGGACGCATGAGGAATGACGCTGTAGCCGGCGCTCTCCAGAAGCAGGGCCGCCGACTCGCGAACGTCATCGTCGTCATCGACGATGTGTACGGTCCGTCTACTCGGCATGGCTGAGGTCCTTCGTGGCCACGGGTACTGTGAAGCGGAAGTCGGCGCCGCCGCCGAGTGGCTCTTCCAGCCACATGCGGCCTCCATGCGCCTCGACGATGCGGCGGCAAATCGAAAGCCCAACGCCCATGCCGCTAGTCTTGGTCGAAAGAAACGGCGAGAACAACTGTTTGGCGATATCTTCGGAAATACCCGGTCCGGTGTCTTTCACCGCGATCTCGGCCATTCCCTTCCGCGCTGTCGTTGTGATGGTCAGCACATGCGGCCTCGGGGCATCCCTCATGGCCTCGACGGCATTGCGGACCAGGTTCACCAGGATCTGCTGGACCTGGATGCGGTCAGCGAGCACCAGCCTGGCCCGCGGGGAGAATTTGAAGCGCACCTCTATCGCATCCGCCCTGGCGTCCGGCGCCCCGAGGGCGACGGCGTCTTCGATGAGTGGCTGCAGGGCTTCGATGCGCGCGTCGGCCTCTCCCCGGGCGATGAAGTCGCGCAGGCGCCGCACGATCTCTCCGGCGCGCACAGCCTGCCCCTCCGCCTGTTCGGCCGCGCGCACGACCCGAGCGCGCGCCACGTCGTCCAGCGCCTTTCCGCCGTCCCGCAGCATCAGCTTCAAGGCGCCGACGGAATTGCCGATCGCGGTCAGCGGCTGGTTCAGCTCGTGTGCCAGCGCGGCGGCCATCTCCCCCATGGCGCTCAGTCGGGAGACGTGCGCCAGCTCCGACCGCAGTTGCGCCAGGTGGTCGCCGCGCAGCGCCAGTTCCCGCTGGGCCCGCCTCTCCTCGGTGACATCCCGATAGATCCCGATCGTCCGCACGTGCGCCCCCTGCGGCGAGTAGAAGAACCGCCGCACGCCGTGGAAATCGCGCACCGCGCCGTCCGCGCGGCGCATCCGCACATCGTCGAACTGTTGCGGACGACGCGCGGCGATGTCGGCGTCGCGGTTTGGGTCGGCGGAGACGACCATGCTTCGCAGCTTGTCGAGGTCGCCGACCAGCCCGCCCGGCGGCAGACCGAGCAGCCGTTCGAATCCCTCCTCGGCGACGAGCTTGGCGGAAACGAGATCGGCGTCGGCGATTCCGAGGTCGTAGGCGCTCACGGCAAGCCGCAACCGTTCCTGACTCTCCTCAAGGGAAGCCGCCGCGCGTTTGAGGCCCGTGATGTCGGTGATCGTGCCCACGATGCGCATCTCGGCGCCCGGGACGACATCCTGGCGGACCCAGTGGATGGACACCCAACGGTCTTCGCCGGTCTTGGTCACGTGCCGCGCCTCGCCCCGCCACTCGCCGTGCTCGCGGATGGCCTCGCGCGTCTCTTCGCGTTTGGCGACGCCGTCGGGAATGAAGAACTCCCCAGGCCTGCGCCCCAGAGCCTCCGCCGCGGCCCAGCCGTAGAAGGCCTCGCAGGCCGGCGGCCAATAGCGGATGCGCCCGTCGCCATCGACCACGACCACGGTCGATCGCGCCAGGGCGCCGGCGAGGTTGTCGCGCTCGGTTCGCTCGCGACCCAGCATTCGCGCCGCCCAGAAGGCCATGAACAGCAGGGCGCAAGCGCTGAGCTCGATGATCAGCAGCATCCGCACGTCCGCGCCATAGAGGCCGGTCCGCACGCCGACGTTCGCCAGCGCCCCGATGCCCACGGGCACCAGCGCGACCGGCGTCAACAGTCGCGCCATCCGCGCCCGCTCGTCATGGCTGGTGAACAGCCGCGCCCAGCCGGTGTCGCGCGCCAGGATCATCACGCCGGCGCAAAGGGCGCCTACCGCGACGGTTGTGTTAAGCGCGATGCGCAGGTCCTGGCGCAGGACCGCAAGGTGGGACGGGTCCTGCAGGGCGTAGGGCAGGATGGAGGCGCCGGCGATGAGCGCGCCCAGGCTGGCGGCGCCCACCGCCAGGAGCCGCGCCGGCTTCGCGCCCGCGCTCGCGCCGAGCAACGCCAGGGCGAAGAGCGCGGTGACTACGCAGGTCAGAAGGCTGGGCCGCCCCGGCCAGAGCGGCCGCGGCGACTGAGCGAGCACCGCTTCGCGGTAGAAGACGAGATCTGTGGGCAGTGCGTGTCGGGTCAGGTCCGCCCAGAGCCAGGCGACGCAGATCGCCAACAGGGGCGCCGCCGCCAGGCGGGAGGTTCGGATATGCCCCGCCGCCGCCGCTCCCAGGCCGATGGAGCCCAACATCAGAGCCAGCGCGGTGGCGGGCTGCAGGGCGACCGAGCCCACAAACACCGAGGTGAGAGGCACGTTGCCGACCTGCCAGCCGACGACAGCCGCGACGGATACGGCCGTAACTCCAAGCGCGATGAATACCGTAATTCGCTCCGGCGGCCGCAACCCCGGCGCGAGCGCCAAACTCATGCCCCTCAACGCCCCCACCCGTACAAAGCAAGCTGGACACAACCTTCGCTATCAATCCAGCGGGATTGTTGTCGCGGTCGCTAAAAGTTTGGGCGTCCGATCTTGCAGTTTCTGCGTCCGGAGCTAGCGGCTACCGCTCGAAGCTTGATGAACACCTGAGGGTTTCTGCCGCAGGGCGCCCTCCGTAGAACACCTGGGTTGGGGCGTCACGAGCCGGTCCCTACGATTCCGACGTCCCGTCTCGCATCCTGCCGCCGGGCGAAAAGGATCTCGTGGCGTGCCCGCAGCCTCGACCCCGCAGGCGAACGCAATCGTGGTCGTCAAGGACGCCGCCTTGGCCTCGTCGCTGGAGATGGCGCTGCAGGCCGCAGGCTTCGCGGCGCTCGTTCACGACCCCGCGGCCGGCCTGGCCAACCTGCCGCTGGACGTCGCAATGACCTTGATCGTGGAGGATCGCGTGCTGAAACCCAGCCCCGCGGCCTTCGTCGCGCGCCTGCGATCGCGGCCATGGCTCGGCCTGGTGGTCCTGGTGACCGGCGACGCCGATGATCTGCGCGCCGCCTTCGCGGCCTCGGACCGCGTCACGATTCTGGAAATGCCTTTCCTGGGAGCCGACCTGATCGCGGCGATCCGCGCCATCTGAGCGGGGACGGCCGCGACCAGGATCAGGCCGACTGGCGCACCCGACACGATTCGAACGTGTGACCTTTGCCTTCGGAGGGCAACGCTCTATCCAGCTGAGCTACGGGTGCGTTCCAGCGGAGGCTTCCTCTAGCCGAAAGCCCCGCGGGCCGCAAACGGCCAGACGCCGCGCCGGTCAGTAGACGTCGCGCACGCCCAGGGCCTTTGGCGTCGGCGTCGCCGCCACGCCCTTCGAGCGCTTCAGCACCCAATCGATGAGGGTGTTGGCCACCGCAGAATTGCCGGCATCGCCCGGTCGACCCTTATCGGGCGTTGAGTCGTCCGCGCCGATGAAGTCGGTATGGTGGTTGATGGCGACATTGATCTTGGGGTCGATCGGGGTGATCGCCCTGGCTTCGGCGGTCTGGTAGGTCCCGGTCTTGTTGATCTCGGTGTAGTCGGTGACGCCCGGGAACGGGTTTCCGGGGCCGGTCGCCGTGCTCTGGCGCGCCACATAGACCGGGATCTTGGCGATCGCGGACTTGTCGATGTCGAGCTTCACCCCGTCGCGGTCGAGCTTCAGGACCTTGTAGCGGCCGACGAAATTGGCGTCGTAGTCCCACCGTTCCGCCGAGTACCAGTTGGCGGGCGCCATGGACGAGGCGTCGATGACCTTGGTCCCGCTGTCCTTGAAGGTGACGGTGACCGGCTTGAGGTTGCTGCGCGCGGGCGCCCAGCCCTGGCTCTCCAGCCACAGCTTCGCCTTGCCGGCGTCGTGCGGCATGGTCGAGTTGCCGCCGCCCTCGATCCAGCCATAGACCTTGTCGGGATCCACCGATGCGCCGGTCGGCGTGCAGGTGATCTTCGGGCCGCCGCCCATCCGGCCCATGGCCGGCGGCTCGGGGGTTTTGTCGCAGACCGCCTCCGTGCCCGGCAGGGGCGTGAAGTCGAGACGGCCCAGGCCCTGGCCGAGGAAGCGGATGACGCCGATCTGAACGCCGGCGCCCGGCACGGGTTCGGTGTCGAAGCTGACGCCGGCGCGCGAGAGCCAGGTGACCCGCAACGCCTTCAGGAAATCGTCACCGGGCGCGGGCGCCATGCCGTTGGCGCGTAGCGGGAAGAAGGCCTCGGCGTTCGGGTCGGCGTAGGCCCCGTAGATGCCGGTCACCGACTGGCTCATGGCCGAAACCGGACCGGCGATGGCGCCCAGCAGGCCGTTAGCGTCGGTGTAGACCTTCGCCTTGCCGCTGCGCAGCTCGGCCACGTGGTCGAAATAGCTCTTGAGCTGCGCCTCGCTCGGCGCGGCCTCGGTTCCGGCCGACGGCCCGCCGTCCAGGAAGATCAGACCAGAGAACTTGTCCACGCCGCGATGGCCGTCAGGCTGCATCCGCGCGGCGTAGTTGGCGACGAAGCCGCCGCCCTGGCTATGCCCGGCCAGGAAGACCGTGTGCGTGCCAGCCTTCACCTTGATCAGGTTCAGCATGGCGTCGACGTCGCCCGCGTAGGCCTGGAAGTCCCAGTTGGCCATGAAGCCGAGATCGGCCTCGCTGAGCGGCTTCCACTTTGCGCCCGGGCCCTGGTCGATCACCCGGGGCGGCGCGCCCTTGCCGGCCATCGGCTGGGTGACCGGCGTCCCGTAGTAGTAGTCGAGCGCGACCTTCGGATCGCGCCTGGCGCGGGCCGCGAGCAGGCCCTTGGTGTCCGCCAGATTCGCGCCGCGGCGCTGCAGGACCCAGACCTCCAGCCGGCAAGGCTTGCCCTCGCAGGCGCGCGCATTGGCCTTGTGTACGAGCTGGCTGGCCAGGAAGAGCCAGTGCGCCGGCGTCGAGGAAAAGCCGGGCAGGGCGAGGATCACCGCGTTGACGGGCCTAGGCGCCTCGCCGTCGGCGGCGGCGCGCAGGCGCAGGAAGGTCGAGGTGTTGAGCGCCTTGGGCGTGCCGACGGCCTGGAAGCTCGGGACCTGCAGATATTCGCCGACCACGTCCGGGTAGCCCGGCACGGTGCTTTTGGAGAGATCCGCCGCCGAGGCGGACCCGGCAAGCGCCAGGGCCCCACCCACGAGGAGCGGCGCGGCGGCGCAGGCGATGGCTTTCAGTGGCATGGACGTCTCCCCGCGCCGCGCTTCGCCGCAGCGTCTGGCCCAAGGCTAAGCCTGCGCGCCGGCCAGGGGGATTTCAACGCCGCAAAGGCGCGGCCCATGAGGCCCGGGAGCGGGCTCAGCCCTTGACGCTGTCCCAGAACGTCTTGGCCTTGCCGGCGAAGTTGGCGTTCTTGGGATGCTGCGCCTCGGTGGAAAGGCCGGCGAATTCGCGCAGCAGCTCCTTCTGGCGGGCCGTCAGCTTGGCGGGCGTTTCGATGAACAGCTCGACCACCAGGTCACCGCGTTCGCGCGACCGCAGGGACGGCATGCCGCGGCCCTTCAGCCGCACGGTGCGGCCGGTCTGCGCGCCCTCGGGCACCTTGACGGTCTGCTTGCAGTTGCCGTCGCAGTTCTCGCCGCCCAGCAGACAAGGAGCCTCAATCTCGCCGCCGAGCGCCGCCGTCGCCATCGGCACGGGCACGGTGCAGAGCAGATCCAGGCCGTCCCGCTCGAAGAGCTCGTGCGGCTTCACCGAGATGAAGATGTAGAGGTCGCCGCGCGGGCCGCCGTTGGAGCCGCCGTCGCCCTCGCCGGCCAGGCGGATGCGCGCGCCATCGTCGACGCCGGCGGGGATGCGCACCGAGAGCGTCCGTTCGCGCCGCACCTGGCCCATGCCGTGGCAATCGCCGCAGGGGTCGAGCACGAGGCGGCCGGAGCCGCCGCAGCGCGGACAGGCGCGCTCGATGGAGAAGAAGCCCTGCGTGGCCCGCACCCGGCCCGCGCCGCCACAGGCATTGCAGGTGGTGGGGCTGGTGCCGGGCTTGGCGCCCGAGCCGGAGCAGGTCTCGCAGGTGAGCGCCGCGGGCACCACGATCTCGACCTCGGCCGAGGCGTAGGCCTGCTCGAGCGTGATCTCCAGGTCGTAACGCAGATCCTGGCCGCGCGCCGGGCCGCTGCGTTGCTGGCCGCCGCGGCGACCGCCGAACATGTCGCCGAAGACGTCGCCGAACACCTCGTTGAAGATGTCGCCCACGTCGTGGAACTGCGCGCCGCCAGGCCCGCCGCCCGCGCCGTTAACGCCGGCATGGCCGAACCGGTCGTAGGCCGCGCGCTTCTGCGGGTCGGAGAGGATCGAATAGGCTTCGTTGATTTCCTTGAAGCGTCCCGCGGCGTCCTCGCAGCCGCCGTTGCGGTCGGGATGGTGCTCCATGGCGAGCTTGCGGAAGGACGCCTTCAGCGCGCCCGCGTCGCAGCTTCGCTCGACACCCAGGATCTCATAGTAATCGCGCATCAAACCGTCAGGCGTTTGAAGGGTGGCTGTAGGGAAGGTGGGCAAACCCCCGCCCGGCTACAAGGCCCAAAGTCCCGGAGAACTCGGCCGAGCGGGCGGGGGTGCTTAGTCGCGCAGAAGCGGCGGCGACGTCCCCAGTGCCGCTTTCATCGCACTGGGGTGTCTGAGCCGCCATGGGGCAGGTTGTCACGCCGACTTCTTGTGGTCGTCGCCGTCGACTTCCTCGAACTCGGCGTCGACCACGTCTTCGCCGCCGGGGCCTTGGGCGTGCGCCGCATCCTCGTCGGAAGCCGGGCCTTCGCCACCGCCAGATGCCTGCTGGGCGTTGTACATCGCCTCGCCCAGCTTCATGGACGCCTGGATCAACGTCTGGGTCTTCGCCGAGATCACCTCGGCGTCGTCGCCGTCGACCACGCCCTTCAGGTCGTCAAGAGCCGTCTGGATCGCCGAACGCTCGGCCTCGCCGACCTTGTCGCCATGCTCCGCCAAGGCCTTTTCGGTAGAGTGGATCACCGCATCGGCCTGGTTCTTGGCCTCCACGCCGGCCTTGCGTTTCTCGTCGTCGGCCTTGTTGGACTCGGCTTCCTTGACCATGGCCTCGATGTCCGCGTCGGAAAGGCCGCCGTTGGCCTGAATGCGGATCGACTGTTCCTTGTTGGTCGCCTTGTCGCGGGCCGAGACGTTGACGATGCCGTTGGCGTCGATGTCGAAGGTCACCTCGACCTGCGGCACGCCGCGCGGCGCGGGCGGGATGCCGACCAGGTCGAACTGGCCCAGCATCTTGTTGTCCGCCGCCATCGGCCGTTCGCCCTGGAACACCCGGATGGTCACTGCCGACTGGTTGTCGTCCGCCGTCGAGAAGGTCTGCGACCGTTTGGTCGGGATCGTGGTGTTGCGCTCGATCAGCGGGGTGAACACGCCGCCCAGGGTCTCGATGCCCAGGGTCAGCGGGGTCACGTCGAGCAGCAGCACGTCCTTGACGTCGCCTTGCAGGACGCCGGCCTGCACCGCCGCGCCCAGCGCCACGACCTCGTCGGGGTTCACGCCGGTGTGCGGCTCGCGGCCGAAGAAGCTCTTCACCGTCTCGACGACCTTGGGCATCCGGGTCATGCCGCCGACCAGGATCACCTCGTCGATGTCGGACTTCTTCAGGCCCGCGTCCTTCAGCGCCTGTTCGCAGGGGCCGATCGTCTTGGCGACCAGGTCCTCGACCAGGCCTTCCAGCTTGGCGCGGGAGAGCTTGATGTTGAGGTGCAGCGGCCCGTTCGCGTTCATCGAGATGAACGGCAGGTTCAGCTCGTACTGGGTGGTGAAGGAGAGTTCCTTCTTGGCCTTTTCCGCCTCTTCCTTGAGGCGCTGCAGGGCGAGCTTGTCCTTGCGCAGGTCGACCGAGTTCTCCTTCTTGAACTCATCGGCCAGGTAGTCGACGACCCGCAGGTCGAAGTCCTCGCCGCCCAGGAAGGTGTCGCCGTTGGTGGATTTCACCTCGAAGACGCCGTCGCCGATCTCCAGGATCGACACGTCGAAGGTGCCGCCGCCCAGGTCGTAGACCGCGATCTTCTTGCCGTCGTTCTTCTCGAGGCCGTAGGCCAGCGCCGCAGCGGTCGGCTCGTTGATGATCCGCAGGACTTCCAGGCCCGCGATCTTGCCGGCGTCCTTGGTGGCCTGGCGCTGGGCGTCGTTGAAGTAAGCCGGGACGGTGATGACCGCCTTTTCGACCTTTTCGCCGAGGTGCTGCTCGGCGGCTTCCTTCATCTTCTGCAGGATGAAGGCCGAGACCTGCTGGGGCGAATAGTCCTTGCCCTGGGCCTTCACCCAGGCGTCGCCGTTCGGGCCCTTGACGATGTCGTAGGGCACCATGCCCTTGTCCTTCTCCACCATCGGGTCGGTCATCTGGCGGCCGATCAGGCGCTTGATGGCGAACAGGGTGTTGGAGGGATTGGTGACGGCCTGGCGCTTGGCGGGCTGGCCGACCAGGCGCTCACCGTCTTCCAGGAAGGCGACGACGGACGGCGTGGTGCGGGCGCCTTCGGCGTTCTCGATCACCTTTGGCGTCTTGCCATCCATGATCGCGACGCACGAATTGGTCGTGCCGAGGTCGATACCGATAATCTTGCTCATTGAGAGTCTAGCTCGCTCCTTGTTGGCGGACGCTACCGGGAAGCCTTCTGATGAAGCGCCTCAGGTTTTGCAACGTCCCCGGTTCGATCAGGTCTCCGCCAGCTTCCACGGCTGAGGTTTCCCCATGCGGAACCCGGCGTTGCAGCCGATATGGGGTAACTGTCGGTCGTCGCAAGGGTGAAAGTCCCCAATCTCGTCAGGGACATGACTCGAAACACGGCGTGGCGCCTAGGGAAAAGCTTGGCATTTGCAGGTTTCGGAATTCTTCATGGCCTTACACCGTCACTTTGACTCGCCGCGCCCAGGCGCCACAGGATTGGCGGGACGACGGAAACGCTAGCGGAGGCTGTTAAGAAGATGGTCACTCTAACTCGCGCCGAAGGCACCTGGGTCGGGGACCTCGACCTGACCCGCCGCTCCATCGCGCTCGCGCTCGCCGGTGGCTATGCGGTGGCGGCGTTTTCCGCCGAAGCCGACCCGATCCACACCGACGAGAAGGGGTTGGTGACGGCGACGGTCGAAATCCAGACCGGCGACCGCAAGATTCCCGGCTATCTCGCCCGGCCCGAGGCCAAGGGCAAGCACCCGGTGGTGTTCGTCAATTCCGAGGTCTTCGGGGTCCACGAGTGGGTCAAGGACATCTGCCGCCGCTTGGCCAAGGCGGGCTACGTGGCGCTGGCGCCAGATCTTTTCGTCCGCGCTGGCGACCCATCGAAGACCACCGACATGAAGGTGGTCATGGACATCGTGAAGGCGCAGCCTGAGCCGCAGGTGCTCGGCGACACGACCGCCTCGCTGAAATACCTGGCCGCCCAGCCCTTCGCCGACATGAAGCGCCTGGGCGTCACCGGTTTCTGCTGGGGCGGCGGGGCGACCTGGCGGTGTTGCGAGACCATCCCCGGGTTCAAGGCGGGCGTCGCCTGGTATGGCCCACTGAAGGCCGGCCCCTATCCGCGCATCCCGCCGCTAGATGGGGTCAAGGACCTGAAATGCCCCGTGCTCGGCCTGTACGGCGGCCAGGACAAGGGCATCCCGGCGGCCGACGTCGAGGCCATGCGCGCGGCGATCAAGGCCGATCACAAGCAGGCGGAGATCATCGTCTACCCGGACGCCCAGCACGGCTTCCTCGCCGACTATCGGCCCAGCTACAACGCAGCGGCCGCCGCGGACGGCTGGAAGAAGATGCTGGCCTTCTTCAAAGCCCACGGCGTGGCTTAAACCGCAGCGTCGTTCCTGGCGCCCGGCGCGAGGGACGATTTCAGCAGCGCGCCCTAATGCGGTGGCTCTTCCTGCGGCGGGGCGGCGTTCTGAATGATGTCGCCCAGCTTGTCCGAGGGCAGCTTGGGCGGCGCGGGCGCGACGGGACCCGTCGGCGTCGCCTCATTGGCGGCGGCGAGCTTCGCGGCGGCCTTGGCCTCCCGATCGGCGAGTTGCTGGGCCTTTTCTTCCGGCGTCAGCTCCGGCGGCGGCGGCGGGCCCTCGATCCGTTCCTGGCTGAGCGGCGTCGCCTCGGTGGCGACGATGGGCGCGGGCCCGCTGGAGCCGCCGTCGGGCTTCTCGCCCGGCATGCGGCCACGTTGCGGCGCGTTGATGACGCCGAGCGTGAAGGCGGAAAGCGCGACGAGCACGATCAGGCCGGCGACGACCTGAAGCACGCGATGGGGCATGGACCACTGCATGGCGCGGACCCTAATGCGCGCGCCGCCCCAACGAAAGCCTGTGCAAATCGGCAGGCCGCCCCGATCAAAGTAAACGCCCCTTAACCCTCTGCCCGCCAAACAGGATCGATTGGATTCGTCGGGAGTAGTTCGGGCATGGCGCGGGCGGCGCGAAAGACCGGCATGGCCTTGCTGTGGCACATCGCGGGCCTCGCCTGGAACCATCCCGCCACGGCGCGGCTGCGGGGCGGGGTGACGGCCGCCGCCGGCGCGGCGCTGGCGGTCGCCTTCGTCACCTACAATGCCGCCGACCCGAGCCTGAACGCCGCCAGCGCGGGCCAGCCCACAAATGCGCTGGGCGCGTCCGGCGCGGTCATGGCCGACATCGGGGTGCAGTCGCTGGGCCTGGCCTCGGCGCTGGCCGTCCTGCTCATGGTGGTCCTGGGCCTGTGCCGCGCGGCTTCGTCGGAGCCTTCGGCCGGGCGCCTGCACCTTCGGCTGCGCGCCCTCGCGGGCGCGGGCGGGGTCCTGGCGCTCGCTGCGGCCCTGGCCTGGCCGGCGCCGCCCGTGGCCTGGCCGCTGGCCAAGGGTCTCGGCGGCTTCTGGGGCGACGCCCTGCTGGGCGGCCTCACCCGACTGATCGCCTACGCCCACATCCCGCTTGCCCAGCCGATCGCCGCGGTGCTGTTCGCCGTGGGCGGCCTGGCGGCCATGGCCTTCGCCATCGGGCTGCGGCCCAGCGAACTGCGCGGCCTTGGCGACTGGCTGGCCGCAGCCCTGACGCCGACGCCCAAGGCCGTGGTCCGGCCGGAGCGTGCGACCCGCGTGGCGGCGCGGGCGCGGCCCGAAGGCGGCATCCCCGACGCCGCGCTCGATCCCGCGCCGATCGCACCGGCCGCCAGCCCCGGCGAAGGCCCCAGGGTGAAGCCGCCGAAGCTGGCGCCGAAGGAATCCAGCCGCGAGCAGCGCGAGGCGCAGTCCACCTTCGACTTCGTCCGCCCGGGCGGCTTCCTGCTGCCCGAGCTTTCCATGCTCGCCAAGCCGAAGCCCCGCGCCGCGCAATTCGACGAAGGCGCGCTTCGCCAGAACGCCCAGCTGCTGGAAAGCGTGCTGGCCGAGTTCGGGGTGCGCGGCCAGGTCGACCAGATCCGGCCCGGCCCGGTCGTGACGCTCTATGAGCTGGTCCCCGCCGCCGGCGTGAAATCGGCCCGCGTCGTGGCGCTGTCGGACGATATCGCGCGCTCCATGAGCGTCGCCGCCTGCCGCGTCTCCGTCGTGCCGGGCCGCAACGCCATCGGCATCGAGCTGCCCAACCAGAAGCGCGAGACCGTCTATCTGCGCGACCTGCTCGCCTCGTCGGAATACGAGCGGGGCGGCCAGTCCCTGCCCATGGCGCTGGGCGAGACGATCGGCGGCGAGCCCTACATCGCCGACCTGGCGCGCATGCCGCACCTTTTGATCGCCGGCACCACCGGCTCGGGCAAATCGGTGGGCGTCAACGCCATGATCCTGTCGATCCTCTATCGGCTGCCGCCGGACCAGTGCCGGATGATCATGATCGACCCGAAGATGCTGGAGCTTTCCGTCTACGACGGCATCCCGCACCTGCTGGCGCCCGTCGTCACCGACCCGAAGAAGGCCATCGTCGCGCTGAAGTGGACCGTGCGCGAGATGGAGGACCGCTATCGCCGTATGTCGAAGATCGGCGTGCGTAACGTCGCCTCCTACAACGAGCGCGCCAAGGAGGCCGCCTCCAAGGGCGAGCACTTCGAGCGCACCGTGCAGACCGGCTTCGACGACACCGGCCGGCCGATCTACGAGAGCGAGAAGATCACCCCCGAGCCGATGCCTTACCTCGTCGTCGTCATCGACGAGGTCGCCGACCTGATGATGGTGGCCGGCAAGGACATCGAAGGCGCCGTGCAGCGGCTGGCGCAGATGGCGCGGGCCGCGGGCATCCACCTGATCATGGCCACCCAGCGGCCGTCGGTGGACGTGATCACCGGCACCATCAAGGCGAACTTCCCGACCCGGATCAGCTTCCAGGTCACCTCGAAGATCGACAGCCGCACCATCCTGGGCGAGCAGGGGGCCGAACAGCTGCTGGGCCAGGGCGACCAGCTCTACATGGCCGGCGGCGGACGCATCACCCGCCTGCACGGACCCTTCGTCAGCGATGGAGAAGTGGAGGCCGTCGCCAAGTTCCTGCGAGAGCAGGGCCAGCCGCAGTACCTCGAGGAGGTCACCGCCGGCGGCGAGGAGGAGGCGGAGAACGGCGACTTCGGCTTTGGCGGCGAGGGCGGCGAATCGAACGACCTCTACGACCGCGCTGTCGCCGTGGTCACCCGCGACGGCAAGGCCTCGACCAGCTACATCCAGCGCCGCCTGCAGATCGGCTACAACCGCGCCGCCTCGCTGATGGAGCGGATGGAGCAGGAGGGCGTGGTGGGCGCCGCCAACCACGCCGGCAAACGCGAGATCCTGGTCAGCGCCGCGCCATAGTTCCCGGCCGCCGCCAGGCGGCAAGGAAGATGGCCACGGAAAACACGGAAAGAGCACGGAAGGCTATACGGCGGACTACGCCCCCTTCCGTGTTTTCCGTGGCTATTTCTCCTTCCGCTTCGCGGAGGGTCAGCCCTTCCGGTGGTTGTCGACCCCGCTGAACGGGTCGGGGATGGTGTGGCCGGTCTCCAGCAGGGTCTTGAGGTTCGACAGCACCGCGGGCCAGCCGCCGGAGACGTCGTTCAGCGCCTTGTCGCCGAGGTCGGAGTGGGTGACCGTCAGCCGCACCTTGCCGCCCAGGTCCTCGATGTCGAAGACGCAGCGGTTGGTGGTGTCGGGATTGCCTTCCTGGCCGGGGACTTCCCAGGTCGTCACCAGCCGCCGCGGCGGATCGACCTCCAGGACGTCGCCGACCACGTCGGGGGATTTGCCGGGGAGCCGGTGCTCCCAGCGCGAGCCGACCTTCCAGTCCGAGACGTTCTCGCGCTCCCAGTAGCTGGCGCTGATCTTCGCGTCGGTGAGCGCCTCCCAGACCTTCTCCGGCGTGGTCATGATGTAGGTCACATAGACGTAGGTGTGCTTAGCCATCGGGGCCTCCTTCGAGTCGTTGCTTGAGGGCGGCCAGCGCGTCCAGGCGCGGCCGTTCGAACTTCGCGATCCAGCGCGTCCCGATCTCGTGGATCGGCACGGCGTTCAGGTAGTGCAGCTTCTCCCGGCCGCGCCGGACCGTGGCGACCAGGTTCGCGGTCTCCAGCACCGCCAGGTGCTGGCTGACCGCCTGGCGGGTCATGTCCAGGCGCGCGGCCAGGGCGCCCAGGGTCTGGCCTTCGTGTTCATGCAACAGGTCCAGCAGCCGCCGGCGGCTCGCGTCCGCCAAGGCCTTGAAGACCCGATCCATGTCGTCGGTCATAGACTATGATATGCAAGTATTTGCTTGCATGTCAAGCGCTCAGCGGCTACGGCGGCCGCCCGGCTTGTGGCCTTTGGTCATCGGGTCGGGCTTCTGGGGCAGGGCGGCGCCCGTCTCGCGATAGCGCTCCTGGCTGGAGCCCAGGCCCATGCGCCCAGGCTGCTGCTCGGTGAGCGCGCTCTCGCCGGACCTCAGACGATCTATGGCTTCGGCAAGCAGTTCGGCGGTGTCGTGGTCGCCATCGGCGGCGGCCTGGGCGCGGCGCGCTTCAAGCTGTTGGATTGGGTCCATGGCCGGATGATACCTCTGCCCGATCGATCATGTGGAGTTTTGCCGATGCGCCACAAACGCCTGAGCCTGGCCGCCGTTCTGCTCGCGGCGATCCTGCCGGCTGCCGCGCAGGCCGCGCCGCGATGCGAAATTCCGGGAGATCTGGCGCCCGCGCCGCGGCTGACGCCGCCGCTTGGTGAAATCCAGGCCGGCGTCGTCAACGCCTATTACCTGCTGGCGATCAGCTGGTCGCCGGAATGGTGCCGGACCAACGGCGAGGGTGACACCAGCCAGCGCCTGCAGTGCGAGGGCCCAGCCCGCGGCTTCGTCCTGCACGGCCTGTGGCCCAATGGCGTCGCCAAGCCCTATCCGCGGTATTGCCGCCCGGTCGGCCGCCTGGACCTCGCGACCGTGCGGGGGATGTTCTGCCGGACGCCCTCACCGGAACTGCTGCAGCATGAGTGGCAGGCGCACGGCGCCTGCGGCTGGCCTGACGCCAGGGCCTATTTTCAGCAGGAGGCGGCCCTCTACGACCGCGTGGTCATGCCGTCGATCGAGGCCATCCCGCGGGCGGAGTTGTCGGCCGGCGCCGTGCGGCGCGCCTTCGTCGAAAAGAACCCCTGGCTCAAGTCCCGCAACATCTGGATCGGCGTCGACAAGGGGCGCCGGTTGAAGGAGGTGCGGCTCTGCTACGACCTCCGGTTCCGGCCGATGACCTGCATGGGCGGGGTCGGCACGCCTGACGTCGTCCGCGTCCGCCTCACGCCGAGCCGGTCGGGCGCCTTCTAGCGCTTCGGGCGTTTTGGCTCACCCGTCATCCTGCGGCCACGATGAGCCGCCAGTTTCGAAGGTCATGAGGAATTCAAACATGTCCACTCGCCGCCGGTTGCTGGCGCTGGCCGCAGCCGCAGCCGTGATCCCGCCGCTCGGCGCCATGGCCGCCGCTGCGCCGCACGCCTTGGCGCCCGACGACCAGGCCCTGGTCGACCGCGCGGTCGCCTATCTACAGGACCTCACCGAGGCGCACGGCCGTTTCGTGCAGACCGACGGGCGCGGGGCGACGACCCAGGGCGAGCTTTTCCTGAAGCGGCCCGGCAAGGCGCGCTTCGCCTACGACCCGCCGTCGGGCCTGCTGGTGGTCAGCGACGGCCGCACGGTGAATGTCGCCGACAGCCGGCTGAAGACCTTCGAGTCCTACCCCTTGGGCGCCACGCCGCTATCGCTGTTCCTGGCCAAGACCATCCGGCTCGATCACGGCGTGCAGGTGACCCGCGTCGACCGCGCCGCCGATGGCTTCACCATCACCGCCCGTGACGGCAAGAAGGCCACCGCCGGCCAGATCGCGCTCACCTTCACCAACGCCCCGATCACGCTCGCGAGCTGGGCGGTTACCGACGCCCAGGGCCGCACGACGCGCGTGCAGATCTCCGGCCTGCAACGGGCGAGCGGGCTGGACCCCGCGCTCTTCGTCTTGCGGGATCCGCGTCCGAAGAACGTCGGTCGCGGCAAGTTGTGATGAATTCGCAACGAGCAAGCGGTTAACGCCTCCTCGCTTGACTTTCGCGCATCCTGTGGCCCTAATGCCACTACGCCATTGGCGCGACGTCCGCGCCGACGGAACCCGTGCCGGAATCTATCCCCTCCCGGTGGCGGCATGAGAGACCACTGAAACGCCCGGGCTTCTCCAGTGCCCGGGCGTCTCTTTGTTCGCCCGCTCCTGGAGCATTTCCATGCTCTTCTGCGGCGCTTAAGTGAGCCTGATGCGCCTTCGAATCTGCACCTGGAACGTCAACTCCGTCCGCCTGCGCGCCGAGCAGGCCGCCCGCTTCGTGGCCGAACAGGCGCCGGACGTCCTGTGCATGCAGGAGATCAAATGCCGTGAGGGCGAATTTCCGCGCGAAGCCTTCGTCGAGATGGGCCTGCCGCATCTGAAGATCGCCGGCCAGAAGGGCTGGCATGGAGTCGCGATCGCGTCGCGCCTGCCCATCGAGGATCCGGCTCCGCTGGACGTCTGCCGCGAGGGCCACGCGCGCTGCGTCGGGGTCAAGGTCGCCGGCGTGGAGATCCAGAACTTCTACATCCCGGCGGGCGGCGACACGCCCGACCGCGTGGAAAACCCCAAGTTCGACCACAAGCTCGACTTCTACGAGAAGCTGACCGCCGAGATGGCGCGCCGCGATCCCAAGGCGCCGCTGGCCATCGTCGGCGACCTCAACGTGGCGCCGGGCGAGAACGACGTCTGGAACCATCGCTACATGTCGAAGGTCGTCAGCCACACGCCTGTGGAAGTTGAGGCGATGGCGGCGCTCCACGCCTCGCTGGGCTTCATCGACCTGACCCGCGAGGCCTATCCCGAACCGCAGAAGCTGGCGTCCTGGTGGAGCTACCGCGCCCAGGACTTCCGGGTCTCCAACCGCGGCCTGCGCCTGGATCACATCCTGGTGACGCCGGGCCTGCGCGACGCGGCCTTCCGGCTGGGCTCCGCGGCGGCGCGCATCCACGACGACGTGCGCGAATGGGAACGCCCCAGCGACCACGCGCCGGTCAGCGCGGACCTGGTGCTCTAAGGCGCCAGCCGATATCCGCCCGCCTCGGTCAGCAGCAGCTTGGCGTTGGCCGGGTCGGATTCGATCTTCTGGCGCAAGCGATAGACGTGGGTTTCCAGGGTGTGCGTCGTGACGCCGGCGTTGTAGCCCCAGACCTCGGCCAGCAGCTCCTCACGCGACACCGGCTTTTCGCTGGCGCGGTAGAGGTATTTGAGGATGTTGGTCTCCTTCTCCGTCAGGCGGATCTTCTTGCCTTGCGGATCGATCAGCATCTTCGCGGCCGGACGGAACTCGTAGGCGCCCAGGCGGAAGACCGCGCCCTCGGAATGCTCGTAGTCGCGTAGCTGCACGCGGATGCGGGCGAGCAGCACGGCGAACTTGTAGGGCTTGGTCACATAGTCGTTGGCGCCGGCGTTCAGGCCCTGGACGGTCTCCTCGTCCGCGGTCGCCGCCGTCAGCATGATCACCGGCGTCGCCACCCCGCTCTCGCGGATGCGGCGGCAGGCCTCTCGGCCGTCGAAGTCAGGCAGGTCGACATCGAGCAGGATCAGGTCGGGGCGTTCGGTCTGCGCCAGACGCACGCCTTCGCCCGCGGTCGCGGCTTCGAGGGTCGTAAAGTCCTCGGCCTGGAGCTGTTCGGCGACCGCCCCGCGAAGGTCCGCGTCGTCATCGACGATGAGGAGGGTCTTGCGTTGAGCCATGGCGTGAGACCATGCACCGTATCGAGGCTTGCGGGCAAAGGGATTTGGGCCGGCCTAGGGGATTTGGGACAACACCGATGATCTTCACCGCCACCGCCGATGGCTGGCTGGACATCTCCGGCCGGCGTGTGCGCTGCGCCCTGGGCAGATCCGGCGTGAAGCCGGCGGCCGAGAAGCGCGAAGGCGACCTCGCCTCCCCGGCCGGCGTCTGGCCGATCCGCCGTGTGCTCTACAGGCCAGACAAGGGCGGGCCGCCCGTCACTGGCCTACAGGTCGAGGCTCTGTCGCCGGACGATGGCTGGTGCGATGACGCCGACGATCCCGACTACAATCGCCCCGTCAAGCTGCCACGCCGTGGCAGCTTCGAGAAGCTGTGGCGCGACGATGGGCTCTACGACCTTGTGGTCGTGCTGGGCCACAACGACGAGCCGCCCAAGGCGCCCATGGGCTCGTGCATCTTCCTGCACCTGGCGCGGGAGGGCTACGCGCCGACGGAAGGCTGCGTGGCGGTGACACGCGCCGACATGGAGGCGCTGCTGGCGGCGGCGCGGCCTGGCGACGCGGTGGAGATCCGCGCCTAGCTGCGGGCGCCGAACACGGCCGACCCCACGCGGACGCTGGTGGCGCCGAACGCGATGGCGGTTTCGAAGTCGTCGCTCATACCCATCGAGAGCTTCGCGAGCCCGTTGCGCGCCGCGATCTTGGCCAGAAGTGCGAAGTGCGGGCCGGCCGGCTCGCCGACCGGCGGGATGCACATCAGGCCCTCGGGCTCCAGGCCGTAGACGCTCCGTGCGACGGCGACGAAGGTGTCGGCATCGCGCGGCATCACGCCGGCCTTCTGCGGCTCCTCGCCGGTGTTCACCTGCACGTAGAGGCGCGGGCGACGGCCCTGGGCCTGCACCTCATCGGCAAGCACGCGGGCCAGCTTCTCCCGGTCCAGCGTCTCGATGACGTCGAAGAAGGTGACGGCGTCGGCGGCCTTGTTGCTCTGCAGGGGGCCGATCAGGTGCAGTTCGACGCCGGCGCGGCGTTCGGCCCAGCGGGCTTGCGCCTCCCGCACGCGGTTTTCGCCGAACACCCGCTGCCCGGCGGCCAGCACCGGCGCGACGATCTCCCAGGGCTGCATCTTCGAGACCGCGACCAGCGTCACATCCGACGACGTGCGGCCCGCCGCTTGCGCCGCACGGCCGATCCGGGCCACGACATCGGCGTAGGCGGCGGTGGGATCGGCGGGAGGCGTGGCCATTTCCGGGGGTTTCTGGACCTTGGCGAGAACAGCCGCGTTCCTAGGGCGCCGCGCCGCCTTGAGGAAGGGGGCCGTGCGCCAGGGCCTGCCGGTCCTGCTGTTCTTCACCGATCCGCAGCGCACGCCGGATGCAGAGGTTATCGCCGGGCGCCTGCCGCGCGGGTCGGCGGTTGTCTTCCGGGCGTTCGGCGCGGCGGACGCCGAGGCGCGGGGCGCGCGGCTCCTGGCGATCGCCCGGCGCCGCGGGCTGCGGTTGCTCGTCGGCGCGGACGCCGGCCTGGCCGCGCGGCTGGGCGCCGATGGGGTTCACCTGCCTGAGCGCCTGGCGCACCGGGCCAAGCGGCTGAAGGCGGCGCATCCCGACTGGATCGTCACCACCGCCGCGCACTCCACGCGCGCGGCCCGCAACGCCCTCGCGCGCGGTGCGGACGCCGCGGTCGTCTCCACGGCTTTTCCAAGCCGCAGCGCCTCCGCCGGCGCGCCAATGGGGCCGATCCGCATGGCGCTGCTGGCCCGCCTGGCGCACGGGCCCGTCTATGCGCTGGGAGGCGTCACCAACAAGACGGCCCGCCGTCTGAAGGACGCGGGCCTGGTCGGTCTGGCGGCAGTGGACGCCTTTAGAACTTGAACTTGGTCTCGAGTTGCACGCGCGGCTGGCCCGGATCGACGCCAGAGGGCTTCGGGCCCGGCGTGACCTGTTCCTCGCCTAGCGCCAGGCTGCCGCCGACGCGCAGCGAGGGCGTGATCTTGTAGAAGGCCCCGGCCTGAATGTCGTTGGCGGTGGCGGCGCGCGCCTCGGGCTGCTGCACGTTCAGCGTCACGCCCCAATGCCCTTTCGCCGCGTCCCACTTCAACGTCTGGGAGCCGGGGGCGATGGGCGAAGTCTCGGTGCGGACATTGAAGTCCATCGCCCGCGACTTGCCGTCGGCCGCCTGCGCAACGCCGGCGCTCGCCCCGAAAAGGGCGGCGGTGGCGACAAGCAACGCGAACTTGCGGACGGACATGCCCAATATATAGCCCCTCGACGCCGTGCGCGCACCCTAGGGTTTCCCCGCAGGTCAACACGGCAGAGGCCGATTAAAGAAGCGTGCGGGGCGCGGTCAACCGACTCCACGGCGGCAGGCCCGGAAAGCGGCGAAGAACCTCGGCGCCTGTGGCGGCAGGGCCACGTGATTCCTGTTTGGCGAGTGACCCGGCGTTGTTATAGAGGGCGCGGCGCGGGGCGGCGCCGCGGCGGCAAACGCCGTGGCGGAAATCTATTGGAGACGGATACATATGCCGTTTGTGCGCGGTACCTGGATGCGTGGCGTAGCGTTGAGCGCCTTGGCCGTCGCCCTGACGGGCGTGGCGGGCTGTTCCCATGTCATGCACCCGTTCGGCGGGGGCAATGGTCCGCGGACCACCTCGGCCAACGGCACGTCCGGCGCAATCGCGGTCAACAGCTACCTGTGGAGCGCCACCCTGGCGACGCTGGCGTTCATGCCGCTGGCCTCGGCCGACCCTTACGGCGGCGTGGTGATCACCGACTGGTACACCAACCCGGAAAAGCCGGATGAGCGGTTCAAGTGCACCGTCTACATCCTGGACGCGCGCCTGCGCGCCGACGGGCTGAATGTCGCGGTGTTCAAGCAGAACAAGGACGCCAGCGGCAACTGGGTTGACGCGCCGACAGCCGCCCAGACCGAAACCGATATCGAAAACGCCATCCTGACCAAGGCGCGCCAGCTCCGACTTTCGAACCTCAAGGGCTGATATTGCGCCCCCTTTGGGGGGAGCTGTCAGCCCCCGGGTCCGGCAGAGCCGGCCCGAGGATGAACTCCGCTGACCGAGGGGGTTGTCGCCCCCTCCGTCTCGTCGCGTATCCGCGTCGATCCGCCTCCCCCAAACCGCGCGCAGTGCGCGCTGGGGGAGGAAGAGTTGACCGGAAGTCCAACTCCAGTCCAAAGCCTCACCCAAGATGGCCCGCTACAATCCCAAAGAAACCGAGCCCAGATGGCGCAAGGCCTGGGCCGACGCCGACGCCTTCCGCGCGGCAATGGAGCCCGGACGGCCCAAATACTATGTGCTGGAGATGTTCCCCTATCCGTCGGGGCGCCTGCACATGGGCCATGTGCGCAACTATTCGCTGGGCGACGTGATCGCGCGCTTCAAGCGCGCCCGCGGCTTTTCGGTGCTGCACCCCATGGGCTGGGACGCCTTCGGCCTGCCCGCCGAGAACGCCGCCATCGAGCGCGGCGTCGATCCCAAATCCTGGACATACGAGAACATCGCGCGGATGCGCCTGGAGTTGAAGGAGCTGGGCCTGTCGATCGACTGGTCGCGGGAGTTCGCGACCTGCGATGTCGAGTATTACGGCCAGCAGCAGGCTCTGTTCCTCGACCTGTTCGCGCGCGGCCTGGTCTACCGCAAGGAAGGCATGGTCAACTGGGATCCGGTCGACCAGACCGTTCTGGCCAACGAGCAGGTGGTCGATGGCCGCGGCTGGCGCTCCGGCGCGGTGGTCGAGAAGCGCAAGCTGAACCAGTGGTTCCTGCGCATCACCGACTATGCCGACCAGCTGGCCGACGACCTGGCGACCCTGGACCGCTGGCCCGAGAAGGTCCGCGTGATGCAGGAGAACTGGATCGGCCGCTCGAAGGGGCTGAAGTTCTCCTTCGATTTCGCTGGCGCTCCGCCGAGCGGTTTTGACGGCCTTGAGGTCTACACGACCCGGCCGGACACGCTCTATGGCGCGAGCTTCGTCGGCATCGCTCCGGACCATCCGCTCGCCGAGCAGCTCGCCGCCGCAGACCCCAACGCCGCGGCCTTCATCGCCGAGTGCAAGAAGGGCGGCGCGAGCCAGGCCGAGATCGACACCGCCGAGAAGATCGGCTTCGACACCGGCCTCAAGGTCAGGCACCCGTTCGACCCGGACTGGGAGCTGCCGGTCTGGATCGCCAACTTCATCCTGATGGACTACGGCACGGGCGCGATCTTCGCCTGCCCGGCGCACGACCAGCGCGACCTGGATTTCGCCCGCAAATACAAGCTGCCGGTAAAGCCCGTCGTCCTGCCGCCCGGCGAGGATCCGACGACATTCGTGGTTGGCGAGGACGCCTACATCGGTCCGGGGACCATCTTCCATTCGGATTTTCTGGATGGCCTGGAGATCGAACCCGCCAAGCTCGCGGCCATTGCCCGGATCGAGGCGCAGGGCCAGGGTGAGGGCGCGACAGTCTACCGGCTGCGCGACTGGGGCGTGGCCCGCCAGCGCGCCTGGGGCTGTCCGGTGCCGATGGTCCACTGCGCCAGGGACGGCGTCGTGCCGCTGCCCAAGTCGGCGCTGCCGGTGGCGCTGCCGGACGACCTGGAATTCGGCAAGCCGGGCAATGCGCTGGACCGCCACCCCACCTGGAAACACACCACCTGCCCGGCGTGCGGCGGGCCCGCGACGCGCGAGACCGATACGCTGGACACCTTCGTCGACAGCTCCTGGTACTTCGCCCGCTTCGCCAACCCGGAAGCGGCCGAGCCCATCGACAAGGCCGCCTGCGATTACTGGCTGCCGGTCGACCAATATATCGGCGGCATCGAACACGCCGTGCTGCACCTGCTCTATGCGCGGTTCATGACCAAGGCCCTGGCCGACGACGGGCAGTTGTCCGTCCGCGAGCCGTTCGCCGGCCTCTTCACGCAAGGCATGGTCACCCACGAGACCTATCGCCGGCAGAACGGCGAGTGGGTGGAGCCGCGCGAGGTCGAGATCGTCGCCGAGGGCAAGGACCGCCGCGCCCGGCTGCTGGAAAACGGCGCCGAGGTGGTGATCGGCGATGTCGAGAAGATGTCGAAGTCCAAGCGCAACACCGTGGCGCCGGAGGAGATTTTCGACGTCTACGGCGTGGATGCGGCGCGGCTGTTCGTGCTCTCCGACAGCCCACCGGAACGCGACGCCCAGTGGTCCAACGCCGGCGTGCAGGGCGCCTGGCGGTTCGTGAACCGGGTCTGGGAGGAATTCGAGAGCCAGCCGGCCTCCGCGAGCGGCGGCGGCGCGGCCGATGAGGCGGCGACGGCCGTGCGCCGCGCGACCCATCGGCTGACCAGGCAGGTGACCGAGGCGATCGAGGGCTTCCGGTTCAACTCCGGCATTGCGCGCCTCTACGAGTTCCTGAACCTGCTGAAGGCCAATCCGGCGAAGGACGCCTCGCCCGCCCTGCTGGCCGCACGCCAGGAGGCGCTGTCGGTCCTGGCTCGGCTGATCGCACCCTTCACGCCGCACCTGGCGGAAGAATGCTGGGTTCGTGTCGGCGGACAGGGCATGGTGGCCATGGCGCCCTGGCCGAGCTTCGACCCGGCGCTGACCGAGGACGCCGTGCGCGTCCTGCCGGTGCAGGTCAATGGCAAGCGGCGGGGCGAAATCTCGGCGCCGGCGGGGGCCTCGGCGAGCGATGTGGAGAAGATCGTGCTTGACGACCCCGAGATCGCACGGCGCCTTGAGGGCCTGACCATCCGCAAGGTGATCGTGGTGCCCGACCGCATCGTCAACATCGTGGCCGCCTGATGCGCCGCCTCCTCGCCATCGGGCTGGCGGGCGCCGCCCTGGCGCTTGCGGGATGCGGCTTCACGCCGCTCTACGCCCAGCAGGGCGTGGTCTCGAACCTCGCGGCGATCGACGTGACGGCGCCGCAGGGCCGCACTGGCTTCCTGCTGCGCCAGCACCTCGACGACGCCTTCGCCAAGAACCGCGGCGGGCCGGCGAAATACGCCATGCGCCTGGCGCTTTCCGAGGCCCGTTATCCACGCGGCATCCGCACCGACAACGTGGCCACGCGCTACGAATATGTGCTGACCGCCGACTATACGCTCGCGAACCTGCCGGCCGGCGACGTGGCCAAGACGGGCCGTGTGCGCGTGGAGCTGACCTACGACTCCGCGGACCAGCCCTACGCCTCGATCGCCGCCCAGCAGGACGCCCAGGACCGGGCGGCAGAGGAAGCCGCACGGCGCATCCAGCTTGAGCTCGCCGCCTGGCTGGCGACCCGCGAGCCGAGCGGGGCGATCCCGAAGACCGTCATCCCGCCGAAGTCCTCGGGGACCCCGCGGAAAGGCTGAGGGATGATCCTCGGCAAGCGCCCCGACATCGAGCGTTTCCTGAAGCGGCCGGACGGCGGAGTCCGCGCGGCCCTGATCTACGGCCGTGACCTGGGCGTGGTGCGCGAGCGCGGCCAGGAACTGGCCGGCCGCATCGCCAAGGATCCCAACGACCCCTTTGACGTGGCCCAGCTCACCGACGGCGATATCGACGCCGACGCCGGTCGCTTGGAGGGAGAGCTTGCGGCTCAGTCGCTGATGGGCGGCCGCCGGCTCGTGCGCCTGCGCTTTGGGACGGAGAAGGCCGTGCCGGATCGGGTGGCCGCCGAGGCGTTGACGCGTCATGCGGCGGGCGAACTCAATCCCGACGCCTTCCTGCTGATCGAGGCCGGCGCGCTTGGCCGCGACTCGGCGCTGCGCAAGGCCGCGGAGAAGGCGCCGGGCGCGGCGGCCATCCCCTGCTACGAGGACGAACCCGGCGACGTGGCGCGCCAGGTCCGCGAGGCGCTCGGCAAGGACAACCTGTCGCTCAACGCCGACGCCCTGGCCCTTTTCGTGGCCCGCATGCCCAGGGAGCGAGGCGTCGCGCGCCAGGAAATCGAGCGGCTCGCGCTGTTCCTGGGCCCCGGCAGCGGGGCGGTGGCGACGCCGGCGGACCTCGAGCCGTTCCTCGGCGTCGAGCCGGAGGCCTCCCTGGCTGACGCGGCCGCCGACGCCTTCGGAGGGCGGATCGCCGACGCTCAGGCCGGCTTGCGGCGCGCTGCCCAGGAAGGCGAGGCCGGACCTGCCGCGGTCCGCGCTATGGGCCTGCACCTCGCGCGCCTGCGTCGCACGCTCACCCTGGCCAAGGGTGGCGCCGGCCTGCAGGAGGCGGCAAAGGCCTCCGGTGTCTTCTGGAAACAGGAGCGCGAATTCCTGCGCCAGGCCCGATCCTGGACCCTGGGCGAGCTCGACCGCATCCAGCCCGAGATCCTGACCGCCGACCGCCTGTGCAAGACAGCAGGATCGCCGGATCAGCTGATCGCCGAACGGCTGGCGCTGGCGGTCGCCGGACGTGCGCGGCGGCTGGGGCTCTAGTCCGCGCCCTTGCCGACCGCCGCGAAGGCCAAGATACTCGGCGCCGGTAGTCAGGGATGACCGCAGGTGCTTGGGAGGGCTCCAATGGTTGCGAGGGGATGGAAGGCGGTCGCGCTGGCGACAGTGCTGGGCTTGACGGCGCTGCCCGGTCTCGCCGCGGCTCAGGCGCCGGCGCCGCCGAAGACCGGCTACAAGCCGCCGCGCACGGCCGACGGCCATCCGAACCTGCAGGGCGTCTGGACCAACGCCGCTATCACCCGTCTCGAGCGCAACCCGCGCTATGGCTCGAGCCTGGTGATGACCGAGGCGGAGGCCCGTAAGGTCGAGGCCCACACCCAGGCGCAGATCGACCTGGGCAACAAGCCCACCGACCCCAACGCCAAGGTGACCGACCTGCCGGCCGACTGCTCCGGCGGACGCGGGACAAACTGCAACTACAATGCCGCCTGGACCGACCCCGGCAGCGTGGTGATGCGGGTGAACGGGCAGCCGCGCAACGGCTTCATCACCACCACCGCCGACGGCCGCGTGCCGATGCGGACGGACATCAAGGTCAATCGGTTCGGCCGCACCCTGCCCGCAGGCATGAGCCCGAGCGACAATCCGGAAACCCGGGCGCTCGGCGAACGCTGCCTGCTGTCTTTCGGCAACTCCTCCGGCCCGGTGATGCTGCCAGGGCTCTACAACAACACCTACCAGTTCGTGCAGACCAAGGACCAGGTCGTCATCGATGTGGAGATGGTCCACGACGCGCGGATCATCCGCCTGAACGCGACCCGGCACCTGCCTGCGTCCGTGCGGCCCTGGATGGGCGATAGCATCGGCCACTGGGAGGGCGACACCCTGGTAGTCGAAACCACCAACTTCAATCCCGAGCAGGTTTTCCGTGGCGCCTCCGAGCACCTCAAGGTCACCGAGCGGCTGACGCTGGTCGGCAAGGACCGGCTGCACTACGCCTTCTGGGTGGAGGATCCGACCGTCTTCGCCCAGCCCTGGGGTGGCGAATACGAGTTCGCCCGCTCGAAGGGCCCGGTCTACGAATACGCCTGCCATGAGGGGAACTACGGCCTGGTGGGCATCCTGCAGGGCGCGCGGGCGGAAGAGCGCACCGGCGTCAAGACCGCCCCCACCAACATCGACCAGCACGCCAAGGTGGCGGAGGACGAGGGCGGCGAGGGTTAGTCCCGCACCTGGCTGTAGATGAAGCAGTCGCTGGGCTCGTCCGGGGACGAATAGCCGGCTTTGCGCAGGACGCCTTCGCTGGCGTAGCCGCAGTTCTCCGCCAGCCGCGCCGAGGCGTAGTTCCACGTCTCGATGATGAGCTGCAGGCGGTGGCACTCCGGGTGCTGCTCGAACAGCAGTTCGGAGAACAGCCGCAGGGCCTCGGAGGCATAGCCTTTCCCCCGGTCATCCTCGTCGTGGAGGATGTAGCCGATCTCATAGCCGTGGATGCAGGCGCCCGATGGGTAGAACTGAAGGGTGCCGATCAGGCGGCCTTCGTCGTCTTCGGCGAGGCTCTCGATCGCGCACGCGCCGTAGTCCTTCAACCAGAAACCGGTCTTGTCATAGACCTCGCGCGCCCGAACCGGGTCGGTCATCGGCTCGGTAATCGACAGCGTGTACTTGTGGGCGACGGCGGCTTTCAGGTCGCGCACCCCGATGGTCCGCAGCCGCACCTTCTTGCCTTCTGCGAGCATCATGTGCGGGTCAGTCTCCGGCAGAGCTCGTCGAGCTGTTCGAGGGTCGCGTACCTGATCTTCAGTTCGCCGGCGCCGCCGCGGTCGAGGATGTCGACGCTCATGCCGAGCACATCCTCGAGGTCGGCCTCCAGGGCTGCAGTGTCGGTATCCTTCGGCGCGCGGCGCGGGCCGGAGCCCTTCTTCGCGCCGTCGCCCCTGCCCTTGGCCAACGCTTCGGCGTCGCGCACCGAAAGTCCTTTTTCGACAATGGTCTGGGCGAGAACCTCCGGATAGGCGGAGCTCAGGATGGCGCGCGCGTGACCGGCGGTCAAACGACCGAACAGCACATGATCCTGCACGCTCTCCGGCAGTTGCAGCAGGCGCAGCGTGTTGGCCACGTGGCTGCGCGACTTACCCACCGCGGTGGCGGCCTTGTCCTGGGTGTAGGCCATGCGGCGCATCAGGGAGGCGTAGGCCTGGGCCTCCTCCATGGCGTTCAGGTCCTCGCGCTGGACGTTCTCGACCACCGCGATCTCGAAGGCCTTGTCGTCGTCGAGCAGGCGGATCAGCGCCGGGATGGCGGAGAGGCCCGCCTGCTGCGCGGCGCGCCAGCGGCGTTCGCCGGCGACGATCTCGTATTCGCCGCTCGTCTTCGGTGAGGGCCGCACCAGGATCGGTTGCAGCACCCCCTTGTCACGGATCGAGGCTTCCAGCTCGCCGATCTCGGCTTCCGAGAAATGCCGGCGCGGCTGGTCGGGGTTGCGGTGGACCAGTTCGATCGGAATTTCGCGCGCGCCCTCGCTTTGCGCGCCGGGCGCCTGGCCCTCGCCCGCGTCATCCAGCAGCGCCGAAAGCCCCCGGCCCAATCCTCTGCGGCCCTCGGCCATCGAAATCTCCCCGCCTCCTCGCAGGCTAAGCCGCGACCTTACGGCGCGCGCGCTCGCGCAACACCACTTCCCGCGCGAGCCTCAGGTACGCCTGGCTCCCCGCGCACTTCAGATCGTAGACCAGCGCGGGCTTGCCGAACGACGGCGCTTCGGACACCCGCACGTTCCTGGGAATCACCGTCTGGTAGACGGTCTCCCCGAAATGCGACCGAACATCGTCCCCGACCTGGGCCGAAAGCCCGTTGCGGCGATCGAACATGGTCAGCACGATCCCCTGGATCTCCAGCTTCGGATTGAGGCTGGCGCGGACCATGTCGATGGTGCGCATCAGCTGGCTCAGCCCCTCCAGCGCGAAAAACTCGCATTGCAGCGGCACCAAGACCGCGTCCGCCGCGGCCATGGCGTTGACGGTCAGCAGGTTCAGCGACGGCGGGCAGTCGATCAGGACGTAGGTGTAGGCGCCGCTTTCGCGCACCGCGTCGAGCGCATCCTTCAGCTTGTAGGAACGCCTCGGCTGCTGCGCCAATTCCATCTCGACGCCGGAGAGGTCGGGATCGGAGGGTGCGATGTGAAGTCCAGGAACCGATGTCTTTACGACCGCTTCCAACAACGTCTTCTCGCCCATCAACACGTCGTAGAGCGTGTGCTTGCGCTGCGCGTACGGGATGCCGAGGCCGGTCGAGGCGTTGCCCTGAGGGTCGGAATCGATCAGCAGCACCTTCTCGCCGACCGCCGCCAGCGCCGTTCCGAGATTGATCGCGGTCGTGGTCTTGCCCACCCCGCCCTTCTGGTTGGCGACCACCAGGACACGTAAGCTGCGGTCAGACTTTACGGGCACGGCCAAGCCTCTTCACGCGAACTATCCGACCCCGTGGATCACTCTTGGATGGCACGATGTCGGCCTCATATTCCCAATATCTAGCAGCTTCCTTCATTTCAGACACAACATCTTGTCCTTTTAAGAACAAGCCCGTCGCGCCGGATTGAAGGTATGGCCGGGCATACCCGAGCAGGCGATGCAGCGGCGCACAAGCCCGCGCGGTGACGATCTCCACAGTTAGATCGAGGTTTTCCGCACGCGTGTTGTGGACGGTGGCGGGAAGCTCCAGCGCCTCGACCACCTCGACCAGGAATTTGCAACGCTTTGTCATGCTCTCGACGAGGTCGACATGGAAGCCCAGCGTGGCCTTGCCGAGGATCGCCAGCACCAGGCCTGGGAGCCCGGCGCCGGCGCCGAGGTCGGCCCACGCGCGCGTCTGCGGCGCGAGCTTGACGAGCTGGGCGGAGTCCCAGGCGTGCCGCGACCAGAAGTCCGGCAAGGTCGCGGGCCCGACTAGGTTCATGACCTCGTTGCGCTCGGCCAGCATCGCCCGGAACCGCTCCAGGTCGGCGACCTGCGCCGGGGTCGCCCCACTGACCGCAGCGAAACCCTCGGCTCGCATCAGGCCCGCGCCCTCAGGCGGCGCGGCGACGGACATGGGCCAACAGGGCGGTCAGGGCGCCGGGCGTCACGCCCTCGATCCGGGCCGCTTGGCCCAGCGTCAACGGCTTGACCGCATTCAGCTTTTCTCGCGCTTCGTTGGAGAGTCCGCCCACCTCGGCGTAGTCGAGCCCCGTCGGCAAGGTCAGGTTTTCGTCGCGGCGGAAGGCGGCGACATCGGCGGCCTGCCGGTCGAGGTAGCCGGCGTAGGAGGCGTCGATCTCCACCTGTTCGCGCACGGCCGGCGTCCAGGCGGCAATCTGCGGCCAGATGCGGGCCAGGTCGTCGAAGCCGATGGTTGGATAGGCCAGCAGCTCGGTCAGGTTGCGCCGCTGGCCATCGGCCTTGACCGGTAGGCCAGCCTTTTCGGCCTGAGAAGGAGTCAGGGTCAGGGCGGCGGCCGTGGCGCGCGCCACGGCCAGAGCGACCGCCTTGTCCGCGAAGGTCCGAGCCCGCTGGGAGCCGACCACACCCAGCGCCTCGCCCTTGGCCGTCAGCCGTTGGTCTGCGTTGTCGGCCCGCAGGATGAGGCGGAACTCGGCGCGGCTGGTGAACATCCGATAGGGCTCAGTGACGCCGCGGGTGACGAGGTCGTCGATCAGAACGCCGATGTAGGCCTCGTCGCGGGCGAAGGCGGCGGGGTCGGCGCCGGACGCGGCGCGGGCGGCGTTCAGGCCGGCGACCAGCCCTTGGGCGCCCGCCTCTTCGTAGCCGGTCGTGCCATTGATCTGCCCGGCGAGATAAAGGCCCGGCAGGCGCTTGGCCTCCAGCGTCGGGGAGAGCTCCCGAGGATCCACATAGTCGTATTCGATGGCGTAGCCGTAGCGCTTCACCTGCACGGCCTCGAGCCCAGGCATGGTGCGCAGGAAGAGGTCCTGTGTTTCCTCGGAAACCGAGGTGGAGATCCCGTTCGGATAGACCGTGTCGTCGTCCAGGCCCTCCGGCTCCAGGAATACCTGATGGCTGGTCTTGTCGGCGAAACGGACGACCTTGTCCTCGATGGAGGGACAATAGCGCGGACCGACGCCCGTCGCACGCCCGCCATAGACCGCCGATTCGCCCAGCCGCTCGGCGATGATCCGATGCGTCTGCGCCGTCGTGTAGGTGATACCGCACTCGATCTGCGGAACAGAGATCGCGTCCGTCAGGAATGAGAAAGGCACGGGCTCGGCGTCCGCCGCCTGCGTCTCTAGCCGGTCCCAGCCGATGGTCCGGCCATCGAGGCGCGCAGGCGTGCCCGTCTTCAGCCGGCCCATGCGCAAGCCGGACGCGTAGAGGCGATCCGAAAGCCCGATGGCGGGCGCGTCGCCCACCCGGCCGGCGGGGATCCGCTGCTCGCCCCGATGGATCACCCCCTTCAGGAAGGTGCCGGTGGTCAGCACGACCCGGCCGGCGCGATAGGGCTCGCCGCCAGCGCCCAGGACACCGACCACGACGCCCTGTTCCAGGATCAGATCCTCGACCGCTTCGGCAACGATCTCCAGATTTGGCGTGGCGGCCAGTTCGGCCTGCATGGCCTCGCGGTAGAGCCGGCGGTCGATCTGCGAGCGGGGGCCGCGCACGGCGGCGCCCTTGGAGCGGTTCAGCAGCCGGAACTGGATGCCGGCCTTGTCGCCCAGCCGGCCCATCAGGCCATCCAGCGCGTCGATCTCGCGGACCAAGTGGCCCTTGCCCAGCCCGCCGATCGCCGGGTTGCAGCTCATCTCGCCGATGGTCTCGAGCTTGTGGGTGAGCAGCAAGGTGCGCGCCCCGAACCGCGCCGCCGCGGCTGCGGCCTCGCAGCCGGCGTGCCCGCCTCCGATGATGATCACATCCCAGCTCATGAGCGGCTGCATATAGTGGATCAACGGACCTGGGTCACCCGCTCCGCTTGCGCCATCTCTTCAGGGAATGTGCTTCTCGCGGGGCTTTACCGCGAACCTCAGGCGGCTAGGGCCAGCGCGCCGCGCCCTCACATACCAGTCTTGAATGCCGCCGCCATCGGTCGGTATCTTTGTTAGCCGCATCGCAAGCCAGCCAAGCGCAATACCTCCGCCGTTGAATAGCGCGAACGGGACAAAGGCGAATGCGGCTCTAAGCGCGGCGACGAACGCGATCACCCCGAAACCTTCCTTCTGCAGACAGACCGATGTCAGCCAGATCGAAAGCACGAGCATTAGGAGACCTTCGGCCACCAGCAAGCGCCGCGCCCACTTGGGACCCGATACCAAGGCCATCATCATTCCCAGGCCCGCGGGCCTGATGACGTCCATCCAATGCACGGTTCATCCCTGTCGTGTTTCACGTGAAACACTGCAAGGTTAGCTGAAGCTTCGCAATGGCCGTTGGACGCAGCATCGGCGGGGTAGCTCACTCCGCAGTCATTTGCCGATGCAAAAGGTCGCGAAGATGCGGCCGAGCACCTCGTCGGGGTCGATCCGGCCGGTAATGCGGTCGAGCGTGCGGGCCGCCAGCCGCACGTCCTCGGCGGCCAGCTCAAGGGCTTGGTCCTCGCCAAGCGCTTGGCGCAGGCGCCGCGCGGCTTCGTTGAGCAGGTCCCGATGCCGCAGGCGGGTGGCGGCGGGTGGCTCGCCCCCGGCCAGCGCCTCGACCACTCGCTCCGTCAGGGTCTGCTTGAGCCACGCCATGTCGCTCGGGCCGCGAGCGGTAACCTCCGACGCCGGCAGGCCCATGCGGCGCGCAACCTCGGCGGCCCAGACTCCGGCAGCGCCCGTGGGCAGGTCGCGCTTGGTGATCAGGCAAAGGTCGCCCTCGCCCACCTCGTCGGGAAGGCCGGGAAGTTCCGCGATGGAGCCGTCGACGAGCCAGAGGCGCAGATCTGCGCCTTGCGCCCAGGCCCTGGCCCGTCGCACGCCTTCGGCCTCGATCTCCTCGTCCGTGTCGCGCAAGCCCGCGGTGTCAGCCATCAGCACCTTGTAGCCCGCGAGGACCAGGGGAACCTCGATGACGTCGCGGGTCGTGCCGGGCGTCGCGGTCACGATGGCGGCCTCGCGCCCGGCGACTGCGTTCAGCAATGTGCTCTTGCCCGCGTTGGGCGCACCCACCAGGGCGATGCGGTAGCCTTCCCGCACCCTCTTGCCGCGCTCGGCGTCGGCCGCCGCGGCTTCCAGTTCCTCGACGAGGCGCTGCAAGGCCGGCCGCGCACGGGCGGCGACATTGGCCGGGAGCTCCTCGTCCGGGAAGTCGACCGCCGCCTCCAGCAGCGCTGAAGCCTCCATGAGCGCGTCGCGCCAGCGCGCCTGTACCTCCGACAGCCGGCCGCCAAGCTGATCCAGCGCCTGGCGACGCTGGCTCTCTGTCTCCGCGTCGATCAGATCCGCGACGCCCTCTGCCTGGGCGAGATCGAGCTTGCCATGCTCGAAGGCGCGGCGGGTGAATTCGCCGGGCTCGGCGAGGCGCAGGCCGAGCGCGGACAGGGCCTCGACCAGCGCGCCGACCACCGCCGGCCCGCCGTGGACATGGAATTCGGCGCTGTCCTCGCCGGTATAGCTGTGGGGACCAGGCATCCAGAGAACCAGGGCGTCGTCAATGACGGTCCCCTCGCCGCCGGTCAGACGCCTGAGGCTCGCCCGGCGTGCCGCCGGCAGCTTGCCGGCCAACGCCCTCACGGCCTCGGCGCTTCGTGGACCGGAAAGGCGCACCACCGCGACCGCTGCCCGGCCCGCGGCCGTGGCGGGCGCGAAGATGGTGTCGCTCATTTCTTCGGGGCGGCCGCGTTCATGCCCACTTCCATGAGCTTGCGGAACTGCTCCTGCGCGCCGGCCCCGAAGCTCATCCAGTTCTTCACCAGTTCGTCAGGCGAGATCATCGCCATGTTGGCATCGACGCGTTTCTTCATCTCGTCGACAAGGTGTTCGTTCAGCGCGCTCACATCCGGCAACCCCAGGAAGCGCCGCGCCTCCTCCGGCGTGCAGTCCACTTCGATCGTCATGTTCATGGCCGAATTCCCCGTCTCAAATCGCTTGGGTCGATTGCATATGGCCGTGGAGCGGCCCCGCGCGCTAGTAGCCGGGACAACTAAGCCACCGCAGCAACGGAGCATGACATGGGCGAGCGCACGACGATCACCACCAAGGACGGGACCTTCAGCGCCTATGTCACCCGGCCCAACCGTTCACCCGCACCCGCCATCGTGGTGATCCAGGAGATCTTCGGGGTGAACCAGGTGATGCGCGACATCACCGACGGCCTGGCCGCCCAGGGCTACCTCGCCATCTGCCCCGACCTCTTCTGGCGGATCGAGCCCGGCATCGACATCACCGACAAGTCCGAGGCGGAGTGGAAGCGGGCTTTCGAGCTTTTCAACGCCTTCGACGTCGAGGCGGGCGTCGGCGACATCGCGGCCACCATCAAGCACATCCGCAAGGATGCCGGCTGCAACGGAAAAGTGGGCGCGGTGGGCTATTGCCTGGGCGGCCAGCTCGCCTTCCTGACCGCCACCCGAACCGACGCCGATGCCAGCGTCTCCTACTATGGCGTAGGCCTGGAGAACCGCGTGGCCGAGGCGGAGAGACTGACCCATCCGCTGCTCATGCACATCGCAGAGGAGGACCAGTTCGTGCCGAAGCCGGCGCAGGCGGTGATCCTGGCGGCCCTGAAGGATCATCCCGCGGTCGAGGTCCACACCTATCCCGGCTGCGATCACGCCTTTGCCCGGGAGGGCGGCGAGCACTTCAACGGCGAGGCCGCAAAGCTCGCCAACGGCCGCACCCTGACCTTCTTCCAAAGGACGCTCGGCTGATGCGCGCCATTCGTTTCGAAAGGACCGGTGGCCCGGAGGTCCTGCAGCTCGTCGATGTCGAGACGCCGACGCCGCGCCCTGGCCAGATCCTGGTCCGCCACCAGGCGGTGGGCGTCAACTTCATCGACACTTACCAGCGCTCCGGCCTCTATCCGATGAAGCTGCCCTCCGGCCTCGGGTCGGAGGCAGCCGGCGTGGTGGAGGCGGTGGGCGACGGCGTGACCCGCTTCAAGGCGGGCGATCTGGCCGCCTATGCCGGCGCGCCCGGCGCCTATGCCGACGCCAACGTCGTCGTCGCGGACCGCGCGGTGAAGGTTCCGGCGGGCGTGGACGCGCGCACCGCAGCCGCGGCCCTGCTCAAGGGCATGACGGTCGAGTTCCTGATCCACCGCCTGCACGAGGTGAAAGCCGGCGAGGCCATCCTGGTCCATGCGGCCGCCGGCGGCGTCGGCCAGATCCTGGTGCAGTGGGCCAAGGCGCTTGGCGCCGTGGTGATCGCCACTGTGGGCTCGGAGGAGAAGGCCGCCCGCGTCCGTGAACTCGGCGGCGACCACGTGATCCTCTATCGCCACGCCGATGTCGCCGCCGAGGTCCGACGGATCACCGACGGCAAGGGCGTGCCGGTGGCCTACGATTCCGTGGGCAAGGACACCTTCGAGGGGACGCTCAAGAGCCTGGCCAGGCGCGGCCTCTTCGTCAGCTTCGGCAATGCCTCGGGCTCGCCGCCGCCGATCGAGGCCCGCCAGCTGATGCTCAACGGCTCGCTGTTCTTCACCCGCCCGACCATGGGCGACTACCAGCAGACGACCGCCGAACTCGACGCCAGCGCCGCCGCGCTCTTCGAGATGATCGGCTCAGGAAAGGTGAAGATCGAGATCGGCCAGACGTTCCCGCTCGCCGAGGCCCGCAGGGCGCACGAAGCGCTGGAAAGCCGCTCGACGATCGGGGCGAGCCTGCTGATTCCGTGACCTTTCCCTCCTTTAATGAGGAGGGAAAGGTCCGCTCTGTTTCACGTGAAACACAAGTAGTGCCGGTATGGCCAGGAAGGCCCCGCGCCCTACGTGTTCATCGACTGGAAGAACTCCTCGTTGGTCTTCGAGGAGCGGAGCTTGTCGAGCAGGAATTCGATGGCGTCCTGGGCGCCCATGGGCCCGAGGATCCGACGCAGGATGTAGGTCTTGGTCAGGTGCTCCTTCGGCGTGATCAGCTCCTCCTTGCGGGTGCCGGACTTGATCACGTCGATGGCCGGATAGACCCGCTTGTCGGCGACCTTGCGGTCCAGCACGATTTCCGAGTTACCGGTGCCCTTGAACTCTTCGAAGATCACCTCGTCCATCCGGCTGCCGGTGTCGATCAGGGCGGTGGCGATGATGGTCAGCGAGCCGCCCTCCTCGATGTTCCGCGCGGCGCCGAAGAAGCGCTTCGGCCGCTGCAGGGCGTTGGCGTCGACACCGCCGGTCAGCACCTTGCCCGACGACGGCACCACGGTGTTGTAGGCGCGGCCAAGGCGGGTCACGCTATCCAGCAGGATCACCACGTCGCGCTTGTGCTCGACCAGGCGCTTGGCTTTTTCGATAACCATTTCCGCGACTTGCACGTGACGGGTGGCAGGTTCGTCGAAGGTCGAGGAGATCACCTCGCCCTTCACAGTGCGCTGCATGTCGGTGACTTCTTCCGGGCGCTCGTCGATCAACAGCACGATCAGGTAGCACTCGGGGTGGTTGGTCTCGATCGACTTGGCGATGTTCTGCAGCATCACCGTCTTGCCGACCCGCGGCGGGGCGGTGATCAGGCAGCGCTGGCCCTTGCCGAGCGGCGCCACGATATCGATCACCCGGCCGGAGCGATCCTTCAGCGTCGGATCGTCGATCTCCATCCGCAGGCGCTCGTCGGGATAGAGCGGCGTCAGGTTGTCGAACAGCACCTTGTGGCGGACGTTCTCGGGGTTCTCGAAGTTGGTCAGGTCCACCTTCACCAGCGCGAAGTAGCGCTCGCCCTCGCGCGGCGCGCGGATCGCGCCATCGACCGAGTCGCCGGTACGCAGGCCAAACTTCCGGATCTGGGAGGGGCTGACGTAGATGTCGTCGGGACCGGGCAAGTAGTTCGCTTCCGGCGAACGCAGGAAGCCGAAGCCATCCTGCACAACCTCAAGCGTCCCCGACCCGGAGATCTCCACGCCCTCTTCCGCCAGGGTCTTGAGGATCGCGAACATCATGTCCTGCTTGCGCATGGAATTGGCGTTCTCGACCTCGAAGAGCTCGGCGAAGGCCAGGAGGTCGGCCGGCGCCTTGTCCTTCAGCTCCTGCAGGCTCATCCGCGTGAGCCCCATGGACGCGATGGTGTTGGCGATCTCGGAGGGCTCTTCCGGCTCGGCCGGCGCCTCGGAGCCTTCGACCGGAGCTTCGGCGGTCGCCTCGGCCACCGCGGTTTCCACGGCCTCGGCTTCCTCGGGAGCGTTTTCCGGGGCGTTGGTTTCGGCATTTTCGTCTTGCATTGAATTCACTCGTTTCGCCCGCGGTCCGGACGGACTCCGGGCGCGGGCTTCTTGGATGATGTGGACGCAGGGTCTGCGTCGTTGTGCTTGTCTTCGTGGGGGCCGAACCGCTTGCGGCGTCGATGCTCGCGAGGGCCGGAGATAAGGCGGGGCGCACCCTTGTCGGGAGTGCGTGAGGGATCGGAACCACAGTCGACCCTCAGGGTCAAGGATTCCGGTGTCGCGGTCAGGGCCTGCCGAATTCGGTGGTGACGGCCAGGACCATGACAATCGCCGCCAGGAACGGTAGTTCGTTGGTCATCCGCCAGAACTTCGCGGGATGGTCGCGGCGGCCGGCGACGAAGCCCTTGCGCGCCCCTCCCAGATAGTGATGCCAGCCGGTCATGAAAACCACGCCCGCGAGCTTGGTCAGCATCCACGGCTCCAGCAGGAACCGCCAACCGTCGCCGTGTCGATGTGCGTCGACCCAGATCAAGAGCAGGCCGAACACCCAGGCCAGGACCATCGCCGGGTTCATGATGATCCGCAGCAGCTTGCCTTCCCAGGCCTGGAAATTGGCATCGAAGGCGCTGCCGGGCGGCGCGGTCTCGGTGTGGTAGGCGAAGAGCCTCGGCAGGTAGAGCAGACCCGCCATCCACGCGATCACCGCCAGGATATGCAGGCCGCGCAGGAGATCGTAGCTGCCGTCGTAGGTCATGCCGCCTGCCCTGTCTGCAACTGCCCCGTCCGCAACGCACATTTCGCATGACCCGCCGGACAGCGCCAAGGGCCGTGGGGCGCGGCGCCGCCGTCTCGACCGGCCGCTTCCAGCACCGCACGGGCCAGGTCCGCGATGAAGTCTGGCGCAACTCCCGGCGTCGGAGCTCGCAGGTAGGGCTTGCAGCCTACCGACTCGGCAAGCCTGGCATATTCGTGGTCGAGTTCGACCAGCGTCTCGACATGTTCGGAGACGAAGGCGATCGGCGCGATCAGTACGCCCTTGCCTTCGGAACCGGCCCGACGGATCTCATCGTCCGTCGACGGCGCCAGCCATTGCAGCCGCCCCACCCGGCTTTGGAAGCAGATCCGCCAATCCGCAAGTTCGGGCAGTTGGGCGGCGATCGCTGCGGCGGTAGCCTCGATCTGCGCTCGGTAAGGATCGCCTCCGTCGACGATCTTCTGCGGCAGGCCGTGGGCCGAGAAGAGCAGGCGCACGCCGGCAGGATAGCCGGCCGCCGCCCAGACGTGGCGGATCGCCGCGACGTGGGCGTCCACCAGCCCGCGGGTCGTCGGGTAGCAGCAGATCGTCCGTGTACGGCCCTTACCTCGGTAGGCGTTGCGCCAATCCTTGAGCGACGAGGCTGTCGTGGTCGTTGAATACTGCGGATAAAGCGGCAGAAGCAGGATCTCGTCCGGCGCGAAGGCGGCGACCGCGGCCGCCGTCTCCCGCGCAAAGGGCTTCCAGTAGCGCATCGCGACGAAGCAGCGCGCCTCGACCTCCGGCTGGCTCGCTTGCAGCGCGGCCTCGAGCGCCTTCGCCTGGGCCTGCGTCTCAGCCAGCAAAGGCGAGGCGCCCCCCATGATCGCGTAGTTGGCCTGGGCGAACTTCTTCCGCGTCGTGGCGATCAGCGCCGCCAGCGGATAGCGGGCGATGGCCGGCAGAGTGATGATTGCCGGATCTCGGAACAGATTGAAAAGAAACGGCTTTACAGACTCAATCCCGTCCGGACCACCCAGGTTGAACAAGACGACGGCGAGCTTCACGCCATCTTGGCTTCTTGGGGGGCCATAGCCTTCGCCGGCTTGCCGGTCACCCGCTCGAGAACGCGCGCGATATGGGCGATCGGCGTATCCTGCATCACGCCGTGGCCGAGGTTGAAGATGTAGGGGCCGCCGCTCCACTGAGCGAGCAGGGTCTCGACGCGCGCATCCATCGCCGGGCCGCCAGCGCGAAGCAGAAGATTGTCGAGCGCGCCCTGGATCGTCTTGCCGTTGGCCTGCAGGCGCCGACCAAGATCGGCGCTGGCCTGGGTGTCGAGCGCGACCCCCTCGACCGGCACGGCCCGGGCGTAGTTTTCGACGAGCGCACCGGCTCCTCGGGGAAAGCCGATGAACGGCGTGGTCACACCCGCAGCCCGCACCTGCTCGATAATGGCGCGGTGCGGCCGAATGACGATGCGTTCGAAGACGTCTTCCGCCAGGCCCTCGGCCCAGCTCTCGAAGATCTTCAGCGCCTGAGCCCCCGACCGCGCCTGCATCACCAGATAGCGCGCCGTGGCGTCGACCAGCACGTCAAGCAGGGCGTCGAGTTGCTCGGGATGTTCATAGGCGAAGGTCCGCGCGGCCTCGCGGTTCGAACTGCGGCCTTCGATCATATAGGTGGCGACGGTCCACGGCCCGCCCGCAAAGCCGATCAGCGCCCGGTCGGGTTCTAGTTCGGCGCGGACGCGCGAAAGGGTTTCTCCGACCGGCGACAACCACGCCGTCGAGGCCTCGATCTGGTCCGCCAGGGCGGAGACCGAAGGCAACGGGCCGAGCCTGGGGCCCTCGCCGGCTTCGAACCACAGGTCCTGTCCGAGCGCCCGTGGAATCAACAGGATATCGGCAAAGACGATCGCCGCATCGAACGGAAAGCGGCGCACCGGCTGCAGCGTGACCTCCGCGGCCATCTCGGGGGTCATCGCCAGCGTGATGAAGTCGCCCGCCTGCTCCCGCAGCGCGCGGTATTCCGGCAGGCAGCGGCCGGCCTGGCGCATGAACCACACTGGTGGCCGGTCCAGGGTTTCGCCCCTAAGGGCGCGCAGCAGGCGCGGCGTCTCGCTCATGAAGGCCTTAAATCGCCTCTCGCCCCGACTCTCAAGCCCAGGACCCACAATGACCGTCCCGTCCGGCCTTCTTCCTTTCATCTTGGATTTTAGAAAAAGGATTGGGATGGAGGCGATAGGGCCTGTCGAGGGCGTGGACAAAGCGGCTCATCCCTGAGCCGTTGCAGCACTTTTCCCCATGTCGTTCGCGTCGCCGCCCGTCCATCCTCAACGGTGTGGATAGCGGGGACAGCCGCCAAGGCCCCTGACGGCCTTAAGGTTTCGTTAAGACCTTCGGGGACGGATCCGGCGCCGATCGGCCCATCCCGTTCCTGTCGACAACCGCGCGAACGGTCCGCCAGGCCGAGCCCGCCGTGTGGGTTAACAGATGGTAAACGCCCCATTTCATCCCGCCCATACATGGGGAGTGGGCCGGGCGCCTCGACGCACGCCGTCTATCCCCAATCCGGTCTGCGTTCGCTAAGACTGCTCCACAGAAATCGTCCCCAGCCATTTTCGCCAAGGCCGCCCGTGACCACGCCCGCCCCAAGGCTCGCCACCTACTTCCACGTCCACCTGGTATCGGATTCGACCGGCGAAACCCTGAACGCGATGGCGCGCGCGGTCTGCGCGCGTTTCGATAACGTCCTGCCGATCGAGCACATCTACGCCTTGGTCCGCTCCCAGCGCCAACTGGACCGGGCGCTCGGCGACATCGAGGAGGCGCCAGGCGTGGTCATCCACACCATCGTCGACGACGGCCTGCGCCAGGCGCTCGAGGAGGGTTGCCGGCGGCTGGACATGCTCTGCATCCCGGCGCTGGACCCGCTGGTCTCCGCCATGTCGCGCTATCTCGGCTATTCGACGACGACCCGGGTCGGCGCGCACCTGCGGCTCGACAACGACTATTTCAACCGCATGGACGCCTTGAACTACGCCATCGGCCACGACGACGGCCAGGGCGGCCAGGACCTGGAGCAGGCCGACGTGATCCTGGTCGGTGTCTCGCGGACCTCGAAAACGCCCACCTGCATCTACTTGGCGCACCGCGGCGTGCGCGCCGGCAACGTGCCGCTGGTGCCGGGCCGGCCGGTCCCGGAGAAGCTGTTCGACCTGAAGACCACCCTGGTGGTGGGCCTCTCCATTTCGCCCGACCGATTGATCCAGATCCGTCGCAACCGGCTCCTCAGCCTCAGGGAGAACCGCGAGTCGACCTACATCGACGTCGACGCGGTGCGCGACGAGATCGTCCAGGCGCGCAGGCTCTACGAACGCCAGGGCTGGCCGGTCATCGACGTGACGCGCCGCTCCGTCGAGGAAACCGCCGCGGCGGTGCTCAACCTGCTGCATGGCGGCCACGGTCAGGTCGAGGTGCTGGGATGACCCTGGGCCTGGTGCTGGCCTCCAAGAGCGCGACCCGGCGCGCCGTGCTCGACGGCGCGGGCGTCGCCTACGAGGCCTCCGGCTCGGGCGTCGACGAGGACGCCGCCAAGGCCGAGCTGCTGGCGAGGGGCGCGACCCCGCGTGACATCGCCGGCGCGCTGGCCGAGCAAAAGGCTCTGGCGGTCTCGGCCAGGCGAAGCGAGCTGGTGATCGGCGCCGACCAGACGTTGGAATTCGAAGGCCGGCTCTACGACAAGGTCGAGACTGTCTCCGCTGCCCGCGACCGGCTCAGGGCGCTGCGCGGGAAGCCGCACGACCTGCATTCCGCGGTAGTCGTCGCGCGCGATGGCGCAACGGTCTGGCGCGAAACCGAAAGCGCTACCTTGACCATGCGCGACTTTTCCGATGCGTTCCTGGAGACCTATCTCGCCGCTGAGGGCGAGGCCGCCTTGGGGTCCGTCGGCTGCTACCGCCTGGAGAGCCTAGGCGTGCAGCTTTTCTCCGAGATCCGGGGCGACTATTTCACCATCCTCGGCCTGCCGCTGATGGGCCTTTTGGACCTGTTGCGGCGGGAAGGCGTTCTGCGCCCATGACCAGACCGATCACCGGCGCCACTGCCGTCGCCGGCGTCGCCGGCTTCCCCGTCGCCCACTCGCTCAGCCCGCTGATCCACAACGCCTGGATCGAGGCTGCGGGCCTTGACGCCGTCTATGTGGCCTTCGCTCCGCCGGCCGACCGGTTCAGCCATTTCGCGGAGGGCCTCCGCGGCGGGGCCCTGCGTGGCCTGAACGTCACCCTGCCCTTCAAGGAGGCGGCGCTCAGCGTCGCCCATGAGGTCGGCGAGCGGGCCGAGCGGGCCGGCGCGGCCAACCTGCTGATCTTCAACGAGGATGGCTCCATTGTCGCCGACAACGTCGATGGCCTGGGCCTGCTCGCGGCGCTGACCGCCCAGGCGCCCGGCTACAACCCTGAGTCCGGCCCAGCGGTCGTGATGGGCGCGGGCGGCGCGGCCCGCGGCGCGGCCTCGGCGCTGGTGATGGCGGGCGCGCCTGAGGTGCGCCTGGTCAACCGCACGCTGGCCCGCGCCGAGCTGGTGGCCGGCGCGGTCGGCGGCGCCACCCGCGCCTATCCGCTCAACGAGGCGGCGCAGGCCTTCGACGGCGCGACCCTGGTGGTCAACGCGACCTCCGTCGGCATCGCCAGCGACGACGCGCTGGACCTGCCGCTGGACGGCATCCCGACGGGCGCGGTGATGATGGACATGACCTACAAGCCGCTGATCACGCCTTTCCTGGCGCGCGCCCAAAAGCTTGGCCACCCGATTGTCGACGGGTTGGAGATGCTGGTGCGCCAGGCCTCGCCGTCCTTCGAGGCCTTCTTCGGACGCGTGCCGCCCGAGGAGGTCGACGTGCGCGCCCTCTGCATCGCCGCGCTTTCCGGGGGGAATGGGAAGGCGAAGCCCGAGTGATCCTGATCGGCCTCACCGGCTCCATCGGCATGGGCAAGTCGACGACCGCGGCCATGTTTCGCGAGGCCGGCGTGCCGGTCTACGACGCCGATGCTGCCGTGCATGACCTCTACGACCAAGGCGGGGCGGCGGTCGGCCCGGTGGGCGAGGCCTTTCCCGGCGTGGTCAAGGACGGGCGCGTCGACCGCGAGGCCCTGCGCCAGGCTGTGCTCGGCAACCCGGAGGCGCTGAAGCGGCTGAACGCCATCGTCCATCCACTGGTCGGCCGCGACCGCATAGGCTTCTTCCAGCAGGCTGAGGCCCAGGGCGCCGACATGGTGGTGCTGGACATCCCGCTGCTGTTTGAGACCGGCGGCCACGCCAACGTCGACGCTGTGGTGGTGGCGAGCGCGCCGGCTGAAATGCAGCGCGAGCGCGTGCTGGCCCGTCCAGGCATGACGCCCGAACGCCTCGACGCGATCCTGGCTCAGCAGGTCACCGACGCCGAGAAGCGCGCGCGCGCCCACTTCGTCGTCGATACCTCCCACGGCCTGGAACCGGCTCGCGCACAGGTCGTGGAGATCATCGCCGCGATGCGCGATCCCGAAAACAGACCGCCCCGCGACCGAACGGCCGGTTGAAGTCGACGCCCGAACCGGGCCAAGAAAGGTCATGGCGCGCGAGATCGTCCTCGATACCGAAACCACCGGCTTCGAGCCCTCCATGGGCCACCGCATGGTCGAGATCGCCTGCCTGGAGATCGACGACTTCGTGCCGACGGGCCGAAGCTTCCACACCTACATCGATCCTTGCCGCGACATGCCGCCGGACGCCGAGCGGGTGCATGGGCTTTCGACCGCCTTCCTGAGGGGCAAGCCGCGGTTCGAGCATCCCGAGGTGGTCGACGCCTTCCTCGACTTCGTGGGCGATGCGCCACTGATCGCCCACAACGCCGGCTTCGACCGCACCTTCATCAATCACGAGCTGGGCGTCATCAACCGCCATCCGATCCACGAGGACCGCTGGATCGACACCCTGGCGCTGGCCCGGGTGCGCTTTCCGGGCATGCACAATTCGCTGGATGCGCTCTGCAAGCGCTTCAAGATCTCGCTCTCGGAGCGTGAAAAGCACGGGGCGCTGGTCGACGCCAAGCTGTTGGCGGCGGTCTATCTGGAGCTGAAAGGCGGCCGCGAGCGCCGCCTTGAGCTCACCACCGCGACATTGGTCACCGCCGTGGCGGCCGCCACACGCAACGCCTATGGCGCGCGTCCGCGCCCGCTGGCGCCGCGCTCAACCGAGGAAGAGCGCCAGATCCACGCGAGCTTCATCCGCGACAAGCTGAAGAACGACGAGCTCTGGACGAAGTTCGGGCTGTAGACGCTCCTCCCCAGCGCGTAGCGCGATTTGCGGGAGGTGGCGCGAAGCGCCGGAGGGAGTTTCGTCCCCGGCCTTTGGGCTGCAACCCTCTCAGTCGGCTTTGCCGACAGCTCCCCCAGAGGGGGAGCATCTTTTGCGCCTATGCGTGGCCGACCTGGCCGCCTTGTTCGGCCTTGCGCGCGGCGTAGACGCCGGCGAAGTCGATGGGGTCCAGCAGGAACGGCGGATAGCCGCCGTCCGACGTCACATCGGCGATGATCCGGCGGGCGAACGGGAAGAGGTAGCGCGGGCACTCGATGAGCAGCACCGGCTCCATGTCCTCGCCGCTGACCCCGGCGATCTGGAAGACGCCGCCGTACATCAACTCGACGACAAAGATCGCGCCGTCGTCGCGGCTGGCCTTGGCCGACAGCTTCAGGTCGACTTCGTAGTAACCATCCTCGCGGCCGCGGGCGTTCATCTCGACGCCCAGGTCGATCTGCGGCTGAGCGGCTCCACCGCGCAGCGACTCCGGCGCGCGGGGATTCTCGAACGACAGGTCGCGGATGAACTGCGCCAGGATGCGGATGCCGGGGCCTTCGGCCTCCAGGGCGCCCTCGGGGCCGCTTTCGGTTGCGCCAGCGCCGGCGTCAGTATCGGTCATAGCTCAGATAATTCCGTGGTGGAGCGACGAGGGATCGCGTCTTCTCGGGCGGCCGGGCTAACATGGCGCCCCGGGTGATGCAACGTCGCCCCTGACGGGCGCGTTGCATCGTCCTATATTGGTTGCGTAGACCCTTAAGCGGAACGTCCGAAGGCCCCATCGTTGCAAGTGCTCGAACTGATCATTTTCGCAGGCCTCGCGGCCATCGTGCTGTACCAGCTCTATGCGGTGCTGGGCCGGCGCGTGGGCCGTCAGCCGGAGGATTCCCCGGCCGTGCCGACCACTGCGACGGCGGTCGATCGCGCGCCGGACGCTCCGGCCCTGACCAGCGACGATGACGACGGCGTGGCGCTCACCGGGCTGGCGGCCGTGAAGGCCAAGGATCCGAGCTTCGACGTCAGCCGCTTCCTCGGCGGGGCCAAGGCGGCCTATGAGATGATCGTGAAGGCCTTCGCCGCCGGCGACCGCGGCAAGCTCCGCGACCTGCTGGCCCCCCCGGTCATGGCCGCCTTCGACACCGCCATCGCCGCGCGGGAGGCGGAGAACCGGACCGAGACGGTGGAATTCCTGCACACGCCCCGCGCGGACCTGGAGAAGGTCGAAGTCGTGGGCTCCGACCTGGCACGGGTGACCGTGCGCTTCCTCGCCGAATTCCGCAGCCGCACCAAGGGCCCGGAGGGCGAGGGCGTGGACGACCGCCGCACGGCCGAACTCTGGACCTTCGAGCGGCGCCTGAAGAGCCGCGATCCCAACTGGATGCTGATCCACGTCGACGCCGCGGAGGCCTGAAGTCCCGTGCAGCTGCGAGCCTTCGGCGCGGCATTCGCCGCGCTCAGTCTGGCCGCCTGCGCCACCGCCCCGCCCAGCTATCCGGTCCAACATCGGCCAGAGCATCGTCCGCCGCCCTTCCGGTCGGGACGCGAGGCGCCGCCGGCGCCGCGCAGCTTGGCCTTGAACGCCCTCAAAGGCTGGCTGGCTGAGGATCACTCCTCGGCTCTGGCGGTGTTCCGCGAGACCTGCGGCGCGACCCGCGATCCCGTGATGGCCCAGGTCTGCCGCAGCGCCCGCGCCATCGGGCCGCTCGACCGCGAGCAGTCCCGGCGCTTCTTCGAGGCTCATTTCCGCGCCGAGCCGGAGCCGGGCGAGGGCGTGCTCACCGCCTATTTCGCGCCGGAGTACCCCGCCCGCCGAACGCCTGACGCCGAGTTCAACGCCCCATTGCGCGCCAAGCCCGCGGACCTGAAGACCGTCGATGCCGGACTGTTCGATCCGAACCAGGCCGGCCGGCCCGGCGCGGCGCGCGATCCGGGCGACGGCGTGCTGGCGCCCTATCCCGATCGGGCCGCCATCGAGGCCACGCCGCCGGACAAGGCGCTGGCCTGGATGCGGCCCGAGGATCTGTTCTTCTTGCAGATCCAGGGTTCCGGCATCCTCACCTTCGAGGGTGGCAAGCGGATGAAGGCGCTCTACGCGGCCAACAACGGCAGGCCCTTCGTGGGCGTCGCCAACGTGATGCGCGACCGCGGCCTGCTGAGCGCCGACAACACCTCGGCCGAATCGATCCGAAGCTGGCTCGCCGACCATCGCGGCCCCGATGCCGACGCCATCATGCAGCTGAATCCGCGCTACGCCTTCTTCAGGCTCGCCCCTGACGACGGCCGCCAACCGGTGGGCTCGGCGAACCTGCCCCTGCCGCCGGGGCGCGCGCTGGCCGTCGATCCCACCTTCCACGCGATGGGCGACCTGTTCTGGATCGATGCGGAGGCGCCGATCCTCAAGGGCGCCTTCCCGATTTACCGCCGGCTTGCGCTGGCGCTCGACACCGGCGGCGCGATCAAGGGCGATGTGCGCGCCGATCTCTACATGGGTATGGGCGCGGCGGCGGGCGCGGAGGCCGGACGCGTGCGGCACACGCTGCGCCTCTATCGCCTGGTCCCCAAGGATATCGCGCCGTGAAGCGTCCGCTGAAGCCGGACGAGCGGCACATCTGGGGCCTGGTCGCGTCGACGGTCCATCCGCTGCCAGGGCGCGGCACGCCGACCGCCTCGCAGGAAGCTGCGCGGACGGAAACGGCCGCGCACATAGCGCCGCCGAAACCGTCTGGCCGCCCGGCCAAACCGCGCGACGTCCTCGATGGCATCGAGCCCAACCGTCGCCACCGCATCGTCCGCGAGCGGGAGGACATCGGCGCGCGGCTCGACCTCCACGGCCTCGACCAGGACCGCGCGCGCAATGTGCTCGACGCCTTTCTGGCACGTGCCTGGAATGACGGCTGGCGCGCCGTGCTGGTGATCACCGGCAAGGGCGTGCAAGGTGACGGCATCCTGAAACGACGCGCGCCCGAGTGGCTGGCCGCGCCGCACCTGACGCACATCGTCGCCGGCATCTCCGACGCTGCGCGCCACCACGGCGGTGAGGGCGCGCTCTATGTGGCGCTGAAGCGCAAGCCGCGGGCCTAGGTCTTCCGCGAAGCCTTTTCGTCGAGGCCGGAGGTTCCTTCGCGGGCTTCCAGTTTCGCGGCCACCTCGTCGAGCGGGACGCCGGCCGCCGCCAGCACCACCAGCCAGTGGTAGACCAAGTCCGCGCTCTCAGCAGCGAGCGCGCCCTTGTCGCCCTGTGTGGCCGCGATGACGGTTTCGACGGCTTCTTCGCCCAATTTCTTGGCGGCAAGCGTGGGGTCGGCCAGCAGCTTGGCGGTGTAGGACGCGGCCGGATCGCCGCCCGTGCGGCTCTCGATAGTGGCGGAGAGGCGCGCCAGCACCTCGGCGAAACGGCTCATGCGGCGGCCTCCGTCTGGCGGACCGGGATGCGGGCGTCGGCCATGGCTCGTTTCACCTCGTCGATCGAAACCTCGCCGAAATGGAAGATCGAAGCGGCCAGCACGGCGTCCGCGCCACCCTCTGTCACCGCCTCGACCATGTGCCGCGCATTGCCGGCGCCGCCCGAAGCGATCACCGGCACGGACACTGCGCCGCTCACGGCCTTGAGGAGTGCGAGGTCGTAGCCAGTCTTGGCTCCGTCGCGGTCCATGGAGGTCAGCAGGATCTCGCCCGCCCCACGGCTCACAGCCTCGACGGCGTAGTCCACCACCTCGAGGCCCGTGTCGTTGCGCCCGCCGTAGGTGAAGACCCGCCAGGTGTCACCGACCCGCTTGGCGTCGATGGCCACCACCGTCGCCTGGCTGCCGAACGCGTCGGCGCAACCGGCGATCAGATCGCGATTCTCCACCGCGGCGGTGTTGATCGAGACCTTGTCGGCCCCGGCCAGCAACAGGCGCCGCGCATCTTCCACCTTGCGGATGCCGCCCCCCACCGAGAGCGGCATGAAGCAGACGTCGGCCGTGCGGGCGACGACCTCGAGGATCGTGCTGCGGTTCTCGTGGCTGGCGGTGATGTCCAGGAACATCAGCTCATCGGCGCCGGCGGCGTCGTAGGCGCGGGCCTGTTCTACCGGGTCGCCCGCATCGCGCAGGCTTACGAACTGCACGCCCTTCACCACCCGGCCGTCTTTGACGTCCAGGCAGGGGATGACCCGGACCCTCAGCATTGGCTCGGGCGCAGGGTCACGCAGCCACCTTCAGGGCTTCAGACGGCGTGATCGCGCCGTTGTAGAGCGCGCGGCCCAGCACGGCGCCCGCGATCTCGGTCCCCTTGCGCGCTTTCAGGCGGACGATGTCGTCGAGCGTCGCCAGGCCGCCGGCCGCGATCACCGGGATGGCTACGGCGTCGGCGATGGCCCCGAACGCCTCGACGTTGAATCCCATCACCGTGCCGTCGCGGTCGATGTCGGTGATGATCAGCGCGCCTACGCCTGCGTCTTCGAAGCGCCGGGCGACGGTTATGGCGTCGAGGTCCGAGTCCTCCGTCCAGCCCTGGACTGCGACCTTGCCCTTGCGCACGTCGACGCTGACCGCGATCTGCTCGGGCCAGGCCTTCGCCGCCTCGCGCACGACCTGCGGCTCGCGCACAGCCACCGTCCCCAGGATCACACGGCTGACGCCCGCCTCGATCCAGCCCTCGATATCGGCCATTGAGCGGATGCCGCCGCCGAGCTGCACCGGCACGGAGACCGAATTCAGGATGTCTTCGACGGCGGCCTGATTAACAGCCTTACCGGAGACCGCCCCGTTCAGGTCGACCACGTGAATCCAATGGAAACCGCCGTCGGCCCAGGTCCGCGCCTGGGCGGCTGGCGAGGTGTTGAACACGGTGGCGGTGTTGAGGTCGCCGTGCACGACGCGAACGCACTGGCCGTCCTTCAGGTCGATGGCGGGATAGAGGATCACGGTCGCCACTCCAGGAAGCGCGCGAGAAGGGAAAGGCCGGAGGCTTGCGATTTCTCCGGGTGGAACTGGACGCCGGCCACATTGCCGCGAGCGACCGCCGCGGGGAACCGCCCGCCGTGCTCCACATAGGCCACCACGTCGGCTTCGTCCTTCGGGAAAAAGGCGAAGGAGTGGGTGAAATAGACGGTCTGCCCATCCTTCAGGCCGCCCAGCAGCGGCTGGTCGGCGACGCCGGTCAGGCCGTTCCAGCCCATGTGCGGGATCTTGACCGCCGCGTCGTCGCTCTTGAGCTCGCGTACGTCGCCCGCGATCCAGTCGAGCCCGGGCGTCTCGCCGAATTCCAGGCCGCGGGAGGCCAGGAGCTGCATGCCGACGCAAATGCCCAGGAACGGCGCACCCTTGCCATGCACCGCCTCGGTCATCGCCTCGACCACGCCTGGCCGCGCTTCCAGCGCCGACATGCAGGCGGCGAAGGCGCCGACGCCCGGCAGCACGATGCGGTCGGCGACGGCGATAATGTCCGGGTTGTCGGTGACCACGATCTCGCTCGTCCCGTCCGCGGCGCGGACCAGGGCCTTCTCGGCCGAGCGAAGGTTGCCCGACCCGTAGTTGATCAGGGCGACGCTCTGCATTTCCGGGAAATCCTAGAGCACGCCCTTGGTGGAGGGTGCGTGGCCGTGGGTCTTAGGGTCGAGCTCGACGGCGTGGCGCAGGGCGCGCGCCAGCGCCTTGAAGCCGCTCTCGGCGATGTGGTGGGAGTTCACCCCGTAAAGGGTCTCCAGGTGGACGCAGGCGCCGCAGTTCATGGCGAAGGCGTGGTGAAACTCCTTGAACAGCTCGGTGTCCATGTCGCCCACCTTGGGGGTCTTGTAGGCCACGTTGTGGATCAGGTAGGCGCGGTTGGAGAGGTCGATGGCGCAGCGCGTCAGGGTCTCGTCCATCGGGATGTAGGCGTGGCCGAACCGGCGCACGCCCTTGAAGCCGTCCAGGGCCTGTCTGAAGGCCTCCCCAAGCACGATGCCGGTGTCCTCCACCGTGTGGTGCATGTCGATGTGCAGGTCGCCCTTGGTCTCGACCGTGGCGTCGAAGCCGCCGTGCCGGATGAAGCTCTCCAGCATGTGGTCGAAGAAGCCGATACCGGTGGAGACCTTCGACTCGCCCGAGCCGTCCAGATCGAGGACGACCCGGATCTGGGTCTCCTTGGTGTTGCGGACAACCTCCGCCTTGCGGCTCATCATCAATATCCCTTGGCGGCCGCGAGCTCTTTCAGCGGGACGAGCGGCCGCGGGCCATAGTGCGAAATGACCTCGGCCGCCGCGAGGCTGGCAAGCTGGCCGCATTGCTGCAGCGGCCGCCCCCGCGAGAGGCCGAACATGAATCCGGCTGCGTATTGGTCGCCGGCGCCGGTCGTGTCCACGATTTTCTCGACCGGCTCGGCCTTCACGGTTAGCCGCTCGCCTTGGCTGAGGATCACCGAACCGGCCTCGCCGCGCGTCACGGCGGCCAACTTCACGTGTGGGCGAAGCGCTTCGACGGCCTGGTCGAAGTCGGCGGTCTCGAACAGCGCGAGGATCTCGGTTTCGTTGGCGAACAAGAGGTCGACCTGGCTCTCGATGAAACCCATCAGGCCCGCCCGGTGGCGCTCCACCACGAAGCCGTCAGAAAGCGTCAACGCGATCATCCGGCCCGCCCCGTGGGCCAGGGCCGCGGCCTTGGCAAAGGCCCGCCGCGCGGCCTCGGCGTCGAAGAGATAACCCTCCAGGTAGACGATTCTGGCGGCCTCGACGATGTCGGCCTCCACGTCGCTGTCGGTGAATTCCACCGATGCGCCCAGGAAGGTGCACATGGTGCGCTGCGCATCGGGCGTGACGTTGATCATGCTGATCGCCGTGCCCGGGCCGCCCAGCAGCGGCGCGTTCTCGAACCGCGCGCCAATAGCGCTCATGTCGTGTCGAAACACCTCGCCCAGCCAGTCGTCGGCCACCTTGCCCATGAAGGCGCCGCGGCCCCCGAAGCTGGCCAGGCCCGCCACGGTATTGGCCGCCGAGCCGCCGGAGGTCTCCACGCCGGCCGCCATCTTGGCGTAGAGCGCCGCCGAGCGGGCCTGGTCGACCAGCATCATCGCGCCCTTGTCGAGGCCGTTCTCACCCAGGAATTCGTCCGTGGCGGGCGCGATCACGTCGACGATGGCGTTGCCGATCGCGGCGACGTCGTAGAGGTCTGGCATTGCTGGGCTTTCAGGCGGGAACGGCGAGGGCGGACTTACAGAATATCGGCGGTGGCGGCAACGTGAGCTACAGGCGCTGAATGTCGGACCGCAGGCGAGCCCGCGCGTCCTCCCCTCGACCACCGGCGGCGAGGCTGCCTCGGGACAAAGAGAGACCGTCCAATGCGCTTCATGTTCATCATCACCTCGTCCGCCGAACCGGCGCCCCAACACCGGCGCTTTTGGACGCCATGCACGCCCTTGCCGTCCGCGAGATCGCCGCGGGACGAATGATCGAAGACGGCGGGCTGATGCCGCTGGCCATGGGCGCGCGGATCACCAACGCCCGCGGCAAGGTCGCAGTGATCGACGGTCCGTTCGCGGAGACCAAGGAAGTCATCGGCGGATACGCGGTCTTCGAGGTGAAGGACCGTGAGGAAGGCCTCGGCCTGGCCATCGAATTCATGCAGCTGCACGCCGACAACATGCCGGGCTGGGAGGGCGTCATGGAGATGCGCGAGATGGCCGGCTCCCAGACCCGGCCTATCGCCCGATGAACAGCCGCCGGCTCGGGCAGAGGTCGCCCACCACACACTCTTCGCACTTCGGACGGCGGGCCGTGCAGACATAGCGTCCGTGCAGGATCAGCCAGTGATGGGCGCGGGTCTTGAGCTCGTCGGGCACGATAGCCATCAGTTGCGCCTCCACCTGGTCGGGCGTTTTGCCGGTGGCGAGGCCCAGGCGGCGGGAGACCCGGAAGACGTGGGTGTCCACCGCGATGGCCGGCTCTATACGCAACTCGTTCAGCACCACCGAGGCGGTCTTGCGCCCGACGCCCGGCAGGGCCTGCAACGCCTCGCGGGTCAACGGAACCTCGCCGCCGTACTGTTCCACCAGGATGCGGGAGAGCGCGATGACGTTCTTGGCCTTCATGTTGTAGAGGCCGATCGAGGAAATGAACGGCTTCAGCCCGGCCTCGCCCAGCGCCAGCATCTTGCGCGGCGTGTCGGCCACCTTGAAGAGCTTGTCTGTGGCCTTGTTCACCGAGACGTCGGTGGCCTGGGCCGACAGCGCGACGGCGACCACCAGGGTGAACGGGCTCGCATAATCGAGCTCGGTGCGCGGATCGCTCTCCTGTTCCTCGAAGCGGCGGAAGATCTCGGCGATGCGCGCCTGCTCGGCGGGCTTCAGGCGCGGCTTCCTGGGCGGTGGCTTGCGGGAGGCCGATTTTCGGAGTTGGAGCGGCTTGGCCATACGAGCGCAACATGGCCGCCGAGGCCTCTTCCGCCAAGGCGGTTTTCGGGCCTATCTTCCGCGCCACATGGCCGGCCAGACCTACATGGACGCGGTGATCACGCCGCACCGCTCGCTCTCCGACCGCGGCTTCGTCATCCTGATCAGCATCGTGACCCTGGCCAACTGCTGTTCGGCGGCGGTCTTCGTCTATATGGGCGCGTTCCTTGTGCCGCTCTTCCTCGCCGTCGACGTGCTGGCGGTGGTTGTCGCGTTCCTCGTGAGCTTCCGCGCCGCGCGACAGGTCGAGCGCGTGCAGGTGACCGCCCGCGACATCGTCGTCACCCACGAGGCGCGGAACTGGACCAAGGTGGTCTGGGAGAGCCCGACCGCCTTCACCCGCGTCGCGGTGGAGACGGAAGAAAATCGCACCGTCGCCTTGCGCCTGGCGCTGTCGGGCAGGGAGGTGGCCGTCGCCCAGGCGCTCAGCCCGCGCGAGCGCGGCGAATTCGCCAAGGCCCTGCAACAGGCGATCCGCGACGCGCGGCTGGAGCGCGGCTAGCCAGGTCTGGCCGGTGAATCGACCTTGACGATCTGGTCGAAGACCAGCGCCCACTTCCCGTCGCGCCGCTGCCAGATCCGCACGTAGTGGCCCCGCCCGCCGTCCCAGCGCGCGTCGCCGTAGGTCCAGGCGAGGTCGCCCGCCCTGGAGGCGCTGCCGCCGAGCGGGCCGAAGGCGATGGTCCTGGCGCGGGTCGCGAGCTCCCTGGCGACGGCGTCGGGACGGGTCGCCGGCGCGGCGGCCGAGCCCTGTACGCGGGCGTCCGGCGCGAGGACGGCCTCGTAGGCGGCGACGGTGTCACGCCTGGCGCGCGCGGCCAGCGCCATCTCGGCGTCGCGGACCTGGTCCATAGCCGCCGCCGGCGCGAGCGGTGTGGGGTCGCCGGGGCGCAGCGCCAGGGGCGCGGCGTCCGCCCCTGGGGCTGAACCGCCGTCGGCCTCGACGCCGCCGTCATAGAGCCACTTCCAGCCGCCGCCCGGCTGCCGGCTCCAGACGGTGAAATAGAAGATCCCGGCCGGTTTGCCGTTCACGGTCGCGGGCCCGGTCGTGAAGCCGAGATCGCCGGATCGCGCGACGCCGGCGTAGTTCGGCCACCAGTTCAGGAGCGTCCCGCCCTCCTTCGGCGTCTTGCCGGGCGGCCGCGCGCCATAGACCGCCTTGGCGAGCAATGGATCGGGCGCGAAGACAACAGCGTCGTCGGTCATGAACTCCAGGAAGCTGGGGCCGATACCGACCTCGGCAGCGCGGGCCGCAAAGGCACGCTCGGCGGCGACGACAGGCGCAGGGTCGGAGGGCTTCGATGGCGCAGCCTGCGCGCCAGGGGCCAGCAGGCTCGCAGCCGCCAACGCCGCTGAAAAACACCTCAAGGTCTCAAATCTCCCCGTATTCCATACAAGCCTGCCTGAGCCGGGCCGGAGCGTCTTGCCGTCCCGCGACGAACGGCGCCGGCGCCGCGACCGGCGTCATGAGAGCGGTTGCGCCGGCGGGGCTTGGCGTCAAGATGCCGCCCGATGGCCTTCACCGACGCCGAGATCGAGCGCTACGCCCGCCACCTGGTCCTGCGCGAGGTCGGCGGCCCCGGGCAGCAGAAGCTGAAGGCCGCCAGCGCGCTCATCGTCGGCGCAGGCGGCCTGGGCTCCCCGGCGGCGCTCTACCTCGCCGCCGCGGGGATCGGAACCCTGATCCTGGTCGATCCCGACGACGTCGACCTTTCCAACCTGCAACGCCAGATCCTCTACGCCGAAGCCGACGTCGGGCAGCCGAAGGTGGAGGCCGCGGCGGATCGGCTGGCGGCCCTCAATCCGCATATCTTCATCGCCGGCGCCGCCGAGGCCTTCGACGCCGGCAACGCCGACCGCCTGGTCGAGGGCGTCGATCTGGTGCTCGACGGGACCGACGACTTTGGCGTTCGCTACGAAGTCAACGCCGCCTGTGTGCGGCACGGCAAGCCGCTGATCTCCGGGGCTATCGGCCGGTGGACCGGCCAGGTGGGCGTGTTCGGCGCCCAGCCGTGCTACCGCTGCCTGGTGCCCGAGACGCCGCCGGATGCTGAGACTTGCGTGGCCGTGGGCGTGGTGGGTGCGCTCGCTGGAGTGGTCGGTTCGATGATGGCGCTGGAGGCCATCAAGTTGGTCGCCGGCGCGGGCGAACCGCTGTTTGGGCGGCTTTTGATCTACGACGCGCTGTCGGCGGAGACGCGGACGGTCAGGGTCGGAGCGGACCCAGACTGCCCGGTGTGTGGATCCCCACCGTCGCGGGGGTGACCCGTTGCGCGGTCACATCATCGCGGGGATCACCCGGTCCGGCGGCTTGTGGCCGTCCATCCAGGTGCGGATGTTGATGATCACCTTCTCGCCCATGTCGATGCGGCCCTCGAGGGTGGCCGAGCCCATGTGCGGCAGCAGCACGGCGTTGGGCAGGTTCAGGAGCTTCGGGTTGATCCTGGGCTCGAACTCGAAGACGTCGAGGCCCGCGCCGGCGATGGCGCCAGTCTTGAGCAGCTCGGCCAGCGCCGTCTCGTCGATGATCTCGCCCCGCGCCGTGTTGATCAGGATGGCGTGCGGTTGCAGCAGCTTCAGCCGGCGCGCCGAGAGCAGATGATAGGTGGCGGGCGTGTGCGGCGAGTGGACGGAGATGATGTCCATGCGGGCCAGCATCTGGTCGAGGCTGTCCCAGTAGGTCGCGCCGAGTTCCTCGGCGATCCGCGGGCTGACCGGTTTTCGGTTGTGGTAGTGGATCTGCAGGCCGAAGGCGCGCGCCCGACGGGCCACGGCCTGGCCGATGCGGCCCATGCCGATGATCCCCAGCCGCTTGCCGGTGACGCGGTGGCCCATCATCCAGGTGGGCGTCCAGCCGGTGAAGCTGCCGGCCTGGGTCAGGTTGGCGCCTTCGACAAGGCGGCGCGCCACGGCCATGATCAGGGCGAGCGTCAGGTCGGCGGTGTCTTCGGTCAGCACGCCGGGCGTGTTGGTGACGGTGATCCCGCGCGCGTTGGCGGCGACCACATCCACGTGCTCGATGCCCACGCCGAAGTTGGCGATCAGCTTGAGCTTCGGCCCAGCCTTCGCGAGCAGGGCTTCGTCGATCTTGTCGGTGATCGTGGGGGCGAGCACGTCGGCGCGCGCCACCGCGTCGGCCAGTTGCGCGCGGGTCAGCGGCGCGTCGGTCAGATTGAGTTCGGTGTCGAACAGCTCGCGCATCCGCGTCTCCACCGGATCGGGGAGCTTTCGGGTGACGATGACTTTCGGCTTGCGGGCTGCCATGGGTAACTTGAGATTGGGGTGTGACGTGAAATTGAGTGGGGCGTGAAGAGGAAGCGTTTCCAGCGCCGCTTCGTCGGCGCGTCCTGTTGTGCGCAACCTCTAGCAAAGGCGTCATGGCCGGCCAAGGCGAGGCTCGTGAATTGGTGAAGACACAAACGCGGCGGCTGCGAAGCGCGGCGCTCGCTCTGGCGGCCGCACTGGCTCTCGCAGCAGGCGCCATGGCGGGGCCGGCGCAACGGCAGACGCCGTCGGGCATGCCCGTGCCGCGCTATGTGTCGCTCAAGTTCAACAAGGTGAACGCCCGCGCCGGCCCGGGCGCCGATTACCGCGTGCTCTGGGTCTACCGGGTCCGCGGCCTGCCGCTACAGGTGGTGGCGGAAACCGCCGAATGGCGCAGGGTCTGCGATCCAGAGGGCTCGCTATCCTGGGTGCATAAGCGCACCACCGATGGCCGGCGGATGATGATGAACACGCGGTCGACCTCCGTGGCCCTGTTGCAAAGGCCGAAGGATGACGCCAGGCCCGCGGCTTATTTGAACCCCCACGCCCTGGCGGCGTTGGACCGTTGCCGCAAAGGTTGGTGCCGTGTGCGCGCCGACCACGCCTCGGGCTGGGTGCGCCAGGCGGACCTCTGGGGCGCGGCCAATGCGCTGCAATGCCATCCCCGTGTCCATTGAGCGCCAATCATTGAGGAAGGGGTTCGGCTCTGCTACGGCCAGCCCCTTGAAATCACGGAACCGCAGATGACGGACGCCAAGGCTAAGGACCGCTACAGCTTCGAGGAGCTGATGAGCTGCGCGCGCGGCGAGATGTACGGACCGGGCAACGCCCAGCTGCCGGCGCCGCCGATGCTGCTGTTCGACCGGATCACCTGCATAAACGACACGGGCGGCGCGCACGGCAAGGGCTACATCGAGGCGGAGTTCGACATCAATCCGGACCTCTGGTTCTTCGGCTGCCATTTCCTGGGCGATCCCGTGATGCCGGGCAGCCTGGGCCTGGACGCGCTTTGGCAGCTCGTCGGCTTCTACCTGGGCTGGATCGGGGGCAAGGGGCGCGGCCGCGCGCTCGGCTGCGGGGAAGTCAGGTTCGACGGGGAGGTGACACCGAACATCAAGACCGTCACCTACAAGGTCGAGATGAAGCGGGTGATCAATCGCCGCCTGGTGCTTGGAATCGGCGACGGGGTGTTGGAAGCTGACGGCAAGCCCATCTATAGCGCGACCGACCTGCGGGTCGGTCTGTACCAAAGGACCTAAGGGCCCCGGACATGCGCCGCGTCGTCGTCACTGGGATCGGAATCGTCTCCTCGATCGGCAACAACGCCAACGAGGTGTTGGCCTCGCTGCGGGACGCGAGGTCGGGCGTGGTGGCCGCGCCGGAGTACGCCGAGCTCGGCTTCCGTTGCCAGGTGCACGCGCCGCCGACCATCGACTGGGAGTCGATGGTCGATCGCCGCGCCGCCCGGTTCCTGGCCCAGGGCACGGCTTTCGGTCACATCGCCATGGAACAGGCCATCGCCGACGCCGGCCTGGAAGAAGCCGAGGTCTCCAACGAGAAGACTGGCCTGATCGTCGGCTCCGGCGGCGCCTCGACCCGCGCCATCGTCGAGGCGGCGGAGACGGCGAAGACGCGCGGCCCCAAGCGCGTGGGGCCCTTTGCAGTGCCCAAGGCGATGAGCTCCGGTCCATCCGCGACGCTCGCGACCTGGTTCAAGATCAAGGGCCTGAACTTCTCGATCTCCTCGGCCTGCGCCACCTCCGCCCACTGCATCGGCGTCGGCTACGAGCAGATCGCCATGGGCAAGCAGGACCTCGTCTTCGCCGGCGGCGTGGAGGAGCTCGACTGGACGCTCAGCGTGCTGTTCGACGCCATGGGCGCCATGAGCTCGAACTTCAACGCAACGCCCGCTGTGGCCAGCCGCGCCTACGACAAGGACCGCGACGGCTTCGTGATCGCCGGAGGCGGCGCAGTGGTGGTGCTGGAGGAGTACGAGCACGCCAAGGCCCGCGGCGCGAAGATCTACGGCGAGATCGTGGGCTACGCCGCCAACTCCGACGGCTATGACATGGTCGCCCCGTCCGGCGAGGGCGCGGTGCGCTGCATGAAGCTCGCCATGTCGACGATCGGCGGACGGACCATCGACTACCTGAACCCGCACGGCACCTCGACGCCGGTGGGCGACAGCAAGGAGATGGAGGCGGTGCGCGCGGTGTTCGGCGCCAAGCCGCCGCTGATCTCGTCCACCAAGTCCTTGACCGGCCACAGCCTGGGCGCCGCCGGGGCGCAGGAGGCGATCTATTGCCTGCTGATGCTCAACAACGGCTTTGCGGCCCAAAGCGCCAACATCGAGACCCTCGACCCGGAATTCGCCGACCTGCCCATCCTGCTCGCGCGATCGGACAAGCCGCTGGAGACGGTGATGTCCAACTCGTTTGGCTTCGGGGGCACCAACGGCTGCCTGGTGATGGCGCGGGTTTAGTCCTTGCCCTCGCCGTAGAGGTCGAGGTGCTGGCGCTCCAGTTCGGTGGCGTAGCGGCGCACCACATAGGCTTCCGCCAGCAGGCCCAGCACCCGGCGCTCCTCATCGACCACCGCCAGCTCGTCCGTGCCGCTGGTTTCGAACACCCGCATCACGTCCTCGATGTTCATCGCCGGCGAGAGCGTCAGGTCGCGGCTGATGGCCAGGGTATTCACCGCGGTTTCAGGCTCCACGGTCGCGGCGTAGGCGTCGGCGGTGACCAACACGCCGGCATAGCGGCTGGTATCGTCGAGCAGCAGCACCCGCGATGCGGAACCCAGCGGGAACCGTTCGCGAAAGTCGGCGACGCTGGTGGCGGCCGGCGCGGTCTGCGGATCGGGGCGCATCATCCGTCCGGCGGTCAGGCTGCGCACCCAGCCGATGTCGCGCGCGCTGCGGATGGTCTCGCCGCGCAGGTGCAGCCGCCAGGTCGAGAAGCTGTAGCCGAAGCGCTCCCGCACGACGGTGGAGGCGATCAGGGCGGCGGCCAGCGCCGCGGCGGCGACGCCGAAATCGCCGGTGGTTTCCAGGACCAGGAAGGACATGGTCAGCGGCCCGCCCACGATGGCGACCGCCAGGGCGCCCATCCCGACCAGCGCGGCGTTCTCGGGCGACAGCTTCTCGGCCAGCGGCGTCAGGTCGAGGCCGCCGGCGTAGATCTGGCCAAGCAGCGACCCCAGGAACAGGGACGCGAAGAACAGCCCGCCACGGAAGCCGAAGCCCAGGGAAACCACCGAGGCGCTGATCTTCATGAGGAACACCAGCGCCAGCAGAACGAGCGGCATGCCGACCGCCAGGTCGAGGTGCAGGGCGCCGTGGCCTGCCGAAAGGGTTTGCGGCGTCACCACGGCGAGTGCGCCCAGGAGCGCGCCGCCAATCGCCGGCCGGATCGCCACGGGTATGGGTGAGCGTCGTATCGCCCGCTCGCCCAGCGCCACCAGCCGCATGATCACCACCCCGACCAGGGCGCAGACCAGGCCGAGCCCGGCATACAGCAGGTAGGCGAGCGCGTCGGGCGCATGCTGGGCCTTGATCTCGATCGAATAGGGCACGCCGCCGACGCCCTTGGAGACCAGCACGCTCGCCAGGCAGGCCGCCGCCACTGGCGCGATGGCCGAGGGCGTGTAGGAGCCGATGACGATCTCGAAGGCGTAGAAGGCGCCGGTCAGCGGCGCGCCAAAGGCCGCCCCGATCGCTGCGCCCGCGCCCGCGCCCACCAGGACGCGCATGTCGCGGCGGCGCAGTTTCAGCCGCCCGCCCGCGAAGGACGCCGCCGCGCCGCCGGCCTGGGCGTAGGCCGCCTCCAGGCCCACCGAAGCGCCGACGCCGTTCGACAGCATGGTCTGGACGCAGACGATCAGGCTGTCAGCCAGGCTCAGCACGCCGCCATGCAGGGCGTTGGCCTCGACCACGTCGACAAGGCCCGTCGTGCGCCGCCGGCGGACAGCCCAGGTGAAGAGGCCGAGCGCCAGGCCTCCGACCGGCAGCCAGAGCGCGCTTCGCGGATCGATGCGTCCCACGGCGCTCAGGTGATCGGCCTCGCCGATGTGGTAGAGCGCGCTCTGCAGCCCGTGGGCGATGCGGCTCTGGAACACGGCCAGCAGGCCTGCGGCGGTCCCCACGACGACGGACAGCGCGATCAGCCACAGCTCGCTGGTCCGCAGGCGGCGGCGAAGCGCGCCCAGCAGGCGCAGCGGCCAGCGCCGCGGCGGCGACAGGAAATGGACGTCGATCATCAGGGCTCCATCCCACCCTATGAGCGCCGTACACGCAAAAATGAAGGGACGATGGCGGCTTGCCTAACCGGCGCCGGGCGGGCCACAAACCGCGACGACATGTAGACGATCGAGGAGACGCCACGTGGCCGACGACTACCAGATGCCCAAGGGCGAGCTCATGCGCGGCAAGCGCGGGATCGTCACGGGGGTCGCCAACCACCAGTCCATCGCCTGGGGGATCGCAAGCCAGCTCGCCGCCCAGGGCGCGGAGATGGCCTTCCTGCACCTGCCCGGCATGGAGCGGCGCGTGCAGCCCCTGGCCGAGAGCATCGGCGTCAAGGTGTTGGCGCCGGTCGACGTCACCGACGACGCCTCGATGGACGCGGCCTTCGAAACGGTGAAGCAGGCGTTCGGCCAGATCGACTTCTTCATCCACGCCATCGCCTCCGCCAGTCGAGACGAACTGAAGGGCTCGTTCGTGGACAACACCACGCGGGACGGCTTTCTGCGCGCCATGAACGTCTCGGCGTTCAGCTTCGTCGACTGCGCGCGCCGCGCCGCGGCCCTGATGCCGGAGGCCGGTGGCTCGATCCTGACGCTGACCTACATGGGCTCGGAGCGAGCGATCCCGAACTACAACACCATGGGCGTCGCCAAGGCGGCGCTGGAGGCGGCGGTGCGCTACGCGGCCCGTGACCTGGGCCCCAGGCGTATCCGCGTGAACGCACTGTCGCCCGGCGCCATGAAGACCCTGTCGCTGGCCGGCATCTCAGGCGGGCGCGGCATGTTGGCCAAGGGACGCGCGCTCTCGGCTATGCAGGAAGACACCTCGATGGAAGGCGTGGCCGGCGCGGCGCTCTGGCTGCTCTCCGACCTTGGCCTGTCGACGACCGGCGAGGTGGTCCACGTGGACGCGGGCTTCCACATCATGGGCTTCCGCGAGGACGAGGCCTCAGAAGGTTGATCGCATATGGCTGGCGCCGACACCCCTAAGGATATCGACGTCATCATCGCCGGCGCGGGCATCGCCGGCGCGACCCTGGCGTTGGCGCTGAACCAGGCCGGCCTGAAACCTGTGCTGATCGACCCGGTGGTGTTCGACGCCCAGGTGGCGCCGACCTTCGACGGCCGCGCCTCGGCGATCGCCTACGCGGCGTTCCGGCAGTGGCGAGCGCTGGGCCTCGGCGAGGCGCTCGAGCCGCACGCCCAGCGGATCGAGCAGATCCTGGTGACCGACGGGAAGACGCCCGGCGCGGCGGCGGGCGGACCCTCGCCGTTCTTCCTGCGCTTCGACTCCGCGGAGATCGCCGACAGCTCCGACGGCGAACCGCTGGGCTACCTGCTGGAGAACCGCCACATCCGCGCCGCCCTGGCCGCTGCGGTGATGGAAGCCGGCATCGCGGTGCTGGCCCCGGCCAAGGTCGCAAGGGCGGCCTTCGGCCGGCGCGAGGCGGTGGTGACCTTGGCCGACGGCCGAGAGTTGCGCGCCCCGGTCGCCGTGGGCGCGGAAGGCCGCGGCTCGGTGATCCGCACTGAGGCCGGGGTCGGCGCGATCGGCTGGGATTATCCGCAGACCGGCGTGGTGGCGACCGTGCGCCTGGAGCGCCCGCACGAGGGCGTGGCCCATGAGTATTTCCTGCCCGGCGGCCCCTTCGCCATCCTGCCGCTGACCGATAACCGCGCAAGCTTGGTCTGGACCGAGAGCCGCAGCCGCGGTGCGGCGCTGAAGGCCGCGCGGCCGGAGATCTTCCACACCCATCTGATGCGCCGGTTCGGCGACTTCCTGGGCCGCGTCAGCGTCGAGGGGCCGGTCTTCACCTATCCGCTCAGCTTGCAGCTCGCCGAGCGCTTCGTGGCGCCTAGGGCTGCCCTGCTGGGCGACGCCGCCCACGGCGTCCACCCGATCGCCGGCCAGGGCTTGAACCTGGGCCTGAAGGGCGCTGCGGCCTTGGCCGAGGTGCTGGTCGAGGCCCAGCGCCTGGGCGAGGACATCGGCTCTGAGGTCGTGCTGGAGCGCTACGCCGCCTGGCGCCGCTTCGACACCGTCACGCTCTCGGCCGGCATGGACGCCTTCGTGCGCCTGTTTTCCAACGACAATCCGCTGCTGCGCCTGGCCCGCGGGGCCGGCATGGCGGCGGTCAATCGCATCGGTCCGGCACGTAGGTTCTTCATGACCGAGGCCGGCGGCGCGATGGGGGATTTGCCGCGGCTGCTGCGGGGCGAGGCGATCTGAGGACCGCTAAGTTTTGAACGCGTCCGGGCGACGTACGAGCCAGAATGTGATCGTGCCTACAACGGAAGCAGAGGCGATCTCGAAGGCAAAATTGGCGCCCTGAGCGAGAAAAAAGGCGCTCCATGCTGCAGCTAGCACCGCTGCAGCCATGACGTATTGCCAAATGGTGGTCCACCGCAGGCGAACGAATAGGGCATGCAACAAGAGGCCCGGAACCAACCCGCAAGCGACCACGAGGCTGCCAACCGATATGGCTAGCGAAGGGCCGTCATACCAAGCATCCGGGCTCGCCCAGTTTTCGGCAGGAGCCGATACCACCATCGCCGCTACAACGGCTAGAATCGACGCGACGACCGCCGAACACGCTGCGACGAAGGGCTTGAGTTGCTTAGCCATTCGACGAGACACCCCTACCCTTAAATCCACGGCGGCCATCTTTGCTTGAGCTTCGGGTCTGCCCAAGGACGAGGGCGTAGCCCTCGCCGCGGGGCGGCGCGCCGGAGGCGCGTCCTTGACCAGCCCCGAAGCCCAAGCTGCAATCTCGCCATGAGGTTTAAGGCGCTTCCCATCCTGACGAATGGGACTTCGACGGCGGCGCGTTCCGGCTAAGCTGGGGCATGCGTCGCGCCCTCACCGCTCTGATTTTCTGTTTCGCGCTGGTGTCGCCCGCCGCGGCCGCGCCGCCCGCGGACGACACCCCGCGCACCGCGGTGATGTCCGCCTTCACCCCCGAACTCACCGTCCTGCTGCAGGCCACCACGGACAAGCACGAGATCACCCTGGGCGGGACGGTGTTCACCACCGGTGTGCTGGAAGGAAAGCCCGTGGTGCTGTTCCTGAGCGGGATGAGCATGGTCAACGCCGCCATGACCACCCAGCGCGCGCTCGACCGGTTCCACATCAGCCGCATCGTCTTCTCCGGCATCGCGGGCGGCGTCGATCCGGCGCTCGATGTCGGCGACGTGGTCGCGCCGGACCGGTGGAGCCAGTACCTGGAAAGCGTGATGGCGCGGGAGGACAGGCCGGGCCATTTCGCGCCGCCGCCGGGCGGGTCCTCGGTGGGCGCGCCGTTCGGCATGATGTTCCCGCAAGCCGTGCAGGTGCCGCGGGCGCCGGAGCCGCCCGAGCGTCGGGAGTGGTTTCCGGCCGATCCCGCGATGCTGGCGGTGGCGCGGCGCGTCGCCGCGCAGGTCGCGCTGAAGCGCTGCACCGCGGGCGGGCGCTGCCTTTCGAAGCCGCCGCATGTGGTGGTGGGCGGTAACGGCGTTTCCGGCCAGGCGTTCGTCGACAACGCCGCCCTGCGCGGCTGGGCCTTCGCCACCTTCCATGCCGAGGTGCTCGACATGGAGAGCGCCGCGGTCGCGCACGTCGCCTACGCCAACGGCGCGCCGTTCATCGCCTTCCGCAGCCTGTCGGACCTGGCCGGCGGCGATCCGGGCGCGAACCAGGCCGGCGTGTTCTTCCAGCTCGCTTCCGACAATTCCGCGGCGGTGGTGCGGGCGTTCGTGGCGGCGTTGCCCGAGGTTCCTTGAGGCTCAGCCGTTCGCCAGGTAGGCGAAGCGCAGGACGAAGAGCGCCGCCAGCAGGAACAGCAGCCAGTCGCTGGGCCGAGCCTGGCCGCGCAGCAGCTTCAGCGCCGCGTAGCTCGTGATGCCGAAGGCCAGGCCATTGGCGATGGAATAGGTCAGCGGGATCGCCACCACGGTGAGGAAGGCCGGGATCGCCGCGCCGGGGTCGGCCCAGTCGACCTCGACGATCGCGCCCATCATCAGGGCGCCCACCAGGATCAGCGCCGGCGCGGTGGCGGCGCTCGGGATCGCCTGCACCAGCGGTGCGACGAAGAGGGTGACCAGGAACAGGATCCCGACCGTGACGCTGGTCAGGCCGGTGCGCCCGCCCGCGGTCACTCCGGCGGCACTCTCGATATAGCTGGTCACCGTGCTGGTGCCGGCGAGCGCGCCGCCCATGGTGGCGACCGAGTCGGCGATCAGGATGCGGTTCAGGCGTGGGATCTTGCCGGCCTCGTCGACCAGGCCCGCGCGCTTGGTCACCGCGACAAGGGTGCCGGTGTTGTCGAAGAAGTCGACGAACAGGAAGACGAACACGACCTCCAGCAGGCTGAGGCCGAGATTGCCCTTGAGGTTCATTACCGCCGGGATGTCGAGCTTGAAGGCGGTCGCAGAAATGGCCGTCAGGCTGTAGGCGCCGGTGGGCGCGTGGCCAAGGCCGACGGCCCAGCCGGCCGCGGCGGTGACCAGGATCCCGATCAGCATGGCGCCCTTCACTCGCCAGGCCTGCAAGGCGCCGATCAGCAGCAAGCCCAGGATCGCAAGCGAGGCGGTAGGCTTGGTGAGGTCTCCGAGCCCGACCGCCGTGGCGGGGTTCGGCGTGATGATGCCCGCGTCGCGCAGGCCGATGAAGGCGATGAAGACGCCGACGCCGGCGGCCACCGCGGCGAACAGCGAGCGCGGGATGGCGTTCAGGATGAGCTGCCGCGCGCCCACCAGGGTCAGCAGCAGGAACGCGACCCCCGAGAGGAAGACGCAGCCCAGCGCCGTCTCCCACGGCACGCCCATGCCCTTGACGACCGTATAGGTGAAATAGGCGTTCAGCCCCATGCCGGGCGCCAGGGCCAGCGGGTAGTTGGCGATCAGGCCCATCAGCACGCTGCCTAGCCCCGCGGCCAGGCAGGTGGCGGCCGCAACCGCGGCGACGGGCATGCCCGCCTCGCCCAGGATCGCGGGGTTCACCACTACGATGTAGGCCATGGTCAGGAAGGTCGTGACGCCGGCCAGAAGCTCGGTGCGGACGTTCGTCCCGTGGGCGCTCAGCCCAAACAGCCGTTCCAGCATCGCCCGCCCCCGCGTCTCCGCCTCAGGAATAGCGCGCCTCGGCCGCCGCCGCACCGCCGGCCTCGCCCAGCGCCCAGGCGAGATCGCCCAGGTATTCGTCGACCACCTGCGCGTGGACCGGCGACAGCATCAGGTGCAGGCTCCTGGGCTCCGTGGTGACCCCGGTGAACCAGCCCCGCTCGCGCAGTTTGCTCCACAGCGCCACGCAATCCACGTCATCGCGCGTGAAGGCCAGGATGCCGAGCTGCGGGGCGCCCAGGACGCGAAAGCCCAAGGCTTCGACGCTGACGCCAATCCGGGCGCGGGCGTCGGTCACCAGGGCGTGCTTGGCGCGGTAGCCCTCGACGCCCAGGAAGTTCATCACCGCCCAGGCGGCCGAGATCGCCCCGCCCGGCCGCGTGCCGGCCAGCGTCGGCGTGACCATCCGCCCGCCTGGCCAGTCGCGGAAATCGAAGGTCATGAACTTCTGCAGGTCCGCCGAGCGGAAGAAGACGGTCGAGGCGCCCTTGGCGCAGTAGCCGTATTTGTGCAGGTCGGCCGAAATCGAGCGCACGCCCGGCAGCTCGAAATCGAAGGGTGGGACGTCGCCACCGTTCATCCGCACGAAGGGGGCGATGTAGCCGCCGACGCAGGCGTCGACGTGCAGCCACAGCTCCCGCGCCACCGCGAGTTCGGACAGCGCGCCGATCGGATCGATCAGGCCGTAGGGGAAGTTGGGCGCCGAGCCCACGATCATCATGGTGGCGTCATCGGCGGCCTGCGCCATGGCTTCGGGGTCGGCGAGGTAGGCCTTCAGCGCCACACGCCGAACCTCGACCTCCATCAGCGCGCAGGCCTTGTCGAAGGCCGGGTGGGCCGAACGCGGCAGGACGAGGTTGAGCGTCCCAGTCGCGCCCTTCGTCTTGCGGGCGAAGTCGCGGGCTGCCTTGACCGCCATGGTGATGGAATCGGTGCCGCCCGAGGTGATGACGCCGCTGGCATCCTCCGGGCCATGCAACAGGCCGAGGCCGAAGCCCACGACGTCCTCCTCCATCCGCTTCAGGCTGGGGAAGGCCGCGGGGCCTAAGCCGTTCTCCGACTGGAAGAGGGCGTAGGCCTCCTTCTGCACCTGCTCGACCTCGGGGCCAGCGTTGAAGACGTAGACCGCGGCCTTGCCGTCACGCCAGCGAACGTCGCCCGTGGCGGACTCCAGCATCCGGCTCCGCAGCCCGGGCCAGTCGGCGCCTGTCTGGGGCAAGGGCGACGGCAACCGCCCTACTCGGTCTGCAGGGTGAATTTGGAGGCCATCACGCATTTCGGCGTGTCGTGATGGATGGCGATCGTCGCGGGCTGGCCCACGCCGGGCACGAAGACCCACGACCCGGCCTTCGAGGTCACGGTCAGGGTCGCCGGGCTGGTGAACTGGCAGACCTTGTCGGTGGAGAACCCCTCGCCGCCGCCCGACTTCACGTCGGAGCAGCTTGCGTCGCCCGCGGTCCGCCCGATGGTCGTGCCGTCATAGTCGAAGATCTTGAGCGCGGTGTAGCGCTTCGCCCGGAACTCGGCCTGGCTGAGCATCGGGCAAGGTGGGCCCTTGATGTCCCAGGCCCTGGCGGTGGCGATGTTGGCGTCGCGGCTGCGGACGAACTGGAAGGCGATGAGCCCGATGGCGGCGGTCAGCACCACCACGGCCCCGATCACGTGGGCCATGCTGAAGCGGCGGACGGCGCCGTAGTCCCTAGTCGCCATCGCCCAGCTCGCGCGCCTCTTCGGGCAGCATGATCGGCACTCCGTCGCGGATCGGATAGGCCAGCCGCGCCGAGCGGCTGATCAACACGCCTTGGGCGCGGTCGTACTCTAGCGGCCCATGGGTCACAGGGCAGACGAGGATCTCCAGCAATCGCGGGTCGACCCCGACATCCTGGGCGGTGGGCGCATCGGGGGCGGTGTCGGTCATGCCCGGAAGTCCTACTGCCCCGCCCCACTCACTGCAACGAATGGGCTACTGCAACGCGTGGCCCTCGCCGCCGTCGCCGTCGTCCACGCCATCGATCTCCAGCAAGGTCGAGAGCGTCTCGAACCGGCCGGAAAGGGTCGGGGCCTCGAGCAGGGCCTGTTTCTCGGCCGGCTCGAACGGCAGGCCCATGGCCAGGCTGGTGACCAGGGCCTCCAGCGGGGCGGAGTGGGCGGTCTCCCAGTCGATGTCGAGTTCGCGGCGGTTCAGGTAGCGCTTGAGCGCGCGGGCGAAACGGGCACGGGCGGCCTGCGGCGCCTGGGCCTCGCTCTGGTCCCTCAAGTCCGCCTCGAAGCGGTCGTAGCGAGCACGGAGCTGGCGATAGGGCGTGTGGGCGAACAGTTCCTCGCCGGCGTCGAAGCGGCACACGCCGGTCAGGGTGATGAGATAGCGCCCGTCGGAGGTCTCGGCATAGCTGGTGACACGGCCGGCGCAGCCCACTTCAGCGAGCTTCGGGCGTTCGCGGTCGCCGCCGGGCCGGGTCTGGATCATGCCGATGATGCGGTCGCCCGCCATCACGTCGTCGATCATATTGAGATAGCGCGGCTCGAAGATCTGCAGCGGCAGGTCGCCGCCTGGCAACAGCATCGCTCCGTCCAGCGGGAAGAGCGGGATCAGTTGCGGCAGGTCGGCGGTGCGGCGGTAGGCCGACATCTGGTCTGCTCCGATGCGGTCAACTGAACAGGATGGCGGAGAGCCGCCTGCGGCCGTTGCGCGCCACCTCGGACATCTGGCCCGCGGCCTCGAACACGGTCAGAAGCTGCTTGCGCGCCGCCTCGTCGTTCCACGCGCGGTCCTTCTCGATGATGGTCAGGAGCTGAGCGGCGGCGGCTTCCAGCTTGTGGGCCCCGGCCAGCGCCTTGGCGAGTTCGAAGCGCGCCTCGTGGTCGTCCGGGTCCTTCGCCAGCCGCGCCTCGAAGCCGGCGGTGTCGGACGGCGCCTCGGCGGCGAGCGCCAGGGCCGCGCGGACGCTGTCCAGGTCCGCGTCCTTGGCGTCGGGCGGCGCCATGTCGAGGATTTCCCGCGCGCGCTCGGCGTCGCCGGACGCCATGTAGACCTTGGCCATGCCGCCCAGCGCCTTGGCGTTCTGCGGATCGGCTTGCAGCACCTGGGCGTAGGCCTGAGCCGCGCCGCCCATGTCGCCGAGCTCCAGTGATTCCTTGGCGAGCGCCAGCACCTCGTCGATCGGCGACGGGCCGCCCTTGGCCATCTTGGCGAGCTTGTCGACGAACGCCTTCACCTGGCTGTCCGGCAGGGCGCCCATGAAGCCATCCACCGGCTGGCCGTCGACGAAGGCGAAGACTGCCGGGATCGACTGCACGCGCAGTTGCCCCGCATAGGCCGGGTTCTTGTCGATATCGACCTTGACCAGTTTCACCGCGCCCTTCGCGGCGGCAACCGCCTTTTCCAGCGCCGGGCCGAGCTGGCGGCACGGGCCGCACCAGGTCGCCCAGAAGTCGACGATGACCGGCTGGTCCTTGGAGGCGTCCAGCACGTCCGCGGCGAAGCTCGCGTCCGTCGCGTCCTTGATGATGTCGCCGGCCGGCTTTCCGGCGGTTTCCCCGATCAGGCTCATGGCCAGGTCCTCAAACTCGATTTCTAAAACGCATCGTCGGGCAAGATGGTCCCGCGCGCCCTTCGCTTCAACGCGCCTTACGCATCCTCGACGACCGCCATCGCCACGAAATCGACGATCAAGGGTTCGACACCCACCGCGGCCAGGAATTTCCGGAAGCCTGCTTGCCCCACTCCAGTTGTCGCAGTGTTGGTCAGGGGGTGGAAATTCACGCGGCTCGCTTCTGCCAAGTTTCGATCGACGACAAAGCGTACCCGATGGCCCGTATCGTTGATGAGCGCGAAGGCGGTGACCGAGCCCGGCGTCACGCCGAGCGTCTCTTCCATCAGCCCGGCGCTGCCGAACGACAGGCGCGCTGAGCCGATCACGGTGTGCAGGCGCTTCAGGTCGATCACTGTGCGGTCCTGGGCGGATATCAGCCAGAGCTGGCCCTTGGCGTCCTTGAGGAACAGGTTCTTGGTGTGGGCGCCCGGTATGGCCGCCTTGATCTCCTCGCCCTCACCGACGCGGAAGACGGCGGGGTGCTCGTGGGTCACGTGTTCGACGCTCAGGCTGTCAAGCAGGGCGATCAGGTCTGCGCGGCTCTTCATGTCGGCGCTTCATAGCGGAACTGGACGCGAAGGCGACCCGCTGCTTTAGGGTCATGGCAGTCCGAACGAGGTTGTCCATGGAACTGGAGTGCTATCCCACCACTGAGCGTCCGCCGGAGATTGTGCCCGGCCGCCAGAGCCGTGCCTGGATGGACGCGTTTCACGCCCGTCACGCCTACCGCTGCCTGCCGCTCAACATGGCGAACACCTCAGGCTGGGAGATCCTGTGCCCCGTCTCCTTTACCGCGGAGTGGAACGGCGGCATCCGCCAGGAAGACATCACACTGAGATCCGACAACCCGAGCCCGGACTTCCATCGCCTGGTTTCCAGCCACTTTAGTCACGGCGTGGTGACCTTCCATCCGGGCTATCTGTTCCGCACGCCGCCGGGCTGGTCGATGATGGCCATGGGGTCGCCCAATCACGTCAAGGACGGCATCCAACCGCTGGCAGGCGTGGTCGAAACCGACTGGCTGCCGTTCCCCTTCACGATGAACTGGCTCTTCACGCGGCCGGGCAAGGTGCGCTTCGAAAAAGGCGAGCCCTTTTGCTTCATCACGCTTCTTCAGGACAAGCCGCTGCATGAGATCCAGCCGGTGATCCGGCGCATGGACACCAATCCCGAGCTTCGCCATCAGTACGACATCTGGGAAAAGCACCGCAGCGAGTTCAATCGGCGGATCTTCCGCCAGGACCCGGAGGCCACCAAAGAGGCCTGGCAGCGCTACTATTTCAAGGGCGAGTACCCGGAGGAAGTCGCGCCGGCCCGCGAGGACCACGTGAACAAGCGCCGCCTGAAAGAGCCCCGCTTCGGCCGATAGGTTCGGCCGGCGAATTCGCCGCGCCGGCGTTGCCGACGGGGCGGCTTGCCAACCTATGGGGCGTCTGCCATAAGCCGCCTCTCGAATTTTCGGGGCGGTTTGACCTCGAGGAGCGCGGGCGTAGCTCAGTGGTAGAGCACAACCTTGCCAAGGTTGGGGTCGAGAGTTCGAATCTCTTCGCCCGCTCCAAATTTCCGCAAATCATGTCATCGAGATCGGCGGCCCAGGACCGGGTCGCCGGCGGCGCATCCTAGGCCGCGACCGAGGCGCGAGCCATGACGCACGATCCCGCGCTCGAGGCGCATGAGCACGCCGAACATGCCGAGCATGCGGCCCACGAGCATGACCCGTTCATCGGACGGGTGTCGATCACCATTGCGCTGCTGGCTGTGCTGGCCGCGGGGATCGGCAGCCTGGAGACCATTGAGGCCGGCGGCGCGATCACCGCAGCCAGCGAGGCGGTGTTGTCGCAGGACAGGGCCACCGACGCCTGGAACGAGTACCAGGCCGAAAGCCTCAAGAAGCATCTCTACGGGATCGCCGCCGACGCGGGCGGCCCCAAGGCCTCGAAATATGCCGAGACATCGAGAGACCAGGTCGCCAAACAGGCCGCGATCAGAAAGGCCGCGCAGGCCGACGAGGCCGAGCGGGATAGGCTGATGGCCTCAAGCCGGGGCCACGAGCACCGCCACCACTGGCTGACCGCCGCCGCGACCATGGTCGAGATTGGCATCGCCATCTGCACGGTGGCGATCGTCACGCGCCGCCGGAGTTTCTGGCTCGGCTCGCTCGGCCTGGGCGCGCTGGGGCTGGCCCTGTTCGGCGCGGCCTACCTGCTCTGAGGCGACCGCGGCGCGGGGTACTGGATGCGCGGGCGCAGGTTCTCGACCACGGCGTGGGCGTCGAAGGCGCGCGGGTCGTCCGCCGGCTTGGCGCCCTTGTGGGTCATGATCTCGGCCGAAGCCTCGAAGTTCTCCACGGTGCGGATGTCGACGCTGTCCGCCCAGAAGGGGCCGCCGAACCAGGGATCCCAGGTGCGCCAGCCGAAGCCGCGGCCGCGGAACCTCCAGGATGGGCGCCAGTAGCCGAAGCCTGGGCCATACCAGGGGTGGTAGAGCGGATCCGGCTCGACGTAGGTGCGGGCCTTGCGGTCGGTCTGGCGGTCGATGATGGAGAACCAGTCGTCGCCGTTCTGGAGCGTCAGCTCAGCCGCCCGGAACAGCAGGTAGCCTTCGACGGTCTCGCGCGAGGTCATGGAGTTGCCGGAGAAGTTGACGCGCCAGCGGTTCGGCTCGATCCGGGTCTCCGAATAGCCGCCGGACGTAGCCGATCCGCGGACATTCGGTTGATAGGGCGTGGCGGTCTGGCAGGCGGCCAGCCCGGTCGCCAGGACGAGGGCGGTGGCGAAGGCTGCGGAAATCCTGGTCATCTTGACGTCTCGAAGCAAAGCGGCCCTCGAAGGGAATATCCCAGATCGCACAACACATGGCTGCAATTGTGGTTGCGCTGTTTCACGACTGTGAAGCTGGTGTTGCGGATCACGCGGTTCCAGTGGCCAAGCCATAGACGATTTTGCCGGCCGCGCCGAACAGCAGGACGGCTACCGCCAACGCCTGGATCATGAACCCGACCTCGCGCTTTTCCGCCGCCGCCACATAGCCGCGTGCATAGAGGATTCGGCCAACGATCCAGACGACGCCGAGGGCGGCGGCGACCAGCTCGTTCCAGTAGATCGCGAACAGCCACAGGCCCGCCAGGAAGATCGGCAGCCATTCCAGGGTGTTGTAGTGCGCACGGATGGTCCGCTCGAGCACCGGATCGCCGGTCATGGCGGGTGCGGCGACGCCGGATTTGCTCCGCGCCCGACCGACGCTGAGGCCCATCCAGAAGTAGGTGAGAAGGGCCAGGATGGTGACCAGGGCCGTCCAGCGATGCGCCAGCATGTGAGTTCCCCCCGAGGCGGCGAACAGAGGCGGCGAAGGAAGCTTCGCCACACCGCGAGCTTGGCATGGATCGGGCGTCGGCGGGAACTGCCTATGCGCCGGCGGGAGTTTAGTCTGGCGACGCCCAGTGGGAGGACGCCGATGCACGTGAATTCCACCGCGATCAGCGAAATCGACTACGACGCCGAGCGCGCCAAGCTTCTGGTGCGGTTCGCGAGCGGCGAGCGATATGTCTACGTGGGCGTGCCGGACGAGATCCACCGCTCCTTCGTGGAGGCGGACTCGAAGGGCCGCTTCTTCCAGCTCCACGTCCGCGACCGCTACCCGTTCAACCGGCTGGACAGCTAGCTTTCCACTCGCTTGTCGCGCTGCGCCTTCACCCGCAGACGCAGCGCATTGAGCTTGATGAAGCCCGCCGCGTCGCGGTGGTCGTAGGCGACCGCGCCCTCTTCGAAGGTCACGAGTTCCTGGTCGTACAGCGAATAGGGGCTTGTGCGGCCGATGATGGTCACGTTGCCCTTGTAGAGCTTCACCGTGACCTGGCCCTCGACCATCGCCTGCGACTGGTCGATGGCGACCTGCAGCATCTCGCGCTCGGGGGCGAACCAGAAGCCGTTGTAGATCAGGCTCGCGTACCTGGGCATCAACTCGTCCTTCAGGTGCATTGAGCCGCGGTCGAGCGTGATGGATTCGATCCCGCGGTGCGCGCCGAGCAAGATGGTGCCGCCGGGCGTCTCGTAGACGCCGCGCGACTTCATGCCGACGAAACGGTTTTCCACGAGGTCGAGACGGCCGACGCCATTGTCATGGCCGAGCTGGTTCAGCTTGGCCAGCAGGGCCGCGGGCGACAGCTTCTGGCCGTCGATGGCGACCGGGTCGCCCTTCACGAAATCCATCGTGAAGACCGTCGGCTTGTCTGGCGCGTCCTCGGGCGCGATCGTGCGCTGGTGGACGAACTCCGGCGCCTCGATCGCGGGGTCTTCCAGCACCTTTCCCTCGGAGGAGGAGTGCAGCAGGTTGGCGTCGACGCTGAACGGCGCCTCGCCCCGCTTGTCCTTGGTGATCGGGATCTGGTGCTTCTCGGCGAAGTCGAGCAGGGCTTCGCGGCTCTTGAAGGCCCACTCGCGCCACGGCGCCACGACGCGGATGTCGGGCTCCAGCGCGTAGTAGGCCAGCTCGAAGCGCACCTGGTCATTGCCCTTGCCGGTGGCGCCGTGGGCCACCGCGTCGGCGCCGATCCGCCGCGCGATCTCGATCTGCTTCTTGGCGATCAGCGGGCGGGCGATGGAAGTCCCGAGCAGGTACTGGCCTTCGTAGACCGTGTTGGCGCGGAACATTGGGAAGACGTAGTCGCGGACGAACTCCTCGCGCACGTCCTCGACGAAGGCGTACTCCGGCTTCACGCCGAGCGTAATGGCCTTCCGCCGCGCGGGCTCGACCTCCTCGCCCTGGCCGAGATCGGCCGTGAAGGTCGCCACCTCCGCGCCCAGCTCGGTCTGCAGCCACTTGACGATGGTGGATGAGTCGAGGCCGCCGGAATAGGCGAGCACGACCTTCTTGACGGGCTTGTCGGCCATGGGGGTGGCTGTGTCCTGGGAAGCGGCGGGAGGAAAGGGTCGCGCGCCTTTAAGGGCGAACGGGCTTCAAGTTCAAGAGATCGCGTTCAGGGCTTGAGCGCGTCGGCCAGCCATCGAAGGTGCAGCAGCGCCAGCATTGAGGCGGAGACCGCCCGGACGCCGAAGACGATGAGCGCGATCTCTTCGGTCGCGCCGCGGGCCTGTAGCGCCAGCCACAGGCTGGCCAGGAAGCTCGCGGTCGGCAACAGCCAGATCACGAGAGCGCGGGGCGCCTGCCCGCCGTGGAAGGGCAGTTGTGTACGGTCCGCCGTGCGGTTCCAGGCCTGGCGAGAGGCTCCGAACATGATGGCGAGCGCAATCACCCACAGGGCGTCGCCCGCATAGGCGCCCACCACGCTCCAGGGCACGTCGGAGAGCACGGGCCTAGACCGTCACCTGGGTTCCGAGCTCCACCACCCGGCCCGGCGGGATCTTGTAAAAATCGGTGGGGTTGGCGGCGTTCTTCATCAGGAAGATGAACAGCTTGTCCTGCCACATGGGCATGCCGGATTGCGCCGAGGGCACGACCGAGCGCCGTCCTAAGAAGAAGCTGGTGGCCATGATGTCGAACTTCAGGCCGAGCTTACGGCACAGGCCCAGCGCCTTCGGCAGGTTGGGGCTCTCCATGAAGCCGTAGGAGATGATCACCTTCTTGAAGTCCTCGTTCACCGGCTCGATCCGCACGCGGTTGTCGTCGGGCACGCGCGGCGTCTCGGTCGTCTCGATCGTCAGGACGATGTTCTTCTCGTGCAAGACCTTGTTGTGCTTGAGGTTGTGCATGAGCGCGACCGGGGCCATCGAGGCGTCCGAGGTCAGGAAGATCGCCGTGCCGGGCGCGCGGTGCGGCGCGCGGGCCTTCAGGATCTCGGAAAGCTCGATCAGCGGCACGCTGTCGCGGCGGGTCTTCTCGGTGAGGATCTGGGCGCCGCGCGTCCAGGTCCACATGACCACCACCATCGCCGTGCCGAGCGCCAGCGGCAGCCAGGCGCCGTCGGGAATCTTCAGCAGGTTCGAGGAAATGAAGGTCAGGTCCAACGCGCCGAAGCCGCTCGCCGCCAGCAGCGCCACCCAGAACGGCCGCTTCCACATCCAGCGGATGATCACGAAGAACAGCAGGGTGTCGATGAACATCGCGCCGGTGACGGCGATGCCATAGGCCGCGCCCAGGTTGGAGGAGTTGCGGAACATGAACAGCAGCACCAGCACGCCGACCATCAGGGCGTTGTTGACCTGCGGCACGAAGATCTGGCCGGCCTGGGTCTCGGAGGTCCGCAGGATGGAGATCCGCGGGAAAAGGCCGAGCTGCACGGCCTGCTGGGTCATGGAGAAGGCGCCGGTGATCACGGCCTGGCTGGCGATCACCGAGGCGCAGTTGGCCAGGATCAGCACCGGCCAATAGATGGGCTGCGGGATCATCCGGTAGAACGGCTCGACGTGGGCGCCGGGATGGTGGATCACCAGCGCGCCCTGGCCGAGGTAGTTGAGCAGCAGCGCCGGCAGCACGAAGAACAGCCATGCGGCCCGGATCGGGGTTTTGCCGAAATGCCCCATGTCGGCATAGAGCGCCTCGGCCCCGGTCACCGCCAGGAACACGCTGCCCAGGATGACGAAGCCCAGGAAGCCGTTGTCGATCAGGAAGATGACGCCGTAGTGCGGCGAAAGGGCCCGGAAAATCGTCGGGTCGTCAATGATGTGGTAGATGCCGAGGCCAGCCAGCACGAGGAACCAGACGGCGCAGATCGGCCCGAAGAACTTGGCGACGCTGGCCGTGCCCCGGGCCTGCACCACAAACAGTAGGACCAGGATGCCGGCCGCGATCGGCACGGTGAGCCTGGCTAGTTCATGCGGCGCGCCGGGCGCATCGCGGATGCCCTCGACCGCCGACAGCACGGTCATGGCGGGGGTGATGATGCCGTCGCCATAGAACAGCGCCGCGCCGACCATGCCAAGCAGCAGCACCCAACCCGATCGTCGCGGCACGATGCGTTGCGCCAGGGCCATGAGCGCCAGCGTGCCGCCCTCGCCCTTGTTGTCGGCGCGCATCAGGAAGACGACATACTTCACCGTCACGATAAGGATCAGCGCCCAGGTGATCAGCGAGACGACGCCCAGCACCGCCTCTTGCGGCGCCACGTCGGCGCGCGTATGCCGCAGGGCTTCGCGCATGGCGTAGAGCGGGCTCGTCCCGATATCGCCGAACACGACGCCCATCGAGCCCAGCGCCAGGGCCCAGAAGCTTTCCTTGTGCGGGGAGCGATGCGACTCCTCGGACGCCTCGGGGGCGCCCCCGGTCGGATCAGCCATCCAATGTCTCCGGGAACGTAACCCTTGTTCCCTTATGGCGGCCCGATGCCGTCTTGCGGCGGGCGCGTACACCCATTCCAGACCCCGTTCAATGGCGCGCCCCCTCACGGTTGCGGGCGCGGCCACGCTTTTCCTTGAATGCCGCTGGGGCCGCCCTAGTTTCGGCGGACGGATTGGGAGGCGGCGAATGGATCGCAGACTGGCGCTGGTGACCGGGGCCTCGGCCGGCATCGGTGCGGCATTCGCGCGCATCCTGGCCAGCCACGGCTACGACCTAGCGCTGACTGCGCGGCGCGCCGAGCGCCTGGAGAAGCTGGCCGAGGAGATTTCACTGCGCTACGGCGTGGAGGCGCTCACGGTCACCGCCGACCTCGCCGAGACGGAGGCTCCGGGCCAGATCCTCGACTTCCTCACCGCCCACGGCCGCACGGTGGACGCGCTCATCAACAACGCCGGCTACGGCCTGCCCGGGGCCTACGCCAACACCCGCTGGGAAGACCAGCGCGCCCTGATGCAGGTGATGATGACGGCGCCGGCCGAACTGGCCCACCGCGTGCTGCCTGGCATGATCCATCGCCGGTTCGGCCGGATCGTGAACGTCGCCTCCCTGGCCGGACTGATCCCTGGCTCCGCCGGCGCGACGCTCTACGGGGCGACCAAGGCCTTCATGGTCAGCTTCTCCCAGAGCCTGCACCTGGAGACCGAGGGCCAGGGGGTGCATGTGAGCGCGCTCTGCCCCGGTTTCACCTACTCGGAATTCCACGACGTGAACGGCACGCGCGCGCAGCTCACCCAGGCGACGCCGCCCTGGCTGTGGCTCGGCGCCGACGAGGTGGCGGCAGCCGGCTACGAGGCGGTGGAGGCCAATCGCCCGATCTGCGTCCCGGGCGCGCCGAACAAGGCGATCGCCGCCGTCGCCAAGCTGATCCCCGACGACTGGGCGCTAGCGCTCATGGCCTCACAGGGGCCGCGCTTCCGCAAGCTCTAGGCCCGAGAGCGCGGATTAGTGGGCGTAGGGCGCGGCTGCTTCGGGGCGGATCAGGCCGGTGGTGGAATCGGCGATGCCCGACAGCAGGAACTGCACCGCCATGGCGCAGAGGATCAGACCCAGCACGCGCACGATGATCGAGAGTCCGATCCTGCCGAGCAGCCGGCTGATCAGCGGCGTCGCCAGGAACGACAGCAGGGTGGCGACCGAAACCGCCAGGATCGCTCCGATGCCGAGCGCCGTTCCTGGCAGTCCGTATTGCTTGGCCTGGCTCGCATAGATGATCACCGTCGAGATGGCGCCCGGCCCGATCAAGAGCGGCATGGCGAAGGGCACGATCATCTGCTCGACCCTGCGGCGGACGTAGGTGCGGGTGTCTCCGGCGCTGACCTCCGCGGCGGCCGAGAAGGTCGAGGTGAAGTCGTCGCCCACCATCTTCAGGCCCAGGATGAACAGGATCACGCCGCCGGCGATGCGGAAGGCCGGCAGCGAGATGCCGAAGAAGGCCAGGAGGCTGAGGCCTGAGAAGTAGAAGAAAGTCAGGAAGCCTGCGACGAAGATCGAGATGACCAGGGCGATCTGCGCACGCTCGCGGCTCCTGGCGCCCACGGTAGAGGCGGCGAACACCGGCACGTTGCCCACCGGATCGAGCAGGGCGAACAGCGCCACGAAGAAGTTGACCGCGAAGTCCCAATGGATCATCTCACGGTCTTAGCCCAAATCGCTGCGCCCGCCGAACCCCCGGATGTGCGCCCTCTTGCCCGGAGCCTCGCCATGGCCGCCGCCGCGCTTGCACAGCCCCCAGTCAAGGCCGATCCCCGCCTGATCGTGCCGCTGGACGTCCCGACCGCCGACGAGGCGCGGGCCCTGGTCGCGGCGTTGGGCGACACGGTGAGTTTCTACAAGGTCGGCCTCGAACTTCTCGCCACAGACGGCATGGCGCTGGCCCACGAACTGAAAACCCAGGGCAAGCAGGTGTTCCTCGATTGGAAGCTGCACGACATCGGCACGACGGTGCAGCGCGCGGCCGCGGTGATCGCGCAGGCGGGCTGCGATTTCCTGACCGTCCACGGCGAGCCGCAGGTGATGGCCGCCGCGGTCCGCGGCCGTGGCGCTTCCAGCCTGAAGATCCTTGCGGTCACGGTTCTCACCAGCCTCGACGACGAGGACCTGCACGAGATGGGCTATCCACAGACCGTTCGCGCGCTCGCCGAGCGCCGAATCCATCAGGCGATCGCAGCCGGCTGCGACGGCGTGATCTCCAGCCCTCGCGAGGCCGAGTTGGGCCGCGCGCTGGGCGGCCGGGATTTCCTGGTGGTGACGCCGGGCGTGCGTCCCGACTGGTCGGCCAGGAACGATCAGGCCCGCGCCGCCACCCCGCTCGATGCGCTGAAAGCTGGCGCCTCGCACATCGTCTGCGGCCGCCCGATCACCGCGGCCAACGACCCGCAGGCCGCGGCCCTGCGCATCGCCGCGGAGATGGCGCAAGCCGGCTAGAAGTCGACGGCGATACCCTTGCGCTCCCAGTCGCCGAAGCGCGTGGGTTCTGGTCCTTTCGGGCCGCCCTGTTCGGGTGACCTGGCTTCGGCCTCGGCCGCCTCGCGGCGGGTCTGAGCCTCCTGGAGCGCCCGACGCGCGGCGGGGGTCAGCGGCTTGTCTGTCGCCGCGTTCGGCGGAAGTTCGTCCATCCGGTCAATCTAGGGCCGGGCGCTCGCAGGTCCAAGCGTTGCCAGTTCCGCAGAACCCTGGTTTCCTCCGCGCACAACACCCTCGGGGGAGGTATCGGAATGAACAAGCTATCGCTGGCGTTCTTCAGCACCGGCGCAATCTTCGTTTTGTGCGGCATGATCTGGGGAATGGTGATGGGTTCGTCCCAGGATTTCACCATGGCTCCGGCCCACGCCCACCTCAACCTCGTCGGCTGGGCCAGCCTGGCGCTGATGGGCACCTTCTATCAGCTGTCCGGCCGCGGCGGCCGTCTCGGCTGGATCAACTACTTCCTGTCGACCGCGGGCGTCCTGGTCATGGTGCCGTTCCTGGCCCTACTGCTTAGCGGCAAGCCGCAGTACGAGGCCGGGGTGATCGCGGGCTCGGTCCTGGCGGCCCTCGGGATGGCGACCTTCGTGCTTGTCGTGTTGACGAGCTGGCGCGACGCCAAGCCCGCCTGACGGCCAGACCTGTGGACGTCTGGACCTGCTGACGGGGCTTGCGTCGGCGGGCCGATGAGGGCACGCCGCGCGGCGTGACTGACATCGCCCCGACCGACGCCGCCGGCCTGCCCGCTCGCGCCGCCGCCCTCGACCTGCTGACCGCCGCGCTGAGCAGCCGCGCCGGCATGGACGAGGGCCTGACCCATCCGGCGCTCGCCGCGCTGTCCGGCCGCGACCGGGCGTTCGCCCGCGCGCTGGTCATGGCGACCCTGCGCCACCTCGGTCCGATCGATGCGGCCCTGCAGTCGAAAGTCCGCAAGCCGCCGCCCGACAAGGTGGTGCAGGTGCTGCGCCTGGGCGTGGCCCAGGCCTTTCTGCTGAAGACCCCGGCCCACGCGGCGGTCGCGACCTCCGTGGACCTAGTGGCCCAGGACCGCGGCTTGCAGATGTTCAAGGGGCTGGTGAACGCAGTCCTTCGCGGCCTGGTGCGCGAGCCGCCGGCGCTGGACGATCCAGACCTGATGGCCCCGAGCTGGCTCTACGCCCGCTGGCGGACCGCTTTCGGTCCAGAGGACGCCCGGCGGATCGCGGCGGTGATCGCGCAGGAACCGGCCACGGACCTGTCGCTCAGGGATCCATTGCGCGCCGAGGCCCTCGCAGCCGAGCTGGAGGGCGAGGTGCTGTCTGGCGGGACCCTGCGAACGGGCCGGCGTGGCGACATCTCCACCTGGCCGGAGTTCGCGGAAGGCGCCTGGTGGGTGCAGGACGCCTCGGCCGCCATCCCCGCGCGTCTGTTGGCCGTGCAGCCGGGCGAAACCGCGCTCGACCTCTGCGCCGCGCCGGGTGGCAAGACGCTGCAACTCGCCAGCGCGGGCGCTGAGGTCACCGCCGTCGACCGGTCCGCCCCGCGCCTGAAGCGGCTCGCTGAGAACCTGGCGCGGACGGGCCTCGCCGCAGGGACCGCGGCGGTCGACGCCGCGACCTGGCCGGACAGGCGGACCTTCGACGCCGTCCTGCTGGACGCCCCCTGCTCGGCCACGGGGACATTCCGCCGCCACCCCGACGTGCTCTGGGTCGCCAAGCCCAGCGACGTGGCGGGCCTTGCCGCCGTGCAGTCCAGGCTGCTCGACGCCGCGGCCCGTCGAACCCGGCCAGGCGGACGGCTGGTCTATTGCGTCTGCTCGCTGGAGCCCGAGGAGGGCGAGGGCCAGGTCGCGGCCTTCCTGGGCCGCACGCCCGGGGTCGTTCTCGATCCGATCGCGCCGGGCGAAGGCGGCGCGCCCGCCGCCAGCCCCCGGCCTGACGGGACGCTGCGCATCCTGCCGCATCACACGAAGGGCGGGACGGACGGCTTCTACGTGGCGCGTTTCCGCAAGGCCTGACACCCGCGGCCCCTGGTCCGCGCCGCCGCATCACGGTATGCGGGACCCATGGCCGAGCGTACGCCCCTCATCGCCCCTTCGATCTTGGCGGCGGACTTCGCGCGACTGGGTGAGGAGGCCCGCGCAGTGGAGGCGGCCGGCGCGGACTGGCTGCATGTGGACGTCATGGACGGCCACTTCGTGCCCAACATCACCATCGGCCCGGACGTCGTGAAGGCCCTGCGCCCGCATGTGACGATCCCGATGGACGTCCACCTGATGATCTCTCCGGCGGATCCCTACCTCGAAGCGTTCCGGCAGGCCGGCGCGGATATCCTCAGCGTCCACCCGGAGGCCGGGCCGCACCTCAACCGGACGCTGAAGCGCATCCGTGAGCTGGGGGCCAAGGCCGGCGTGGTCTTCAACCCCTCGACCGACCCCAGCGTCATCCAGTGGATGATGGAGGATGTGGACCTGATCCTCGTGATGTCGATCAACCCGGGCTTCGGCGGCCAGAGCTTCATGACCTCCCAGCTCCGCAAGATCGAGGCGCTGCGCAAGATGATCGACGCGACCGGCCGAGACATTCCCCTGGAGGTCGATGGCGGCGTGACGCCGCAGACCGCCCCGCAGTGCGTGGCGGCGGGCGCGACGGCCCTCGTCGCCGGCACGGCGGTTTTCAGGGGCGGCGCCTCGGCCTACGCCGCCAACATCGCCGCCCTGCGCGGCGGGTGAGCGGCGGGGCTGAGCCGATGTCGGCGTCGGTCCTCGAGCGCGTACCGGGAGCTTATCGGCTCTATGCCGCCGCCATGGCGGTGCGCCAGCGTGTCGCTTTGGAGTGGGCCGCCTCTCCGGCGCATCACTTGCTGATTGCAGGTCCGCGGCCGAATGGCCTAGGCGTCGCGCCCAGGGATCTGCGGCCGGCGGACCCGGAGGCCGGCCGCCGGATGCTGGCCGGCGCCTTCGTCCTGGACGGACAGACCCTGACCGCCGGCGTGCGTGGCGACCCCTGGGATCGGCCGAGCCCCAGCCGCGGCTTCGCCGAAGCCATGCATGGCTTCGGCTGGCTCAGGGACCTGACCGCGCATGGCGACGCCGGCGGCTGGGAAGGCCTTCGCTTGACGCTGGCGTGGCGGCGGCTGTTCGGCCGCTGGAGCGCCTTCGCCTGGGATCCGCGGGTCCTCGAGCGCCGGGTGTTCAACCTCGCCTGCCAGCTGCGCGACATCTGCGCGCCGGCGTCCGAAGCCGAGGCCGATCAGGTCGCCGCCGACCTGGCGCTCCAGGCCCGGTTCCTGCTCGGGGTCCGCGACGGGCCGGTCCGCGCCGCCGAACAGGCCGCCGCCGCTGCGGTGGCCGGCGCGGCGCTGGGAGGACGGGCGGGATCGTTGCTGCTCGACAAGGCGCTGGTTCGGCTGTGCCACGTCCTGCCGCGGACCGTGACCCAGGACGGCGGTCATGCGACACGCAGCCCGCAGGCCGCGCTGGAACTCCTCTTCGACCTTTCCACCCTCGACGACGCCCTGGCCCAGCGCCGCCTCGCCAGCCCCGACGCCCTGATGCGCGCCCTCGACCGCCTGGCCGGCGCCGTGCGCTTCTTCACCTTGGCGGACGGCCGGCTGGCGGCCTTCCAGGGCGGCGCGGCCTCGCCCGCCGCCTATGTCGCCGCGGCCCGCGCCCAGGACGAGCTCGGCGAACGCGTGACGCCGGTCGCGCGCAACGGCTACCACCGGCTGGAGGCGCGCTCATTGCAGGTCGTGGCCGACGCCGAGGCGCCGGCCAGGGGTCCGTGGAGTGTGGCCGCCTGCGCCCAACCGCTCACGGTCGAGATCCTCGCGGGCGGGCGGCGGCTGGTCGTGGGCTCCGGCTGGTCGCTGCAGGCGGGCGGGCCGCAGGCGCTGCGCCTGGTCGATGCAGCCTCCACCGCCTCGGTCGCGGAGGCCTCCTGCGGCGCGCCCCTGGGCGGCTTCGCCGGTCGGGTGCTCGGCCCGCGCCTGACCGGCGTCTACGCCGTGTCCGATGTCCGCCGTCACGAGGCCCCCGGCGCGCTCTGGCTGGAACTGGCGCACGACGGCTGGGTGCGCCGTCTCGGCTTGCGCCATGAGCGCCGGCTCTACCTCGACGTCGAGGCCGACGAACTCCGCGGCGAGGACCGGCTGGTTCCGCTGGCCGCCCAGGGCGGCGCGGAGGGGCGCCGTTTCGTGCCCTTCGTGGTCCGCTTCCACCTGCATCCGCAGGTCAGCGCCCTGATCGCCCGGGACCGCCGGAGCGTCCTGCTCAAGGCCGAGGGCGAGGACATCGGCTGGTGGTTGCGCAACGACGCTCTCGACGTGGCGCTGGAGCCCTCGGTCTACACCCAGGATGGCGTGACCCGGCATGGCCAGCAGATCGTGTTGCGCGGCCAGGCGCGGCTCGATTCCGGCGCAAAGGTGCGCTGGAAGTTGTCTGCGGCCGTAGATCGCGCCTCTGAAGGCCAAGTTGACGAGGCCCCGGCCGCGCCTTAAGCCGCGCCCATCCCTGCGTGACTGGCGATGAAGGTGGGCGACCACCGGGGAGCGCAATGGACCATAGACGCCGCTCGCCTGGGCATTTTCCCGCGTCAAGCCAGGAGAACGCCGTGCCCGCCGCCCCCGATTTCCCGCCCGCTCCGGACCGCGCCCCGATCAAGCGCGCCCTGATCTCGGTTTCCGACAAGACCGGGTTGGTCGACGCCGCCAGGGTGCTGGCCGGCCTCGGCGTCGAACTGGTTTCCACCGGCGGCACGCGCAAGGCGATCGCCGAGGCCGGCCTGCCGGTGAAGGACATCGCCGACCTCACCGGCTTTCCGGAGATGATGGACGGGCGGGTGAAGACCCTGCACCCGATCGTGCACGGCGGCCTGCTGGGAGTGCGCGATGCGCCGGACCACGCCAGGGCGATGAGCGAGCACGGGATCGGCGGCATCGATCTCGTCTACGTCAATCTCTACCCCTTCGAGCAGACGGTGGCGGGCGGTGCGGATTATGCGACCGCGGTGGAGAACATCGACATCGGCGGGCCGGCGATGATCCGCTCGGCCGCCAAGAACCACGGCTATGTCGCGGTCTGCACCGAGATCGCCGACCTGCAGGAGGTTTTGGCCGAACTGCAGGCCGACGGGGCCACCAGCCTCGACCTGCGCAAACGGCTCGCAGCCCGCGCCTACGCCCGCACCGCGGCCTATGACGCGGCGATCAGCGCCTGGTTCGCCGATGCGTTGGGCGAGCCCTGGCCGAAGCGCCGCGCCTTCGCCGGCGAGCTGGTCCAGACCATGCGCTACGGCGAAAACCCGCACCAGGACGCGGCCTTCTACCGCTTCGGCAGCCCGCGCGTGGGCGTGGCGACCGCCAGGCAGCTCCAGGGCAAGGAGCTCAGCTACAACAACATCAACGACACCGACGCGGCCTTCGAGCTGATCGCCGAATTCGATCCGAAGGCCGGCCCCGCCTGCGCGATCATCAAGCACGCCAACCCCTGCGGCGTGGCCACCGGCGAGACCATGGTCGAGGCCTACGAGCGGGCGCTGGCCTGCGATCCGACCAGCGCCTTCGGCGGGATCATCGCGCTGAACGGCCGGCTGGATGCAGCCACGGCGACCGAGATCCTGAAGCTCCTCACCGAGGTGGTGATCGCCCCGGAAGCCGACGACGATGCGGTGAAGCTGTTCGCCAGGAAGAAGAACGTCCGCCTACTGACGACGGGCGGCCTGCCCGATCCGCTAGCGGCCGGCCTGACCTTCAGGTCGGTGGCCGGCGGCTTCCTGGTGCAAGGCCGTGACGACGCGCGCCTGACGCCGGCCGACCTGCAGGTGGTGACCAAGCGCGCGCCCACCGACGAGGAGGTGCGCGACATGCTGTTCGCGTTCACCATCGCCAAGCACGTGAAGTCGAACGCCATCGTCTACGCGCGCGCCGGTCAGACCCTGGGCGTCGGCGCGGGCCAGATGAACCGCAAGGACTCGGCCCGCATCGCCGCCCTGCGCGCCGAGGACTTCGGCCTGGACCTGCGGGGCTCGGCCTGTGCGTCGGAAGCGTTCTTTCCGTTCCCCGACGGCCTCATCCAGGCGGCGGACGCCGGCTGCACGGCGGTGATCCAGCCGGGCGGCTCCATCGGCGACAAGGCGGTGATCGAGGCCGCCGACGAACGCGGCCTCGCCATGGTGTTCACCGGCGTGCGCGTGTTCAGGCACTAGCGCTCAGGATGCTCCCCCGTTGGGGGAGCTGTCAGCGAAGCTGACTGAGGGGGTTTCACCAGCCGAGCCGGCGGCTGGAACCCCCTTCGTCGCTTCGCGCCACCTCCCCTGAGGGGGAGAAGCTTGGCGGTTCACCGCTTCCGCTTCGATCCTTCCGCCGCCAGTTCGCGCAACGCCGCGTTGGCGATGGTCAGCTTGGCGAAGGTCCAGGGGCCGCTGGAGGCTTCGATGTCGTCGATGGTGCGCCGCGCGGCGCCCGCCTTCTCGCGATGCAGCGCCGCCCAGGAGTTGGCTGCGTCCCTGGCCGCCTCGGCGTCCTCGCCGGCCTGGGCGCCGCCCGTGAAGCTCATCACCGTGCGGGTGAGCTCGGCCTGCTGGGTCAGGAGGTCTTCGATCAGACGCCGCAACGCCGTGCGTTCGAAGTTGTCGCCGACCGAATAGGCGCTGGCGGCCTGGCGGACCCGGTCGAAGCCGAAGGCCGCGCCGATCGCGTGATAGAGCCGCGCCACATGCGCCAGGGGCCAGCTCGACGCTTCGGTGATGTCCACCAGGTCGCCTGCAGTGGTCAGCGGCTGGAGGATGGCCACGGCGCGAGCCTTGTCTTCCGGCGCGCCGGCGGCGGTCAGCTCGCGTACGCGGGCCTCCACGGAGCCCTGCTCGATCGGCGACAGGATGCCCGGCAACAGCCGCCGCAAGGCCTTGAAGTCCGCGCCATAGCGCGACACCAGGCTGTCGACCTCGAGCCGCTCTCGCGCCGCCCGCCGGGCGAGCCAGAAGGTGGCGCCGCGCAGTGCCGCGCTCAGCCGGCGGAACAGCACCATCTGGGCGCCGGCGGGAATCCTGCCGTCCAGCGCTTCGACCGAATCCCACAGGGCGGGGATTTCCAGCACCGCCTTGGCGGCCTCATAGCCGGCGGTGAAGGCCTGGGCGTTGGCGCCCGCGGCCGGCATCAGGCGCGAGGGGAAGCTTGGCCCGCAGCGATTGATCATGTCGTTGGCGACGACGGTGGCGATGATGTCGCGCCGTAGCCGGTGGCGGCGCATCTGCTCGTCCCACTTGCGCAGCGGCTTGGGGAAATAGTCGACCAGCAGGCGTTCGAAGAATGGGTCGTCGGCTGCGTCGCTCGCCACGATCTCTCTTTTCAGCTCAAGCTTGCCGTAGGCCAGCAGCACCGCGTTCTCCGGCCGCGTCAGGCCCTTGCCGGCCTGCGCCCGTTCGGCGATCGCCACCGCGTCGGGCAAACCCTCGACCGCGCGGTCGAGGTGGCCCTGGTGTTCCAGCTCGGCCATGAACTGCGCGTGCGGCAGGAGTTCGCCGACCGCGTCCATGTCCATGAGCGAAAGCGCCAGGGTCTGGCCGTAGTTGTGGGCGAGCACGTGACGGGCAACGTCCTCCGTCATCGACTGCAGCAGGGTGTCGCGCCGCTTGCGGGTGAGCTCGTCCGTCCGCTCCAGCATGCCGGTGAGGATCTTGATGTTCACCTCGTGGTCGGAGGTGTCGACGCCGGCGGAGTTGTCGATGGCGTCGGTGTCGATCCGTCCGCCGATCTCGGCGTATTCGATCCGGCCCGCCTGGGTGAAGCCGAGGTTGGCGCCCTCGCCGACCACCTTGACCCGCAATTCGGAGCCGTTGATCCGCAGCCCGTCGTTGGCCTTGTCGCCGACGTCGATGTTGGCCTCGGCCTTGGCCTTCACATAGGTGCCGATACCGCCGAGGTAGAGCAGCTCGGCCGGCGCCTTCAGGATCGCGTGGATCAGGTCGGCGGGCGACAAGCTGTCGGCCGAGACCTCCAGCATCGCCTTCACCTGCGCCGTCAGCGGAATCGATTTCAGCGAGCGGGCGAAGACGCCGCCGCCCTTGGAGATCAGCTTGCGGTCGTAGTCGTCCCATGAGGAGCGCGGCAGAGCGAACATGCGGGCGCGTTCAGTCCAGGAGGTCGTTGGATCGGGGTCTGGATCAAGGAAGATGTGCCGGTGGTCGAAAGCGGCCAGCAACCGCGTCTGCTTCGACAGCAGCATGCCGTTGCCGAAGACGTCGCCCGACATGTCGCCGCAGCCCACCACCGTGAAGGGCTCGGCCTGGATGTCCTTGCCGAGTTCGCGGAAGTGGCGCTTCACCGCCTCCCACGCACCGCGGGCGGTGATGCCCATGGCCTTGTGATCGTAGCCCGCCGACCCGCCCGAGGCGAAGGCGTCGCCCAACCAGAAGCCGTAGTCCTCGGCCACGCCATTGGCGATGTCTGAGAAGGTCGCCGTGCCCTTGTCGGCGGCCACGACGAGGTAGGGATCGTCGCCGTCGAAGATGATCACGTCCTTGGGTGGGATGATCTTGCCGTCGGGCGCCAGGTTGTCGGTGATGTCGAGCAGGCCGTAGAGGAAGGTCTTGTAGGCGCCGATTCCTTCGGCCCGGACGGCGTCGGGCGAGCCGCCCTTCGGCAACTGCTTGGGATAGAAGCCGCCCTTCGAGCCCACCGGCACGATCACGGCGTTCTTCACCTGCTGGGCCTTCACCAGGCCTAGGACTTCGGTGCGGAAATCGTCGCGCCGGTCGCTCCAGCGAAGGCCGCCGCGGGCGACCGGCCCGAAGCGCAGATGCACGCCTTCGACGTTGACGCCCCACACGAAGATTTCGCGATAGGGCTTCGGCGCCGGCAGGTCGGCCAGTTCGCCGCTCGCCACCTTGAAGGAGATGTAGGGCTTCGGAGCCCCGTCCTCGCCGGGCTGGTAGAAGTTGGTCCGCTGGATCGCGCCCACCAGCAGCGCCAGGCGGCGCAGCACGCGGTCGTGATCGAGGCTCTCGACGCCCTGCAGGGCCTCGACGATCCGGGCCATCACCGCATCGGCTTCCGTGCGGCGACGCTCGAGGCTGGCGCGGGATGCGAGGTCGAACTTGGTCTTGAACAGTTCGAGGATCAGCCGCGCTACCTCCGGGTGCGCGGACAGCGCTTCCTCCTGCACCCGCTGGCTGGGGTCGAGGCCGGACTGCTGGCGGTGTCGCGCCAGCGCCCGGATCAGCGCCGCCTCGCGCCAGGGGATCGCCAGCTCCATGACCAGGCGGTTGAAGCCGTCGTTCTCGGTGCGCCCGGTCCAGACGGCGACGACGGTATCCTCGAAGGCATCCTTCAACTGGGCGAACACCAGTTCCGCGCCCAGCGGGTCCTCGATCTCGAAATCGTGCGCCCAGATCACCGGCCCTCCGGCGGGAGAGAGCGGGAAGCCGGCCTCGGCGATCGCCTTCAGCCCCATGTTGTCGAGGATCGGCAGGACGTCGGCCAGCGGCGCCGGAGACTCCGCCCGATAGAACTTGAAACGGAACTGCAGCTCGTTGTCCTCGGCGCAGCGATAGGCCCGCACACAGACGGACTGCCCGGACGCCATGCCCTCAATCACCGCAAGGTCGGCCAGCGCCTCGTCCGGGTCGAAGCGGTCGCGATAGCCGGCGGGGAAGGCATCGGCATAGCGGACAAGCGTCGCAGCCACCTCCTGGGGTGTCCGGCCCGAAGCGCGGACGGCGGCCTCGAAGCGATCCTCCCAGGTGCGTGCCGCCTCCGTGATGGCGGTCTCCAGGACCTTCAAGTCGGGCTGGTCGTGTGCGCCGGGGGTGAAGCCGATGATGTAATGCACGCGCGCCAGCGGCGCGTCGGAGAAGCTCGGATAGGAGGCCGAGACCCGCCCTCGGTAGGCCTGCGCCAGGATCCGGCCGGCCTGGGCGGCCAGTTCGGAATTGTAGTGGTCGCGGGGCAGGAAGAGCAGAAGGGACGCGAAACGGTCGAACGGGTCGCGGCGTTCGAACACCCGAACCCGCGGCCGGTCGTAGAGATGCAGGATCCCGAGCGCTTCGACCAGGAGGTCGTCCTCGGTCATCTGGAAGAGTTCGTCGCGCGGGTGGTTCTCGACGATGTTCTTCAGGCGCTTTTCGTTGTGGCTGCCGGGCTCCATGGCCGCGCGACGCACGACGTTCGTCACCTTCTCGCGGATCAGCGGCACGGCGGTCGCCGGCTGGTCATAGGCTTCGGCGGTGAACAGGCCGACGAAGCGAACCTCGCCGCGCGGCCGGTCGCTGGCGTCGTATCGTTTGACCCCCACGTAATCCATGTAGGCTCGGCGGTGGACGCGACTCCTGACGTTCGACTTTGCCACGGTCAGCGCCGGGTCGGTGAGTAGCCGGTCCTTGACCTTGCCCAACAGGATCGCCGGCTCGTTGGCGCGCCGCAGCACCGTGCGCGACGGATCGCGCAGCACGCCCAGGCCGTCCTTGGCCTGATAGAGCGGCTCCTCAGGCGCATAGTCGCCGCTCTTCAGGCGCGGATATTCGTAGACCCGCGCGCCGAGGAACACGAACTGCGATGCCTCGAGCCATTCCAGGAAGGCGACTTCCTCGGGGCGCGCTCGGGCCGCGTGGGCCTTCAGCTCCGCCAGGGTCGCGGCCATCAGGGCCTGCATCTGCGGGAAGTCGTCGACCGCCGCGCGCACGTCCTTGAGCGTTTCGGTGACGCCCTGCACCAGGGCCGCTTCACGATCGCCGCCGACCCGATCGAGGAACACCTGGATCATCGACTCGCGCCGGGCGGCGCCGGTCGCGCCGCGGTCGCCGGCCCGGTCACGCTGGACCTTGACGATGGGGTGGAAGAGCGCGCGGACCGAGAGCCCCTGCTCGGCAATCTCGCACATGATGGAATCGACCAGGAACGGAGCGTCGTCCTGGACAATCTCGAGCCGGTCCAGGTCCTCGGCGTTGATCGCGGGCGCGATGCGGATCGTCGGGCCTCGACCACGCCGCCGCGCGCCGAACCGCCAGAAGTCCGCGAGGTTGGCGCCCAGGTCGGCTGTGGAGAGTTCGGGAAGTTCGTCCGGCGCGGCGTCGGCCGCGGCCTGTTGCGCAAAGAGCCGCGCGTCGGCGATGGCGGGATCGTCCTTCAGCGCAGCGAGAACGGCCTTGGGAAGCGTCGAGGAACTGGGGCCGCGGCTCATCGGCAACCTCCGGCGCGCAGGCCATGCCGGGACCGCCGGGCTCCAGACACGAGGACGGCGCCGGAGGAGAGTGTCCGGCGCCGTTTGGTTCCACCGTGGGGGGGCGGCGGAACGCTCTCTGCTCGCTGCGTCCGCATGCTTGGGGGGGTGCGGAAGCAGCCGCCGAACCCTTGAGGCTCGGGGCCAACCTTAGATAGGGACCGAAAACGCAATTTGAAGTCCTTCGGCAAGGTGGCGGATCAGGATGATTTCGCACGCTGGCGGGCCGGCCGGGCGTCGGCCCCCTTTGCGGGCGGGGGATCGGGTTTGTCGGGCGGCTCGTCCGGCATCTTGTTCTTCAGCTGCTGCGGGTCGCCGTCGGCCGAAAGGATCACCGCGATCCAGCGGCTGCCGTCGAACTGCGCCAGGACCACCATCGCCATGACCGTCAGCGGCGTCGACAGGAAGGCCCCCGTCACGCCCCATATGGCGCTCCAGAAGGCCAGGGACAGCAGGACGATCACCGGGTCGATGTTGAGGCTGCGCCCCTGCATCCGCGGGTAGACCACGTTGCCGATGACGATGCCGACGGCCTGCAAGGCGATGAACAGGATGATCGCCTGCCCATAGCCGGGAAACTGGACGAGCGCGAAGAGCGGCGGGGCGACGCCGGCGAACACGCCGCCGGCCACCGGGATGTAGACCGCCAGGAAGATCAGGAAGGCCCAGAAGAGCGCGTCGTGCAGGCCGACCGCCGCCATGGCGATCCACGACAGGCCCGCCACCATCAGCCCAGTCACGGTCTGGACGAAGAGGTAGCGCTCCACGCCGTCGCGGATGCGCAGGAAGGCGACGACCGCCTCCTGACGCTCCTCGCGCACCGGGAAAAGGCCGATCGCCTTGCGTTCCCAACCCTTCCGGGAGGCGAGGATGAAGGCGAGGTAGACCAGCACGAAGAGGGCGGTCGATGCGAAGTCCTGCACCCCGCGAGCCACCAGGCCGAGGTACTTGCTGGCGTCCAGTCCCTTGATGATGCTGAGCACGGTCGGAGGATTGTCGACGTGCGCGAGACCTGCGACCTGGGCGAGGACTGCATCGAGCCGTGGCCCATAGGCGACAAGCTGGGTGGCGAAGCCGGCGCCGTTGTCGGCGACAAAGACGGCGGTGCCGCCGAACAGCCCGATCGCGATGACGATCGCCAGCGGCATGGCGGCGCGCTTGGAGACGTGCGGCAGGCGATGCTGCAACACGCGCGCAAAGCCGTCGATCATCACCGCCAGGAACATGGCGAGCGCCAGCGGCGTGAAGATTCCGGACAGGGCGTAGAGCGTGGCCCCGCCCGCGATCACGGCCAGGATGACCAGCGCGTTGCGGGCGACGGAGGGTTCAGGCTCGGGCATCGGGCTCTTTCGTGGGATGGCGTGCGCCGCCGCCATCGAACCTGCCGATCCCTAATCCCGTTCTGACGAGAATTGGAGGGATTTTGCCCAAAAACGCCGTCAACGGGTCGTTCTCCCGGCGACCGCCCGGACTTTTGGGCTAGGTTCGGCTCCAAGACCCGCATTTGAGGAGCCTGCAATGTCCGACGACGGCGTGATGATTGGGTACTCGGACCATCCCGAATCCCTTCGGCTGGACCGGGCCAATCGCCATGGCCTGGTGGCGGGCGCGACGGGCACCGGCAAGACCGTGACCCTGCAGGTGCTGGCGCAGGGGTTCTCCGACGTCGGGGTGCCTGTCTTCGCCGCCGACGTGAAGGGCGACCTCTGCGGCGTCGCGGCCGCGGGGCAGCCCAACGACAAGCTTCTGGCGCGCGCGAAGGGGATGGACCTCACGTTGCATCCGGCGGCGGCTCCGGTGGTGTTCTGGGACTTGTTCGGTGAAGCGGGCCATCCGGTGCGCGCCACGGTCTCCGAGATGGGCCCCTTGCTTATCTCGCGGATGCTGGAGCTCAACGATGTCCAGGAGGGCGTCCTGACCGTGGTGTTCCGCGCCGCCGACGAGGCTGGCCTGCTGCTGCTCGACATGAAGGACCTTCAGTCGGCGCTGACCTACGCTTCCGACCACGCCGCCGAGCTTGGCGCGAAGTACGGCAACGTCTCGGGCGCCACCGTGGCCACCATCCAGCGCAAGCTGCTGCAACTTGAGGACCAGGGCGGCGCCCACCTGTTCGGCGAACCGGCTCTGGCGCTCTCCGACCTGATGCGGACCGATCCCATGGGCCGCGGCTACGTCAGCGTGCTGGCCGCCGACAAGCTGATCGCCTCGCCCCGGCTCTACGCGACTTTTCTGCTGTGGCTGATGAGCGAGCTCTTCGAGGAACTGCCGGAGGTGGGCGATCCGGAGAAGCCGAAGCTGGTGTTCTTCTTCGACGAGGCGCACCTGTTGTTCCGCGACGCGCCCAAGGCGCTGCTGGAAAAGGTCGAGCAGGTCGTGCGGCTGATCCGGTCGAAGGGCGTCGGCGTCTATTTCGTCACCCAGAACCCGGCCGACATACCGGAAACCGTGCTGGGTCAGCTCGGCAACCGCGTCGAGCACGCGCTTCGAGCCTATACGCCAGTCGAGCAGCGCGGGCTGCGCGCCGCCGCCGACAGCTTCCGCGCCAACCCGGCGTTCGACACGGCCCAGGCCATCCAGAACCTGGGCGTCGGCGAAGCCCTGGTCTCGGTGCTCGACGACAAGGGCGCGCCGACGGTGGTGCAGAAGACCATGATCCGGCCGCCGAACTCCCGTATCGGCCCGCTCTCGCCCGACGAGCGGGCGGCGGTCATGGCGCAGAGCCCGATCCGCGGGACCTACGACCAGCCGCTGGACCGGGCCTCAGCCTACGAGACCCTGCAGGCCCGCGCCGCTGCGGCGGCCGCGCCTGTCCCTGCACCCGCCGCCGCCCCGCAGAACCCCGCCCCGCGCCGGTCCAACCGTCAGGGCCTGGTGGAGGCCTTCGCCACGTCGATGATCCGCACCGTCGGCACCCAGATCGGCCGCGAGCTGATGCGCGGCATGATGGGCAGCCTGCGGCGGCGCTGAGGCGTCCCTAGCGGGGCGCCATGCGGATCGCGCCGTCGAGGCGGACGTCCTCGCCGTTGAAGTAGCTGTTGGTGATCATGGTCAGTGCGAGCTGGGCATATTCCTCGGCGTTGCCGAGGCGCTTGGGGAACGGCACCGAGGCGGCCAGTGCCGCCTTCACCGGCTCCGGCGCGAACTGCATCAGCGGCGTGTTGAAGATGCCGGGCAGGATGGTGTTCACCCTGATGCCGTCGCCGGCCAGGTCGCGGGCGATCGGCAGGGTCATGCCGACGACGCCGCCCTTGGACGCCGAATAGGCCGCCTGGCCCATCTGGCCGTCCTCGGCCGCGACCGAGGCGGTGTTGACGATCGCGCCGCGTTCGCCGTCCTCCATGGGCTCCAGGTCCAGCATGCCCTTCGCCGACTTGGCGATGCAGCGGAAGGTGCCCACCAGGTTGATCTGGATGATCAGGTTGAAGCTATCGAGTGGGAAATGCTTGGTCTCGCCGGTCTGCTTGTCGCGGCTGGCGGTCTTGATGGCGTTGCCGGTGCCGGCGCAGTTGACCAGGATCCGCTCCTGGCCGTGAGCCGCGCGGGCCTTGGCGAAGGCCGCATCGACCTCTTCCTCGGACGTGACGTTGCATTTGCAGAAGACGCCGCCGACCTCCTTGGCCACGGCTTCGCCCTTCTCCTCGTTCATGTCGAAGATGGCGACCTTGACGCCTTGGGCGGCGAGCGCGCGGACGGTGGCCCCGCCCAGGCCGGACGCGCCGCCGGTGACGATGGCGGCGACGGAGGAGTTGAGTTGCATGGACGTAGGGCTCCCGATCTCGTTATCTGCCTGTGAGTTAGCCGAGGCTTTAACCCGATGAGCGGCCGCGAAAAAGCGTCACCCCACGTAAATGCCGAGTTCGACCCCGGGATTCCGCTGAGCCGCGAGCGGGCGCTCACCCCCTACGCCATGCGGCTGAACGAACGGCGGGTGGCCCGCGGCTTCTGGCCGAAGATCCGCAAGGTCGCCGCGCACGTTCCGTTCGCCTCGGAAGCGCTGGCCGTCTGGTTCTGCGCCAGGGACGACGAGACGCCGGTCGCGGCCAAGGGGATGATGCTGGCGGCGCTGGCCTATTTCGTCATGCCCGTCGACGCGATCCCCGATTTCATCGCGGGCATCGGCTACACCGACGACGCGGCCGTGCTCGTGGCCATGCTCTCGATCGTCGGCAAGAACCTGAAGCCCAAGCACCGTGAGGCGGCGCGGGCCGCCGTGGAGCGGATCCGGGCGGCGGACTAGATGAGGCGCTGGTTTCCGGGGGCCATCGTCCTGGTCCTGACGGCGCTGGCGGTCTTCGTGGGCGTGAGCATGTCCCGAGGTCGCCATGCGGACGTGGCTCGCTTCGCGCGCGAGCGTCCGCACTACGAGGCCCTGATCGCCCAGATCCCCGCCGTCGCGGGTGAACCGCGACTGCTCCAGTGGCCCTGGACGGAACGCGGCGCGGCGATCGGGGCCCAGGTCTTCCAAACCCTGGTCTATGACGAGAGCGATGAGCTCGCCGGCGAGCCACCGCACTTGACCGCGGCCTGGCACGCTCGATCGAGAGGCTCACTGGCGCAGACGGCGTTGGCGCTTGATCAACCGCGCGACGACGACAGCGTCGCCGTTCGCCCGATGGGCGGGCACTTCTACCTGCTCACCGAGACTCTTCAGTAGGCGGGCGGTCAGTCCACCGTCACCACCACCTTGCCCATCGCCTGGCGGCTGGCCAGGTGTTTGATGGCGTCGGCTGCCTTGGCGAGCGTGAAGCGTTCGGAGACGTAGGGCTTGATCTTGCCGGCGGCGTACATGTCCAACAGTTCGGCCACGCTCTTCTGGTGCAGCTTGGGGTTCTTGCCCACCCAGGCGCCCCAGAACACGCCGACGATGTCGCAGCCCTTCAGCAGCGCCAGGTTCAGCGGGATCTTGGGGATGTCGCCGGCCGCGAAGCCCACCACCAGATACTTGCCTTCCCAGGCGATGGAGCGCAGCGCGGGCTCGGCGTAGTCGCCGCCGATGGCGTCATAGATCACGTCGGCCCCGTTCGGGCCGCAGGCCTGCTTGAACTGTTCGGCCAGCGCCTTCTGGCCGTCGCGGTCGAACGGGCCGCGGCCGTAGACCACGCCCTCGTCGGCCCCGTGGCGCTTGCAGAGGTCGACCTTCTCCTGGCTGGAGGCCGCGGCGATCACCCGCGCGCCCATCTGCTTGCCGAGCTCGACCGCGGCCAGGCCGACGCCGCCCGCCGCGCCCAGCACCAGCAGGGTCTGGCCGGGCTTCAGGTCCGCGCGGTCCTTCAGTGCATGGTAGCTCGTGCCATAGGTCATGATGAAGGCCGCGGCGTCGTCGAAGGGCATGGCGTTGGGGATCTTCACCAGCCGCGCGGCTTCCAGCGCCAGCTCCTCGGCCATGCCGCCCCAGCCGGTGTTGCCCAGCACCCGGTCGCCCGGCTTGATGTGGGTGACGCCGGCGCCGACCGCCTTCACCACGCCGGAGATCTCGCCGCCCGGCGCGAAGGGGCGCGCCGGCTTGAACTGGTACTTGTCCTCGATGATCAGCACGTCGGGGAAGTTCACCCCGACCGCCTTGACCGACACCACCGCGAAGCCGGGCTTCGCCTCGGGCGAGGGCACGTCTTCCAGCACCAGGGTCTCGGGCCCGCCAACGGCCTTGCTCAACAGCGCCTTCATGTCCGCTCTCCCGCTGGTGTTTTTCAGGTCGCGGGACGCTAGCCCACGGCGAAGGAGCGCGGAAGGCGCAAATCGAACGGACGTTTGAATCGGAGCCTAGAACCGCCGAGCGACGCCGGCGTAGATTTCCGCCCTCGGTGTCGCCCGGTTGAGCCCGAAGTTCGCGCCGGCGTCGAGTTGCAGGGATTTGCCGAGCGCGAACGCGGCGGTGAGGTCGGCGCCGCCGCGGCGGATCGCGCCGGTCGGCTCTTCCTCCACCTCGCCCCACAGCTCCGCGCCCAGGGCGGTCGGCCCAAAGGCGCGGCCCAGGCTCGCGACCCCGATCCAGGCCGCATGCACGCCGCCGCCGGCCGCGTCACGCAGGACATCGATCTCGGGCGTCAGCCCCAGCGAGATGGTCTCGCTCAAAGGGACCGCGATCGGTAGCCGCGCGCCGCCGGTCCAGCCGCCCGCGCCCAGGCCGTGGTTGGCGGTGGGAGCCGTTGCGAACCCCTGGGCGGAAACGGCGACGCCCTTGCCGTCCGGATCGGTGAGCGCGGCCAGCACGGCCAGGGTCGCGTCGCCCACGCCTGCCCGCCGATCGCCGCCGCGCACGGCGTCGATCACCGAAGGCGCCCAGCCGGCCTCGAGTTCGACGCGCCGGGTGAGTCCGATGCGCAGCTCCGCGGCGCCCAGCGTGTAGATGTCCTCGTGGACGCCGCCGCTGCGCTGGAACACCGCGTCGGCCAGCCCGACCTCGACCTGCAGGTGGCCGGCATCGACGATACAGGGCGGCGTCGCCTTCCCAGGCCGTTGGGCGCAGAAATCGCGCAGGTCCTCGCCATGCGCCGAAGTGGAAATCGTTCCTGTGACCGCGAGGAGGAGCAGGGCCGAGCGCATCGGCGAAGCTTAGCTCTGCCGGTGCGTCGGAAGAAGGCTTCGCGGGCCCGCCTCCGGCCGATTTGGTCCGCATAGGCGTCTCGCCTATATTGCGGGATCTCCAGACAGGAAGCTTTTCTCCCTTGGGCGTAACCCTCGACCTCTCGCATGCGCCGGTTCCATCGCGTGCGGCGATCAAGCCGAACCTTTCGGGGCTGACGCGGACCGAGCTCGCGCAGGCGCTGATCGCCGCCGAGGTCGTGCGCCCGGAGAAGGCGAAGATGCGTGCGAGCCAACTCTGGCGCTGGATCCATCACTACGGCGTCACCGACTTCGCCGCGATGACCGACGTGGCGAAGGAAATGCGCGTAGGCTTGGCGGAGGCCTTCACGGTCGCGCGCCCGGAAATCGTCGAGCGGCAGGTCTCCCGGGACGGCACGCGCAAGTGGCTGATCCGCACCGCGCCCGGCATCGAGGTGGAGACGGTCTACATCCCGGACGTCGGCCGGGCCGGCGCGCTCTGCGTCTCCAGCCAGGTCGGCTGCACGCTGAACTGCACCTTCTGTCACACCGGCACCCAGGCGCTGGTGCGAAACCTGACCGCAGCCGAGGTCGTGGCCCAGGTGCAGGTGGCCCGCGACGACCTCGGCGAATGGCCCTCACCGAAGGAGGATCGCCGGCTCTCCAACATCGTCTTCATGGGCATGGGCGAGCCGCTCTACAATCTCGACCACGTCGCCGCCGCCATCGACATCATCGCGGACAACGAGGGCATCGCGATCTCGCGCCGGCGGATCACCGTCTCGACCTCGGGCGTCGTGCCGGAACTGCCGGCGCTGGGCGAGCGGACCCAGGCGATGCTGGCGATCTCGCTGCACGCCACCAACGACGAGCTTCGCGAGAAGCTGGTGCCGCTCAACAAGAAGTACCCGCTGGCTGAACTGATGGCCGGCATCCGCGCCTTCCCGGGCCTTTCCAACGCCAGGCGGGTGACCTTCGAGTACGTCATGCTGAAGGGCGTCAACGACAGCCCGGCCGAGGCCAAGGCCCTGGTCCAGCTGCTCAAGGGCATCCCGGCCAAGATCAACCTGATCCCGTTCAATCCGTGGCCGGGCAGCCCCTACGAATGCTCTGACTGGGGAACCATCGAGGCCTTCGCCGCGATCCTCAACCGCGGCGGCTACGCCTCGCCGATCCGCACGCCGCGCGGCCGCGACATCCTGGCCGCCTGCGGACAGCTCAAGAGCGAGAGCGAGAAGGTGCGCGCCAGCGTCCGGCGCAAGGCCGCCGCCGAGGGCTGACGGGCTTTTGAGAAAGCGCCACGGCGCATGCTATCGAGGGCCATCGTCCACGCAGGCGCAGCTTCATGACCATCCCTTTCCAGTCGCCGGAGATCCAGGCCTTCGCCACGGGGTTTCCGATCACCCTGCTGCACGCCGGCGTCACGGTGGTCATCCTGTGTGCCGCCGCAGCGCTCTATGTGATGTTGACGCCACACAAGGAAATCACCCTGATCCGCGACGGCAACGCCTCGGCGGCGGTATCGCTGGGTGGGGTGCTGGTCGGGCTGGCCATACCGCTGGCGGTTTCGCTGAAGGCGTCGACGACGCTGATCGAGCTCGCGCTCTGGGGTGTGGCGATCACCCTGGTGCAGCTCCTGATCTTCCGGCTTGTCGACCTGATCCTCCACGGCTTGCCCAGGCGCATCCAGGATGACGAGATGGCGGCTGCGGCCATGCTGGTGGGCGCCAAGCTCGCCACCGCCCTGATCCTTGCGGCAGCGGTCTCCGGCTGAAGTCAGGGCCCAGGCGTATGCATTTCCCGAGGCTACCGGACTGGCTGATCTACGCCGCCGTGGTGGTGGCGCTGCTCATCGCCGCGGTCGGGCGTCAGGCCCATCTCGACGCGCCGGCCGCGCCGCCGCCGGCGAGCCGGGCCGAGGGTGCGGCCCTGGGGCCGGCATCGCCCTTCGATCCCGCGGTGGTCGTCGAAGTCGCCGACAAGACCCAGCCGGGCGCGGGGACCGCCTTTTCGATCGACGCTTCCGGGACCTGGGTCACGGCCCGGCACGTTGTCGAGGGCTGCGCCAAGGCCGCGATCGTCGTGGGCCCAGGGCGGGGCGTTGAGGCTC